>Ga0136633_1000808_pt1 | contig 23656 bp, 21 predicted proteins | sample AntDrymeUQ832206_2_FD_105494 | JGI IMG/M metagenome (GOLD analysis project Ga0136633, IMG submission 105494) | Polar desert sand microbial communities from Dry Valleys, Antarctica - metaG UQ83 (22.06) | ecosystem: Environmental > Terrestrial > Soil > Desert | place: Antarctica: Dry Valley...
ACCTCACCCTGGCCGCCGCCGTAGATCGCGATCCCCTCTCGGCGGCAGTGCTCGTAGATCTCGAGCAACTCCTCCAGTGAGCCGAATCGCGACGGCTTCGAGTTGATCGCCTTCGGCGCCCGCTCCAGCGAGGTGATGTCGGCGAGCGAGTGCAGGGGCGCATCCCAGGTGATCCGGTCGTAGTCGGCTTCGAGGACCGACGCGGTCTCGGGATTGATGTCGGGGTCCTCGAGGTAGGCATCGGGGAATGCCTTGGCCACCGCGGCATAGAGCTCGGGGTCGGTCTCGACATCGACCGGCGTGCCTCGGTAATGACCCTTGAGGTCGAGAACGCGGACCGGCGCCAGCGAGCCGACCTCCTCGATCAGCTCGGCCGTCCAGTCGTTCTCGGGATCGAGCTTGAACTCGAGGCCGGGGTAGCGGTCGAGGCGTCGGCGGATCGCATCCGTCGAGGAGCCCTCCTCGCCGTCGAAGCTCGTAAGCCGGGTCGAGCAGACGAAGTTGAGCGGCTTCGGGTCGAGGCCGAGCGCTTCGTGGAGCGGCGCTCCGGCTTGTCGCAGTGCAAGGTCGAGGGCGGCCGACTCATATGCCCAGCGGCGGTAATGAAGCGAGGCCGGATGCTCGGGCTCGATACCGCCGAAGAGGTCGAGGCCGCCGACCTGCGCGCAGAAGTCACCGAGCGTCTTCGCGGCAGAGAAGTCGTGGACCGCTCCGGCGTCGCGATGGGGGATGTGGTCGAGGACCGTGTAGATGACGTCTTCGCCGATCCCCTCCTGACCTTCGCCGTGCAGGTGCACGATGGTCGAGGGGCGGGTAAAGCTCCCGTACTCGCGATCGTGTCCGCTCAGCTCATAGGAGCTGATCTTGATCGGCAAGGCTGCGAGGGTGGCGTAGTGGGGGCTCATCGCAGCAGCGTAAGGCAGCGAGATCCGGGCGGGCCAACCCCGCCCGGACGATCACATCTGTCGCCTACTCCTCTTCGTTGCCGAGCGCGGATGTCTCGTCGTCGTCGGCTGGGACTACTTCGTCATCCTCGCCGTCACCTGACGGAGAATCTCCCGTGCCCACCACGGCCTCGCTGGTGTCGCCGCCGGCCGGCATAGGAGTCTCGTCCTCTTCGGCCGGCTCGTTGTCGAGTTCGTCTTGCATATCTGGCCTCCTTTCACCAGGGATCTACCCTGGCGAGAGTTGGCGAAACCAGCAGCGAAGCGCTATCGCCGCGAGAGCGCGAGCAGTCCGAGCATCGCGTAGGCAACGTTGGCGGCGAGCAGAGAGGTCTGCTGACCGGGCCCGTCGTAGGGCGGGCTGACCTCGACGATGTCGAAGCCGCGAAAGTCGATCCCCCTCAGGGCACGGACGTAGTCGAGCGCCTCAGCGGAGTCGGGGCCGCCGACCTCAGGCGTCCCGGTCGCGGGGGCCGCAGCCGGATCGATGAAGTCGATGTCGAAGCTGAAGAAGCTCGCACCTTCACCGGCGCGCTCCCGCGCACGTTCCCCAAAGCGATCGGGGCCGATCTGCCGCAGTTCCGAGTAGGGGATCAGCTCGAAGCCGAGCTCGCGGGCATCGACCAGGTCGGCCGGGGAGTAGAGGCTGCCGCGCATCCCGGCCATGATCGATCGTGAGGGATCGAGTAGCCCCTCCTCGACGGCGCGCCTGAACGGGGTGCCGTGGAAGTAGCGCTCACCTCGGTAGCTGTCCCAGGTGTCGGCGTGGGCGTCGAGCAGAACCAGTCCGAGCGAACCATAGGCCGCGGCCAGCGCCCGCAGCTCGGCGAGGGCGATCGTGTGATCGCCACCGAGCACGAGGGGCACTGAACCCACAACCTGGCCGAGTTGCTCGGCGATCTCGCCGACCGCGCGCCCGCTGTTGCCGGGGGAAATCGCGACATCTCCCCAGTCGATGATCCGCAGCTCCTCGAGAGTTGCGACCTCGAGCGCCGGGTCGTACTCACGTAGGAGCGTCGAGGCCGAGCGGATTGCCTCCGGGCCGAAGCGAGCGCCCGTCCGATAGCTCGCGCCGGTGTCGAAGGGGACCCCGACTACGGCGACATCGACGCCGGCGAGCTCGCGCGTGTGCTCGCGCCTGGCGAAAGTGCGGATGCCACTGATCCGCGGGATTGCGTCAGCCGGGTCAGCCATCTTCGATCGCCACCCGGATCGTTTCGAGGGTCCGGTCGCTGGCGCCGCGTACCTGGCCGCCATGGGAGACCGAATCGGCGATGAAGTCCAGCGTCTCGCGGGTCAGCCGCTCGCCGGGCAGGACGTTGGGGACGCCGGGCGGGTAAGCGGCCAGCGACTCGGCCGCGATCCGTCCTTCGGCGCCGTCGAAGCCGACGACCTCCTGCGGCCCCAAGAAGGCGTTCCGTGGTGTCATCTCGGTTGGGCCCCACGGTGGCGGCGGCGCGAAGGGCATTCGCTGCTTCTCGGGGTCGATGCCGAGTTGCTCGGCGGCATCGGTCAAAGCCGCCAGCAGGCGTTGTCCGGTCTCTCCGACCTTCTCGCCGATCCCGAAGACTGCGACGACGACGTTCTCGGCGTAGAGCTCCATCCAGACGTTGTGGTGCTCGCGCATGTGGGCGGCGATCCGGTGACCGGTGACTCCCGTTCCCCGGACGTCGACAGAGAGCCGCAGTGGATCCCAAGCGAAGACGCTCGCGTGCTCGGCGATGCTCTCGTCGAGCACATCGAGCCCGGGCACGGATCGGACTTCGGCTCGTAAGGTCCGCAGGCTGTCGATTGTCTCGGCGAGCAGCTCCTCACCGTTGACGGCGCTGTTGCTGCGGGCGGCGTCGAGCGAGACAGTCAGCAGGGCGCTTGGGCTGGTCGACTCGATCAGGGTCACGGCGCGGTCGAGGATGCGCTCGTCGAGCCGCTCCGATCCCACGTGGACGATCGCCGACTGGGTGATCGAGCCGCCGAGCTTGTGGACCGAGTTGAGAACGACGTCGGCGCCGCGGGCCAGCGCGTGCTCGGGCAGCCGGGAGGAGAAGGCGAGGTGCGCCCCCCAAGACTCGTCGACGATCAGAGGGACGTCGCGGGCATGTGCGACCTCGGCAAGCGCCGCGACATCGGCGACGGCGCCGAAGTACGTCGGCGAGACGATCATCGCCGCGGCAGCGTCGGGCGTCTCATCGAGGGCGCTCCTCAGCGCCTCGGGCGTCAGGCAGTGGGCGACGCCAAGCTCGTCATCGATCTCAGGGGAGACAAAGCTGGGTCGAAGCCCGCTCAGGACGAGGCCGTCGATTACGGAGGAGTGGACGTTGCGCTGAACGACCACGGCTTCGCCGACGTGCGCGAGCGCGAGCATGATCGCGTGGTTGCCGCCCGAGGCACCGTTGAGCAGAAACCAGCTGCGCCGCGCTCCCCATGCCTCCGCCGCAAGACGCTGCGAGTCGTGAAAGGGAGTGTCATGAGGATCCGGGCCGAGGTCGATCCCATCGATCCCGGCGGGGATGTCGATCTTCAGCGCCTGCTCGCCGAGCGTCGCGCGAAGCCGGGAGTCGGCACCTGGCCCGCCCTTGTGGCCGGGGATGTGGAAGCGGCCGGGATCGGAGTCGGCGTGCGAGCTCAGCGCGTCCAGATACGGAGTCCGCCGCTGATCGCTCTCGGCCATGCCCCGAGAGTAGTGCTCAGCGGGAAGAGCGGACCCGCGATGCGAGCCTTTGCAGATCGGTGCCGAGGGGTGACACCGATTGTCGGCACTCGCTGTCTCCGGAGCCTCAGCGGGCGAGCGCCCGGGCCAGTCGCTTCTCGCTCGGCAGCCTGCTCGGGTCGGCCACCGCGAGCCAGGCGACGCGACGGCGCTTAATCCCGACCAGCAGCTGTGTCCGCTCCGACCCTCGCGCCGCGAAGACCTTGACCGCACCGACCTTGAAATCTCGCTCCAGCTTCAGCCGGCGGCCGGCGCGGCGCTGCGAGGAGCCAGGGCTGACTCGACGCGTCTCGTGCCCGGGATTGGTTGTCCGGACGAGGACGACGCTGCCCCGGGCGGGACGCTTGCCCTTGCCGCCCTTGCCGCCGGCCTTGCCACCGCGCCGCTGCGCGTAGAGGACGCGCAGCTCCGAGCCGCCGACGATGCACCAGGTCTGTGTCGGGCCCTTTGTCTCGTCCGGCTCGCCGAGCAGCTCGAGGACCCTTGCCCGGCTCATCCCCAGCCCGACCCTGCCGATCGAGCGCTGCTCGATCTGCCCGCCCGGCCTGATGCACTCGGGATCGAATGCCGCGCCGCGATAGACGGCGCGGAACTCCTCCTCGGTATCGACTCGCGCCGCGCAAGCCGGATCCGGCTCCGTCTCGAGCTCGAGGATGACGCCACCACCACCGGTCGGCTCCAGGAACGGCTGGTACTCGGGAGGCGCGAACGGGGTCGCGTCAACCGGCACTCCGCCGATTCGGAAGTTGGTCAGGAAGGCGCCGCCGATCCCCTTGGCCCTGTCGAAGAAGTAGCTACCGTCCCAGCTCCACAGCTCGGGCATCGAGCCTTGGACGATCGAGCCTCGCCAGTGATCGTGTTGGAAGTAGAAGCACTTCGGCAGGGCCGCGGCGACTCGCGCCGGCTCCTGGGCGAGGAAATCGACGATCCCGAAGTCGGTCACGTTTTGGGATGTCTTGTCGAACTCGACGCAGAACGGGTCGGCCTCGGGACTCGGGAAGGCGGTCCCCATCCCGACGTCCTGGTTCTCGCAGTTGTAAGGGTTCTCGCCCTTCCAGGCGCCGAGGATCTCGGCTGGATCCTGCGCCGCGGCGAGCGGCGGTAAGAGCGCGAAGACCAGCGCCAAGAAGCCGGCGAGGCTGCCGAGGGTGAGGCGTCTCATCCACAGGAAGGTAACGCGCCGGCGCAGGGTTGGACGCCGATTGCTTTTCTTCACCGAGTGGAGGACGTGATCCGTAACCAGATCGCCGCGGAGCTGTCGCGACGCGCGCTGCTCGAGCGCTCAGCTGCCCTTGGGCTCGGCGCCTTCATCCTCGGCGCCTTGCCGGCGCTGAAGCAGCTTGCCGATCCAGCCCCTGCCTCCGCCCAGACAGGCCTCAGCGACGCGACCCTGCAGGCGTTCTTCGACACGATCATCCCCGGTCGGCCGGCCGAGCGGACTGGGCTCGGAAATCGGATCCATCCGAACGCGATCGCAGGCGTCGACCCCGAGCCGGGCGCGGTCGAGGACGACGCGCTGCTGCTCGCACTCGATGAGCGGATTGGCTTCGACCTGCTCGCACCCGCCTTCATCGTCGAGCTCGAAGCGCTCGCGGTACTCAACGGCGGGCCGTTCCTCGGTCTGGACTACGAACAGCGGCAAGCGACCTGCGTCCAGGGGCTCTCCTTCGAGAATCCGACCCGGGTCGTCTGGGAAGCCGCCGCGGCGATCCCCTTCACGGCGTTCTGCGCTGCCGGGAGCATCGCCGAGGCGACCGCCAAGACCTCGCTCGGCTACGGCGTCATGGGCCACCCCGGCACGGCCCCCGAGGGCTACCGCAACTATTCCTACCGCCGCCGTCTGGCCCGCGGCAGGACGAGCGACGGAAACCTCCCGTGACCGAGCGGCGCGGCTAATGGCCGAGCGCGTTGACGTCTGCATCGTCGGCTCGGGATTCGGTGGCTCGATCGCCGCTTGGCGGCTCGCCGAGCTGTACAAGGCCGCCGGCAGCGATCCCGCGCGCGTCGTCGTGCTCGAACGCGGCGAGCGCTTCGGCCACGAGGACTTCAAGCAGTCGATGGACGTCGGCCACCTTTCGAGCGTCTACAGCCTGATCCAGGGACAAGGCGCCCAGGTGGTCGTCGGCAACCTCGTCGGCGGCGGCTCCAACCTCTATCTGGCGGCCTCCCTGCGCTCCCCGCGCGAGACCTTCGAGCGTCGCGATCACCACCCCGACGATGGGCCCGAGCGCCGGCTCTGGCCGCAGGCGATCAGCCGCCGAACCCTCGACCCCTTCTACGCCCGCGCCGAGCGAGCGCTCGGCGTCAGCCAGCCGAGCTGGCAGCAGGTCTCTAAGTCGGGTGGGCTCTGGGCCGCGGCGCTGAACGAAGCGGGCCACACCTGCGACCGCGTCCCGGTCGCGATCGACCCCGATCTCTGCGTGAACGCGAAGTGGTGTCACACCGGCTGCGTCTTCGGCGCCAAGAACAGCCTGATCACCAACTACCTCGGAGCGGCCGAGCGGGCAGGCGTCGAGGTCCGGCCGGGGATGCAGGTGAACTCGGTGGCCCCCTCCAGCGCCCGCCCCTACCGCTGGCTGATCGAAGGGGTGGAGGTGGACCCGGCGACCAAGGGCTCGGCCGGGGCCTTCGAGCAGATCGAGGCGAAGGTCTTGATCCTCGCCGCCGGCGCGATGGGCACGACCCCGATCCTGATGCGCTCGCGCCAGGCCGGAGCGCTCGGCTCGGTCTCATCCCAGCTAGGCAAGCATCTCGGCTCCAACGGCGATCACATCGCCGCGGCCGAGTTCAACCCGAGAAAGGTCGAGAAGGTCCTCGGCCTGCCTGGCTACGGCCAGTTCTACAAAGGCCGGCCGATCACGACGATGAGCTACGACTGGTGGGTCGGCAAGCGCGGCAACCGCCACGACGGGACCCGTTTCACCCTGCAGGAGATTTTCCTCAGCCAGCTGACCAACTTCCTCTACGACGACGGCCGCGGCGAAGCGGCCTCCGACCCTTCGTGGTGGGGGAGGGAGAAGAAGCGCTCGATCTCGACCTGGAGCGATCACATCGAGTTGCTGGCAATGGTCGAGGACACCAACGACGGCGAGTTCTACGCCGTGCCGCCGCTCGGCAACGGCCACGTCCAGCCGAACGGCGGCCCGGTCGGGGTCGGCCTCTTCGACTACAAGTTCTCCGAGCAGTCGCTGCGCGTCCGCGAGCTGGCTGATCAAGCGATCCGCTCGGTCGTTACCCGACGCGGGCTCGCTCGCTTCCTGAAGCTGACTCAGACCGAGGGCGCCTACATCGCCCATCCGCTCGGCGGCTGCCGGATGGCCGAAGAGCCGGGTCTCGGCGTCGTCGACGACGGCTGCGAGGTCTTCGGCGCCGAGGGGCTTTTCTGCATGGACTCATCGGCGATTCCGACCAGCCTGGGGGTCAATCCATCCTTGACGATCGCGGCTGTGTGCGAGCGTGCGGCCAGCCGGTTGATAGAGCGCGCGGCCGATCACGGCTTGCCGGTGGCTCCGGATGGATTCCGGCTTCGGACCCCGCCCCGCGTCGGTTGACCCGCTAACCTCGCTTGCGTCGCCTGTGGACGACGACGACCCTCCCAGTACATGCGGCTCGGCCCTTTTCGCGGGCGCGGACGTGGCAACCGGCCAGAGGCCGGAGGAAGACCCCTTTGATCGGCGATGACTGAAGTCCTCCTGCTCTTCGCCGTCCTCTTCCTCGTCCTCGTCAACGGCTTCTTCGTCGCGGCCGAGTTTGCGATCGTCCGCTCACGGCCGTCGAAGCTGAAGGGGATGGCGGATGAGGGCAACAAGCGGGCGGCGGTAGCCCTCGAGCAGGTCAACAACGTCGACGTCTACGTCGCCACCTCGCAGGTCGGCATCACCCTGGCCTCGATCGGGATCGGCTTCCTCGGGGAGCCGGCGATCGCGAAGCTGATCGAGCCCGTTTTCGACGGCTTCCTCAGCCACGCCTTCGCGTTGGCGATCTCCTTCATCATCGCCTACACGGTGATCACGCTGCTGCACGTGATCCTCGGTGAGCAGGCGCCGAAGATGGTCGGGATCGCGCAGGCCGAGAGGCTGCTGCTCTTGATCAGTCGCCCGCTGGCGATCTTCCGGACTCTGTTCACGCCGCTGATCGCCGTGACCAACCCGCCGGCGCGGGTCCTGGTCCAGCGCGTCCTAAGGATCGACCTGACCGATCAGGGCGAGACGTCTCCGGAGGAGCTACGCCTGCTGATCCGCCAGGGCGGTGAGCTCGGCAATCTCGACCCCGGCGAGGCGACGATGCTGACCGGCGTCTTCCATCTCCATGAGCAGGGGGCGCGCGAGGTGATGACGCCGATCCCGGCGGTGGTCACCGTCGACGTGGCCGAGACCGTCGAGGATGCGTTGCAGCGCTGCGTCTCCTCGGGGCACACGCGCCTGGTCGTGATCGAGGACGGCAACCCCGACAAGGTCCGTGGCGTCGTCCACAACAACTCGCTCGCCCGCCTCTATATGAACGCCGGGCCCGACAGCTCGGTCGAGCCGGCGATTCGCGACATGCCCGTCGTCCCCGAGACGAAGCCGCTCGACGAGCTGCTCGAGGAGCTGCAGCGGCAGCGCTCCTCAATGGCGGTGGTCTGCGACGAGTACGGCCGCACCGTCGGGATCGCGACCGTCGAGGACATCATCGAGGAGATTGTCGGCGAGATCGAAGATGAGACGGACCCCCGCGCCGACAGCGTCCGCAAGCTGACCGACGGCGACTGGTACGTGCGCGGCCACGTCGCCCTCGGCGACCTCGAGGACGCGGGGATCAAGCTGCCGGTCGACTCCGACGCCTACAACTCGATCGGCGGCTACGTCTTCAGCGAGCTCGGCCGTCTGCCCAAGCGCGGCGACACGATCCGAGCCGATGGGATGGTGATTCGGGTCGAGCAGGTCCGTGAGAACAGAATCGTCGCCCTGCGCATCCACCCGCCGGGATCGATCCGCGCGATCAACGCCGGAGCGTCCGCCGAGTCCGCCGAGCCCCAAGTCCCGGAGCTCGAGCCGCCCGAGCAGACTTGAGGCGGTCGCCCCTCGCAGCGTGCGTCGCAGTGATCGCGATGGCCCTCCCCGCCGCCGCCGCCGCGGCCCTGCCCACCTTTGCCTCCAACCTCGTCCAGCCGGCAGAGGCGATCGGCGGCCTGGCACTCGGCAAGGACGCTGCGTTCGCCGAGCAGCGCTGGGGCGCAGCAGACAGCTGCTCTGAGCCCCCGAACGCGCAATGCAGCTACTCGGCGGGCCCGAAAGGCTCGGCCTACTACCGCGTCTTCGATGGCCAGGTCGAGGAGATCGCTGTTCAGGCCGCCCTGGACGGACGTGGCGATCCGATCATCCGTCGCCCGCTCAAGCGACTCCGCACCGTCAAGGGGATCGGGATCGGATCGCGGCTCGGCGAGGTCCGGCGCGCCTACCCAAAGGGCAGCTCCGAAGGCGGCTCCTTCTTCCTGAGAGGTCCGCAGGGAAGCTTCACCCTGTTCCTGCTCGACGGCACGCGCGTGCGCGGCCTGTTGATCTCCCGCTGATTGCACGATTTCGGGCCGCGGTTTCCGTCCGCGCCCGGGCATAGCTTCTGGATCGTTCGCGGCGGAAGGAGACTCTGATGTGGGTGGTCCGGCTTACCGACAAGCAGCTCGAGGTTTCGAAGGCGTTGCTCAGCTCGGAGGATCAACTCGGCCCGGCGCTCACGCGCGTGCTCGAGGCGCTCGAGCTGGCGCGCTGGGACCCGCTCCCCGATGCCCAGCTTCCCTGGGGAGAGGTGGCGAAGCGTGCCGGCGAGCAGGGCATCTCCGAGGCCGACGTGATTTGGGACATCAGCGGCCGAGCCAAGGACGCCGCGCCGGAGACCCGACGGCAGCAGGCGGCGTAGCCGACCTCAGTAGTTGAAGAAGCCCGCCCCACTCTTGCGGCCGAGCGTGCCTTCTGCGGCGAGCTCTCGCAACCGCGGAGGCGGCTGATGCGCGGGATCTCCGCTCTCGGCCGCGAGGCTCTCGCCGATCGCGATCGCTACGTCGAGACCGACGAAGTCGATCAGCGCCAGCGGCCCCATCGGGTGACCGGCGCCCAGCGACATGCAGGCGTCGACGTCCTCGGCCGTCATCCCTGAGCTCTCTTGCAGGCGCACCGCGTCGAAGAGATAGGGAAAGAGAAGCCGGTTGACGACGAAGCCCGTCTGATCAGGCACCTCGATCGCGCGCTTTCCGAGCGCCGCGCAAAAAGCGCGCGCACGATCGGCGGCACCGTCGCGGAGCGCCGCTGGGATGCAGAGCTCGACCAGCTCCATCTTCGCCACCGGGTTGAAGACGTGGAGGCCGTAGAAGCGATCCGCGACCCCCGCTGCTTCGCCGAGGTCCGCTATCAACAGGGAGGAAGTCGTAGTTGCCAGGTCGGCGTTGGGGCAGGCGGCGGCGAGGCGCACGTAGAGCTCGAGCTTCGCCTCACGATCCTCGACGATCGCCTCGACGATCAGGTCGCAATCGGCGAGAGCGCCGACCTCGGTTAGGACCTCCAGCCGCGATTCGTCGGCGCCGTCGATCTTCCCGCAGAGCTTCGCCGCCTTGGCCGTTGCTTTTTCCGCGGAGCCCTCGCTGCGCGCGAGCAAGCGCACCGCGCCGAGCGTGGTGGCGGAGGCGGCGAGGCCGAGCGCGATCGCGCCCGAGCCTGCAACCGCAGGAGCGGAGTACCCAGAGGAGCCGGTCACGGGCCACGGATCCAATCACGCCCCGGGCATCTGTGCGGCCGTCACACAGCACGACGCTCGCGGCCAGCACTCTCGTCTCAGAGCGGTCCATTGTCCTGAACCAGTCAAGGGAGTCGATTTTGCTGAGAGGGATCTCGTCTTTCGCCACAGGCAATCGCTCGAAGTGGTTCGTGATCGCTCTCTGGGTGGTCGTCGGCTTCGCCCTCTTTCCCCTCCAGCCCAAGCTCGAGGAAGTGACGACGAACGAGAACGAGGCGTTCCTGCCGGAATCGGCGGAAGCGACCGAGGTCAATCAGTTGATCGACGATCGCTTCGCGGACGGCCGCGAGATCGATGCGGTCATCGTCTACAACAATCCCGATCGGCTGAGCCGCGCGGACAAGCTGCGGATCTCAACCGACGCCCTGGTGATCGCGGGGCTCGAGGGAGACAGCCCCCACGACCCATCCGCCGGCTGCATCAACCCAGAGCTGACCGGTGTCCTCTCGGTGATCGATCCCTTCCGCGGCCCGGTTTGCGGCGGCGTCGAAGTTGGGCCGAAGGCCGGACCGGCACCAGGCACACAGCCCGACTCCTCGAGCGCCGCCGGCACGCCCGAGCCCGCGGTCGCGACCGAGCTCGCCGAAGGCCGGCCACCCGTCGTATCCGAGAACGGAACGACCGCGCTGCTCGTGATCCGGACCAACAGCGACGAGACCGACGCCATCCAAGACAACGTCGCCGCGCTGCGCGAGATCATCCCCGCGGCGGACCGCCCAGAGGGCGAGTTGCGCGCCTACGTCAGCGGCGTGGTCGGGATCGTCTCCGACTCAATCGACGTCTTCGAGTCGATCGACGTAACGCTGCTCTTGGTAACCGTCTCACTCGTCCTGTTCCTGCTGCTCGCGATCTACCGTTCGCCGGTGATCGCCTTCGTGCCGCTGTTCGTCGTCGCGATCGCTTATGGGATAACTGCCGCCGTTGTCTACGGGCTCGTCGAGGCTGGGGTCTTCGAGGTCAACGGGCAGACGACCAGCCTGCTGATCGTCTTGATGTTCGGCGCCGGGACGGACTACTGCCTCTTGATCGTCTCCCGATACCGGGAGGAGTTGCGGCGCATCGAGGACACGCATGAGGCGATGGCCCGCGCCACCGAGCGGACCGCGCCCGCGATCCTCTCGGCCGGGGGAACCGTGGTCGTCGCGATGCTCGTGCTCGCTCTGGCCGACTTCCGAGCGACCCAGACGATGGGGCCGGTGCTTGCGCTCGGGGTCGCAATCACCCTGCTCGCGGGATTGACGCTCCTCCCGGCTCTACTCTCGACGCTCGGGCGCCGTGCCTTCTGGCCCTCGATTCCCGCCCACGGGTCCACGCAATCGGCGCCGCTCGGGATCTGGCGGCGGGTCGGCCACTTCGTCCACGATCGGCCGGTCTTCGCGCTCTCGATCTCACTGCTGATCCTCTTCGCCGGCTCGCTCGGCAATCTCAAGGAGCGCGGCACGATCGACTTCGGCGAGGGCTTCCGCGACCCACCCGAGTCCGTTCTGGGCCAGCAGCTGATCGAGGAGAATCTGTCCGGCGGCCAGACCGCCACGACCTCGATCCTCGCGGCGAGGCCGGTCGCCGAGCAGGTCAGTGTCGCGGTCGGAGGCATCGACGGGGTCGTCGGCGTCGCTCCGTTCGGGGTCTCGGCGGATGGTGAGCTCTCGCGGATCGAGCTGACCTTGGCCTTCGACCCGTTCTCGGCCGAAGCCGGCGATCTGATCCCGGTGATTCGCGAGACGGCGCGGGAAGCGGCCGGCGGTGAGGCTGCGTTAGTCGGTGGATTGACCGCGGAGAACTTCGACACCGGCGAGACCCTGCGCTCGGACGCGAAGCTGATCATCCCGCTGATCCTGATCCTGATCTTCGCGATCCTCTGCCTGCTGCTGCGGGCGATCGTGGCGCCGCTGTACCTGGTCGCAACGGTGGTCCTGAGCTACGCGTTCGCGCTCGGGGCGACGACGCTGATCTTTACCGAGCTGCTCAACCAGCCCGACACCGACCCGGGCCTGCCGACGTTCGCGTTCATCTTCCTGGTCGCGCTCGGGGTCGACTACAACATCTTCCTGATCAGCCGGATCAAGGAAGAGGCCGCCTACCAGGAGACCAAGGAGGCGGTGATCACCGGCCTCGAGCGGACCGGCGGAGTGATCACCAGCGCCGGCCTGATCCTCGCCGGGACCTTCCTGGCCCTGGCCGCGCTACCGCTTGAGACGCTGCTTCAGATCGGCCTGACGATCTCATTCGGCCTCTTGATCGACACCTTCCTGATCCGGACCGTCGTCGTGCCCGCGATCGCCTTCCAGCTCGGCGAGCGCAACTGGTGGCCGAGCAAGGTGAGCCGTGAGGCTGCCGCGCCGCCGGAGACGACCCGATAGCTGCCGCATCCAGCGCCGGCGCGCTGTCAATCGCGGCCGCGATCCAGGTCCCCTGATCGCGCCGGAGTCGGCGGGCCTCTAAATTTCAAGTCATCCCCCCTACGAAAGGCTTGAAACGATGAGCAGTCCAGGCAACGGTGGCAAGTTCGGTGGCCGTGAGGTCGTGATCGTCGATGCGGTGCGGATTCCGGTCGGCCGCGGCCACGAGGAGAAGGGCTACTACAAAGACACTCATCCCTCGACGATGCTGGCGACCGTCTTCAAGGAGCTGATCGATCGCTCCGGCATCGACGCCGCCGAGGTCGAGGACGTCGTCGGCGGCTGCGTCCAGCAGTTCGGCGAGCAGGGGCTGAATATCACCCGCAACGCTTGGCTCGAGGCCGGCCTTCCGATCGAGACGGCTGCTACCACGGTCGACCGCCAGTGCGGCTCCGCCCAGCAGGGGATCAACTTCGCCGCGGCGCTGGTCGCCTCCGGCGTCCACGATGTCGCGATCGGCGGTGGCGTCGAGCATATGGGCCACATCTCCTTCGCCGACAGCGCCCAGGTGATGGGCGAACACGGCTTCGCCTTCTCGCCCGCCTTGATGGAGCGCTACAACCTCGTCAACCAAGGGATCTCCGCCGAGATGATCGCCGACCAATGGGAGATCCCCCGCTCCGAACTCGACGAGCTCGGCGTCCGCTCCCACCAGCTCGCCGCCAAGGCGACCGAGGAGGGCCGCTTCGAGCGCGAGATCGTGGCGATGGAAGTCGGCGGCGAAATCGTCACCACCGACCAGGGGATCCGTCCCGACTCCAACCTCGAGACGCTCAGCCAGTTGAAGCCGGCCTTCAAGGAGGACGGCAAGATCACCGCCGGGAACAGCTCCCAGGTCTCCGACGGTGCCGCCGCGGTGCTCCTGATGAACCGCGAGAAGGCCGACGCGCTGGGGCTGAAGCCGCGCGCGAAGATCGTCGATCAGACGACCGTTGGAGTCGACCCGGTGATCATGTTGACCGGGCCGATCCCGGCGACGCAGAAGATCCTCGACCGCAACGGGATGACGATCGACGACATCGACCTTTTCGAGGTCAACGAGGCCTTCGCTTCGGTGCTCGCTGCCTGGTATCGCGAGCACAAGCCCGACATGGACCGCGTCAACGTCAACGGCGGCGCGATTGCGCTCGGCCACCCGCTGGGTTCAACCGGCGCCCGGCTGATGACGACGCTCCTGCACGAGCTCGAGCGCTCCGACAAGGAGATGGGGCTTGTGACGATGTGCTGCGGCGGCGGCCTGGGGACCGGGACGCTGATCCAGCGGGTCTGACGGCCCCGGACGTCGCCACTCTGCGTCCTCGTCGGCTCACCTGCAAAGGCAGGCTTCGCCTCCTGCGTCCTTGATTGGCACCATCCGGGTCTCGTCAGAGATCCGAATAGCGCCGCAGGGATCCAGCGCCTAGCGGCCGAGCTTGACGATGCGGTCGTCGCCGCCGTTGGCGGTTGCGATCCAGAGCGAGCCGTCGGGGGCGACCTCGACGGTGCGGAGGCGGCCGTAGCTGCCTTGCAGAGTGCCCTTCGGCTCTCCCGCCTTGTTGCCCTTTAGAGGGATCTTCCAGAGCCGCTCGCCGCGCAGCGCCGCCACGAAAAGAGTCTTGCCGCGGATCGCGGCACCGCTTGGTGAGCTGACCGCAGGGCTCCAGGTCACCTGTGGGTTGGTGAACTTGCCGCCCTCGGTGTCGCCCTTGCCCTCGACCAGCGGCCAGCCATAGTTGTTCCCGGCCCGGATCAGGTTGACCTCGTCCTTGTCGTTCTGGCCGAGCTCGCTTGCCCAGAGCCGGCCATTCTTGTCCCAGGCAAGCCCTTGAACGTTGCGATGCCCGAACGAGTACACGGGCGAGCCGGCGAACGGGTTGGCTTTCGGCACGCCGCCCTTGGGATTGATTCGCAGGATCTTGCCGTTCAGCGCGTCGCGATCCTGGGCGACGTCGGGGTTGGCGGCGTCGCCGACACCGGCGTAGAGGAGGCCGTCGGGACCGAACGCGATCCGGCCGCCGTTGTGGATGCTCGAGCGATCGATGCCGGTCAGCAGCGGGGTCAGGCCCCGCGGCTGCTTGGACGATCCGCGTGGGAGCTTGAAGCGGACGATCCGGTTGTCTTGGTCGGTGGTCAGGTACGCGTAGACCAACCCGTCCTTGCGATAGCGAGGTGAGAGCGCGAGGCCGAGCAAGCCGCCCTCGCCGGCGTTGGGATCGACGCCGGGGATCTCCGCGACTACTCGCTTCCGGCCACCCTCCTTGGGGATCAGATAGACCTTGCCGCTGCCGCGCTCGGTGACCAGCGCAGCTCCGCTGGGCAGGAAGTCCAGCCCCCAGGGGATATCGAGACCGCTCGCGAGGACCTTGCCCGCGGCCTTGCGGGGCGGGGTCGGATCGCCCTCGGCATTGGCGCCGCTACCGGCCAGAGCGGTGATCGCGAGAGCCCCGGCCAGCAGGGCGAGCGCGGACTTACGGCAGGCAACGACGCGGAATCCCATCTGCCAATGATGGCGAACCGGCGTCGCCGGCCCCTTCAGCCGGCGTCTAGAACTTGGCCGCGAAGGCTTCGAGCTTGGCGATGTCCCGAAGCGGTGGGCCGTGGCCCGGGCAGACGAGCGTCGGGTTGAGCTCGGCGAGCAGCTTGATCGAGGCGTGGCTCTGATCGAGGTCGGTGATGAACGCCTTCGGCATCTCGCCGATCTGGGGGATCATCGTCAGCAGGTTCATCGTCCGCAGCACATCGCCGCTGATCGCTACGCGATCCGAGTCGCGGAAGTAAATGACATGTCCGGCGCTGTGGCCCGGTGCGTGGATGACGCGGAACTCCCCGATCTCGTCGCCATCGGCGAGCACTCGCGAGACTGGATAGGCCGGACCGCTGATCGCCGCTGCGGCGGCCTTGCCCTTCATGCCCGAGGGGAAGCCACCTTCCATCGCCTCGACATCGCCGCTATGGCAAGCGAGCGGGATGTGGCGCGCCTCGCAGATCGCCTTCGCGGAGCCCTGATGGTCGGGATGGGCGTGGGTCAGGGCGAGCAGCGCCAGCGGGCGATCCTGAAGCTGGCGCTTCAGATGCCACCCGTCGAGCCGGGTCGCGGCGTCGATCAGGACGTCGCCTGCGACGTAGACGTTGACCGCGTTGGGCGGGAAGCCGCGGAGCTGATCGAGGCCCGGCGCCAGCTCCTTCATGCCGCCCGCCTCGCTCCGATGAACTGGACCATCCCGCTCAGCCGCTGGTGGATGTCGGCGTAGCCGCGCACCTGCAAGGCGCTGACGATCTCCTCTGACTCAAACAAACGCATCCCACTGCTCCTCTCGATCACGGGCTTGAGCGGTGCCACGGTCAGCTGGCGTCTGACCGAGGTCATCACCGCGATTCTTCCACTCGGTGCCAGCACGCGGGTCATCTCGGTCAAGGCGTCGAAGGGATCGGCGAAGAGGTGCAGGGCAGCGAAGCAGCAGACGCCGTCGAAGCTGCCGTCGAGAAATGGCAGCGCGGTCGCGTCGCCGCGGATCAGGGCGACGTTCTCGAGCGCGGCGCCGGCCGTGTCTGCGGCACCCCGCTGGAGCATCGTCTCCGAGGCGTCGATCCCGATCGAAAGTCCCTCGGGACCAACCGTTCTCGCGAACGCGCGGGTGAAGTTGCCGGGTCCGCAGGCGACGTCGAGGACCTTGTGGCCGGAGGCGAGGCCGAGCAAGAGCCGGGCAATCTTCGCCTCCTCCGCCATCCCCGGCCCGGTCGCGCCCTTCGCGACCCGCGCCAGAGCCGGCCGCCACCAGCGCTCATAGATCGCCGGGACGACGCGCGTCAGCATCAGATCCTGTGCTCGGCCGGTGCTCCCCAGGCCTTGCTCGCCGAGCAGGTCGAGGTAGCCGCTCGAGCTGACCGTCGCGGCCTGGCGCGGCGCCGGAAGCATCAACTCCAGCGCCCGCTCGCGGGCGGCGAGAAGGCTGCCGGTCGCCTTCAATGCGCGTTGCCTCCCGGCCCTGGCCCGCGCGGCTCGCCGCTGTTGTCGGCGAGCTCGGTCAGTCTCGCGGCCTGCGTCTCGCCCTCGAGCCGGACCGGGTCCTCGGCGGGGAGGCGAGCGATTAGGCGCTCGATCCGGTTGCGAATCTGAAGCGCGAAATGCGGCGTGGCCGGGCCGGCCAAGGCGCGGATATCCGCGGCGCTGACCTCGTGGGCGGGGTTCAGCAGCTCCCCGTTCTCGTGCTCGCTCATCGCCGGCTCAGCCTATCCCGCGCGGGCCTCTTGCGTCAGTCGTTGCGGCTGTCGGGACTCGCCGGGGTGTCCGGAGTCGATTCCGGCTCCTCCAGCTCGAACTCCGGCCCCGCGGTTCCGGCCGTGACGGGGACCAGCTTCGCCAGCTCGTCGATCTGCGCCTGGAAGCCGACCGAGATCGCACTCGCATCGCCGATGATCCAGATGTGGTTGTAGACGGCTCGCTCCGGAGCCGTGTCGAAGCCGGGCTTGACGTCGAGGATGAAGCCACGCAGCGCCGAGGGGATCTCGGTGGCGCTGTCGGTCAATAGCAGTGGGCCGGGCTTGCCGCCCGCGGCGAGCGGGGCCGCAGCAGCGGCGTCCGCGGGGCGGCTGAGGTTGGCGAGCGCGAAGCCGTGACCGGGATCGAAGATGTTCCAGCCGAAGTCGTCGTCGACGTAGGCGGCGAAGTCGATCGCCGAGTCGACCGGATCCGTTGCCTCGGAGATCCGCTCGACCGAGCCGCCCGCCTTGTCGAGCTTCTCGATCACCTTCGAGGAGATCACCGATGGCGGCGCGAGCACGTAGACGTCGGCCTTGGGATGCCGTTCGAGAACTTCGAGCGTGGGATCCGGAACGCTGTCGCGCTCGCTGAACAGGATCGGATCGCCCGAGCGCGCCGCCCACGCGGCCGCGGGCATCGCCAGCGCAGGCTCCTCGGAAGAGACGACGATGATGTGGTCGGGATCCTGCTCGCCGCTGAGCCGCGCCCGCTGGCGATCGATCGCCTTGGCGATCTCGGCAGGATCCTCGCCGCTGATCTCGACCGCGTCGATCCCTTCCGGCGTAGCGACGTCGCCGACCGTGATCAGCTGCGCGCCGTCTGCTCTGTCGATTCCCTCGAGCACGAGCGAGGAGAGCGCCGAAGCCGTCAGCGTCGGAATCTCATCGGGCCCGCCGAGCAGGATCGGGGCAGCGATCGGCTCGGCGGCCAGCGAGGACGCCGCGATCGCGCTCTGCCAGTCCTCGGCCGGCGCCAGGATCGCCGCGTCCGGTGCGGGCACCTCAGCCAGCGACGGGTATGAGGCGAGCGCGATCCCGGCGGCGTCGGCGACCGGATCGGCGCCCGCGACTCGGGTCGTGTTGCGGGTCGCGAAGGCGGGAAAGCCGATCTCGGCGGCCGTCTCCGTCGGCTCCCCGGAGCCGGGGGCGCTGTCCTGAATGACGATCTCCGGCGCGGGGGCGGTTGCCGGATCCTCCTCCTGCGAGTCGGCGATTAGGTAGCCGGCGGCTCCGCCGGCGCCGAGAGCAAGCAGCACGCCGACGGCGAGGCCGGCCCCTCGCGGCATCGATGGGCGACTGGGCAGCGAAGGACGCGAGGGCAGCGAAGGACGCGAGGGCAGCGAAGGACGCGAGGGCAGCGAAGGACGCGAGGGCAGGGAGGGTCGCGAAGGCCGCGAGGGCAGCGAAGGACGCGAGGGCAGGGAGGGTCGGCCGAGGCGCTTTGCCCTGGTCGGCGGGCGAGACTCGGCAGGGGGACCCGGCTCGGAGGGCAGCTCCGGGAAGGTCGGCGGGGTCGGCGACGGGGTCGGCGACGGCGTTGTCCGTCCACGTCGCCGTAAGCGAGGGAATCTCGGCCTTGGCATTCGGGCAGTGTTGCGCAAGCGGGCGACGAGCCCCGATAGACCGCCCGGCAGTTGCGCGCGTGCGCCTATGCTGGGCAGGGTGAGCGGCCACGCCCACTCCGGCCACGCGCACGCGCTCGATGCGCGCCGCGCCGGCAATCGCAGGCGAATGTGGATTGCCCTGGCCATCAATGTCGTCCTTCTGATCGGCGGCATCGTCGGCGCCGCGCTGACCGGCTCGCTTGCGCTGCTTGCCGACGCCGCCCACGTCCTCTCCGATGTCGGAGCGATCGCGCTCGGGCTCGGTGCCGCGGCGCTGGCGTCGCGTTCGGGTAAGGCACGCCGCACCTTTGGATATCAGCGCAGCGAGGTCCTGGCGGCGCTCGTCAATGGACTGGCGCTGGTCGTGATCTCCGCCCTGATCGTCGTCGAGGCGATTAGCCGGTTCGGGGATCAGGTTGAGATCGACGGCGCCGGAGTGCTGATCGTCGGTGCGCTCGGCCTCCTCGGCAACGCAATCGCGACTTGGATCCTCGCCCGCGGCGAGCGGGACGATCTCAATCTTGAGGCTGTCCTCCGCCATTCCTTCGCAGACGCGCTCGGCTCGGTCGGCGTTGTCCTTGCCGGAGCCATCTTGTTGACGACCGGCTGGGATCCGATTGATCCGCTCACCTCGATCCTGATCGCGGCGCTGATCTTGGCCTCGTCTTGGCGGCTGATCGTCGAGCCGCTCGACGTCTTGATGGAAGCGGCGCCGGCAGGGCTGGACGTCGAGCGTCTCGGGCGCGACATCTGCGCGGTCGACGGCGTCGTCGAGGTCCACGAGCTCCATGTCTGGACGCTGACGGCCGGCTTCGACGCCCTTGCCGCGCACCTGCTCGCCGCTCCCGGCTCGGCTTCGGACGTGGTCCGGATGGCGGTTGAGGCGATGCTGCGCGAGCGCTACGGGATCGAGCATTCGACCTTGCAGATGGAGCAGCCCGCGACCGAGGGCTTGATCGAGCTGTAGCTCAGGGCGGCTGCAAACGCGGTTGCAGAGACGTGAGCATTTGTTAAGAAACGCTCGTAAAGGCCCCTGCCGTTGTACTCTGCTGCGACTTCTGACCGGTGGGCTCCGGCCTCCGGCCCAATTCGACATGCCAAACCCCAGCCACAATCCCAACCACGCCGCAAGCTTCAGCATCTGGCGCCTGAACGTGGCGTTGCTCGCGCTGGCGGGCGCGATCCTCGTCGTTGCGCTCGCCGCCCAGTCTGCCCCGGCCCAGACCCTCGACGAGAAAAAGGCGGCCAAAGAGGCCGAGCTCGAGGGGGCGGAGGAAAAGCAGGGGATCCTCACCTCCGAGATCGACTCCTACAACGATCAGATCGACGATCTGATCGGCCAGGTCGCGGCGCTGCGCAACCGCGAGGCCGCCGTCGAGGCCGAACTGCAGGCCGCTTTGGATCAGCTCCGTACCGAGCAGGAGAACCTGCGCATCGCCCGCGAGCGCCTCGACCACTCGATCGAGGTGCTCGAGGAGCGGCTCGTCTCGATCTACAAGTCCGGCGAGCCCGACGAGCTCAGCGTCGTTCTCGATTCCGAGGGCTTCGACGACCTCGTCGTCCGCTACGAGTACCTGCAGCGAATCCAGAATCAGGACAGTGACGTCGTCTCGGGAGTCCGCGAGCTTCGCGACGACATCCGCAGCTCCGTCAACAACGTCAAGGCAACCCGCGACTCGATCGCGGCCAAGGAGGCCGAGCTCGAGCAGACCCGGGTCGAGGTCGAGAGCCGCCAAGGCGAGCTGGAGGCCGCCCGCGCTGAGCTCGACTCGGCGCTGGGCCGCGTCAAGGGCCACGTCGATCGGCTCGAGGGCGACGTCGCCGAGATCCAGGACGAGATCGAGGCTGAGCTTCGGCAGGCAGCGGCGGCAAGCGGCACCCCGACTCTCCCCGCCGGACCGATCCAGACCGGCTCCAGCGGCATGATCTGGCCCGTCAACGGCCCGCTGACTTCGCCGTTCGGCCCACGCTGGGGTCGCCTCCATGCCGGCATCGACGTCGCTGCTCCGGGTGGGACGCCGATCCGCGCAGCGCTTGACGGCACGATCGCCATGGCCCAGGTCTACGGCGGCTACGGCAACTACACCTGCCTCGATCACGGCGGCGGGCTCTCGACCTGCTACGCCCACCAGTCGAGCTTCGCGATCACCTCAGGCTCGGTCAGCCAGGGCGATGTGATCGGCTACGTCGGCAACACCGGCGCCAGCTTCGGCGACCACCTCCACTTCGAGGTCCGGGTCAACGGAGTGCCGACCGACCCGCTGGGCTACCTCTAACCGACGCTAAAGTTATTCGTCGGTCCTGCCGATAAGGCGGGACAGGTCTCGCTCGAGCAACTCAGCGAGGCGATGGGAGCTGACGATGGCGAACGTACGCACGTATATAGCGGGACTGGGGACTACAGCGGCGCTGGTGCTCAGCTCGATCCTTGCTTTTCTCGCAGTCAGCGCGGTCGTCAGCGTCGATTCGTGGCCGGGCACCGTCGGCAGCGCTGGAGGCGAAACGCTGATCGTCCAATCGAACGCGCCTGAAGCTGCCGCGGCCTCGGTCGCGAATGCGGCGAGCGCCCCTTCGGCTACCCCGGCTTCGACAGCACCCGGCTCTGACTCGGCGGGCTCCGGCGGCGCGGGCGGCGGCTCCGGCGGGTCCGGTCCGGCGGATGGCCCGAGCGATCCCGTCGGCCCCCCGATAGGCCCCCCTGACGTTCCCGGCCCCGATGGCCCCGGTCCAGGACCCGATCCCGATCCTGAGCCACCGGCTCCCGCGGCCGACAACGGGCTGACCGCAGGGCTTGTCGACACGCTCGACGACACGGTCGAGAACCTCGGCGTCGACACCGATCTAGGCGGGGCGACCGATCCTCTGACCAACGTCCTCGACGGGGTCACCGACGGGCTCGGTCTGACCAACCCGAACGGTTAGGTAACTCAACGTCGTTCCTCAACGCCTTGCCTCGGTGGCTGCGGCCCACTAGCCCGCCAGGATGTTCGCCGCGGTGCGGTGGGCGAGCGACATGATCGTCACCATCGGGTTGACGCCGGGGGCCGTCGGGAAGGCGCTGCCGTCGCCGATCCAGACGCCCTCGACATCGTGGAGCCGGCCGCGCCCGTCCGCCACCGATGTCTCCGGGTCCGATCCCATCCGGCAGGAGCCGAGCTGGTGGGCCGTGAAGCAGGCGATGTCCTGGGGCCCGTAGGGCGCCGACTCGACCGCCGCCAAGAAGTCGTCGAAGTCCTCGCCTTGGCGCCAGCGTTGCTCACGGTCATGGAACGTGAACACCTCGAGCGCTCCGGCGGCCTGGTGCAGCCGTGCCAGCTCGACGTTCGCCTGTCTTGCCAGCCGCTCGTCGACCTCGTCGTCGAAGTCCCAGCGAACCAGGGCACGGTCGTGCTCGTCGAGGACGACCTCGCCGGAGCCGTGGTCTCGGGCGACGGTGATGAACGGCGCCTGCCAGCGGAACATGTGCATCAGTTGCTTGTGCGCGGCGCCTGATTCCCATGGGTAGGAGGCGCTGAGCAGCCCGGGGAACATCCCGGTTGCCTCGATCAGGAACCCGTAGCCATCCTCGATGCCGACGAAGCGATCGGAGAGCGCGGACTGGACCTGGCCTTCCCAGCCGTTGACGGGCTCCTCGTAGACGCCGATCACCGCGAAGGCGGGCTGTAGGCGCAGGTTCTTGCCGACCGCCGGTCCCCCGATCCCGCTGCGCAGCAACAGCGCCGGGGACTCGCACGCACCGCAGGCTACGACGACGGTCGGCGCCTCGACAGTGAGCGCAGTAGTCGAGCCATCGGCCCCCGCGACCGTCGCCTCGACGCCGATGGCGCGGCCGTCCTCGCTGAGGATCCGGTCGGCATGGCAGCCGGCGACGACGCGACCGCCGGCGTCGGAGCTGTCCTGCAGCCACGTCTTCAGGGTCGATCGCTTGCAGCCCTGCTGGCAGCCGAAGGCGCAGTAGCCGCAGAACTCCGCGTTGTCCTCGCCAGAGGCGTTGCGCCAGATCGGCCGGTGCTCGTAGCCCAGCGAGTCACAGCCTTCGAGCAGTTTCTGATGGGTCCCGTTCTGGGTCGTCTGCTCGGTGTTCGCGCCGATTCGCTCGAGGACCACGTCCTGGTGATCTGAGACAAACGAGGGATCGTCGAGGCCGTCGAGCCCGTGGCCGGCCCACTCGGCGAGAATCGCCTCCGGGGTGCGCACGCAGTTCATGTAGTTGACGGTGGTCCCACCGCCGAGGGTCGCACCGGCGAGGATCGCGATCGAGCCGGACTCCGAGGCCGCGAGCCCGCCGCCGTAGTAGAGCTCCAGGTAGCCGGGCAGCTCGAGCTGCTTGAAGTCGCTCTCATTTCGGTACTGGCCCGCCTCGAGGACCAGCACGGACTTGCCGGCCCTGGCGCACTCGGCCGCGATCACGGCGCCGCCCGCACCCGAGCCGACCACGCAGACGTCGGCCGTGAGCGTCGCCGACTCACCGGAGAGCTCCTCGACCGTCAGCGTCTTCGGAGCTGCATCGGCTGCCGGCGCCGGGGAGTTCGGTCCCGGGTAGCCGATCGCCTCCCAGTTCGGGTTCTGACCGGCGGCGTCGGGCAGGGCGTAGAAGAAGAGCAGCGTCAGCGCCTTGAGCTGGTGGAGGCCATGCCTTGCCGCGGGGTCGGCGGCGGAGATGCCGTGGATGAGAGCCGTCCGAGCTTCGGTGTCGGCATCGAGCAGGCCTTCGCCGACGAGCGCGTCGAGCAGCCCGCCGACCGCGGCGACCTCCTCCGCAAGCATCGCCTCGGCAAGCAGACCCTCGATATTCGCCGCAACCTGCAGCTCGCTCGCCGCGCGGGCCATGAAGGCCTGCTCGAGCGGATCGCCGCTGTCGGTCTGCACCGATGGGACGAACGTGTCACAGAGCGCCTCGAGCGCCTGGCGCTGGGTCTCCGACAACAGTGCGCTTGCTTCCGCCATCTGGTCTCTCCTCCTGAAGTTGGTCGCCTCGAGGCGACCCTACCGGCCCAG
>Ga0136633_1000809_pt1 | contig 23646 bp, 25 predicted proteins | sample AntDrymeUQ832206_2_FD_105494 | JGI IMG/M metagenome (GOLD analysis project Ga0136633, IMG submission 105494) | Polar desert sand microbial communities from Dry Valleys, Antarctica - metaG UQ83 (22.06) | ecosystem: Environmental > Terrestrial > Soil > Desert | place: Antarctica: Dry Valley...
CAGGGGATCGAGTTCGACTACTGCTGCGTCCACGCGGCGATGTGCGTGCGCGAATCGGGCAGAGACGCGGTGATGATCAACTGCAACCCCGAGACGGTCTCGACCGACTACGACACCTCCGATCGCCTCTACTTCGAGCCGTTGACCGTCGAGGACGTGCTCGCGGTGATCGAGATCGAACAGCCCGAGGGCGTGATCGTCCAGTTCGGCGGCCAGACCCCACTGCGACTGGCCCAGGCGCTGCTCGACGCCGGCGTCAACATCCTCGGCACGCCGGTCGATGCGATCGACCTCGCCGAGGACCGGGGCCGCTTCGGAGCGCTTCTGCAACGGCTCGAGATCGCCCATCCACCGTTCGGGACCGCGTTCAGCGCCGAGGAGTCCCAGGTGATCGCCGAGCGGGTCGGCTTCCCGTTGCTGGTCCGGCCCTCCTACGTCCTCGGCGGTCGCGCGATGGAGATCTGTTATTCCGAGGAAGGCCTTGCCGCCTACCTGGCCAAGCACGTCAAGGCCGACCCCGAGCATCCACTGCTGCTCGATCGCTTCCTCGAGGACGCGATCGAGGTGGACGTCGATGCGCTCTGCGACGGCGTCGAGTGCCGGCTCGCCGGGGTCATGCAGCACGTCGAGGAGGCGGGCGTCCACTCCGGCGACTCGGCCTGCGTGCTGCCGCCGATGAGCCTCGGGGCCGAGATGATGCGCCGGATCAAGGAGACGACCGAGCGGATCGCGCTCGAGCTCGGCGTGATCGGGCTGCTCAACATCCAATACGCCGTCGCCGCCGGCGAGCTCTACGTGATCGAGGCCAACCCGCGCGCCTCGCGGACGGTGCCGTTCGTCAGCAAGGCGATCGGTGCGCCGATCGCAAAGATCGCCTGCCGGCTGATGCTGGGCGAGGCGCTGGCCGACCAAGAGCTGCCGGGAATGCCGGAGAGCCACGTCAGCGTCAAGGAGGCGGTCCTGCCTTTCTCGCGTTTCACCGGCGCCGACAGCGTCCTGGGGCCGGAGATGAAGAGCACCGGCGAGGTGATGGGAGTCGCGCGCGATTTCCCGACCGCCTTCGGCAAGGCCCAGACGGCGGCCGGGGCCGAGTTGCCCGACGGGGGCACCGTCTTCATCACCGTCACCGACTCGGACAAGTCCGCTGCGACGCAGATCGCGGCCCGCTTCACGGATCTCGGCTTCGAGGTGATTGCGACCGAAGGGACGGCCCAGGCAATTTCGCGGATGGGCGTTCCGGTCAAGGCGATCAACAAGATCCAAGATGGCTCCCCTCACGTCGTCGACTACATCGACAGGGGGGAGGTCGATCTCGTCATCAACACGCCGACCGGCTCGGGGGCGCGCAGCGACGGCTACGAGATCCGCACCGCCGCCGTCCGCAAGGGAATTCCTTGCATCACGACGCTTACCGGGGCTTCGGCAGCCGCCAGGGCGATCTCCGCCAAGCAGGCCGGACCTGCGCAGGTCCGCTCGCTGCAAGAGCTCCACGCCGACGCCCGGGCCGAGACGCGTTGAGCATCGCCGCCGATGCCAGGCCGCAAGCGCCGCCCGGCCGGCGACTCGCGCCCATCACCGAGAGCCGCGCAAGCGGCACCTACCGAATCATCAGCGCCATCGACCCTGCCGGCCCCGAGCCGTCGCCGGGCCAGTTCTACATGCTCGCCGCCGAGACGGGCTGGGGCGGGGCGGGGGATCGTCCCTACCTGCCGCGGGCCTTCTCGGTCGCAGCGGCCGAACGCCGAGACGACGGCCTGCGGCTGGACTTCCTACTCGAGGGAGTCGGCCCCGGCACGGATCGGATCGAGGCGCTCGAGACAGGCGAGGGACTCTGGATCACCGGCCCGCTCGGCCGTCCCTTCAGCCCGCCGCGTACGCTCAATCCCGAGGCGGCCGGGGCGATCCTCGTCGGCGGCGGGATCGGGATCGCGCCGCTGGCACTCTGGCGGCGGCAACTGGTCGGCAGCGGTGTCCCCCAGCGCACCCTGCTCGGCTTCCGCGATCGCGATCACTGCGGTGGCATCGACCTATTCGACTGCAGCGAGCTGCGCCTCGCCAGCGAAGACGGCCACCGCGGCCACCGCGGCTACGTGACTGATCTGCTCGCGGTGCTCTTGGACGGCGATGCGGCGGCGGGTGCCGCCGTCTACGCCTGCGGCCCGCCGGGGATGCTCGAGGCCGTCCGGGCGCTCTGTGCCGAGCGAGACGTCCCTGCCGAACTCGCGATGGAGTCACCGATGGCCTGCGGCTACGGCGCCTGCTTCGGCTGTGCGGTTCCGCTCTCCGACGGCACCTACATTCGCCTTTGCATCGACGGCCCGGTCGTCGGCGCCGATCAGCTTGAGACGGCGCTGGTTCACGGCGCGGGCCACCGATGACGGCGCCGGCATCCGCGGGCCCGCTTCAGCTCTGCGGGATCGAGCTCACCCACCCGATCATCAATGGCTCGGGGACCTTCGACGCGATCGCGGCGCTACGAGCATTCGGCGACGAGCTGATCGCCCGCTTCCCGTTCAGCGCCTTCGTCTCCAAGACGATCACCCTCGAGCCCCGCGCCGGCAACCCGCCACCGCGGCTCTGGGAGGAGGGCGCAGGGATGATCAACTCGATCGGCCTGCCCAACAGAGGACTCGATGGCTTCCTCAGCTCCGACCTGCCGCTCTTGGCAGAGCTCGGGGTGCCGCTGATCGTCTCCGTGATGGCGACCAATGCCGAGGACTTCGCTCGCCTCGTCAGCGCGGTGGCCGATCGCGATGAGGTCGCAGGGCTGGAGCTGAACATCTCCTGCCCGAACGTCAAGTCGGGCCTGATCGTCGGCGAGGAGCCGAGCGAGACGCTGGCGCTGCTGCGATCGCTGCGCCCGCTGACCGACAAGCCCTTGATCGCCAAGCTGACCCCGAACGTCACCGACCCGAGCCTGATCGCCAAGGCCGCGGAGGAGGGGGGAGCGGACGCCGTCTCCTGCATCAACACGATCAAGGCAGTGGCCCTGTCGCCCGTCGATGCGTCTCCTTGGCTGGGTGCCGGCAGCGGCGGGCTTTCGGGGCCGGCGGTGCGCACGATCGCGCTTCGGCAGGTCCGCCAAGTCGCGGCCGCCGTCACGATCCCGACGATCGGGATGGGTGGCATCGAGCACGGCCGCGACGCCTTCGACATGCTCGCCGCCGGAGCTGCCGTGGTCGCCGTCGGGACCGCGAGCTTCCGCGACGCGCTGGCCGCCGAGCGGATTCACGCCGAACTCGATGAGATCGGCTCCGCCTCGACAGTCGTCTCCTGAATGGCCAGTCGGTGGAGTTTCGAGGGCCTCAACTCTCAACCTCAAGCTGAGGTCGAATTGAATTCCCCTAAAAATGCGACCAACCGAGTCGCGAAGCCACAACGCGTGTATATGATCGCCCCGCGAATGGCCGCCACGAGCACCAAGACCGCCCCCGCCGTCCCGAGCCGAAGCAAGGATCAGCGGCTCAGGGCCCTCGAGATCGCGAATGAGATCCGCACCCGGCGCGCCCAGCTGAAGCGCGACCTCAAGGCAGGCAAGGTCAAGATCGACGGGCTCTTGCTCGATCCGCCCGAGTACCTGGAGACGGCGAAGGTCTTCGACATCATCCTCGCGGTCCCGAAGTACGGGCGCGTCAAGGTGAACCGAATCCTCAACCAGTGCCGGATCTCGCCGTCGAAGACGATCGGCGGCCTCTCCGAGCGACAGCGCGGTGAGCTCGTCACATCGCTGCGCCGCTGAGGCACGACCGCGGCGGCCGTCACAATCGGCCCCGCGATGGCGAAGGTATTCGTAATCACGGGGCCCTCGGGGGTCGGCAAGGGGACTTTGATCCGGCTGCTCCGCGAGGCGATGCCGGAGCTCGAGCTGACGACCTCGGCGACGACGCGGCCTCCCCGCGAAGGGGAGAAGGACGGCGCCGACTACCACTTTCTCGATCCCGACGAATTCGTTCGCCGCGTCGACGCCGGCGACTTCATCGAACATGCCACCTACAGCGGCAACCGCTACGGCACGCTCCGCTCCGAGGTCGAGAGTCGGGTTGAAAGCGGCGCACCTGTCTTGCTCGAGATCGAGGTGCAGGGCGCGCGCCAGATCCGCGCGGCGATGCCCGAAGCCGTTCAGATCTTTATCGCGCCGCCAAGCGCCGATGACCTGCGTCGCCGGCTCGAGCAGCGCGGCACCGACGATCCGCAGACGATCGCCGGGCGGCTGCGGGTGGCCGAGCAGGAGCTCGAAGCGCGGATCGAATTTCCCCATACCGTCGTCAACGACGACCGTGAGCGTGCGGCCGAGGCTCTCGGCGAGATCGTTCGCTCCCAGCTGAGCAGCTAGGGCCGAGCCGGAGCCTCCGCTACACTGCCCCGTTCAATGGTCAAACCAAGAGTAGACAAGCTGATGGAGCGAACCGACTCGCACTACGCGGCCGTGGTGGTCGCCGCGAAGCGGGCTCGCCAGCTGAACAGCTATTACCGGGCGCTCGGCGAGGGGACCTACGAGGAGCACACCCCGCCGATGGTCGATGCCGGTGACGGCAACTACCTCACGATTGCACTCGAGGAGATTGCCGCCGGCAAAATCAAGTTCGAGTACCGCCACTAACGGTCGGGCTTGGTCTCGGAGGCTCGCGAATGGCGCGGATCCTCCTCGGCGTAAGCGGCGGCATCGCCGCCTACAAGGCGCTTGAGTTCGCCCGCCTCGCCACGCGTGCCGACCACGGCGTCCGAGTCCTGATGACGCCGACGGCGCATCGCTTCGTCGGCGCCGCCTCCTTCGAGGGCATCGTCGGGGCGCCGGTGCTGACCGCCGAGTTCGATGCCGACCCCAGCCGCGGCGCCTTCCCCGGACGAACCGGAGGGCCCGGACGGCAAACCGGAGGGCCCGGCGAAGCCGGACCCTCCTTCGCGGCTGCTCCGGCTGGACGGCGCCTCCGCAGCGACGAGAGCGACGAGAGGCCTGCACACGACCCGATCTCGCATCTCGAGCTCGCGGCCAACGCCGACGTCTTCCTCGTCGCGCCGGCCTCGGCCAACACGATCGCCAAGCTGGCCGCCGGGATCTGCGACTCCCATCTGACCACGAGTTTTCTCGCCTGCACGGCGCCCAGAATCCTTGCTCCGGCGATGAATGCGCGGATGTGGGAGGACGCCGCGACCCAGGCAAACGTCGCAACCCTCCGCGAGCGGGGTGTGATCGTGATCGAGCCTGGCAGCGGCGAGCTTGCCTCCCGCGGGGAGCGAGGCGTCGGCCGACTGCCGGATCCGGCCAAGCTGCTCGCCGAGGTCGAAGCCAGGCTGCCCGACAGCCCCGGCCCGTGGGATGGGCTGCGGGTCCTCGTGACCGCCGGCGGAACGCGGGAGCCGATCGACCCGGTCCGCTTCATCGGCAACCGCTCAAGCGGCCGGATGGGAGTAGCGCTCGCCGAGGCAGCGATGCGGAGAGGCGCCGCGGTGACGCTGATCGCCGCCAACGTCACGTTGGAGACCTCGGCGCGAATCGAGCGGGTCGACCTCGAGACGGCTGCGGAACTGGCGGAGGTGTGCCGCGAGCGCTTCCCCACCACCCATGTCCTTTTGATGGCGGCGGCGGTCGCAGACTTCCGCCCTGAGGCGGCTGAGCCGGGCAAGCTGAGCCGGGAAGGCTCGATGCGGCTCGAGCTGGAGGCAACCGACGATGTTCTCGCCTCGCTCGCCGCTGATCGCTCCCAGGACCAGACGCTGGTCGGATTCGCCGCCGAGCACGGTGGCGACTTCCTTGCCCGTGCACGCGGCAAGCTCGAGCGCAAGGGCCTCGACGCGATCGTCGTCAACGACGTCTCCGACGACTCGATCGGCTTCGACAGCGCCGAGAACGAGGTGACCGTGATCGAGCCCGCGGGCGGGCATGCCCTCGCGAAGATGAGCAAGGACCTGACCGCCGAGGCGATCCTCGATCGGGTCGGCGCGATCCGTGCTCAGCCGGTCGAGACGACCAAGCGCACGCCCACGTCGTAAGCCTCCAGAGCGCGTAGCTCGCCGTAGCGCCGATCCCACTCTCCCGACTCGAGGTCGGCGGCGAGCCGCTCGACGGCTCGCGCCTCGTTGCTCGCGCCGATCCGCGGGAATCCTGATGTCGAGGCTCGGACCGCCGGCTCGAGGATCAGCTCGGGCCGACCCCAAAGGGCGCCCAGGAAGAGGTCTTCGCAGTCACGCGGGATCTCGACGATCTCGGTCCGCGCCCCGCCGAGCCAGGCCTCGACGGCTGCGGTCGAGGGAAACCGCCTGCGATCGTCAGCGGTGATCTCGGGCGCGTAGGAGTTGACCCACCAGCGCTGCATATAGCCGGGCTCGAAGGTCAAGATCACGATCGGCCCGCGCGCAATCCGGCGCATCTCCGCGACGCCGCGACTTTGATCGCTCCAGTGGTGGATCGTCAGGATCGCCATCGCGGCGTCAAAAGAACCGTCCGCAGCAGGGATCTCCTCCGCGGCCGCCTGGACGACGGGTGCCGCGCCCTCTGGGCGCTGCCCGATCATGGTCAAGGACGGCTCGAAAGCGGACACCTGGCGGTCGGCGGGCTCGTATGAGCCAGTCCCGGCGCCGACGTTCGCGACCGTGCGTGCCTCACCGAGCGCCGCCTCGATCCGCGCTGCGATCCGCGAGTCCGTGCGCCGGGTGCCCGCATAAGAGCGTCCAATCTGATCGTACGCCGGGCTCACCGGCCAATCATCCCCGATGGCTGCGCTCGCGACCGGACCGCGTCGATTTACCCCCGGAAAGCGGGGGCGATCTGACGCAGTGCGCGCTCTCCGCCAGTATGGGGCGCAGGTTGACCGCCTTTCTAGACTTGATGTGTGAATTCGATCGACCCTCAGCAGCGGCCCGATGGCGATGTTTTGGACCTCTTCCGGCGTGGATCGGAGCTGCTCGAGCAAGGCGACTACTCGGCGGCGCTGATCTCGCTGGCGAAGGCGGCTGAGCTCGAGCCCGACAAGTCGTCGATTCGCGAGGCGCTCGGGCGTGCGTACTTCTCAGCCCATCGCTATAGCGACGCAGCGGTCGAGTTCGCAGCGGTGGTCGAGCGCTATCCCGTCAACGATTACGCGCATTTCTGCCTGGGCCGGTCGCTGTCGCTGAGTGGCCGGGCCGACCGCGCCCGTCGCCACCTCGCGCTCGCCGCCAACCTGCGCCCCGACCGCGAGGACTACCGGACCTACCGCGATCGGCTCGTAACCGAGCTGGAGCGCGGTGGACAGCGATCGAACGGAATCTCTCGAGCGCAGACTTAACGTCGATTATCGACCACAAGCCTGCGCTCGCGGCGCGACAGCGGGTCGAGGGCTGAGCGGCGACAATCCGCGGCAATGCGCGCATTGCTCCAACGGGTCGCGTCGGCCTCGGTGGCGACCGATGGCCGGACGGTCGCCACGATCGGTCCCGGCCTGCTTGTCCTGTTGGCGGTCGGCAGGGACGACGACGAGGGCGACGCCCGCTGGATCGCCGCGAAACTGCCGAAGCTGCGGATCTTCGACGACGACGAGGGGCGGATGAACCACCCCCTCGGCAAGCGGGAGATCCTCTGCATCAGCCAGTTCACGCTCTATGGCGACGTCCGCAAAGGGAATCGTCCGGCCTACACCGATGCCGCCCCCTCGGAGCAGGCCGAGGCGCTCTACGGTCTGGTCTGCGGCCTGCTGGGTGCCGAGCGAGGCCTCTTCGGTGCCCAGATGCGGGTTGAGCTCGTCAACGACGGCCCGGTGACGTTGATGGTCGAGAGCCCTTGAAGACACCGATCGCCCGTGGCTATACTCCGTCGTCACCTTTTTTCCGCAGTCGATCCGTTCGCGAGAGGTGGGCCGCAGGCCCGCCTTTTTTTCGCCCGGGACCCGGATGCGGGGAGGGGCAAACAGCGAATGGACGAGATCCAAACTGACATCGAACAGCGACTCGCGGGCCTCGACCCGACGATCGAGCTGATCGCCCTCGAGCGGCCGGCTCAATCGACCTTGCGCCTGTTCATCGACCACCCCGGCGGCGTTGATCTCGGCCTCTGCGAGCGGGTCAACAAGGCGCTCACGGAGCTCTCGAGTGACTACGCACTCGAGGTTTCCTCGCCCGGGCTCGACCGTCCGCTGACCAAGCCGGAGCACTTCAGACGGTTCATCGGCCGCAAGGCTCGACTCCGGACCCGCGAAGCGATCGGGGGTCGCCGCAACTTCACCGGTCTGATTATCGAAGCGGATGAAGACGTAGTTCGTGTCGAAGACTCCGGCCGGCGATTCGAGATCCCACTCGAGCAGCTGAACCGTTCAAACCTTGTCCCTGAGCCACTGGAGGTACACCCGTGAGTCGTGAGATCGTCGAAGCGATCAAGGTCCTGGAGCAGGAGAAGGGCCTCGATGCCGAGACGCTGATGGCGGCGCTCGAAGACGCGCTCCTTTCCGCGTACAAGAAGAGCCCAGGCTCGGCCAAGTACGCGCGGGTCGATCTCGACCGCGTCACCGCCGACTTCCGCGTCTTCGAGCTGATCCTGCCGCTCGAGCTGGAGGAGAAGCTGCTCGCCGAGGCTGCAGAGCTACAGGAGCCCGAGATCGACCCGGCTACAGGCGAGATGCGCGAGCCTGAGGAGCCCGAGCTCGATCCGGAGATCCTCGCTCCTTACGAGGACCAGATCGAAAGCCGCGACGTGACCCCCGAGAACTTCGGCCGGATCGCCGCGCAGACTGCCAAGCAGGTCGTCCTACAGCGGATCCGCGAGGCGGAGCGCCTGATGATGTACGAGGAGTTCCAGGACCGCGTCGGCGAGCTGATCACCGGGATCATCCAGCAGTCCGATAACCGTTACACGCTGGTCCAGATCCGCGACCGGGTCGAGGCGCTGCTACCTCGCTCCGAGCAGGTCTACAGCGAGCGCTACGACCATGGGATGCGGGTCAAGGCTGTAATCACCGACGTCAGCGCCGACGGCAAGGGTCCGAGCGTCGTCGTCTCACGCAAGAGCCCCGAGCTGATCAAGAAGCTTTTTGAAATCGAGGTTCCCGAGATTGCCGACGGCCTGGTCGAGGTCGTTGGCGTCGCCCGCGAGCCTGGCTTCCGCTCCAAGATCGCGGTCGTCTCCCACAGCGACGGCGTCGATCCCGTCGGTGCCTGCGTCGGCCCGCGGGGATCGCGGGTCCGGATGGTCGTCTCGGAGCTGCGCGGCGAGAAGATCGACATCATTCCCTACAACGAGGAGCCCGCCCGCTTCGTGGCCAAGGCGCTCTCGCCGGCCCGCGTCCGCGAAGTCCTCGTCGACGACGAGGAGCGGCAGGCGACTGTGATCGTCCCCGACGACCAGCTGTCCCTCGCGATCGGCCGCGACGGTCAGAACGCGCGTCTGTCCGCGAAGCTGACCGGCTGGCGCGTCGACATCGTCGGCGAGACGGAATTCTCCGACCGTGGCGGCGACGAGGGATTCGACGAGGAGCAGGGTGGCGACGATGTCGCCGATGGCCGCTGCGCCGCCGTTCTCTCCGCCGGACGACGCTGTCCGAACGCCTCGCTGGAGGGCTCTCGCTACTGCGGGCTGCCCCAGCACCAGGCGCTCGCACGTTTCTCCACCCATCAGGTAACCATCCTGGCCTCACTGAGTGCAGGTGACGTGACGACCCTTGCAGACCCAAGCGCGGACGCGGACGCGGTCGCCGCGCTCGTCGGCGCCGCCGAGTCTGCCGAGGCAGCCGCCGGCGCAGAGGCGGAGGCTGAGCAAGCCGCCGCCGAGCAGGCCGCCGGCGAAGAGTCGGTCCCCGAAGAGCAGCCGATCGCCCTCGATGACGTCGAGCCCGATGACGAGGACGCAGCGATCAGCGAGTCCGAATCGAGCGCTGCTCCCGCGAGCGACGGGGAAGAGGAGTAAGCAGCGGTCGATGGCGAAGCAACGTGTCCACGAGATCGCCAAGGCTCTCGGCCTCGAGAGCAAGCAGGTGCTCGCCGCCCTAGGCAGCGCGGGCATCGAGGTAAAGACGGCCGCCTCCAGCGTCGAGCAGCAGGACGCGTTGAAGGCGCTCCAAGCCGCAGGCGCGCTGCCGACGAAGGACGCGGGAGCCAAGGCCGCCGAGGCTAAGGCAAGCCCGAGACCCGCCACTCGGCCCACCCGTCCCGCCCCCGAGGGTGCCGCGGGAGCAACCCCGGCCGCAGGCGACGGCGCCGCCGGGCAGAAGAAGCGACGCCGTGTAGTAATCGACTCCCAAGCCGCGCGCCGCGACAACATGTCTCAAGCGCCCCAGCAGCGCCCCCCGCGGCGCCGTGGCCGTCGCCGCCGTCCCGTCTTCGAGGAGCCACCGGCCCGGACCGAGCCGCTGGAGCCGCTCGAGCCCGATGCGACCAAGGTCAAGTCCGGCGCGACCGTCGGTGAGGTCGCCGAGACGATCGGGACCAGCAGCGCCGAGCTGATCAAGACCTTGATGCAGATGGGCGAGATGGCGACGCTGACCCAGACGCTCCCCGAAGAGACGGTCATGCTGCTCGCCGAGAAGCTCGGCAAGAAGATCGAGATCGTCCATGCCTCCGAGGAGGTAGAGGATGAGCCCGTCTTCGACGACGAAGAGGCAGATCTGCTCACCCGTCCTCCGGTCGTGACGGTGATGGGCCATGTCGACCATGGCAAGACCTCGCTGCTCGACGCGATTCGCGAGACCGAGGTGGCCGCCGGAGAGGCCGGCGGGATCACCCAGCACATCGGCGCCTACCAGGTCCACCACGAGGGGCAGACGATCAGCTTTCTCGATACTCCCGGCCACGAGGCCTTCACCGCGATGCGCGCTCGCGGCGCCAAGGTCACCGACGTCGCAATCATCGTCGTTGCCGCTGACGACGGGGTGATGCCACAGACGGTCGAGGCGATCGACCATGCCAAGGCCGCCGATGTCGCGATCATGATCGCGGTCAACAAGATCGACCGGCCCGAGGCGACGCCGGAGAAAGTTCGCAGCGAGCTCGCCAACCTCGGCCTGCAACCGGAGGACTGGGGAGGGGAAACGGTCTTCTGCGATGTCTCAGCCAAGACCAAGGAGGGTCTCGACAACCTCCTGCAGATGATCCTGCTCGTCACCGAGCTCGAGGACTTGAAGGCCAACCCCAATGCGCCCGCGTCCGGAATCGTGATCGAGTCCCATCTCGATCCCGGCCGAGGGCCGGCCGTCTCGGTCCTGGTCCAGCGCGGCACCCTGCAGGTCGGCGACTCGCTCGTTGCCGGCGACCAATGGGGCCGGGTTCGGGCTATGCACGATCACACCGGTCAACGAATCGAGCAGGCCGGCCCGGGCGACCCCGTCGAGGTGCTCGGCTTCAACGGCGTCTGTGAAGCGGGAGAGAGGATGCAGGCTGTCGAGAACGACCGCCGCGCCCGCGCACTCGCCCAGGAGCGATCCAACCGCCTCAAGACTGAAGCACTGGCACGCCGCTCGGCCCGGCGAGTCACGCTCGAGGAAGTCTTCGCCAAGGCTCAGCAGGGCGAGATCAAGCAGCTCAACCTGCTCGTCAAGGCCGACGTCTCCGGCTCGCTCGAGGCGCTCCAAGACGAGATCGCCAAGCTCCCCCAGGACGAGGTCGGAGTCGAGGTGATCCGCGCCGCGGCCGGCGGGATCAACGAATCCGACGTAATGCTCGCCGCAGCCTCCGACGCGATCATCATCGGCTTCAACGTGCGGCCGCTCGCCGACGCCCGAAGCGCGGCCGAGCGCGAGGGCGTCGAGATCCGGACCTACTCGGTGATCTACAAGATCACCGAGGAGCTACGCGCGGCCATGGAGGGCATGCTCGAGCCGGAGGAAGTCGAGGAGACGCTCGGCGAGGCGGAGATCCTCGAGCTCTTCAAGGCGTCGAAGATCGGGACGATCGCCGGCTCGCGGATCACCGAAGGGCGCTTTACCCGCGACGCCGAGGTTCGCCTGCTTCGCGAGGGCACGGTCGTCTGGACCGGCCGGATCGGCTCGCTGCGCCGCTTCAAGGACGACGTCAGCGAGGTGGAAAACGGCCAGGAATGCGGGATCACGCTCGCCGGCTTCCAGGACGTCAAGGTCGGCGACGTGCTCGAGGCCTTCCGGGTCAACAAGGTCGAGAAGACGCTCGGTTAGCGAGTTTCCTGATGGCGACCGGGCGGATGCGCCGCGTCAACGAGGTCGTCAGGGAAGTCCTCGCCGAGTCGATCGGCAAGGACCTGCATGACCCCGGAATCGGCTTCGTTACCGTCACAGGAGTCGACACCAGCCCCGATCTGCGCAGTGCCCGTGTTTACGTCAGCGTCCTCGGCTCCCCCGAGGAGCAGGAGGAGACCATTATCGTGCTCGGCGAATCCCACGCGATCCTGCAACGCGCGATCGCAACCCAGCTACGCATGAAGCGAACCCCGACTCTCACCTTCACACTCGATCACGGCCCCGAAGAGGCAGCCCGCCTGACCGCGATGATCGACGAGGAAACCGGGGAAGAAGAGTGAGCACGCGGTCGGCAACCGATGGCGTCCACCGCCCCGACGCGACCGCTGCCGCCTTCGCCGAGACGCAGCGTGCCCTGCGCGAGGGCGAGCGCTTCCTGCTGACGACCCACGAGGGACCCGACGGCGATGCCCTCGGCTCGCTGCTGGCGCTGAACGAGATCCTCACCAGCCTCGGCAAGGACTCGCTGATGTTCCTGCACGAGAAGGAGTTCCCGCTGCCGCTCGAGTACCGCTTCCTACCGCTTCAAGAGGTCTTCCACGAGGCTCCGGCCGACCTCTCTGACCGCACGGTCGTCTTCCTCGACTGCGGCAACATCGACCGGATGCCGGTCGACTGGCTCAAGGACGGCAATCGAATCCTCAACATCGACCACCACCACGACAACACCTGCTTCGGCGACGTTAATCTGGTCGACAACGACGCAGCCTGCACGGCTCAGATCGTCTATGACCTCGCGACCGAGCTCGGCGCCGAGGTCACCCCCTTGATCGCGACCGCGCTCTACGTCGGACTGATTACCGACACCGGCAAGTTCATGTACGAGAACACCGACGCGCGCTCGCACCGGATCGCCGCCGAGTTGATTGAGGCCGGGGTCGATGTCGACGGGATCTACCGTCGTCTATACGAGCGCGTACCGACCGAGAAGCTGACCTTGATCGCGCGGGCGCTGGAGACGATCGAGCGGCGTCTCGACGGCAGACTCTCGACCAGCTACGTGAGCGCCGCCGACTACGCCGCGACCGGTGCGGACGAGACCTTGACCGAGGGCCTGATCGATTTCATTCGAAGCCTCGAAGGGACACTGGTGGCGGCGATGGTCCGCGACAAGCCGGATCGGACCGGGAAAGCCCGCAAGGTCAGCCTGCGCTCGACGGACGGCTCCGTCGACGTCTCTGAGATCGCTCGCAGCCTCGGCGGTGGCGGCCACAAACGCGCCGCCGGCTTCTCGACCGACCTGAGCTACGACGACGTGGTCGCGCGCCTCGGTGAGATCGTTGCCGAGCAACTCGGCTGAAGCTCCGTCCGGCTTCTTGCTCTGCGACAAGCCGGCCGGAATCACCTCGCACGACATCGTCTATCGCGTCCGGCGCGAGCACGGCGGGAGAGTCGGCCACGCCGGCACTCTTGACCCCTTCGCGACCGGTCTGCTGATCGTCCTGCTCGGACGGGCCACGAGGCTTCAGCAGTACGTGCTCAGCCTGCCGAAGACCTACATCGCTACAGCTCGGCTCGGCTGGTGCTCGAGTACGGGCGATCCCGAGGGGGAGCTGACAAAGACGGGTCAGATCCCGGCGCGATTGGAGCTACCGAGCGGCTCGATCGAACAGACCCCGCCGATGACCTCGGCTGTCCGCGTCGACGGCGAACGGCTCTACAAGAAGGCGAGGAGGGGGGAGGACGTGGCCCGCCCCAGCCGGACGGTCGAGATCTACCGTGCCGAGCTGCTCGACGCCGACGGGGAGCAGGCCCGCTTCGAGATCCGCTGCTCCGCCGGAACCTACATCCGCACCCTCGTCGAGGAGCTCGAGGACGCCTACTGCGCGGAGCTTCGCCGGACGGCGATCGGCGATTTCAGCGTCGAGGATTGCTCCGACGTCGTCCAACCCATCGAGCGGCTGCTCCACTTCCTGCCCGAGCGGACTCTCAGCGAGGAGGAGGCGCGGCAGACCTCCCACGGGATCCCCCAGGAGGCCGGGCCGGCCGCTGATCTCGAAGGTCCGGTCCGCCTCACCCACGACGACAAGCTGATCGCGGTCGCCCGAGTTAAGGACGGCCTCTTGCGGGCGGATGTCGTCCTCGCATAGCCTGGCTGCGGAATTCATGAAGATCAAGGCCACCAGCCTCAACGACGCGGCCCGTCGCGATCGCCACGTCGCGATTGGAACCTTCGACGGCGTCCATGTCGGCCACCGCGAGGTGATCTCGGGCGCCGACACGGTGCTCAGCTTCGATCCGCACCCGGTCCAGGTGATCCATCCGGAGGCCGCGCCGAAGCTGATCATGTCCCCGGGGATCAAGCGTGACGTGATCGAAGGCCTCGGTGTCGAGGAGCTGGTCGTGATCCCCTTCGACCGCGACTTCGCGGCCTTGACGGCCGAAGAGTTCATTGACCGGATCCTCGTCGAGACGCTGGGCGCGACTCAGGTCTCGGTCGGTGAGAACTTTCGCTTCGGCGCCAGGGCCCAGGGCACGGCCGCGGTTCTCGCCGAGCGCAGCGAGTTCGAGACCCGCGTCGTCCCGCTCGTCGAAGTCGACGACGAAACCGTTTCCTCGACCCGGATCCGGGCCTTGGTCGCCGCCGGCGAGGTCGACCTCGCGGCCCGCTGCCTCGGCGCCCCCTACATGTTCGAAGGGATCGTCACCAGCGGCGACCGGCGCGGGCGGACGCTCGGCTTCCCGACTGCCAACCTGGTCCCCGACGATCAGGTCGTCCACCCAGGGCATGGGGTCTACGCGGCCTTCGCGCACGGCCGCCCGGCGGCGGTCAACGTCGGGATTCGGCCGACCTTCGAAACAGGGCGCGGAGTCCTGATTGAGACCTACATCATGGATTTCGAGGCCAACCTCTACGAACAGCCCTTGCGGATCGCCTTCGCGAAGCGTCTCCGCGGCGAAAAGCGCTTCTCCAGCGCCGAGGAGCTGATCGCGCAGATGCACCGCGACGTCGCGGAGGCGCGCGAGGTCTGTGCTACCTTCTCGCGTCCCTGAGCGGCCCGGCTACCCAGGCAAACAAGACCATGACGATCACCAAGGAACACAAAGCAGAGCTCGTCGGCAAGTACGGCCAGGGCGAGAGCGACACCGGATCCACCGAGGTCCAGGTGGCGCTGCTGACGGCCCGGATCAACGACCTGACCGAGCACCTCCGTGATCACAGCAAGGACCACCATTCGCGGCGCGGGCTGCTGATGATGGTCGGCCGCCGCCGCCGGCTGCTTCGCTATCTCGAGCGCTCCGATCTCGAGAGCTACCGCAGCCTCGTCGCGGATCTCGGCCTCCGTCGCTAGGCGGATGACTGCGGGCTTCGCTGAACGGCGCTTCGCCCGCCGTTCAGAACTGCGAGGCAGCGCCGGCAAAGCCCGCACCGCCTCTTCGGTCAAATGATCGAGGTAGGCGTCAAGGCGCCCGACTTCACGCTGCCCGACCACGACGGCAACGATGTCTCGCTGTCCGACTACGCCGGCCGCAAGCTGATCATCGCCTTCTATCCGGCGGACTTCAGCTCCGTCTGCACCGACCAGCTCTCGGTCTATCAGGAGGTGCTGGCAGATATTCGCGAGCAAGGGACGGAGCTGATCGGGATCAGCGTCGACGCCTCCGCTTCGCACGCCGCATTCCGGGAGAGCCTGGGCACCGAGATCCCGCTGCTCGCCGACTTCCACCCCAAAGGGGAGGTTTGCCGCGCCTACGGCGCCTTGATCGAGGAGCGCGGCCACGCCAATCGCTCGCTGGTCCTCGTCGACGAGGAGGGGATCGTCGCCTTCTCACACGCATCGCCGACACCGCTGGAGGTCCCCGGCGCGAACGTGATCTTCGACGCGATCGCCGCGTCCTGACGGAGCTGACCAGCGCCGCGGTCCCGCCGATCGGCCCAGACGATCACGTCCGTGGCGGCGGGCAGGAGGTCGTCGTCTACCTGGATCTCGCCTGCCCACGCTGCGCGCTGACCTGGGCGCGAGCCCGCGAGCTGTCGCTGCGGATCGGCGTGCGCCATTTTCCGGTTGCGAGCAAGCGCCCCCGCGCCCAGGCGCTTCATCTCGCCGCCGAGGCGGCTGCTGCTCAGCGCGAGGACGCCTTCTGGCTGCTCTGGGACGGGCTGCTGGCCGACCGCGGCCGCCAGGACGATCCACACCTATGGGAGCTGGCCAAGCAAGCCAACCTCGATCTCGACCGCTTCGAGACCGATCGGCGCGGCCCGGAGGTGGCCGCTCGCGTCAAGCGCGACCTCCATAGTGGGATCCGAGCCGGCGTCGTCGGCACGCCCGCCGTCTTCGCCGCCGGTGTCCAGCTGGACGGCGAGCCCCTCGATGCGCTGAGCGCCTGCGCTACTCTTCGCGCAAGCAGAGAAATCTGAAACGCAACGGGTCGTCAGCTGGTGGGTCCCCGATTCCCACCCCGAACGGAAAAGACGAGACGGCCCACGGAAGGAAAAAACGAATAGATGAGCATGTTTGACGTTCACCGCGTCTCGGTTGAGATCGGTGGACAAGAGATCTCCTTTGAAACGGGCAAGTTCGCCCGCCAAGCAGGAGGAGCGGTCGTCGTCCAAAGTGGCGAGACCATGGTCCTTTGCACCGCGACGATGGGCAACCTGCGCGATGTTGACTTTCTACCCCTGACCGTAGACGTCGAGGAGCGCCACTACGCCGTCGGCAAGATCCCCGGCAGCTACTTCCGCCGTGAGGCGCGCGCCGGTGAGAAGGCGACGTTGACGGCCCGGATGATCGACCGGCCGATCCGCCCGCTCTTCCCCAAGGGCTGGCACTACGAGACGCAGCTGGTCACCCAGCCGATGTCGGTCGACCACGTCCACCCCTACGACATCCTCGCGATGAACGGCGCCTCCGCGGCTCTCGCGATCTCGCCGGTTCCCGTCGCCGCTTACGTCGGCGCCTGTCGGGTCGGCAAGCTCGACGGCGACTTCGTCGTCAACCCTGAGGAGGAGCGTCACCCCGAGCTCGAGATGGACCTTGTCGTCTCCGGCTCCAAGGACGCGATCCTGATGGTCGAATGTGGCGCCGACGGCGTCAGCGAAGCCGACGTCCTCGACGCTCTCGATATCGCCCACAGCGAGATCAAGAAGCTGATCGGCGCGATGGAGGAGCTGGCTGAGAAGGCCGGTAAGGAAAAGATCTCCGTCGAGGCTCCGGTCACCGACGACGGTCTGCTCGGCGAGATCAAGGACGCCGCCCTGGCCAAGCTCGACGAGGCCACCCAGGTCAAGGACAAGCTCGATCGCCAGGATGCGATCGCAGCGGTCAAGGACGAGGTTCTGGCCGCGCTGGCGCCCGAGAGCGGCGGCGACGCCGACAGCGATCGACGCGCCGAGGTCTCGCGCCACTTCGCGATGGTCGAGAAGGACATGATCCGCAAGCGGATCGCGGTCGACAAGAAGCGCCCCGACGGTCGAGCCCAGGACGAGATCCGGGCGATCGAGTGCGAGGTGGACATTGCCCCGCGCGTGCACGGCTCGGCGCTCTTCACCCGTGGTGAAACGCAGATCCTCTCCAATGTCGCGCTCGGCACGACGCGGATGGACATGCGGCTCGACAACCTCGGCCTGCAGGAGACGAAGACGTTCTACCACCACTACAACTTCCCGCCCTTCTCGGTCGGGGAGGCGGGGTTCATGCGCGGTCCGAAGCGTCGCGACATCGGCCATGGTGCGCTCGCAGAGCGCGCTCTGTTGCCGTCGATTCCCGACCAGGAGTCGTTCCCGTACGTGACTCGGATCGTCTCCGAGACGCTGGAGTCGAACGGGTCCTCCTCGATGGGCTCGGTCTGCGCATCCTCGATGGCGCTTCAGGCGGCCGGCATTCCGGTCTCCGCGCCGGTAGCGGGCGTTGCGATGGGGCTGATCAAGGAAGGGGACGACTACGTGGTCCTCACCGACATCGCGGGAGTTGAGGACCACCTCGGCGACATGGACTTCAAGGTCGCCGGCACCAAGGACGGGATCAACGCCCTGCAGATGGACATCAAGATCACCGGTGTCACGTTCGAGATCCTCACCGATGCGCTCGAGCAGGCTCGCAAGGGCCGTCTCTTCATTCTCGACAAGATGGCGGAGGCGATCGACGGGCCGCGCGAGAAGCTCAGCCCGACCGCACCGCGGATCGAGTCGATCAAGATCGACCCCGAGAAGATCGGGGCCGTGATCGGCAAGGGCGGCGAGACGATTCGCTCGCTCTGCGAGGAGTTCGAGGCCGAGATCGACGTCGAGGACGACGGCACGATCCGCGTCTACGCGGCCAACGGCAATCTCGTCGAGGCATGCGTCGCCAAGATCGGCGCGATGACCCGGGAGGCCGAGGTCGGTGATCGCTTCAACGGCAAGGTCGTGAAGACGACCACCTTCGGAGCCTTCATCGAGATCGTCAAGGGCACCGACGGCCTGCTCCACATCTCGAATGTGAAGCCGGGCGAGCGCGTCGGCGCGGTCGAGGACGTCCTCACCGCCGGCGACGAGCTCGACGTCACCGTGGTCGAGGTCGACCGCGAGCGTGGTCGGATCGGCCTGCGCCTCTCTGACGACCCTTCGGTCGCCGGCAAGACCCCTGAGGAGCTCGCCACCGTCGGCGGCGGCGATCAGGGTGGTGGCGGTGGCGACCGTGGCCGCGGCGATCGTCGTCCTCGCGGCGGCGGCGACCGCGAGCGTCGTCCTCGCCGGGACTGAGAGTCAGTTGAGCACCGAGGGAACGCAGGAGAACCTGCCGGAGGGGATCGAGATGAGCGAGCTCGGAGGTGGCCTCAGGGTCATCACCGAGAACGTTCCCTCGGTTCGCTCCGTCGCCCTCGGGCTGTTCGTAAAGACGGGATCGCGTGACGAGACGCCGGCTCAAGCCGGCGTCTCGCACTTTCTCGAGCACCTGCTCTTCAAGGGGACCGAGCGCTACTCGGCGATCGAGATCTCCGAGTACTTCGACGGGCTCGGGGCGATGACGAACGCCGCGACGAGCAAGGAGACCACGCACCTCTACTCGCGCTTTCTCGACGAGCACACCGAGGCCGCGTTCGACCTGCTCGCTGAGATGTTCCTGCGCCCGACCTACCCCGACATCGACTCCGAGCGCCAAGTCGTGATCGAGGAGATCGCGATGTATGAGGACGAGCCCTCCGACCGCGTCCACGACTTCCTCGCCGAGGCGATCTTCGGCGAGCACCCGCTCGGCAAGCGGATCCTCGGGACCGCCGATGTAATCGGCTCAATCCCTGTCCCCGACATCTCGGCCTACCACCAGGCCCGCTACCTCGGCAAGAACATCGTCGTCTCCGCGGCGGGGAGCGTCGAGCATGCCCGGATCGTCGAGCTCGCCAAGACCCACCTCCAGGCGGCGATCGGAGAGACCCCCCGCTCCAACGGTGGCGCCTCGCCCGAGCACGGCAGCCTCCGCTTCTACGAGAAGGAGACCGAGCAGTTCCACATTTGCTTCGGCGCGCCGGGGATCCCCCGCGACGACGATCGCCGCTTCGCGCTGTCGGTAATGGACACGATCTTCGGTGGCTCGACCTCCTCGCGGCTCTTTCGCGAGATCCGCGAGAAGCGCGGCCTCGCCTACGCAGTCGGCTCCTACAGCGAGCAGTACGTCGACCGCGGGCTCGTCGGCCTCTACGTCGGCACTCGCCCCGACAACGTCGCCGAGGCCTGCGAGATCATCGGCCGAGAGCTGACCTCGCTGCGCAGCGACGGCGTCAGCACCGAGGAGCTTGACCGGGCCAAGGAGAACGTCAAGGGGCGAATGGTCCTCTCGCTCGAGTCGACCTCGGCTCGGATGGGCCGCAACGCGCGCTCCAGCCTCTTCGACCTGCCGATTCTCAGCCTCGACGAGATGATCGCGAGGATCGAGGCCGTGACCGGCAACCAGATCGCCGAGCTTGCCGCCGAGCTTTACGCGCCGGAGCGAATCTCGGCCGCTTGCGTGGGAGCGGATCAGGCGCAGTTCCAAGAGGCCGTCGGGGTGGTCAACGCGGCGCTCGTCGCATAGGATCGAACCATGGGTGTGATTGGAGCCGTAGCGGCGGTGGCGCTCGGGCTAGGAGCCCTTGTCTCGCGAATCATCAAGAGGCGAGGGTCCGAGGCGCTTACAGAGGCGGGAACGGGCGACAGCCCGGGCTCGGCAGATCGCGGCCCCGACGGCCAGCGGATGTAGCGCTGCGCGCGCCGATGCCCGAATCGCCGATCAACGTCGCAGTCGCGGGAGCCGCAGGCCGGATGGGCACGACCGTCTGCGATGCAGTTGAAGCCGCTGACGGCCTCGAGCTGAGCGGCCGGGCAGATCCGTCGCTCGGAGTCGAGCTCGGAGACGTTCTCGACAACGCCGATGTCGTCGTCGATTTCACGGAGCCCGACCAGGCCCTGCCGAACGCCCACAAGTGCCTTCACTCCGGGACGAGCATCGTGATCGGAACGACCGGCTTCGAGCTCGAGAAGCTTCGCAAGTGCGCCGCAGACCATTGGAGCGGGGGAGAGGGCGGCAGGGCGTTCGTGGCCCCCAACTTCGCGATCGGCGCCGTGCTGATGATGCGGTTCGCCCAAGAAGCGGCGCAGCACATGCCCGACGTCGAGATCGTCGAGCTCCACCATGACCGCAAGCTCGACAAGCCGTCGGGGACGGCGGCGCGGACCGCCGATCTGATCACCCAGGCGGGAGGCAATGTCCACGAGCCGATCCACTCGATCCGCCTGCCCGGCCTCGTCGCCCACCAGGAGGTCATCTTCGGCGGCGAGGGCCAGACCCTCTCGATCCGCCACGACTCGATCGACCGCAGCTCCTTCATGCCCGGCGTCGTGCTCGCTTGCCGCAAGGTGCTGACGCTTCCCGAGCCACTGACGGTCGGGCTCGAAGCGTTGCTGTAGGCATCGCTAACGGTCGGCGGCGGAAGTCTCGTCGGAGAGCCGGATGTACTCCTCGACCATCAGCCGATCCTTCGGGCGGTTCGCGGCGCGCTTCATCGCGATCAGGTGGTCCAGTGACGCGACCTTGACGATGACGCCCTCGAGCTCCACCGAACTGGCCGCCGCTGAGAGCTTCGCGTAGTCCCGCGCCCCGTCAGGCTCGCCGAGGATGTCGAAGGGCCCCAGCCGCGTATCGAAGGTGAAGTGCATTCCGTTGGCCAGGGTCGCTGCGTCGAGCTGGAAGGGAAGATCAGGGGGTGCGCCGCGAAGCGTCGCGCCAAGCTTCCGAAGCGCCGCGGCCATCCGCTCCAGGTTGGCTGGGCTCCGCTCGTAGGCCACGTCGACGTCGAAGCTCGGGTAGCTCGAGCCGTGAGCCATCCCGGCCAAGCCGCCCACGAGCACGAAGTCGACGGCGTGGCGCTCGAGGACGGCGAAGATAGCTCCGGGATCGAACGCCGGCGGATCAGTCGACATTGGCTATACCTCGGTTACGGTGGACAAGCCTTGCGTGGGCAACGCCGCGGGAGAACCTCTCGGCCTGCGTGAGACGCCGATTCGACCTGACTAGACCGGTGTCGATGCCGACATCGCGGGACTCGGCCGACAGGGCGAGATCGTCACCGAGGAGAGCCAACAGCCTCGCCAATGTCGCGACTGTCGGCGAAACCGAACCAGACTCGATCCTCGAGATCGCCGACTGGGTCGTGCCCGCACGAATCGCGAGTTGGCGCTGGCTGACGCCGTGTCGGCCTCGAACCTCGCGTAGAAGGCGACCCGGGTTCGGAGGGACCGAGAGACCCGGATCCGCAACGGTAGATCTCATAAACGCGATCATAGCGAATAAGAGGTCAGACGGTCCCCAGAAGCGGGGAAGCGCCCCGGCTGGGATAGCGTCCCGAAACCACGATCGAGGAGAACGACTTGAGCGACGAGATGGCAGAGATGGACGCGACGGCACAGGCTGAGCTGGTCAGAAGCGGAGCGGCCAGCCCATTGGAGCTCGTCGATGCAGCGATCGCCCGGATCGAGCAGGTCAATCCTGAGATCAACGCCGTGATCCATGAGCTCTACGACGAGGCCCGCGCCCAGGCGGAGGGAGAGTTGCCCGATGGGCCGTTCAAGGGCGTCCCCTTCGTTCTCAAGGACCTCGGCGCCTGCGAGGCCGGGATGCCGCTCCACATGGGCTCGCAGCTGCTCAAGGACGCCGGCTTCCGCTGCCCGATCGATACCTTCCTGGCGCAGCGCTTCCGCGCGGCCGGGTTCATCACGGTCGCCAAGACCAACACACCGGAATTCGGAATCCTGCCGACGACCGAGCCAAAGGCCTACGGCGCAACCAAGAACCCCTGGGACACGAGCCGCTCCGCCGGCGGCTCGAGCGGCGGCTCGGCGGCCGCGGTCGCCTCGGGAATGCTGCCGATCGCCCATGCCAACGACGGTGGTGGATCGATCCGGATCCCCGCGAGCCTGAATGGCCTCGTCGGCCTGAAGCCGACCCGCCAGCGGATCACCGAAGGGCCACTGGTCGGCGACAACCTCTCGGGGCTGACCTGCGAGCTCGTCGTCTCGAAGTCGGTCCGCGATACTGCGGCAGTGCTCGACGCCGTCCACGGCGGGGCACCGGGAGACCCTTATGCCGCCCCCGCACCACCGCAGCGACCATACGTGGAGGAGCTGTCCGACGAGAGCGGCGGCCTCCGGATCGGGCTCTCGAGCGCGCCCGCCGTCGCGACGGAGGTAGACCCGGGATGCGTCGCCGCCGTCAAGGCGACGGGCGAGCTACTCGAGTCGCTCGGCCATGAGGTCGTCGAAGCCTCGCCGAACGACGTGCTCGGCGACGGCGGCGGCCTCGACATCATGGACACCTTCCTGACCCGCTGGGCTGCGGGGCAAGCCTCGATCCTGCGCCAGATCAGCCTGCTGCTCGGTCGTGAAGTGAGCGCCGAGGATGTCGAGCCGCTGACCTGGGCGTTGGCAGAGGTCGCCAGAAACCGGGATTCCGGCCGCTACCTCGCCGACGTCGCCCTGCACCAGACGCTCAGCCGGATGATTGCCGGCTGGTTCGAGTCCGGCTTCGACCTGATGCTGACTCCTTCGACCGCGCGACCCGCCGTTCCGCTCGGCACCCACGACGACTCCGGCCCAGATCCGATGCAGGCCTTCCACGACTCGTTTCCGGAAGGCGCCTTCACTGCCCTCTTCAACGTCACCGGCCAGCCCGCGATCTCGGTGCCGATGCACTGGAGCGCGGAAGGACTGCCGGTCGGCATCCAGCTCGTCTCGAAGTTCGGGCGGGAGGATCAGCTGATCCGCGTCGCCGCACAGCTCGAGCGAGCACAGCCGTGGGCCGATCGCAAGCCGCCCGTCTTCGCCGGATGATCGCCGTCTAGGCTTTCCTCGATGACTGAGCTCCACGGCGTCATTACCGCGATGGTCACCCCGTTCGAGGAGGATGGGGCGGTCGACCTGCCTGCTTGCCGGCGACTTGCCCGCCACCTGCTCGAGCATGGCTCCCACGGCCTGGTCCTGACCGGGACCACCGGCGAATCGCCGACCCTGAGCGACGACGAGAAG
>Ga0136633_1000810_pt1 | contig 23640 bp, 21 predicted proteins | sample AntDrymeUQ832206_2_FD_105494 | JGI IMG/M metagenome (GOLD analysis project Ga0136633, IMG submission 105494) | Polar desert sand microbial communities from Dry Valleys, Antarctica - metaG UQ83 (22.06) | ecosystem: Environmental > Terrestrial > Soil > Desert | place: Antarctica: Dry Valley...
AACGGTTTCGGAAAGATCGCGGGGGGGACGCCCGTCTTCCGTCAACGTGATCGAGATTGGCCCGCAGGCGATCGACGTCACCACGCGCGTATGGGCGAAGGCCCAGCGCACTTTCATCAGGGGTCCGCACAAATCCTTCAAGCGATAGCGGCAATGTGGCGCCAGAGAGACCGGGATCAGCTCGCGCTGGGCTTCGAGGAAGAGCAGCCGCGGAACGCCGAGGAGCTCCGCGCGAGGCTGATGCGGCTCGGACTGGGCACGCGCTATCGGGTGAGGCTCACATCCAACAGGACGGTGGTCGTCAGCTACAGCGGAGGCGATCTGAGAATACACAACAGCTTTCTCTCGGCTGACGAGGACGTCTGGAAGGCGATCATCACCTTCGTCCACGCCCGTAATCGGGTGGACCGTCAGGAAGCGCGTCGCACCATTCTCGAGTTTCCGGTCGCGAGGCCCGAGGGGGAAGTGCAGCGGACACGGCGTCCGGAGAGGAACCATCCCGTCGATGCGCCGCTGGTCGGCGAGCTGTTGCGCTGGCACGCGACGTTTAACGAAGAGCGTTTCGGCGGCTCGCTCCGTGTCGTCGGCATCCGCATCTCGAGGCGGATGAAGAGCAGGCTGGGTCACTATACGCCCGCCGCCGAGGCCGCTGAGCCACAGATAGTGCTGAGCCGGCGCCATATTCGTCGCGATGGCTGGAGCGAAGCGCTCCACACCCTGCTACACGAGATGGTGCACCAGTGGCAGGACGAACAGGGCCTTCCGGTCGATCACGGCGCCACTTTCCGCGCCAAGGCCCGCGCGGTCGGAATCACCCCTCTCGCCTGCCGCGCAGTCGCTTAAAGCACTCGCGAGGCTAACTTTCCTCGCATGGCAACTGATTTCTACAACATCGACTCGGCGCTCTCCGAAGAAGAGCGCGCCGTGCGTGATACCATCCGCGCGTTCGTCGACGAAAAGGTCCTGCCCATCATCGGCGACTGCTACATCGAGGGGCGCTTTCCGAAAGAGCTCATACCGCAGATGGCGGAGCTGGGGATGTTCGGCGCGAACCTGCCCGAGGAGTACGGCTGCGCCGGGCTCAACAACGTTTCCTACGGGCTGATCATGCAGGAGCTCGAGCGTGGTGACTCCGGCGTGCGCTCGTTCGCATCGGTCCAGGGTGCGCTGGTGATGTACCCGATATTCGCTTTCGGGAGCGAAGAGCAGAAGCGGCACTATCTCCCGAAAATGGCGAGCGGCGAGGTGATCGGATGCTTCGGGTTGACGGAGCCTGATTATGGGTCCAACCCGTCCGGAATGATCACACGCGCCCGCGAGCAGAAGGACGGCAGCTGGGTTCTGAACGGCGCCAAGATGTGGATCACCAACGGCTCGACGGCGCAGGTGGCGATAGTCTGGGCAAAAACAGGGGACGACAAGAGCGACAAGTCCATCCGCGGCTTCATCGTCCCCACCGATGCGGCGGGATTTTCAGCCAGGGATCAGAAGGGGAAGCTTTCGCTCAGAGCCTCCGACACGAGCGAGCTGGTGTTTCAGGAGGTGAAGCTTCCGGCTGACGCGCTCCTTCCCGAATCGGGCGGCATCAAGAGCCCGCTCATGTGTCTTACTCAGGCGCGGTACGGGATCGCCTGGGGGGCGATGGGTGCCGCGATGGCGTGTTACGAGGAAGCGTTGGATTATGCCGGCAACAGGGTGATGTTCGGCCGGCCGATCGGCGGATTCCAGATCCAGCAGCAGCGCCTCGCCGAGATGCTGACGGAGCTCGTGAAGGGACAGCTTCTCTCTCTCCACCTCGGGCGGCTCAAGGATGCCGGGACATTCTCGCCCCAACAGGTTTCACTGGCAAAGCGTAACAACGTCAGTGTCGCGACGGATATCGCGCGTGAGGCGAGGCGCCTGCTTGGGGCCAATGGCATACTTGCTGAATATTCGTCGATGCGGCACATGGCGAACCTCGAGAGTGTTTACACTTACGAGGGAACGCACGACATCCACACTCTCATTCTGGGGCAGGCCGTCACCGGCCTGAGCGCATTCGAAAATTGACTACACATCCTGGAGAGCTGAAGGAGATATCGAGCTCGGCCTGCGGGGGGAACGGGTGCGTCTGGGAGACCACATCGCCTACTTCTGGGAAAAGGACCGCGAGTTCGAGGAGGCGGTGAAGTTCCTGATCCTCGGCATCAGGCAGGGCGAGCACGCGGTGGTATTCGGTCACGACGAAGCTAACGAGAGAGTCCTCGGAATCCTCCGCCGGAATGGTCTGGACACCGACCACCTGCAGGGAGCGAACCGCCTGTCCGTAATCGGCGGCGGACCGTCCGGCGAGGAGATGCTCGGCGCAATCGGCGACAAATTCCAGAAAGCCGTTGCGGGCGGCTCTCGCTGCATCAGGCTGCTCGGGAACATCGGCTGGTCGAAGCCGGGATGGCCGGACGAGCTCGACATTCTCGCGTTCGAAGCCAAGGTCACCGGCGCCGCGAAACAGTTCCCGTGCGTGGTGATGTGCATGTACGACGTGGCGCACCTGTCCGGAACCGTAATGGTGCACGGCGCTTATGAGACGCACCCGCTCACCTTCTGCGGAAACGTGCTGAGAGAAAACCCGCACTATGTTCAGGTGGACCAGTATCTCTCGCGGCTCGAGCAGATGGAGGATCGGGCGAAGGCCGGCGCGAAACAGAGTGCGGAGTCAACGGTCCGGTCCAACGCCGCCGCCTGATACCGGGGAGAGTCTCGCGTCCCGGCGAGCCGCTGTGAAAAACAAAGTCCGGATGCTGATGCATCCGGACTCTTGTATTTGCGAACCTTTTTTTTCTACCAGCTCACCAGGTCCGTGTCCTCATCTTCTCCGCCGGGACCTCCATCGCGGCCAAGCGTGGAAAGATCATATGCGCTCGGGGAATGCTCGCCGGGACTGCGATAGATGTAAGCCCGATCCCACGGATCGCGCGGAAGCGCCTTGCGGAGATACGGGCCCCGCCAATTGAGCGGTACCGGCGACCGCGCCGGCTTTGCGACCAGAGCCTCAAGGCCCTGCTCGGTCGTTGGATAGGAACCGTTGTCGAGCCGGTAGTTGTCGAGTGCGACTCCGATCAGCTCGATTTGAGTCTGTGCCGTTTTTGTCCTCGCTTCGCTCACCCTTCCAAGAATCTGTGGCGCGACGAGACCGGCGAGCAGTCCAAGAACGATGATTACGACGAGAAGCTCGATGAGTGTAAAACCGTAGCGGACAGCTCGAGAGCTCGAGCGCTTGTGAGCTTGAAACATTTGCATTCCTCGCCGTGACAGCTGAAGGGACAGAAGTACGGGGTTTCCCCTGGGCCGTCAAGACAACCGCGTCGTGGAGGATCGCGTCCGTAACGCGCGTTGACTCAGAACGCGCTGGTGTTGATGCTGTAGATCGCCTGCAGCATCGCGAGCGCGACGAATCCGACGAGCGCGCCGAATATCAGAATCATTGCCGGCTCGATCATCGCGACGCCCGTTCTCACTGCCCGCCGCACTTCTCCGTCATAAGTGTCGGCAACTCGAACACATAGCTGGTCGAGGCGGCCCGTCTCCTCGCCGACGGACAGCATCTGGAGCGCGAGGGGCGGCAGCGTCCCGCTTAGAGCGGGCGCCAACGGATCCCCGCGCGACACCGCGACGGTCGCCCGCTCGATGCCCTCGCTGATGGCTTCGTTCGGTGCGGCGGCTCTCGCGATCCGGAGGGCCGACAGAATCGGCACCCCGCTGCGAAGTAAAAGCCCGAGGGTGCGAGTGACGCGCGCGGTAGCGTATTTGACTTCGAGATCTCCGGACCATGGGAGTCGCAAACGCCAGGCGTGAAAGCGGCGACGTAAGGCCGGCCTACCGAGTGCGTCGCGCGCACCCGCCACTATCGCTATCAGAACCGCGAGCCACACCCACCACCACTTGGTCAGCACGCCGCTGGTCGCCATCAGTATCCGCGTGCTGATTGGCAGCTGCCCGCCAACATCGGCGAGGATCGCCGCGAACCGGGGCACCACGAAAACGAGAAGGACAGTGACGCCCAGACTTGCAACAACCGCCATCAACGCGGGGTAGAGCAGGGCCGAGCGAACCTGTGATCGCAAGTCTTCGGACTCTTCGAGATGCTCTGCCAGCCGCTCGAATACGATATCGAGCGCGCCACTCGCTTCACCCGCCGATACCATCGCCACGAACATCGGCTGAAAAAATCCGGGACTGGACGAGAGCGCCTCCGCCAGGCTCGAGCCTTCCTGGACAAGTCGCCGCGTGCGTCGAATCGCCTCGCCGAGTCCCTCGTTCTCAGACTGCGTCGCGGTGAAGGCGAGGGCACGATCGAGTGGTACGCCCGCCGCGAGGAGGATGCTCACGTTTCGCGTCCAGCGCGCCACCGCCTGGCGGCGTCCCATCTTCCCGCTTCTGATCCCCCCCCCACGGGTGGCGGCGGGTGGGGCAACCGCATCCACCGTGACGGGATACAACCGCTGCCGGTGCAGCTCCTCGAGCGCGATCTGGCGCGTTGCCGCCTGGACTACGCCCTCGACCATCTCGCCGGCAGCGGTCGCGGCGCGATAGCGGTAACCAAGGCTCACACTCCCGCTTCCTCCTGCGACACTCGCAGCACTTCCTCTACAGTGGTAAGGCCTTCGACCACCTTCTCCCATGCTGCGGCGCGGAGCGGCACCATTCCCTGTCGCCGCGCCAGCTCGCGGATATCGTCGAGCGGAGCGCTCGCCGAGATCTTTTCGCGAATCTCGGCGGAGAGAGGCATCAGCTCGTAGACGCCGGTGCGGCCACGATATCCCGTGCCGGCGCACAGCTCGCAGCCGCGACCGCGACGAAAGCGCGGAGTGCGCGCGCTGGGTAGGGACGAAGCGCGGGCGCGCGCCAGCTCCTCCGGCGACGGCTGATATGATTCCGCGCACGCGGTGCAAACGAGTCGCACCAACCGCTGCGCCAGGATGCCCTGCACCGTCGCGCTCACCAGATACGGCTCGACACCCATGTCGACAAGGCGGGTGATCCCACCCGGGGCATCGTTGGTGTGCAGCGTGGAGAACACCAGGTGACCTGTCAGCGCAGCCTGAATCGCGATCTCCGCCGTCTCCGCGTCGCGCATCTCACCGACCATTATGATGTCGGGATCGTGCCGCAGGATGGAGCGCAGCGCCGAGGCGAACGTCATTCCGGTCTTGGTGTTCACCTGGATCTGGGTGATGCCTTCGATCTGGTACTCGACCGGGTCTTCCACCGTCACGATCTTCACGCCGGGCTGGTTGATGCGGCGCAGACCCCCGTAGAGCGTGGTGGTCTTTCCCGAGCCGGTTGGACCGGTGACGAGAAAAATTCCGTGCGGCCGCCGGATGAGGGATTCGATGGCCGGAAGCATGTTCGCGGGGATGCCAATCTCCGTCAGCTCACGGACTCCCGCACCTCGGTCGAGCACGCGCAGCACGACGCTTTCGCCGTGAAGCGAAGGTGTGATAGAGACGCGAAGGTCGAGCTCGCGATCAGAGAGCCGCAAGCGAATGCGGCCGTCTTGCGCCAGCCGTCGCTCGGCGATGTTGAGATTCGCCATGATCTTGATGCGGCTGATGACAGCGAGCTGGTACTGCCGCGGCGGCCGCTGCATTTCCCGGAGGATTCCGTCGACGCGATAGCGGATGCGGAGACCTTCAGGCGTGCTCTCGAGGTGGATGTCGCTCGCTCGCGCCCGTAAGGCTTCCAGGATCGTGACGTTGACCATCTTGATGACGGGCGCCTGATTCGCGAGCGCTCTCAGATCGTCGAGAGCATCGTCGTCCGTCGCCAGCAGCTCCAAGTCCCCGCCGCGCGCGTCGGTCGCGCGCAAGCTCGTCGAGGCATCCCGCTGCGCGCCCATTACCGCTGTCTGAATTTCCGCGGCTGGAGCATCGACCAACCGTACCTGCCGGCTGTACGTCCAGGTGAGCTCGTCTACCACTGAAGGATCCAGCGGCTCACCGCAGGCGAGAACGATTCGGTTCCCGGCGTCGATCCCCAGTGGAAGAATGCAGTGCTCCTCCAGGTATTTCGGCGAGAGCTCTAGTGCGAGCGGCTCGGTCGCGGCCCGGCGCAAATCCGGCGGGGCGACAGATACCGGCTCGGTGAGCCGAGAAGGTGGCGTGTCGGCTTCCGTTTGTTCGGATACCCCGAGAGAAGCTTGCCGCGGGGAACGCAGATCGGGAACTACGGCGTTATCGCGTTTCTCCAGCGAAGATGAAGATGCTTCCGCCCGCGCGAAGATCATCAGGGCGCTCTGCTCGGCGATGGCGGCGGAACTGCCGCCGGCGGACGGCTGGAAGGAACGACGGGATTCCTGGGCAGTGCCGTCTCCAGTTCGCGCTGCATCTCGCGCAGCCTCGCGCGCTCGCGCTCGAGAATCTCGGCCGCGTTCTCGTCGCTGTACACCACGTATGGTGTGAGGAACACCGCGAGCTCCGTGCGCAGAGTGCTGCTGGACCTGCTCTTGAACAGGTACCCGAGCAGGGGGATGTCCTTGAGTATCGGAATGCCACTCTCTGTGACAACGCGCTCGTCCCCGATCAGGCCGCCGATTACGATTGTCTGCCTGTCCTTCACGATGGCGCTGGTCTCGGCTTCGCGCGTAGTGATAATCGGCGCGCCCAGCGCTGCCGCGAGCGTCTGCTGGGTAAGCGCGCTGACCTCCTGCAATATGCGGAGAGTCACGTATCCATCGGTGTTGATAGTCGGGATGACGGTAAGCTGGGTGCCCACGTCCCGGTACTGGACCACGCGGTCGACTACGACATCCAGCCCCGATCGCGTAGACTGACTGAACGGCACCTGGCTGCCGACGAGAATTCGCGCTTCCTCGTTGTTGAGCGCGAGGATATGCGGGGTCGAGAGAACCCGGACGTTGGCGCGCGCGGCGATTGCGCGGAGCGTTGCGCGCACATCGATACGCCCAAACGTGACGACGCGAAGGAAGTAATCCCCGGTACGACCAAGGAGCGTATCGGGAAGGACGAGGCCGGTCCCACCGCTGACGCTGTCATTCCGGAGGCCGCGCAGAGAACTGGCTGCTGTCCAGTCGATTCCGTACTGGGTGCTCCGATCGAGAGAGATCTCGGCGATCAGCACTTCGAGTAGCACCTGCGGCGGGCGGATATCGAGCGCGGTGATCGTCTCCTCCAGCACGGGATAATTCGCCGCCGCCGTGCGTATCACGAGAGAGTTCGTGGCTGGGTCCGGTACGATCGTCGTGCGACCAGCCAGGCCCGCTACGGCTTGCCCGGTCGTGTCCCCGGCGACACCCTGCCCCCGGAGGATGGGGAACACGTTGCCCCGGCGCGCTTCGAGCGCTTCGAGCTCGCGGTTCCGGAAGTTCCCGAGCGTGCGCGAGAGTGAGCGGTCCTGCAGCGAGCGGACGCGAGAGCGCCCACTCACCCCGCCGGTCGTGCCGGTTCCAAACAATTCCCCGAGCACTCCCGCCAGCTCGTCGGCCGAGGCGTGCTTGAGGCGGTACACGTATGTGCGAAGCCCTGCTTCTCCCCCGGTCCGGATGTCGAGCCGCCGGAGCAGCTCGAGATAGCGGGCGACGTTGGTGGCGCGATCGGTGATAAGGACTGCGTTCTGTCTGGGGACAACTTCTACGCGAGCGGTCGCTGGCGCGAGCTGCCGCACTGCCGCCACGCCTTCCTCGGCGCGCATGAAATCGAGCGGGACGATCTGGGTCACCAGACCGATGGGTGCGGGAGACCCAAGCTCCTTTCCAAACCGAATTGGACCGCCCGTCGTTCTCTTGTCGGATCCCACCTTCACCACCTGTGAGACCGGCCCCGTTTCGATGAGCACGAGTCCCTGGCTCTCCAGAATCGCGTCGAGCACCGCCCCGACCTCGCTGGCTGCTACGGGGTTGGGCGTCGTGAAGGTAATGCGGGTGGCGGGAACGTCGGCAAGAACGACGTTGATTCCCAGTACGGCCGCCAGCGAGCGAACCACATCCCGTAACTCGGCGTTTACAAAATTGATGCGCACGGACTCCGGCTGCTGAGCGCCCACGACGGATGGCAGAATCGCGATAAGCGCGACCAGGGTCAGCTTGCGGATGCGGCTCTGAGAATAGCTTTGCGACACGAGACCGGCGAACGAGACTGAGTGCGCGCCGCGGGAGTGAGGAGCGGTCGCAAGAGGGTCCATTATGGGAACCGGTGACGCGGCCTGTCAATGCCGGGATGCGGTTTTCGCGTCGGGAGCGTCACGGGGTTGTAACCTTTTGTTACACCCTCGGCGACGGCGCAGGATGGACGAAACCTTTACTATTGACGACCGCAACTTGGTTCCGTAACATTGCCTGCCGATGATTCCTCCCTTCCTGATGTACGCGCCGTGACACCTCCCGCCCGACAAATGCTGTTCTTCCCGCTGTCATATCATCCCCAACCATCGACGCGCCAGGAGCGCGCAGAGGAGGACATCTAGTCCGGGAGCAGTAGCAGGGACGCAGTTCACGGTGAAATCAGGCAATCTTAATGAGAGGAGACAGCAACACATGCATGGCAATCCCAGCACCAAAAAGACGGCGCGTTGGATTACCGCCATCGCCGCATTTACACTCGTCGGGGGTGGATGCGCGATCTCGGACTACCGAGGTTACCTCAATCACGCGACCTCCGACAAAGGCGGCGCCGGCAACGGCTACAGGATCACGCAGTTCGATCCGGGTGGACAACAGAATGGTCTCGTTGGAGAAGCGAAGCTGTTCGGAAAAGAATCGGCCGTGCGGTCCGGTAATCCCGAGCTGAGTGGGACGTTCGCCTCGACCGTCGAATACGACTTCCGCGGCCGGACCACGCCTATCCCCATTGGGACAAGCTTCCCTTCACCGATTCTCATCACCACCTATCGTAATCGGGTGTTCGCGGCATTCAACGGTGACGGCAATGTCGATCGCGATGGTGACGACATTCGTCTGAATGCGGGAACTACCGGCGGGAGACACGACCCGGCCGACCCCTCCGGAATCTGGGAGCGCCGTTACCTCTTCGTTGACCGTAAGCCGGGCTGCCAGTTTTTCGCCAACTTCGAACAGGCGTTCCGGGACGACAAGCAGGATGACGCCGCTACGCGTCCAGCCGTTGTCGTCTGCTTCAACAACCCCGCGGAAGAGATCGACGACCGGGATATCAGCCTCCAGTGCACCCCGCCGCAGGAAGATATCAATCCGGCAACGCCCGCTTGCAAGGCGTTTAGCCAGGATGAGTTCCAGAACCTCGGCCAGGTGTTTCAGAGAATCTGGAGCGGAGCCATCGGCGCACTCTCCGCCAGCTCCGGCTTCACGATCGAGGCAACCAGCATAACGGTCAATGGCAAGGTGGTCGATCTTTCCAACGCCGCAGTGGTCGACCTCCAGGCCAACAGTGCGCGGCCAATCAATGGCGCGTTCGACCTCACGTCGGCGGGGGGCCAGGAAATCGTCAAGGCACTCCTCGCCAACACCGAGCACATGCAGCGCGCTGAGCTCAGCGCGCGGTTCGCGGGCGGTATGGCGCTCGATGCGCCGGTTTACGCGAACATAGCCTTCGATCACGATGAGCTGCGTTCGCTTCTGAACGACTGATTTGCTGAAGGCAGTTTTTCAGGGGGGCGGGGGATTGAAATTCCCGCCCCCTGTTTTTTTCACGCTCAAAAGTCGCCCCCCGGCGATCCTCCTTCTTGCGGCCGCCGCCGTCCATCTCGGTGGATGTGAAAAGCGACGGTCAACGACGGAACACCTTCCGCTCGCGTCGCTCCTGGTCAGGGCGGCGGAGCGGAAGGCCGAAGAAAAGGCTTCTCCGGCGCTGCGCGCCGTGCTAGCCAATGTGGGTGAAAGCGAGCGCCTGCCCGTTCTCGTGACCCTCACCTCACAGTTGGATCTGAATCGTGTCGGAGTGGCTCTGGCGGAGCGAGAGCTGACCAGTAAGGGGCGCCGTGCTCTCGTGGTGCAGGCTTTGGCCAAGGTCGCGAGCAGCGAACAAGATGAGCTGTCACGCCTTCTCGCGCAGCTTCGCTCCAGCGGCGCCATCGGTGAGCAGCGCGCTTTCACCATCGTGAACCGGATGGTTATCGAGGCCACGCCCGGCGCAATTCGAGCGCTGGCGGCGCGCACCGAAGTGGCAGCGATCGATGCTGAAACGGATGAGATCGTGGATGGAGAAGCGATGCGATTTCAGGGTGACGTCGCGACCTCCAGGCGAAGATCGTGGGCGATCGCGGCTATTGGAGCAGATTCGCTGTGGAGGCTTGGCCTTGACGGTACCGGCTCGGTGGTGGGCATAATCGATCCGGGCGTCAGCTCTACACACGAGCAGCTGAGAGACAATTTCCGTGGCGGGCCCACGTCGTGGCTCGACCCAACCGGCATGCGTGAGTTGCCTGCCGACGACGCCCCGGGACATGGCACCTCGGTGCTGAGTGCCGCCGTCGGGGCCAACGTCAATGGTGTCTCCGTCGGTGTCGCGCCCCGCGCCAAGTGGGTCGCCTGCGGTGCGTTCGTCGGTTCGCGCTACAACAACATTCGCCTCACGGAATGCGCGGAGTGGATGCTCGCCACGGCGCAGCCGGATGTGCTCGTGCTCCCCTGGCTGCTCCCGGGAGGGGCGGGATGCGACACCTCGCTGCACAGGATAGTGAGTGCCCTGCGAGCGGCGGAGATCCTTCCCGTTTTCGCGGCGGGGAATCAGGGGCCGGGCGCCGGCAGCAACAGGTCGCCCGCCAACTACGTAAAGCTTTTTCCGGGAGATGGCGTCTCATTCGCCGTGGGTGGGACGACGGAACGGGGAGCTTCTTACCCGGCCTCGAGTCGGGGTCCGAATCGCTGCGATGCCGCCACCACCTTCCCCCGCATCGCCGCACCGGGAGCGGAGGTCCCGACCGCGATTCCGCTCACGCCCTCAACCTACCTGCTGACGCGCGGAACTTCGGTAGCGGCAGGGCTTGCGGCGGGTGCCGTGGCGCTGCTTCGACAACGCCACCCGGAGGCGACGATAATGGAGATCGAGCTCGCCATCCTGGAGGGCGCGCGTGACGCCGGTGAAACCGGGCCCGACCCGACTTTCGGCTATGGCCGGCTCGATCTCCCGTCCGCGCTCGAGGCGTTATCCCGCCGGCGCGGGAAAAGGAATGACAGGACGAAGAGCAGCGCCACCGACGCTCCGCAGAGGTAGACGAACCACTCGCCATGACGTGTATAGAACGTCCCCAGTCGCCCGCGATCGATGCTGACCTGGTCGATGAGGGTGCCTGCCTCGAGGAAAAGCGCACCCGTCTTCTTTCCTCGCACCAGACTCTGCGTCCGCCCGTCCGGATCGATGAACCCTGAGATGCCGGTGTTGCCGTTGCGCACGACGCCAATGCGATTCTCGACGGCGCGATACGTGGCCATCGCCCAGGTGTGAGTATACAGTGGCTCGCCGAGCTCACCCTCACTGGTAATGTTGAGCAGAAACTGCGCGCCGCGGGATACGGCGCGGCGCGCGAACTCGCTGCTCGTGATCTCGAAGCAGATCGGCACCGCGAAACGGAAGCGTTTTTTTTCCGTCTCCGTCACGAAAACAACGACCTCGGGCCCCGGGATTCCCACCGGGATCATGCCCGTCATGCTCCGCGCGAAGGCCCGGTGCGCGTTCTGGGCGCGGGGCGAGATGCGCGGCAGCCAGTCGTCGAAAGCAAGTCGCTCGGACCAGGGAATGAGGTAGATCTTGTGGTACAGCCCGAGCAGGTTTCCTGTCTCTGAAAGATGGTAAGCCGAGGAGTGCATGAACGGCTCTTTGCCGGCCCAGCTATAGCCACCGAAGATGAACTCCGAGCGCTTCTCCCGTGCAAGCTGTCGCAACCGGTCGATGTACACCGAATCATCGCTGATCGGACGTCCAACGGCGTTCTCCGGCCACACGATCAGGTCCGCCGCATCGGCGGGCACTTCGAGACGCGTGAAGGCGATGTGATCGTCAACCACCTGTTTCCAGCGAATCGAGTCCCGATAGTGCTTGAGATTGGGCTGCGTGATGGCGATCCGGGGACCCTTCACGAACGATGGATCTCTCAACTGGTGCCGGCCATAGGCGAACAGCGCCAACAGGACGATCCCGTATGCGGGTAGCGGCCAGAGCCAGCGACGCACGCCGTGCTTCCGCTCGCGCCATACGTCGCACAACGCGCCGCTTGCCGCAGCGACGATGAATGACACCCCCGCCATGCCCGTCGTGTCCGCGATCTGGATCAGCGAGATGTTTCTGAACTGCGTCGCCCCCAGCGGATAGAGTGGAACCGACCCTACCGAGTACTGAACGCGAATGAACTCGACTGTCACCCACGCTGCGGGGACGAGGATCGTCAGCGGAACGCCCCAGCGAAGGTAGGGCCGGCGCACGAGGGGAACGAACAGCAGGTACCAGGGCGAGAAAAAAATCGAAATGAGGAACGGGATGGGAGAGCCGGCCGAGGAGACGAGGATCCAGACGATCACCCCGAAGACGTACGCGCCCGGCCAGAGAAAGAGCCACGTATGCCGGGCCTCCCGGCGGGTCACCAGCAGCACCCACGGGACGAGCGCGAAGTAGTGCAGCAGCCAGAGCCTGGGGAAGGCGAATGGCAGGCCCAGCGCTATTCCCGAAGCCAGGGAGAGCGCGAGGCATTCTATCGTCTCGCGCTTCCCTCGTCCCAACGTCACACCAGTCTGCCAGTGATGGGGAGCCGGAGCAGAGGAAACGCCGCGTCGTTCGTCTCGATCAGCATCGTACCCTTGAATTCGCCCTTTTTCGCCCGGTCTGGATTGATGCGGACAGTCACGATCGCGCTCTCGCCGCGCTTGTGGGGCTCGACCTCGACCTCCATGAACGGCAGGTCCACTGTTGCCCGCTTGACGACGAAATCCTTGCTGCCCGACTTCGTCACCAGAATCTCGCGGCTGCGGACGGAAACCCGCTTGATGTTGCCGAGCGACGTCAGACCGTAGTCTACTTTTGATGGATCTGTCGCCACTATGTCCCGCACCTGCGCGAAGGCGTGCAGCGGTATAGCAGGGTATTTCGGATTGTCGGTAGCAAGCGTTATTCGCCCATCGTGTTTTCCAACCGTTATGGATGGGTCCAGAGAGATGGTTACCCTGTAGCGCCGTCCCTCCTCGAGGGTCCGGATCGCGGCGTGGAACAGAGGGTTGCTCGATGTCACCGCGCCAATTTTGAGGGGCTGTGGCTCGTTGTTCTTGACGACGATTGCGCCCTCCGCCTTCTCGCCTTTGACAACAAAGAAATAGACGCGCGACTGCGGCTCGAATTCGACCGGCCAGACAACCTTTCCCTTCAGGCGCAGCCTGACCGGAGTCCTCGCGCTGTCGGTGAAGTAAACCCGCGCGATTGCGTCGACAGGGCCGCGGATGTTCTTGGTGTCGATGGCAAGGGTAACCTTTGCCGCACCCGCCCGCGGCACGACCGAGTCAACGGCCGTTACCGCGCACAGCTCGCACGCGCGCACCTCGCGGATGCGAAGCTCCCTGGCACTGTCGCCGCGCACCGTGAACGCGTAGTCGATGGTTTTTCCCTGGACAACCTGACCAAAATCAAAGTTGGTGTCTGGCGAGAGTGCGGGAGCAGCGGGTTTTTCTCCGCGGCAGCCTGTTACCACCGCGAGCAGAACCATCGTCACCATCCACTCGCGGTCGGCCCTCCGGTATCTGAGTCTGTGCACTCTCTTCATTTACTTTTCTCCGTCTCGGGTGAGTCGATCAAGGTTGCAGCGCCTGAATTGTCCTTCATTGCTGTTTGTCGCGCAATGTATCCCTGGGCGGATCGGCGGGTGGCCGCTCGCGTGACGACGATTCGATCTCCAGCCGTATCACCTGCCGGCCAGTGCTTCGCGCGATTACCACTGAAGCCGGACCGATTTCGGCGAGTCGCCCGCCGGCAATCGGATCACCGATCCGATAGATCTCCGCTCCCGGCACGGCGGGATCGGCCTCGATCAGCGCCAGGGCGCCGCTCGCGCGCAGCGTGACGCCGTAGAGACGTGGGCTGCGGCGCGCCGCTCGCGCGGGCGCCGGAGCCAGAGTCTCCTCCGGCCCCGATGTGCCGCCGCGCGGCCGGTAACGCTGGCGTGGCGTAGCGCGCTCGGGCGAGAAGATGTTTGAAATGACGACGACCTGAAACTCGCCGGGGAGGCTGGCGCCGGCGGGGTTGTTCGCCTCCGCTGGGGCGGTGTCGCCGGACGTCGTCCCCGTGTCGGCCGCTTTGCTAGCCACCGGGGAAGCAGCAACCGAGCTCGAGTCGGCTGCCACGCCTGCCTCCAGTCGTCCCGCCGAAGGAGTCAGCAGAAGGGCGAGTCCCAACACCACCAGCGCCGCCGTCGCCGCGTAAAGCCCTCTGGTAAAGAAAACCGAGCGTAGGCCCATCGTCACGATCCGCCGGTCACGAAGGGACCCCGCAACCGGATCGTCCACGAAAGCCGCTGCAGTCCGTCACCCCTCGGTGTGCGCGCGATCACACGCAGCTCGTCCACGATCAGCAACTTCTCCCCGTGTTCGATCTGCCAGAGCAGCTCGGTCAAGCCATGCACGTCGCCGTCCGCCGAAAGCCTTGCCGGAATCGCAGTCAGTCCGGTGCTGTCGGTCGCCGGTGCGCCGCCAACATCGACATCCTCCAGGTCGACGCGGCTTGCCTCCGCGTAGTCGCGCAGCAACTCCTGCAGCGTTGCGGCGGCGAGCGACGGCGTGTCGCCCGTCAGAACTCTGCCGGTCCGCGAGGCGCGCTCGGCGCGCAACGAATCCACGCTGCGCTGCACGGAGCCTGTGCTGCCGACGAGAGCGGTAAGACGTCCGAGCTGCTGTCGCTTCGCCGCAATGGAATCCTCGCGAGCGGACCACCGGGCTGAGAGGGGCATCACGGCGAGCACCAGAATGAGGGAAGCCGCGCTGAGCGCCGCTCCCCCCAGGACCACGCGGCGCTCGCGCGGGTCAAGGCGCGCGAACAGCGCGGAGGGCGAGGGAAAAGTTTTCACGTATCCGACCGTCGCGTTCGGCGCGCCTGGTGGCCTCGAGAAAGCGAACGCCTTCGAGACTCCCATGCGCCTCCAGCGCGGGAACGATCCGGGCCGCATTGGCGGCGACGCCATCGATTTGCCATTCGAGCCCTGAAGCGCGCAGCATCTGAATCTGCGCGTCCGCCGGCAACCCGACGCTGACTGCCATGAGCGTCGCCAGCTGGTGTGGTCGTTCTCTCAGCGCGCGGGCCAGCACCTGTTCCTCACGCGCCAGGCGACGCGTTTCCGTCTCCAGCGCCAACGCGCTGGACGATCGGTCCGACAACGCCAGCAGCTCGGCGGAGAGACGACGCTCTGTCCGCGCTCGCGAAAAGTCCGCTGACCATGTCGCGAAGGCGAGCGCCGCAAGGAAGGCCGCCGCGGCAGCGAAGCGCGGCTGTCTCCGCCGGGTCTGAAGCTTTTTCATGGCGGCAGCTGGCGCAAATGCCCCGTCGAGCGTGCTACCCGCGCCGAGCGCCGCACCGAAGGCGACCAGCGACGCGGGCGCGCCGGTGTCCAGGGAGGGAAGCGCGCGCAGGTCGACCGACGAAAGCACGCGCGTGATTTCTTCCGCCTGCGCCTCACTAAAAGGGTGGAGGTAGAGCGGGCGAGGGCGACTCGCCTCGGGATCTGCCTCGGCGAAAAACGTTGCGGCCTGAAGCAGTGTACCGGGGACGCGCCGCGCGTCACGCGCTGTGCCGCCGGCGACTTCGACGATTACAACTCCGGATTCACCGCGGTCGAGCAGTACCGTGGCTTCAGATGTCCCCTTGCTGGCCAGCGCCCGGGCGAGCGACGCCGGTGCAGGCTCGACGTAATCGAGGGGACCGAGCGCCTCCATCGCGGTGAGCCAACCCGCCAGCCGCTCCTCGGTGGCGGCGAACGCAAGCGCGTCAGCATCACGCATCACGACCGCCAGCTCCTCGTCCCCGCGGACCGGAAAGAACCGGTCGGGCTCGAGAGAGACAATGCGTTTTTTCTCCGCCGCCGAGACCGGCGGAAGCTTGAGCCGCTTGACGAAAAGGAGCGACAGATCGATCGCGACCACCACTCGCGTCGCTCTCGCTCCACCCAGCTTTTCCAGGAGAGTGGCGACACCCGGGCCGGGGTTTGCCGGATCCCACTCTGCTTCGGCGGCGTCGCTGAGGCGCGACTTCCATCCCGCAATGCGCACGGCCCGCAACGCATTTGCGGTGAGCTCTACGCCAAGGATGCCGCTCACAGATCACGCTCCTGCCAGGCGCGGAGAGTCGGACGGCCACCGCTTACATCATAGACCGCTCTTATCTCGTGCGTGAGCGCGTGTCCGGCCTGCCAGCCCCTGCTCACCACGAGCAGCCGGGTAGGATAAGTCGTCGTGCGCTGGTCGATGAAATAGGCGGATTCCGCGAAACGATTGCCGAGCAGCTCGTACAGACTGTTCACGGACGTGAACACCTCGCCCGCGCGCCGGCGATCCACCAGGATTCTCGCGCCCTCCTTCGTCAAACCGGGAATGGAGGCGAGTACGGTCTCCGAAGCAGCGTTGATGTTGATGGTCCTGCCCCCGTGAACAGTTACATACGGCGCCACCCTCTGCATCAGCGAATCACCGACGTTCAACATCCTGCCCAGCTCCTCTATACGGCGGATGCCGCGATTGGTGGGCCTGAACGGCGACCCCGCCCGCTCATAGGCATCGGCCTCCGCGCCGCGCATTCCGCCGATGTTGTCGGCGTCCCTCCAGTCGAGAATGGAGAGAACGGCGAGCCGAGCCTCCCGTGTGCCGGTAAACTGTGCGAAAAGATTGCGCAACGCACGCTCGCTCGCCTCGTTGAGGTCGAGTCTCCCGCTGAGATCCTCGACGGCAATTCCGAATCGCGCCTGGCCGAGCTCGACCTCGCGCAGATCGGTGAGCTCGGCGTCGAGATTCTTGAAGAGGAGAGGGAGATCCTCGCGGGCGGTACCCTGCAGCAGGGAGTCGAGACGAGCGTGCGCCACTACCGCTCCGCTCTCGGCGGCATACCGCGCGGCGGCGCGCGAGCGGACATTGACTACGATTCCGGCGTCAGTGCGAGCGGCTGCGGTCGCAGCGGCGGCGACTGCGCTTATGACGACAATGAGCCAGAGAACGAGCATCAGCGCGACGCCGCGACGCTCCTGTGACTCCGCATAGTACTTCCCGAGGGCAGGACAGCAGCTCGATCGGCTCACGAGCGCCCTCCGAGCGGCATCGCAACCTGAACCGGCGCCGCGGCGGTGCCGGAGTTGGAAAGGAAGTTGATGCGCACCGCTCTGGGGATCAGAGCGGGATCTGACCAGCCGCGAGTCCACTCGGCCGCAGGGCTTGCCTGCACGAGCACTTCGAGGCCCACAACCGCGGGAAGCAGCGTGAGCACACGCTCAGTCGATACAACGCCCGTCGGGCGGATCGATATGCGCAGTCCGCCGGCGGTAGGTTCCAGCGTCACGATCCAGTCGGCTTCGCCCGAGAGGGGCGGAAATCCGCCGCCCGTCAGAAAGCGAAGCCGGTCGGCGGGCTGGCCTCCCGGGCCCCTACCCGCAACAACCGAGAACACACTGTCGCCCGATCCGGAAGGCCCGCGGAGATTTCTGAGCCCGTCTTCGAGAATGGCCCGCACCGCCCGCGTCCGCTGGCGCTCCTGCAGTGAGGCGCTGAGCCGCTCACGCGTGTCGAAGCCCGCCTGCACGGTCCCGTAAACCAGCAGCGCGACGACGGTGGTAAGGACGAGTGCCAGCAACAGCTCGAGCAGGGTGAAGCCCGGGTGCGCCCGGCTCGAGGTCAGTCGCGCGCTTGTCACTCGCCTCCCGTGGCAAAGGCGCGACTGATCTCGAGGCGGGCGCCGCGAGGCATGGTCACTATCACGGTCATTATTTCCGTGCGGTCGCGCCAGTCGCTCCGCGTGACCCAGCGCTGAAAGCCCGGCGCCGGCTCGTCGGGGTCCTCCCTCCGTTCCGCCAGCGCGGGGGTGATCTTGAGCTCCTCCATCACCTCCTCCGCGTAGCCAACTGCGCGCGTCCACTCAGCGGAATCCTCGGCGAGACGAAAGGTGCCGGCAAAAGCCTGCAGATAACCGAGGACGACGAGCCCGAGTATTCCCAGCGCGACCATGACTTCGAGGAGGGTGAGGCCGGGCCGCGACGTTCGCGCGAAGCAGATCACCGTGAGGCTTCCGTTACGCGCAGCTCACAGGTGAGCGGATCGAAGGCGAGCGCGGCGGTGGCCCTCTCGCTCACGAGATCAGGAGCGCATGTGCCCAACGGCGAGAAAAGCAGAGTCATGGTGACCCCGCGGATGTCGAGCTGGCCGTCAGCGACGGCGTCGGGGGGATCGGATGCCATTCCCGTGAGATCCCACTTTCCGGTCGAATGAAGTGAGAGGCGGACCACCTCGCCGCGCTTTACTGCCGTCGCGCGCGAAGAGCGAACGAGCTCGCTCAACCGATGGGCCGGGTCGTCAGCCTCCCCCGGGGGCATGACCGCGGGCGCGACCAATCCCGCCATGAGTCCCATCAGGATAAGCACGACGAGGATCTCGACGAGAGTGAAGCCTCGCCCGCTGTTTGAGCTCAGACTGTCAGGACGGCGCATCGGAGGAGGAAGGAAGGATGAGCTCGAAGATGTGTCTCCGCACGATCTGCCGTCAATGACGGTTGCCAAGGAGTTCCCCTTGACCGGGGCTTCGGAATATGGCATTTTTTTCAGATGTTCCGGAGATTATTCGCCGTGCGCCCGGGCGGTGACATCTCCTGTTTGGGGAGGCTTATCAGAAGTTCGCGTTGGGTTGGCCCAGAACCCGCCCGAGCGCGAGCGTGGCGAAGTCATAGAAGCAGAGTGCAGTACGAAGTAGACGGTTGCTCGATGCAGTTCGCTCCTCCGCGCCAATCCACCAACCCCCCCAGAGAGGACGCTCACAGATGAAGCGTTTTGCCCTTCCCGTTGCCGCACTCTTCATTGCGGCATGCCACGACGCCGCCGCACCACCTTCAGTAAACTCGCCGGCGGTTCCGACAACAGCCTCAAGGGCGGTATCGGTACCAATCCCTGGACGCTACATCGTCGTCCTCAAGCCAGAAGTCCAGGATGTCGTGACGGTGGCGCGCGCGATCGTCGCCGCACATGGGGGATCGTATGATTTCGTCTATAACAGCGCGCTGAAAGGTTTTGCCGGCGCTATTCCTGAAGCCGCCACCCGCGCAATTGCCGCGCACCCGCTGGTCCGATACGTCGAGCAGGACCAGACGATGACGGCGATCGACCAGCAGGACAATCCCGTCTGGGGGCTCAACCGGATCGATCAGCGTAATCTGCCGCTGGATACGAAATACGTTTACAACGCTACAGGTGCGGGGGTCCACGCCTACATCATCGACACCGGCATCCGCAGTACGCACACCGAGTTTACGGGACGGGTCGGCAACGGCCGGGATGAAATAGACAACGACTTGATCCCCGATGATTGCAACGGTCACGGTACGCACGTGTCCGGCACTGTGGGTGGAACGACTTATGGCGTGGCAAAGGCCGTGATTCTGCACGGCGTGCGCGTCCTCGACTGCGGCGGCTCTGGCTCGAACAGCGGCGTCATCGCCGGCGTGGATTGGGTAACGGCGAACAAGGTCTCTCCGGCGGTGGCGAATATGTCGCTCGGAGGCGGCTTCTCTCAGGCGCTCAACGATGCGGTTACGAATTCGATGGCGGCCGGTGTGAGCTATGGTCTTGCCGCCGGGAATGATTACGGAAACGCCTGCGACGGCTCGCCCGCCAGCACCGGAGACCCGGCGCTGACCGTTGGGGCCACCGACATAAATGACAACGAAGCGGGGTTCTCCGACCGCGGCCCGTGCGTCGATATCTGGGGGCCGGGAGTGGGCATCATTTCTGCCTGGCACACCGCGGACAACGCCACGAACAACATCAGCGGAACGTCGATGGCGACGCCGCACATCGTCGGCGTTGCCGCTCTCTACCGCCAGGCCAACCCCAGCTGGACGCCGGCGCAGGTGCGGACCGGCATGATGGCCGACGCAACGCCGGACAAGGTGATACCGAACAACCCATTCGGTCTCAAGCCGGCCTTCGTCGCGGGACAGAACAAGCTGGTTTACATGGGCGGCATCGTCGCCGGGCCACCGCCACCGCCAACACCGCCGGCGGCGCCTTCCGGGCTAATAGCCACTCCGGGGACCTCGTCCCAAATCGACCTGTCCTGGACGGACAACGCCACCAACGAGAGTGGCTTCAAGATTGAGCGCTGCGAAGGCGCCGGATGCAGCGCCTTTTTACAGATAGCAACGGCACCCTCGAACGCGACCTCTTACTCCGATGTGGGTCTCGCCGCCAGCACAACCTACAACTACCGTGTGCGGGCCTATAACTCGGCTGGGGACTCGCCGTATTCGAACACCGCGCAAGCAACTACCCTTGATCCTCCACCCCCACCGACGCTGCCAGCTGCTCCGACAGCTCTGACGGCCACGACCCCGAGCGGCACGGCCGGTGAGACGCAGATAGACCTCGCCTGGACCGACAACTCCAACAACGAAGACCAATTCGACATCGAGCGCTGCACCGGCGCCGGATGCAGCAACTTTGTCCATTTAGTCTCGTTACCCGAGAACGAAACCACTTACTCCGACACGGGTCTCGCAAGCAGTACGACGTACAACTATCGTGTACGGGCATCCAACACAGTCGGTAAGTCGGAGTACTCCAATACGTCGACCGCCACGACCAAGGCTGGACCCCCACCGCCACCACTCGCGCCAAGCGGCTTGGCGGCTACTGCGGCCGGCCAGACACAGATCAACCTCGCGTGGACGGACAACTCCAACAACGAAGACGGATTCGAGATCGATCGGTGCCAGGGTGCGGGCTGCAGCAGCTTCGCGCAGATCGCGACAGTGGGCGCCAACGTTACGACCTACAGCAACACTGGCCTGTCGAACGGTACCTCGTACAGCTACCGCGTCCGCGCCAATAACGCGAGCGGCGACTCGCCGAACTCGAACACTGCTTCCGCAACAACTGCTTCACCGCCCGACGCGCCGCCGGTAGCCAGGTACACCTGGAACTGCACCGCGAAGGGCGGGAAACAGTGCAGCTTCAACGCTAACACCTCGACGGACGACAAGGCCATTACCTCCTATAGCTGGAACTTTGACGATGGCACCACGGGTAGCGGTGTGACGGTAACCAAAAGGTACGCCACCGGTACCACCCGTAACGTCACGCTGACCGTGAAAGACAACGCCACTCCCAACCCGCAGTCAGGGGCCAGAACGTGCCCTGTGGGGAACGGCACAACAGGGACCTGCGCGCCGTAACTTTGGACCGCGGCGCGTTGCCAGAGCGTTCAGAGGTACCGCGATACCGCTGAACGACTGATCGCTGAATAAGAAACGGGTCGGCACGAAAGTGCCGGCCCGTTTCTTATGGTATCTTTGGGCGAAGTTTGCCAGGGAGATTTCGCTGTGAAGATCGCCGTGTGCGTGAAGCGTGTCGCCGACATGGACGTCCGCTTCAAGATCAGCGGAGATGGTACGTCGCTCGATGAAGCCGGACTCAAATTCGATATCAACGACTTCGATGCGTGGGCGGTCGAGGCAGCGCTGCAGCTGAAGGAGAAAGCGGGCGCGGGCGAGGTCACGGTGATCTCGCTCGGCGCGGACGTCGTACAGGAGACGATCCGCAAGGCGCTCAGCATGGGCGCGGATAAAGGCGTGCATCTGAAGGCTGACCGCGTGCCGTTCGACGGTCTAGTCATCGCCCAGGCGCTTGCTGCCGAGCTGAAGACAGGCGGCTACGATCTGATCCTGTTCGGCAAGATATCCCCCGATTCTTCCAATGGCGTCGTTGGACCGATGGTCGCGGAGCTGCTCGGATTGCCATGCGTGACCGCGATCTCCTCCCTTACGATCGACGGTGGGCGAGGCACGGCGAAGCGCGAGCTCGAGGGAGCGCAGGAGATGGTCGAGTTTCCGCTGCCGGCTGTCCTCACCGTGGATGAAGGACTCAATACCGCGCGATACCCCTCGCTCAAGGGGATCATGGCGGCCAAGAAAAAGCCGCTCGAAGTGAAGCCGGCGGTACTTCCCACTCCGCAGGTCACCGTTCGGAAGCTCGAGCTTCCGCCGGACCGGAAGGCCGGACGCATCGTCGGTGAAGGTGCAGCGGCGGTACCGGAGCTGATAAGGCTGCTCCAGACCGAGGCGAAGGTTCTCTGATGGCGAACGTCTTCGCATTCGTGGAATCGCGCGGCGGCGATCTCCGCAAAGTGGGGCTCGAGGCAACGACTGCCGCGAGAATGCTCGCCGATGTGTCAGGGGGCGGCGAAGTCCATGCGCTGGTGCTCGGCCCGCCTGGAATCGCTGGCAAAGCCGCGCAGATAGGACAGCACGGCGCCGACGTCGTGATCGTCGTCGAGCATCCCGACCTCGCCAACTACAATCCTGAAGTCGCAACTGCAGTCGCGGCCGATCGAATCAAGTCGGGCGGGTACCGGGCGGTCGTCTTCAGCACTTCTGCTCAAGGGCGGGATATTGCTCCGCGGGTCGCAGCGCGGCTCGGCGTCAGCCTCGTCACCGATGTGCTCTCGTTCGAGGTCGAAGGCGAGGCGATCGTCGTCAAGCATCCGGTGAACATCGGGAAGGTCATCGCGACTCTCGCGATTTCCGGCAAACCTGCTGTGATCGCGATGAGGCCCAATGTCATTTCACCGGCGCAGAACGCGAAGGCCGGACGCGTCGAGAGCATTCAGCCGCCGATGGATCCGAAGTCCACTCGCGTCGTGGTCAAGGAGACAAAGCAGGGAGCTGGTGGCAAGCTCGACCTGGCGGAAGCACCCGTTGTGATCGCGGGTGGACGCGGGTTGAAAGCAGCCGAGAACTTCAAGCTCGTCGAAGATCTGGCAGCGGCGTTCGGAAATGCCGCGGTCGGTGCTACGCGCGCGGTCACCGACGACGGCTGGCGCCCTCACAGCGACCAGATCGGGCAGACCGGCCGGCTGGTGAGTCCCGAGCTTTACATCGCGGTGGGGATCTCCGGCGCGGTGCAGCACCTGGCAGGGATGCGCACGTCGAAGACCATCGTCGCGGTCAACAAGGACAAGGACGCTCCGATCTTCAAGATCGCCGACTACGGAATCGTTGGCGACGTGTTCGAGATCGTTCCCGCGCTCACCGAAGCCGTTCGCGAAGCGAAGAAGCACCACTGATGGCCGGCCACTCAGCACCGGTATTGCCGAGCAGGCACCAGGATCCGCTCCCGCTTGACCGTTTGATCGTGAGGGAGCCTCCGGACGCGGAAGCCGTGCCGATGGATGTGCTGTTCGTCGGTGGCGGACCGGCGGGGCTCGCCGGCGCGATCGAGCTCGCAAACCTGGTGCGCCGCGACAACGAGGCCGGTGGAACCTTGCGCGATGTCCAGATCGGAGTCCTCGACAAGGCGGGCGCGCTCGGCGAGCACTCACTTTCTGGCGCGATCGTCAATCCGGTCGCGATGCGGGAGCTCTTCCCCGATCTCGAGGACGCCGAATTCCCCTTCCGCGCCCCGGTGGACGGTGAGCGCGTCTACCTCCTCACCGGCCGCCATTCGATCCGAATCCCGACA
>Ga0136633_1000811_pt1 | contig 23639 bp, 19 predicted proteins | sample AntDrymeUQ832206_2_FD_105494 | JGI IMG/M metagenome (GOLD analysis project Ga0136633, IMG submission 105494) | Polar desert sand microbial communities from Dry Valleys, Antarctica - metaG UQ83 (22.06) | ecosystem: Environmental > Terrestrial > Soil > Desert | place: Antarctica: Dry Valley...
AGCAGCTTGGAGGCGGCCATGCCGCCGAGCACCAACAGCGCCCCCAGGGCGAGGAACGCGGCCACGGTGATGTACTCACCGAGGTACTGCTCCAACACGTCTTTCGGACCTCGCAGGTCGGGGGCGGTGTCGTTTCCAGGGCCTGTCTCCGTCGGCGAGTATAGGTTGGGGTCCTAGGGCGCCAAAGTTCCCGGAGACGGCGGGGATACGGCTACGGTCGCGGCGGTGACCGCCGATCCCCGCACCGCTCCGACGCCGTCCGCAACGGTTTCGGGGGACGCCGTTACCGGGCCACCGGACTACGGCGGCGGATCGCTGGTCAACCTGGTGGCCGAGCTGGAGCACCGGCTCACCGGGTCGGCTCCGTCTCCACGGCTCCACCACCGGCTCGGCGTTCTGATCCCCGATGCGCCGAGCTTTCTCCTGGTGGTGTGCGACGGGTTGGGAGCGGCACAGCTCGAGCATCCCGCCGCGGTGTCGCTTCGACGGTCGATGACCGCCGCCATCGACGCCGCCTTCCCCACCACCACGACGGTCAACCTTGCCACCATCGCCACCGGTCTGCCCCCTTCCGGCCATGGGATTCTCGGCTACCAGCTCTACCTGCCCGACCTCGACGCCGTGGCCAACACCATCAAGTGGACCACGCTGTGGGGCGTCCCCCTCGAGATCGACACCGCCGCCATGCTCCCCTCCCCCAACCTGTGGGAGCGTCTCGGAGCCGCCGGGGTGGAGGCGATCACGGTGCAGCCCGCCAACTTCGCCGGGTCGCCGCTGTCGAACCTGGTGTACCGGGGTTGTCGGTTCGAGCCGGTCCACACCATGGGGGAGCTGGTGGAGGCGGCGGTCGACCTCGCCGCCGTTCCGGGGCGTCTGGTGCTGGCCTACCTGCCCCAGGTCGACTTCTCCGCCCACGTCCACGGCCAGGACTCCCCCGAGTACGCCGCCGCCCTGTCGCTGGTCGACACCGTATGGAGCCGGATGGCGCGGCGGCTTCCCGGCGGGGTCGCCATGGTCGGGACCGCCGACCACGGCCACGTCGACTTCCCCACCGACCGCCAGATCCGGATCGCCAAACCGCACCACGAGGGCAGGGTGTTCTCCGGCGATTCCCGGGTGATGTTCGTCAACGGCGACGGCGCCGCCCTGGCCGACGACCTGCCGGCGACCTGGGTCCCCGCCGCCGAGATGGAGGGCTGGTGGGGGCCGGGACCGCACCACCCGGAGTTCGCCGGCCGCCGCCCGGACGGGGTGCTGGTCGCCGACGACGGCTTCATGGTCCTGCACCGCTTCAGCGACCAGCGGCTGATCGGCAACCACGGCGGTCTCACCGCCGCCGAGCGCCGCATCCCCCTGCTGATCGAAGGGCGGGCCCGACCGTAGCGGCACGTCCCCGGGCGTCTCCGGGCGGCGTTGACGATGGTCTTCTGTCAGAGCGGTGGCGCGTGGGCCAAGCATCATCATTGGTGGTGACCGCACCGGTCACACGTCCCCAGGGGGCCATCGCCCGGTGAACAACCGGCCAGGGGTGTACCATTCGCTAGCCAGGATCGTATCCACCGGGTCGACCAGAGGGGGTGGAAGATGTCGGCATCCGAGCCCACCACACACACCCCCCGCCGGGCGTCTCACGCCGGGAGCGAGCGCGAGCGCGGCGCCACCCTGGTGGAGATGGCCCTCGTGCTCCCGTTGTTCTTCGTTCTCGTGTTCGGGATCATCGAATTCGGCTGGTACTTCGCCCAGGTCAACGAGGTCCGGTACGCCGCCCGCGAGGCGGCCAGGGTCGCCGGGGTCGACGGCGACCTGGACGATGTCCACCAGGCGGTGTGCGGCAATCTGAACCTGGTCAATGGTGGCGCCGAGTACACCATCCGGGCATCGACCTCCGAGACGGGTGGCAACGGCGAGGTCAACGTCACGGCTGTCTATGAACCGCTCACCGGCTTCCTGAGCCTGCCGGTGCTCCCCGACTTCCGCTCACAGCACAGCTTCTTCGTGGAACCGGAGAAGCTTCCGGATCTGGCGACGGGCCAGCCATGCTGAAGCGCGGCAGGGAGGACGGAGTTGCCGCCGTGGAGATGGCGATGGCCGCCCTGCTCCTCGTCACCTTGGTGCTCGGCATCGTCGAGGCTTCGTGGGCGCTCGCTCAGCAGAGTGCGGTGCGAGGCGTGGCACGGGAGGGTGCCCGGACGTCGGCGGCCGGTGTGAGCTTCGACTGCACCGGGACCGATATCGCCGGGGGCGCCTCCTGCTCGGTGTCGCTTGACGGCAGCGAATGCCAGGGAACCCATGGGACGTTCACGGTGGCCGCACCCTATACCCCGCTCACCGAGTTCTTCGGGGCGTTCAATGGACTGACCATCGACTCGCAGGTCGAGTTCGTCGTCCTCACCGACGAGGGTTCCGGATGTTGAGAGGATGCACCCGGAGGAGCGAGGGCGGCGCCGTGCTGGTGATGACCGCCATGCTCCTCTTGGTGTTGATGGGGTTCGCCGCCATCGCCGTCGACGCCGCCATCGCCTGGTCCGACAAGCGCCGGGTGGGGACCGCCGCCGACATGGCCTCGCTCGGAGCCGCCGAGGCCATCGCCGGCACGTTGCGCAGCGAGGTCGACGGCGTGGTGGCCGGCGTGGCCACCGCCCTGGTGGCCACCAACGCCCCGGGCGCCACCGCAGTCGTGGGGCCGGCCACCGCTCCCGAGTCGGGTGACCCGGCCTGCGCCGACGCCCAGCGGGAGTGCCTCACCAACGTCGCCGTCGAGGTGGACGACAACCCGGACGATGCCTTCGCCCCCGCCATCGGGGCTAGCATCGACTCGGTGGGTGCCGGCGCCGAGGCCCAGATCTACAAGATCGAGTACCCGGCTCTCAAGCTGCTTCCCGTGGGCGTCGAGAACGCCGCCGGCGAATCGCCGTTGCGCTGTGCCCCGGCGCCGTGCGGGGTGTACGAGAAGCCGGAGCCTCCCGATCCACCGCCACCACCCCCACCACCTCCGCCGCCTCCCCCACCACCTCCGCCTGATCCGGAGCCGCCGCCCACCGAGCCGATCGGGTCCGGCGACGTCACCCTGCTCGGTCTGTTCCGGGTCGACACCGGGTGCGCCGACGCTGCCGCCTCCACCATCACCAACCTGGCCGAAGGCGCCGATCACCTGGTGGGGGCCGATCCGGCATCGGGGATCCGCTCCGAGGCGACGGCGTGTGCCGACGGCCACGAGTTGACCATGCCCAACGAGGGGCCGACCATGGGTCCCGATCCGGGCATCGTCGGCGGCGGGATCGACCCGATGGTCCCCGACGATCCGGATGGCGACCACCTGTGGAGCCACCTCACGCCGGCCAACGTGGGGGCGTGCTCCCGGGACGCCTTCAGTCCCGACGTCCTCATGCCGGAACCACCCCCGCCCCCCGACCCCCAGGTGCTCTTCTCGCGGCGGACCGTGCAGATGGAGCTCTGCCTGCGCACGCCTAACCCGATCCTTGCCCTGCCCGCCGGCGACCCGAGGCTGGGTTGGGCGATCGACCTGAGCGGAACGACCTACGAGAGCTTCGTCCCGGTGTGGGTCCATTCGGTGATGACCACCGACGACAACGGCAACCGCGTCATATCCACGACCGGCTCGGAGGGCTATAGCGTGTTCGTGCTCGACGTCGCCTGGCTACCCGCCGATCTCACCGAGATCGATCCCACCGGGCGGCTCAGCTTCAAGCTGGTCGACTGACTCCTTCGACCCGAGCTCGGCGGATCTGCCAACCGGCCATGAGCCAGGCGCCCAGACCCCAGACCAGGGCGACGGTGTAAGCGACGGCGCCCAGCAGCGGTGACACCACCGCCACCGCCGCCCAGATGACGGCGCCGAGGACCAGACCGCCGAACACCCCGCCCCGGCCGGCCAGGAGTCGGCTCCCCACCGCGGTCACCAGCGGCACCGAGCCGAAGGCGACCGCCACCACCAGTGCCAGCAGCACGGCCAGCGCCAGCGGGATTCCCACCAGCGACACCACCAGGGCGGCGAACAGCACGGGGAGCAGCACCAGGGCGGCGAGCCCCACCCCCATGCTGGGCCACGGTCTGGTGGCCGCCACCTCGACGGCGCGTCCGGCGGTGGCGTCGAACAGCCACAGCGCCACGATCCCGCCGACGATGAACCCGAACAGCCCGAACAGGGCGAGCAACCGCATCACCATCGCCACCATGAACGGCGCCCGCACCGGGATGGGCACGACCTGGCCGTCGACCGCGGTGGGGTCGATCGAGGCGTCGCCGCTCGACCGGTAGACCACGTCGCCGCCCACCTCCCCGGCCACGGAGAGTCTCGACACCGCCACGTCGACATCGTGGCCGACGCTCCCGGCAACGGTGGCGGACGAGAACCGGCCCAGGATGTCGCGGCCGACCTCGCCGGTCATCCCCAGCCGCCACGACCAGGCGGCGACGTCGCGGCCCACCTCCCCGGCGAGGTCGAGGCTGAGGGCGGCCACGGTCAGGTCGTCGCCGACCGAGCCGGTGACGATCAGGGAGCGGACCACCCCCCGCAGCGATCCCTCGACCACCCCGCTCACCGTGACCGAACCGTGGCTGAGCACGGTCATGTCGCCGGTGACCCGGCCGCTCAGCTCCACCGACCCGGCGGCGACGACGAGATCACCGTCGATGGTGCCCTCGACCCGCGCCGTGGTGGCGGCGAGGGTGAGGTCCTCGGTGACCACCTCGTCCCGCCCCAGCAGGTAGATGTCGCTGCCGATCACGGAGGCGAGCGCCGCCGCCGGCACCCCCAGCAGGACCAGGGCGATCAGGGCGAGGAGGAGCGGCCGGAGACGGCGCGGTGGCGGGTCAGAGCGGGAGGGCATGGCGGACCAGCTCGAGCAGCGGCCAGGGGATCAACCCCAGCCCGAGCGTGACCGCGGCGGCGGCCCCGAGCGCCACCCGGGAGGCGGCGTCCATTTGGGGGGAGGCCGTCGCCGTGCCCGGGGCCTCCGCCAGCACGGGCTCGGTGAAGTACATCAGCACGATCACCCGCAGGTAGAAGAAGAGCCCGGCCACCGACACCACCATCGCCAGGATGGCCAGCCACAGGTAACCGGCGTCGATCGCCGCCGAGAACACCGACAGCTTCCCGACGAAGCCGGTGGTCAGCGGGAACCCGCCCAGACCGAGCATGAACAACGCGAGCAGGCCGGCCAGCACCGGGGCGCGGGAGGCGAGCCCGTGGTACGACTCGAACGGCGAGCGGTCCGAACGCGGGCCGGAGACCACGGCGACGACGGCGAACGCCCCGACCAGCTGGACGGCGTAGGTGGCCAGGTAGAACCACAGGGCTGGTATCCCCCCGTCACCCGCCACCAGCGCCGTCATGATGAACCCGGAGTGGGCCACCCCCGAGTAGGCCAGCATCCGCTTCAGGTCGGTCTGGGCGATGGCGAGCAGGGTGCCGACGACGATGGAGAGGGTGGCGATGGCGGCGATGGCGGGCGCCCAGTCGTCGATCAGCGCCGGGAACGCCGAGGTGAGGATCCGGGCCAGGGCGGCGAACCCGGCGATCTTCACCCCGGCCGCCATCATCGGCACCGCCGCCGCCGGCGCCCCCTGATAGACGTCGGGCGCCCACTGGTGGAAGGGCGCCGAGGACACCTTGAAGCCGAGCCCGACGATGATCAGCCCGACGGCGATGAGCAGGATCCCAGGCTCCAGCACCACGGTGTTGGCCAGGAACGAGGGGATGCCGCTCACCCCGTAGATCGTGGTCGATCCGGTGGAGGCGAAGGCCAGCGCCACCCCGTACACGAAGATGGCCGAGGCGAACGACCCGAGCAGGAAGTACTTCATCGCCGCCTCGTCCGAGCGGACCTGGTCCCTGGTGAACCCGGCGACGACGTAGAGGCCGATCGAGGCCGTCTCCAGCCCGATGAACAGCAGCACCAGGTTGGACGAGATCGCCATCAGGTGGAGGCCGGCCACGGCGATGAGGAACAGGGCGACGAACTCGGCGCCCCTGGTCTGCAGCGACGAGATCAGCCGCCAGGCGCTGAGCATCGCCAGCCCGGCAACCACGAACAGGGCGATGCCGGCGAAGGCGGAGAAGTGGTCCATCACCACCATCGGGTTGGAGACGGTGGGGACGCCCCGGGTGGTGAAGTTGAGCTGCGGCCCCAACTCGTCGACCCGCAGCCACTGGAGCACCGAGAACCCGAGGCAGAGGGCGATGGCGGCGCCGGAGATCACCGCCCAGATCCGGTGCCCCAGCGACAGGGTGACCTCGGTCATCAGCACCAGCAGCGCCCCCACCAGCAGCACGATCTCGGGGGCGATGGGGAGGAAGGCGATGGTGTCCATCAGCCCTCACCCTCGACGGCGGCGATCTCGACCTGGTCCATGCGTCCGAACTCGGGTACCCGGTGGTCGGTGACGGCCTCGATGCGGTCGAGGATGGCCTCGACCGACGGCTCGATCCGGTCCATCGCCGGCTTGGGATAGACACCCAGGAAGATGATGAGCACGGCCAGCGGTACCAGGATCACCGTCTCCCGCAGATCGAGGTCGGGCAGCCTGCGGTTCTCCGGCCTGTCGATGGCCCCGGTGAACACACGTTCGTACGCCCACAGCAGGTAGATGGCGGCCAGCACCACACCGGCGGTGGCGACGATGGCGTGCACCGGGAAGGTCGGGTAGCTGCCGATGAGCACGTGGAACTCGCCGATGAAGCCGTTGAGCCCGGGCAGCCCCGCCGAGGCGAACGTGGTGAACAGGAAGAACCCGGCCAGCACCGGCATCACCGCGGCGACCCCGCCGTACTCGTCGATCTGCCTGGTATGGGTGCGGTCGTAGAGCATCCCGACGAGCAGGAACAGCGCCCCGGTGGTCAGCCCGTGGTTGACCATCTGGATGACCCCGCCCTGCAGCCCCTGGGTGGTGAGGGCGAAGGTCCCCAGAACGATGAAGCCGAGGTGGCTCACCGACGAGTAGGCCACCAGCCGCTTCAGATCGGGCTGGACGACGGCGACGGCGGCACCGTAGATGATCCCGATGACCGCCAGCGCCACCAGCCAGGGGGCCAGGTCAACGGATGCCTGCGGGAAGAGCGTCAGGTTGAACCGGACGAACCCGTAGGTGCCCAGCTTGAGCAGGACCCCCGCCAGCAGCACCGAGCCGGCGGTGGGCGCCTCGGTGTGGGCGTCGGGCAGCCAGGTGTGGAACGGGAACAACGGAACCTTGATGGCGAAGGCGATCCCGAACCCGAGGAACAGCCAGAACTGCTGGGTCGAGGTCAGCTCGATGTCGAGCAGCTCGACGAAGTCGAAGGTGACCCCGCCGGTCTGGTTCCCGGCGATGATCCCCAGCGAGATGATGGCGATCAGCATCAACGCCGAGCCCAGCGACGTGTACAGGAAGAACTTGACCGCGGCGTACACCCGGTTGCCGCTCCCCCACAGCCCGATCAGCAGGTACATCGGGACCAGGGTCATCTCGAAGAACACGAAGAACAGCACCAGGTCGAGCGCCACGAACACCCCGAGCAGCCCGGTCTCGAGCACCAGCATCGCCACCAGGTAGAGCCGGAGGTTGCTGGTGATCGACTTCGAGGCGAGCAGCGACAGCGGGAAGAGCACGGCGGTGAGCGCCACCAGCAGCAGCGAGATCCCGTCGATCCCCACGTTCCAGGAGATGTCCCACGGCTGGTACCAGAGCACCCGCTCGGTGAACTGGAACCCGGCGTCGCCGGTCTCGAAGACCACCAGCAGGTAGGCGGCGATGGCGACCGGGACCATGGAGACCAGCACCGCCACGGGGAGCAGCAGCTCGGGTCGGCGTCTCGGGAGGAGCAGCAGCACCAACGCCCCCAGCACCGGGACCACCACCAGCAGGGCGAGCACCGGCATCAGCCAGCCCCCCGCACCAGCAGCCACACCACCAGGCCCAGGGTGCCGGCGACGATGCCAAGCACGTAGCTGCGGGCAAACCCGGTCTGGAGGGGACGGAGCAGGGTCGAGAAGACCTGGACCAGGCGGCCGGTCCCGTTGACGGCGCCATCGACCACCTTGGCGTCGGCGGTAAATGCGAGCGCCTCGGCTCCCTTCCTGCCGGGGATCACCAGCGTCTCGCCGTAGAGATCGTCGACCCGGTAGCCCTGCTCGACCAACTCCCAGACGGGACCGGTCTCGTCTGGTCTGGTCTCCCCCAGGTAGCGCCGGGCGGCGTAGGCGATCCCGACGACGCCGGCGGCGACGGAGACGGCGGCGAGCACCCACGGGGTGATCCCCTCGGGTATGTGGGCCTGCTCGACCAGGTCGAACGACGGTTGGAGGAAGTGCTCGAGCACCGGTTTGAAGGGGGTGTTGATCAGCCCGCCCACCAGCGAGAGGCCACCGAGCGCCACCAGCGGGAGGGTCATGGTCACCGGCGACTCGTGCGGGTGGACGCCATCGTCCCAGCGGGGCTGGCCGAAGAAGGTGAGGTAGATCATCCGGCTCATGTAGAAGGCGGTGAGGGCGGCGGTGACCAGCCCGACCGCCCACAGCGCCAGCCACCAGCCACCCCGGCCGAAGAGGACGGCGAGTATCTCGTCCTTCGACCAGAACCCGGCGAAGATCGGGATGCCGGAGATGGCGAGCCAGGCCACCACCATGGTGACGAAGGTGACCGGCATCACCCTGCGCAGCCCGCCCATCCTCGCCATGTCCTGCTCGCCGGCGACGGCGTGGATCACCGAGCCGGCCCCGAGGAAGAGCAGCGCCTTGAAGAAGGCGTGGGTCAACAGGTGGAACACCCCGGCCACGTAGGCGGCGGCGCCCACCGCCATGAACATGTAGCCGAGCTGGCTGATGGTCGAGTAGGCCAGGACCCGTTTGATGTCGCGCTGGGCGATGGCGATGGTGGCGGCCATCAGGGCGGTGGCGGCCCCGACCACGGCCACGATGGCGGCGGACACCGGGGCCAGCTCGAACAGCACCCCGCTGCGGGCGGTCAGGTACACCCCTGCGGTCACCATGGTGGCGGCATGGATCAGGGCCGACACCGGGGTGGGGCCCTCCATGGCGTCGGGCAGCCACACGTGCAGCGGGATCTGCGCCGACTTTCCCGCCGCCCCCACCAAGAGGAGCAGGGTGATGGCGGTGGCCCCGCCGGTGGTGAGCACCTCAGGAGCCCGCTCGAACACCGGGGCGAAGGCGAGGGTGCCGAAGTTGGCGAAGATCAGCATCAGGGCGATGAGGAAGCCGAGGTCGCCGATCCGGTTGACCACGAACGCCTTCTTGCCCGCCGCCGCCGCCACCGGCTTCACGAACCAGAACGAGATCAGCAGGTACGAGCTGAGCCCGACCAGCTCCCACCCCACGAACAGCAGCCCGAAACCGTCTGCCAGTACCAGGATCAGCATCGAGGCGATGAACAGGTTGAGGTAGGTGAAGAACCGCCCGAAGCGCTCCTCGCCGTGCATGTACCCCACCGAGTAGAGGTGGATGAGGAAGCCCACCCCGGTGACGATCAGGGTCATCATGGTCGACAGCGGGTCCCACAGCAGCGAGGCCTCGACCCCGATCGCCGGGATCCAGGTGAAGAGGTGGATGGTGTGGTGGGGCGCCTCGCCGGTGACCACGTCGATCGAGGCCAGGACGGCGACGGCGAAGGCGGCGCCGACCAGCGGGGTGGCGATCCACCCCGCCGCCGGCTCCCCGATCCGCTTCCCGAAGACCTGGAGCAGGGCGTAACCCGCCAGCGGTAGGGCGATCACCAGCCACACGAGGTCGACGGCGGGCTGCATCAGCCCTTCATCTCCGCCAGGGCGTCGACGCTGGCCGTGGATCGGAGCCGGAAGACGGCGACGATGATCGCCAGACCCACGGTCACCTCCGCCGCCGCCACCACCATCACGAACAGCACCGACACCTGGCCCTCGAGCAGGCCGAGGTGGCGCCCGGCGGCGACGAAGGTGAGGTTGACCGAGTTGAGCATCAGCTCGATCGCCATGAACATCACCAGGGCGTTGCGGCGCACCAGGACGCCGACGGCGCCGATGGTGAACAGCACCGCAGCCAGCGCCAGGTACCAGCCGGGGGTGACGATCATTCGTCGCCCTCCTCGACGGCGGGGCGGGGGCGGGTGGTGAACTGGGCGAGGGCGATGGTGCCGACGGCGGCGACGGTGAGCAGCAGGATCGTGGCCTGGAACGGGATCATCCAGGTGCCGAACAGCAGCTCGGAGATGGCTTCGATGGTGCCGTTGGTGTCGCCCCCGCTCTGCGGGCCGACCAGCCAGGCGGCCCTCGCCGCCAGCAGCACGACGACGAGCAGACCCCCGCCGAGGAGCAGCGCCAGCGGCCGCTGCAGGGGGATCCGCTCACCCGGATCCTCGTCGCGGTCGACCCCGATCAACATGATCACGAACAGGAACAGCGTCATCACCGCCCCGGCGTAGATGATCACCTGGACGGCGGCGACGAAGTGGGCGTCGTTGAGCACGTAGAACACCGCCATCGAGAACATGGCGGTGAGCAGCCCCATCGCCGAGTACACCGCGTTGCGGGCCAGGACCATCACCAGACCGCCGGCGACGGCGGCGATGGCGAACACGATGAACACGATGGTCTCGGCGTTCACTCCGCCGGTCCCCCGTCTGGCCCGGCCTCGGCCCGCTGCCCGCGCTCGGGAGGCCGCAGCCCCACCCCGGCGGTCGGGGTCCACCCCGGGATCCCCTCGTATGCGGCGCGCCCCGATGGCGAGGTTGCCCGCATCCAGCCGTCGGCGAGACGCAGCTCGTTGAGGTCGATCAGGTTGCTCGCCGGCTCGGGGTGCGGCACCGTCCCGTCGGGGCTCATCAGCAGCTCGTCGCGGGTGTAGATGGCGTCGTCGCGGTTCTCCACCGACATCTCGAAGAGCTGGGTCATGGTGATCGCCTCGGTGGGGCACGCCTCGACGCACAGCCCGCAGAAGATGCAGCGGAGCATGTTGATCTCGTAGACGTAGCCGTACCGCTCCCCGGGACTCACCGGGGCCTCGGGCGGGTTCTCGGCGCCACGGACGTAGATGCAACGGGCGGGGCACACCCCGGCGCACAGCTCGCACCCGATGCATTTCTCCATGCCGTCGGGGTAGCGGTTGAGGACGTGGCGGCCGTGGAACCGCTGCGGCTTCACCTTCTTCTGGTGCGGGTACGACGTGGTCACCCGCGGCTTGGTCATCTGCCGCAGGGTCACCGCGAAGCCCTTCATGGGTCCGAGCAGATCGGCGAACCAGCCCATATCAGTACCTCATGCCCATGGGAGCCCGATCCTCCGGACGGCGACGGCGACGGTGGCGAGCACCAGCCACAACAGGCTGATCGGGATCAGCCGCTTCCACCCGAACGCCATGAGCTGGTCGTAGCGAATCCGGGGCAGCGACGCCCGGATCCACACGAACACGAACAGGAAGAAGGTGGTCTTGGCCAGGAACCAGAAGATTGGGAACACCCAAGAGATCCACGATGGGGTCCCGAAGTCGGGGCCGTGCCAGCCTCCGAAGAACAGGGTGACGGTGAGCGCCGACATGTTGAACATGTTGATGTACTCGGCCAGGAAGAACAGGGCAAACCGGAACCCGCTGTACTCGGTGTGGAAGCCGATGATCTCCGACTCGGCCTCGACCAGGTCGAACGGTGCCCGGTTGGTCTCGGCGACCCCGGCGATGAAGAAGATGAGGAACGAGGGGATCAGCACCACGTTCCATACCCCCAAGAAGCCGAGGACGCTGCCCGCCTGGGCGTCGACGATCCCGATGATCGACGTGGTGCCGGTGAACAGGATGACCGGGACCAGGGCGAGACCCATCGCCGCCTCGTACGAGATCATCTGCGCCGAGGCCCGCACCGCCCCCAGCAGCGGGTACTTCGAGCCCGAGGACCAACCGGCCAGCACCACGGCGTACACCGCGATCGAGCTCAGCGCCAGGACGTAGAGCAGCCCGATGTTGAGATCGGTGCCCGCCAGGTTGATCACCCGGTCGCCCAGCGTGAACGGCCGCCCGATCGGGATCACCAGGAAGATGAGGAACGCCGGGACGGCGGCGGCGATGGGGGCGGCCAGGTAGAGCATCGCCTCCGCCTTGCGGGGCATGATGTTCTCCTTGAACAGCAGCTTCACCCCGTCGGCGACGGTCTGGAGGATGCCGTAGGGGCCAGCCCGCATCGGGCCCACCCGGTTCTGCATGTCGGCCACGATCTTGCGCTCGAACCACACCACCAGCAGGGTGGCGGTGAGCAGCATGCCGAACACGCCGACCACCCGGATGGTGGCCTCGAGCAGGAGGGCCCAGCCGCTCACGATTCGTCCCCCTCGCCGCGGGCCGGGGTGATCCGCACCGAGGCGGGGGCACCCAGCCCGGCGGTGCCCTCGAGGTTGGCCGGCACGTACACGGTGCCCTCGGCCAGGGTCTGGTCGATGACCACCGGCAGGACGACGGAGCCGTACGCCCCCTCCACCCTGACCTGGTCACCCGGCCCGCAGGCGAGCGACGAGGCGTCACGGGAGGTCAGAGCGACGAATGGCTCCGGTCTCAGACCGGCCAGCGCCGGGGACATCCTGGTGCGAACCCCGTCGTCGTAGAGGACCCTGCCGAGATGAAGGGCGAACCGCTCCCCACCGGCGATCAGCCCGGGATCGACCGGGGTGTGCCGGAGTCGCTGCTCGCCGTCGGCGGTGGGGACCACCACCCCCCGGCGGCCGTCGCCCCAGTCGAGGAGATCCCAGGAGATGCCGCGGTAGGCGGGGGCGACCGTGGCCAGCTCCTTGCCGATCGCCTCGGTCGACCCGGCGCCGAGATCGACGCCCATGGCGGAGGCGAGGTCGTCGAGCGCCGCCGCCGACGGCCGGGTCTGGCCGGGGCCGTTGAGCAGCCGGTTGACCTTTTGGACCCTGCCCTCCAGGTTGGTGACGGTGCCCTCGCTCTCGGCGAAGCCCTCGACGGGGAACACGACATCGGCCAGGTGGGAGCTGTCCGAGACGAACTGGTCGAAGGAGACCACCAACCGGGCGGTATCGAAGGCGGCGGCGGCCAGCTTCGGGTCGGGATGGTCGCGCATCGGATCGGCGCCGTGGAGGAGGAGCACGTCGAGCTCGCCCGAGGCGAGACCCTGGAGGATGCCGGTTGCATCGCGCCCTGGCCCTGCGGGCACCGGACGGCCCCATGCCGCCTCCAGCGCCGTCCTCGCCTCCTCGTCCTCGAGCGACACCCGACCGGGGAGCAGCCGGGGGGACAGACCCATGTCGAGGGCGCCGTACACGTTGGAGCGGCGGACCAAGGGCAGGATGGTGGCCTCGGGGAGACCGGCGGCGAAGGCGGCGACCGCCTCGGCCAGCCGGGGATCCTCGGCGCCACCGGTGCGGCCGACGATGGCGACCACGGGACCTTGGTCGAGGGCGGCGCGCGCCGCGGCCAGCCCGCCCTGGGCGCCCATCAGCTTGCGGAGGACGTCCGGGCCGTCGCCGGGCCGGTAGGTGACGGTGTGGGCGGCGACGTCGTGGAGCCCGGTGCGGCGGGGATGCACCACGATCAGCGTCGCCCCGAGGATGGTGGCGGCGCGGCGCACCCGCAGGTACAGCACCGGAAGCTCCTCCTTGAGATCACCGGCCCACAGCAGGATCGTCCTCGCCCGCTCCAGGTCGTCGATGACGCCCCGCGGGGTCACGCCCACCAGCAGCTCGGGGGCGAGCCCGTCGCCGAGCTGGGCGTCGAGGTGCGGGGTCCCCACCACGGTGCGGAGGAACTTGCCCCACAGGTACGCCTCCTCGTTGGTGGCGTTGGCCCCACCGATGGCACCGACGGCGTCTCCGGGGACGGCGCCGAGCCGCTCCGCCACCAAGGTGATCGCCTCGCCCCAGGTGGCCTCGACCAGCTCCCCCTCGTGGCGGATCAGGGGAACGGTGAGCCGTTCCTCCGATCCCAGGTAGTCGAAGATGAACCGGTCCTTGTCGGACAGCCACCCGTGGTTGGTCGGGTCGTTGTCGATGGCGTTGATCCGCACCGCCTGGTTCTGGCTGGCCTGGATCGAGATCTTGGAGTGGACGGTGTCGACCAGCGACACCGACTCCACCGCCTCCAGGTCCCATGGCCTCGCTCGGAAACGGTACGGCTTGGCGGTGAGGGCCCCCACCGGGCAGATCTGCACGGTGTTGCCCGAGAAGTACGAGGCGAACGGCTCGTCGGGGAAGGTGAGCACCTGGGTCACGTTCCCCCGCTCCTTGAACTCGATCAGCGGGTCGCCTGCGATCTCGTCGGCGAAGCGGGTGCAGCGGGCGCACAGGATGCACCGCTCCCGGTCGAGCAGCACCAGGTCGCTGATCGGGATCGGCTTCTCGAAGTGGCGCTTGGCCTCGACGAACCGGCTCTCCCCCGGCCCGTGCGACATGGTCTGGTCCTGGAGGGGGCATTCACCGCCCCGGTCGCACACCGGGCAGTCGAGCGGGTGGTTGATCAGCAGGAACTCGAGGACGCCCTCCTGGGCTTTGGCGACCACGTCCGAGGCGGTGTCGACCACCATCCCCTCGGTGACGATCGTGGTGCACGAGGTGGTGAGCAGCCTGCCCCGCGGGCCTTCGATCTCGACCAGGCACATCCGGCACATGCCCACCGGCTTCATGCGGGGGTGCCAGCAGAACCGGGGGATGTAGGTGCCGGTCTCCTCGGCGGCCTCGATGAGGTACTTGCCGGCGGCCACGGTGTGCTGCGCCCCGTCGATGGTAATCCGCACCTCGGTGGGGCGATCAGCCAACGAGGGCCCCCTCGACGTAGGTGCGGCCGTCGGCGGGACGGTCGCCGGGGATCATGGCCTCGACCTCGGGGCGGAACCAGGTGAGAATCGACCGGATCGGCGAGACGGCGGAGGGGGCGAGCGGGCAGATGGTGGTCTGGGCGGGCGGCCAGCGCAGCCCGGGGCTGATGTTGTCGCACACGTCGAGCATCATGTCGAGGTCGACCGGCCGTCCGTGCCCGTTGAGGATGCGCCACAGGATCCGCTCCAGCCAGTCGCAGCCCTCGCGGCACGGGGTGCACTGGCCGCACGACTCGTGGGCGAAGAACTTGACCACCCGGTGGGCGGCGGCGACCACGTTGGTGGTCTCGTCCATCACCACGACGGCGCCGGACCCGAGCATCGAGCCCGCCCTGCCGGTGTCGTCGATGGTCACCGGCAGATCGAGGTGCTCGTGGGGAACGAACCACGGTGCCGATGCCCCACCGGGGATCCAGGTCTTGAGTGCCCGGCCGCGGCGCATCCCTCCGCCCAGGTCGTCGATGAACTGGCGCCAGGTCATCCCCATCACGATCTCGTAGTTGCCCGGCCGGTTGACGTGCCCCGACAGCGAGAACAGCCTGGTCCCCATCGATCCCTGGGGACCGATGGCGGCGTAGGCGTCTCCCCCGTTGAGCACCATCCAGGGGATGTTGGAGATGGTCTCGACGTTGTTGACGATGGTCGGCTTGGCGTAGAGCCCCTCGACGGCAGGGAAGGGCGGCTTGATCCTGGGCTCGCCGCGCCGGCCCTCCAAGGAGTTGAGCATGGCGGTCTCCTCGCCGCAGATGTAGGCACCTGCGCCGAGATGGACGGTCACCTCGAGGTCGAACCCCGAACCGAGGATGTCCCGCCCCAGGTAACCCTTGGCGTAGGCGTCGTCGACGGCGTGCTGGACCCGGCGGGCCGGCTTCGGGTACTCGCCCCTGATGTAGATGAAGGCGTGGCTGCAGCGGAGGGCGTACGCCGACAGGATCACACCCTCGACCAGTTGGTGCGGGTCCCGCTCGAGCAGCTGGCGGTCCTTGAAGGTGCCCGGCTCCGACTCGTCGCCGTTGATCACCAGGTAGCGGGGGGTGGTCTGGGCGAGGAAGCCCCATTTGACCCCGGTGGGGAACCCGGCACCGCCCCTCCCCCGGATGCTCGATGCCTTGACGATGGCAACGATGTCGGCGGGGTCCATCCCCAGCCCCCGGCGCAGCGCCTTGTACCCGCCGGTCGCCTCGTAGCGGGCCATGGTGTGCGAGTCGGTGGGATGGTCGGTCATCCGACCGGTGAGGATCCGGGGGAAGTCGGTCACGACCGATCCTGCCTGTGGCCACCCGCCACGGACCCGTACGGTTCGAACGCAGGCACCGGGGCGACGGCGCCCTCGTCCTCGGACGACGCCCAGTCGAACGACCGCTGACCCCCGAACAGGGCCTGCATCTCGTCGCCGAGCACCACGTCGGGTCGGGCGTTACGCAGCCAGTCGACCAGCCCGCGCCCCTTGTCGGGTCGCACCCCCTCGATCATCTCGTAGTTGACCTGGACGGCGGGGGCGCCGCCGCAGGCGCCGAGACACTCGACGTGCTCCACCGAGAACAGCCGGTCACGGGAGGTCTCACCGTCGTGGACACCGGTCTGCACCTCCACCGCCTCCAGCACGTCGTCGGCGCCGAGCAGGTAGCACGAGATCGAGGTGCACACCGAGATCAGGTACCGGCCGACGGGCTCCCGCTTGTACATCGTGTAGAACGACGAGACCGCCTGCACCTGGGCCGAGCTGAGCCCGGTCAGCTCGGCGACCTGACGGTGCGCCTCGTCGGTGAGGTGGCCGTTCTCGAGCTGTGCGAGGAACAGCAGCGGCATCACCGTCGACCGCCGCTGCGGGTAGCGCTCCAGCAGCAGCCGGGCCCGCTCCCGGTTGGGTGCGCTCCATCCGGGCACGATCCTGTCGACGGCCACCGTCATCGGTCCACGTCTCCGAGCACCGGGTCGGTGGAGGCGAGGGTGGCGACGACGTCCGCCACCAACGAGTCGGTGATCATCGCCGGCAGCGCCTGGACGTGGGCGAACGACGGGCCCCTGACGTGGAGCCGCCACGGCTTGGCCCCACCATCCGAGACGATGTAGACCCCGAGCTCGCCCCGGGCGCTCTCCACCGCCTGGTAGACCTCGCCTGCGGGGACCTTGAAGCCCTCGGTGAAGATCTTGAAGTGGTGGATCAGCGCCTCCATGGACTCGTCGATCCGCTTGCGGGGCGGCGGCGTCACCTTGCGATCCTCGGTGCGGTAGTCGCCAGCCGGCATCGTCTCCAGCACCTGGCGCACGATCTTCAGCGACTCCTTGACCTCGGCCACCCGCACCAGGTAGCGGTCGAAGGTGTCACCGTGCCTGCCCAGCGGGACGTCGAACTCGTACTTCTCGATACCCGAGTACGGGAACACCTTGCGCAGGTCCCAGTCGACCCCCGAGGCCCTGGCGTTGGGCCCGGTCACCCCGTACGCCTTGCACTCCTCGGGGGTGATGACCCCGACCCCCTGGGTACGGTCGACGAAGATCGGGTTCTCGGTGAGCAGCTCCTCGTACTCGGACAGACCGACCGGGACCGACCGGAGCAGGTTCTCGAGGTCGTCCTCCCAACCGTCCGGGAGGTCGGCGGCGACCCCGCCGGGGCGGATGTAGTTGTGGTTCATCCGCAGCCCGGTGACCTTCTCGAAGAAGTCGAGGCAGGTCTCCCGGTCGCGCCAGCCGTAGATCATCATCGACAGGGCGCCGATATCCATCCCGAAGGTGGCCAGGAACAGCAGGTGGCTGGACACCCGGTTGAGCTCGGTCATCAACACCCTGATGGCGTCGGCCCGTTCGGGGATGGCCACACCGAGGAGCTGCTCGACGGCGAGCGAGAACGCCAGCTCGTTGTGGAACGGCGACAGGTAGTCCATCCGGGTGACGTTGGTGGGGCCCTGGAGCCAGGTGAGCGTCTCCCCCGTCTTCTCCATGCCGGTGTGCAGGTAGCCGATGATCGGCTTCACCCGGCGGATGGTCTCGCCCTCCACCTCGATCTGGAGCCGGAGCACGCCGTGCGTCGACGGGTGCTGCGGCCCCATGTTCATGATCTGCCGCTCCTCGGCCTCGGACCTGTCGTCGAGGACGAAGTCATCGGTGACCACGGTGCCCCGCTGGATCTCGAGGGCGGGATCCTCGGTGGCGGGGAGGAGCTCCTGCGCCCCCTCGGTGGTGGCGGTGGCCAGCCACTCGGGCTCCTCGGTGCCGGACAGCCAGGCGTCGACCGACCGGCGGCGACGGGTGGCGGCGGTGTCGATCGAGCCCGAATCACCGGGCGGTTCGATGGTGGGTGCTTCGAGGTCGCCGGTGACGACGTTGGGTACGTCACTCATGTCGCCTGGTGTGCTCCCTTGAACTGGACGGGGACCGAGCCCACGCCGTAGTCCTTGCGCAGCGGATATCCAACCCAGTCATCGGGCATCAGGAGCCGGGTCAGGTCGGGGTGGCCCTGGAACACGATCCCGAACAGGTCGTACGTCTCCCGTTCGTAGAAGTTGGCGCCCGGGAACAGGTCGGTGACGGATGCCACCAGAGGGTCATCCGACGGGAGCCCGACCCTCACCCGGACCCGGCGGCGCAACGAGTACGACAGCAGGTTGAGCACCACCTCGAAACGGGGGCGGCGGCGCAGGTAGTCGACGCCGCACAGGTCGACGAACACGTCGAACCCCGACCGCTTCAGCCCGGCGACGAAGTCGTGGTACCCCTGGGGGGGGACGGTGGCGATGTCCTGGGTGGGTCCCTCGAGCGGGGTGAAGGTGACGTGGGTTGCTTCGGGATGGACGGCGAGCAGGGAACGCACCGGGTTGGGCGCCTCGTCCCCGTCGATCGCCGGAGTGAGGTCGTCGCTCATCCAGGCTCGCGGTGACCGATGGGGCTGTGGACCTCACCGTTCATGATCTTGTCGTGCAGGGTGAGGATCCCGTGCATCAGCGACTGGGGGCCGGGCGGGCATCCGGGGACGTAGATGTCGACGGGTACGATCTGGTCGACCCCTTGCACGACGGCGTAGTTGTTGAACATGCCCCCGGTCGATGCGCACGCCCCCATGGAGATCACCCATTTTGGATCGGCCATCTGGTCGTAGACGTTGCGCAGCACGGGGGCCATCTTCTGGCTGACCCTGCCGGACACGATCATGAGGTCGGACTGGCGGGGGGAGGCGCGGAACACCTCCATCCCGAACCGGGCGAGGTCGTTGTGGGCGGCTCCGGTGCCCATCATCTCGATGGCACAGCAGGCGAGCCCGAACGAGGCGGGGAACATCGAGTTGGTCCGCGCCCAGTTGACGCCCTTGCGCAGGGTGGTGAGGAGGAAGCCGGGGACTTCGGTGGGTCCGGCCATCTACGCCGCCTTCTCGACGGACTCGGGGGCGACCACCTTGCGGTAGCGGAGCCGGCGGGAGACGTTCCAGTCGAGCGCTCCCCGCTTCCACACGTAGAACAGGGTCTCGGCGAGCAGGGCGACGAAGACCGCCATGGCTCCGATCCCTGCCCATCCGAAGCTCTCGAAGTTCACCGCCCAGGCGAACAGGAATATCAACTCGACGTCGAAGATGACGAACAGCATCGCCACCATGTAGAACTTGACCGGGAAGCGCTGCACCGGCTCCTGGATGGGGACTATCCCGCACTCGTACGGGGCGAGCTTCTCGGGGGTCGGCCGGTTCGGGCCCAGCCTCCACGATGCCAGCATCATCACAACGCAGAACCCGACCGCCAGGATGATCATGAGGGCGATGGGCAGGTAATCAGCCAGCGTCACCGGGGAGGCCTCCTCTCGACCGCTGAGAATAGGAACGGCCCCCCACCCGACCAAACCCATCCGCCGGCGATGCTGCGGGATGGGCTACTCGGCGAGGCTCTTGATCTGCCTGATGGCGACGACCAGGCCCGAGATGTCGTCGACCCCGTCGACCGAAAGGGCCCGCATGATCCGGTTGAGGCTACTCAGGGCGGGCCCACGGGAGGCCAGGTAGCCCTCGAGGGCGGTCTCGGGTGGCGCCTCCCCCGCCTCCCCGATCACCCGCTCGGCGAGCTCGCGGCGCAGCTCGACCAGGTCGCCGGCCACGGCCTGCCCGGCGGCCCGCTGCCACCTGGTCGTCGCCGGCATCCGCTCCAGCTGGGCCTCGAGCCAGTCGATCTCGAAGATCGGCCCCACCGCCAGGAAGATCCGGGCAACGCTGGCGAGCGAATGCCCGGTGCGGTGCGCCACGTCGATGATGTCGGGGGCGTGGAACAGCTCGTCGACGTGCACCTGTCGCCTGGCCACGTCCTCGGGGACGCCGAGCTGGCGCCACGCCTCCACCTGGGCGTCACGCTGCTGCCGGACCTCGGCGGGGGCCAGGGTGTGCATGGTGGTCGCCAGCTCGCGGAAGGCGGCCCTGGTCGGTTCGATGATCCGCTCCAGCGGCTCGCTCGACGGGTTGCGCAGGTACCAGCGGGTCACCGCCTCCACCAGGCCGTCGATGCCGGAGAGGAGCTGCCGCTCGGCCTCGGCCGAGATCGACCCGATCAACGCCTCGACCTCGTCCCACCGCTCCGGGGCGTCCGTGACCTCGCGGGCGATCTCGTAGGCGCGCACCACCCGCTCCGGTCGGATCCCGGCGTCCGCCATCAGCCTGCTGACGAAGCTGATGCCCTGGGAGTTCACCACCTCGTTGGCCAGGATCATGGCCAGCAGCTCGCGGCGCAGCGGGTGCCGGACGATGAGGTCCCCGAACCGCTCCACCACCGCAGCCGGGAAGTAGTGGCGCAGCTTCCGTTCGAACACCGGCTCGTCCGGCAGATCGGACTCGAGCACGTAGTGGCGCAGGTTGCGCTTGGCGTATGCGAGCAGCACCGCCAGCTCCGGGCTGGTCAGCCCGATGCCGTCGCGGGCACGTTCGATCATGTCCTCGCTGGATGGGAGCCGCTCGATCCTGCGGTCCAGGGAGCCGTCACCCTCCAGCATCGCCATCAGGTCCTCGTATGCCTCGGTCCGGGTCCCCGAGATCGCCTGCTCCTGGCCGAGGATCTGGGCCTGGAGGAAGTTGTCGTACAGGATCTTGGCGACGACCTCGTCGACCACCTCCGCGACCAGCCGGTCGCGTCCATCACGGTCGAGGTCGCCCCGCTCCTCGGCCAGCCCGAGCATGATCTTCAGGTTGACCTCGCGGTCCGAGCAGTGGACCCCTGCCGAGTTGTCGATGAAGTCGGTGTTGATCCGCCCTCCGCCCATGGCGTACTCGATCCGGCCAAGCTGGGTGAAACCGAGGTTGCCGCCCTCGCCGACCACCCGGCAGCGCAGCATGGCGGCGTCGATCCTGACCGCGTCGTTCACCCGGTCGCCCACCTGCTCGTGCGACTCGTCCACCGCCTTGACGTACGTCCCGATCCCCCCGTTCCACAGCAGATCGACCGGGGCCGCCAGGATCGCTCCGATCACCTCGTCGGGGGTCAGCTGGGCGGGGTCGTGCAGCCCGAGGGCGCTCATCGCCTGCGGCGACAGCTCGACCCGCTTGGCGCTCCTCGGATACACCCCGCCGCCGGCCGAGATCAGCGAGGCGTCGTAGTCCTGCCACGACGAGCGGGGCAGCTCGAACAGCCGGCGCCGCTCGGCGAACGACACCGCGGGGTCGGGATCCGGGTCGATGAAGATGTCCCTGTGGTCGAAGGCGGCCACCAGCCTGATCATCGGCGACAGCAACATCCCGTTGCCGAACACGTCCCCGGACATGTCACCGATGCCGACCACGGATATCGGCTCGGTCTGGGTGTCGATCCCGAGCTCGCGAAAGTGCCACCTCACGGATTCCCAGGCGCCCCGAGCCGTGATCCCGAGCGCCTTGTGGTCGTACCCGGCCGAACCCCCCGAGGCGAAGGCGTCGCCAAGCCAGTACCCGGACCGGGCGGCGATGCCGTTGGCGGTGTCGGAGAAGGTGGCGGTGCCCTTGTCGGCGGCAACCACCAGGTATGGGTCGTTCTCGTCGTGGATGACGACGTTGGGCGGGTGGACGACTCGGCCCTCGATCAGGTTGTCGGTGACGTCGAGCAGCCCGCCGATGAAGCTGGTGTATGCGGACAACACCGCTTCCCCCAGCTGGGCCGGATCGCTCGGGGTGCGGCGGAGCACGAACCCGCCCTTCGAGCCGGTGGGCACGATGACGACGTTCTTGGTCATCTGGGCCTTCATCAGCCCGAGGACCTCGGTGCGGTAGTCCTCACGTCTGGTCGACCAGCGGATGCCGCCCCTGGCCACCCTCCCCCCACGCAGGTGCAGACCCTCGACGTCGGGGTGGAACATGAAGATCTCGAACAGGGGAGCCGGCTTCGGCATCCCGGGAACCTCGGCCGAGCGGAACTTGAAGGAGAGCGACTCGCGATCGGGGCGGTAGGCGTTGGTGCGCACCGTGGCCTGGATCAGACCGAGCAGGCCCCGCAGGATCCGGTCCTCGTCGAGCGATCCGACCGCGTCGAGCCCCGACACGATCCTGGCGACGATCTCGGCCTCGGCCGCCGCCGCCCCTTGGCCCCGGCGTTCCGGGTCGAAGCGCTGCTCGAACAGCTCGACCAGGTCGCGGGCGATTGCGGGGTGCGCCACCAGGGCGTCGTTGACGTACTCGGCGGCGAAGACGAGCCGCACCCGGCGCCAGTAGGTCCGGTAGGCGCGCAGTATCCCGAGCTGGTGGTAGGTGAGCTCGGTGGTGAGGATCAACCGGTTGATCGAGTCGGACTCGGTGTCGCCGTGGAGGACGGCGCCCACGGTCTCGACCAGTCGGTCGCCGCAGGCACCGAGATTGATCTGCCTTCCCTCGGCGTCGACCACGCCGAAGTCGTGGATCACGTAGTCCTCGTTCGAGAGCAGCCTGGTGGGCACCTCCTCGACCACCTGCAGCCCGAGCGCCTCCAGGGTGGGCATGACCTCGGACAGCATCATCTTCCCGTCCGACTTGTAGACGGCCAGCCGGGTGAGCGGCTGCGACCCGCCAGGCTCGTTCTGCAGCCCGACGACGGGGCCGCCGCTGTTGTCGGCAAGCTCCTGGAGCTTGACCATGTCGCCGACCACGAGCTCCGGCTCCACCGAGTTGCGGTAGTACTCGGGGAACTCGGCCGTCCACCGTTCGGCCAGCGCCTCCGCCCGCTCCGTGCCCAGCCGGGCACTGGCGAGCTCGGTGATCTTCTCGTCCCATGTCTTGGTGATGGCGAGCACGTCGTCCTCGAGCTCGCGAGGGTCGACGTTGGGAATCTGGTTGTCGGCGATCCACACGGTGAAGTGGAGCCGGGCGGTGTCGGTCTCACCCAACGCCAGCCGGTAATCCACCGACGATCCGCCGAAGCGCTCCATGAACAGGTCCTGCAGCTTGCGCCGGATGGCGGCGTTGAACCGGTCGCGGGGCATCACCACCAGCAGCGACACCGATCGTTGCAGCAGGTCGCGACGCAGGAACAGCCGCACCTGCTCGCGCTCCTGCAACTCGACCAGCCCCACCATCGAGCGGCGGATGTCCTCGGTGGGGGTGGAGAACAGCTCGTCCTTGGGGAAGCTCTCGAAGAGCTGGACCAGCTCCTTGTAGTAGTGCGAGCCCTCCATGGTGTCCTCGGCCTCGAGGATCTGGGTGAGCTTGGAGCGCAGGATCGGGATCTGCGACACCGGGGCCATGTATGCCTTGGAGGTGAAGAGCCCGAGCATGCGGAGCTCGCCGTTGACCTGACCGTCCGGACCCACCCGGCGCACCCCGACGTAGTCGAGCTTGGAGCGGCGGTGCACCCGGGACAGCCCGTTGGTCTTGGTGATCACCACCAGATGCCCGCTCTCGTACCGGGCCCGCAGCTCGGGGTGGAGGTCGTCGA
>Ga0136633_1000812_pt1 | contig 23634 bp, 21 predicted proteins | sample AntDrymeUQ832206_2_FD_105494 | JGI IMG/M metagenome (GOLD analysis project Ga0136633, IMG submission 105494) | Polar desert sand microbial communities from Dry Valleys, Antarctica - metaG UQ83 (22.06) | ecosystem: Environmental > Terrestrial > Soil > Desert | place: Antarctica: Dry Valley...
GCGGGATGGCCGGGGGTCACCCGGGGCTCATCGGGTCGAACGGCAGCCGGCGCAAGCGCAAACCGGTTGCCGCGAACAGCGCATTGGCGACCGCGGCCGCGAGAACGCACGCGCCAAGCCCGCTGACCCCGCCCGATTTCCCGGTGCCGTTGACCAGCGCGACATGGATCTTCGGCAGATCCTTGAGTGTGGCGAGGCCGAGCGCGCCGAGCGGCCGCGCGCGGACCAGGCCGGCGACGATCTCGGGCGGCGGGCCGGTCGCGGTGGTCAGCGCATGGAGCAGCCCGCCCTCGATTTGCTGGCGAACGAGGCCGGGATTGATCAATCGCCCGGCATCGACCGCGGCGACGAGCCGAGTGACTCGGACGCGCTGGTCGGGGCCGATCCCGGCTTCGGCGAGCAAGGCGATGTGGCTCCCGAATGCCGAGCAGGCGGCGAGTCCGAGCGAGCTGCCGCGCCCGCCGCCGTCCCAACCGCCGATCCGCGCGGCGGTGGCCAGCACCCGCGCCAGCCGCGGCTGGCCGCCGAGCAGGCCGATCCGGAACGCGAGCGGCTCGGCGCCCCGGGCGCGCGCGAACTCATCGATGAAGCATTCGGTGGCGAAGGCGGTCATCGCCTCGACGTCGCCGCGCAGATAGCCGGTGCGGATCGGTAGCGCGGCGGTCGCGGCCTCGACCCGCAACGCCGCCGCGGCATAGGGTGGAACCCCGCCGTGCGCGATGTACTGGGGGACCGGCTCGCCCGCCAGTCGCGCAACGACCGCGCCGAGCCCTGCGGCGCCGGCGAACCGCGCGTGCCAGCTGGCAATGCCCCCCTCGGTATCGGCAAGTGCGCTGATCCGCGCGGCGAGCGGCGGCCGGCAGGAGTCGTGGTTGTGGGCGGTTGCGGCGGGGAAGCTCAGCGATATAGGAGCGCCGATCTCGAGCGCCACCGCGACCGCGATCGCGATCCCCTCCGCATCGACCGCGCGCCCGCCGCTATCGCCGACCGGCATCGGGTAAAGTGTGACCCGGTCGGCGGCGATCCCCGCAGCCTTGGCGGCAATATCGCGCGCGAGGTCCGGCGCCTGCGTACCGGCCCATAATTCGATTCGGTCGCCCGCCGGCCGCACGGTGACGGCGGGGGGATCGAGCGACAGATGCGGCGCGGGAGCGATCCGGTAAGTCGCCGCGAGCGGTCGCCGTCCCTCGGCCATGGAATCATAATCGCCGAGCTCGGCGACGATTGTCATCGGCCCGTTGAGCGCGTCGCTCAACGCCGCCTCGATCGCGGGAGTGTCGGCGTCGGCCGGGCCGATGAATCGCGGCGCCGCGGCGTCGAGCGCCCGGCTCGCCGCCCAGGTCGTTTCGCCGACCGCGGCGAGCCAGCCCTCGCCCTCCACCAGGCGCACTTTTCCAGTCCGTTCGGCGGCGGCACGATCGAAGCCCGCCACGCTCCCGCCGGGCGGAGCGATCCGGACCGAGGCGAAACGGATGCCGCGAAGCCGGACGTCGCCGGCAAAGCGCAGGCTGCCGTCGCTCTTGGCGGGAAGGTCGAGCCGCGCCGGCGACCGCCCCGCGAGCGCACCGCTCGCTGCCGGGCGCAAGGTGGCACGCGGCGGCGGGTCGAGCGCGGCAGCCTCCTCCGCGATCTCGCCGAAGCCAATGCGCCGGGTGCCGTCGGACACGACACCGTCCGACGCTTCGCAGGTCGCAGGATCGACCGCCCAGCGCGCCGCAGCGGCGGTACACAGCAGTTCGCGCGCCAGCGCCGCCGCCTCGCGCAACGGAGCTTCGAATGCGCGGACCGACGTGGATTGCGCGGTGATCCGGGTGGTCAGTCCGATCGCGCCGGCAAGCAGCTGGTTGGCATAAGCCGGGTCGAGCGGTGCCGGTTCCACCGCGACCGTCTCCCAGTCGGCTCCAAGCTCGTCTGCGGCGATCTGGGCAAGCGCGGTCCAGGCCCCCTGCCCGGTTTCGGCCTGCGGCACCGCGACCGTGACCCGCCCATTTTTGGCGATCCGCAGATAGGGACCGAAAATTTCCTCGCCCTTGGCTCCGCGCAACATTGTTCGCGAGCGACGCGGCCAAGCCGCGAAAGCGACGATCAGCCCGAGGCCGGCGCCGCCGCCAATGAGGAGGGTGCGGCGGTCGACCGCGGCTGCCGGCCAGCGCATTTCAGCCGGCGAATTTCTGCTTCAGCCCGACCCGGTCGATCTTGCCGGTCCCAAGCCGCGGCAAGGGCTCGTCGGAAAAGTGAATCCGAGCCGGAATCTTGTAGGCGGCGAGCCGCTGCCCGAGAAACATGCGCAGGGTCTCGTCGTCGAGCCCGCATCCCTCGCGGCGATGGACGATCGCAATCGGCACTTCGCCCAGTCGCTCGTCGGGCGCGCCGAACACCGCCGCCTCGCCAACGCTTTCGCACGCGTAGAGCGCCGCCTCGACCTCGGCGGCCGAGATATTCTCGCCGCCGCGGATGATGATGTCCTTCTTGCGGTCGACGATGAACAGATAGCCGTCCTCGTCGAGAAAGCCGATGTCGCCGGTGCGCAGATAGCCGTCGGCGGCGAACGCGGCCGCGCTTGCTTCGGGATTTTGCCAGTAACCGCTGATGTTGGCGGCGCTGCGGATGGCGATCTCGCCGCGTTCTCCCGGCGCCAGATGCGCGTCGCGAGCGCCGAGGATCGCCAGCTCGACGAACGGCCGCTGGGGGCGCCCGGTCGAGGCCGGCTTGGCGGCGTAATTGCCCCAGAAATTGCTGCATCCGACCGCATTGGTCTCGGTCAGGCCATAGCCGAGCGCGGGCTGAGCGGTGGGGAAGCTTTGCTGGAGCCGTTCGACATGGCTGGTCGGGCGCGGCGCGCCGCCGGCGGTGATATCGGTCAGGGTCGACAGATCGAACCGGTCGCGGTCGGGGTGGTTCATCAGTTCGAGGCTCATCGTCGGCACTCCGACGAAGTAAGTGATGCGTTCCTTCTCGATCAGCCGCAGCGCCTCGCCCGCATCCCATTTGGGCATCAGAACCATCCCGCGCCCGACCACGAAACTGTTGAGCATCACTGGCACTTCGCCGGTGACGTGGAACAAGGGCACGCTGAGCAGGGTCCGCGGCGGGTTGGCCGGGGGGCGGCCTTCCTGGGTCATGATCCCGAGCAGGGTCATCAGCCCGGTCGCATAGGCATAGACGCCGGTGGTCACCGCTCGGTGGGTCGACAGCGCGCCCTTGGCCTCGCCGGTCGAGCCCGAGGTGAATAGGATCGTCGCATCGTCCTCGGGCGTGATTTCAGGCAAAACGGCCGATCCGCTTTGCTCGCCGAGCAACGGCGCGAGCGCTTCGGCGAGCGGCAGATCGATCGCCAGCGTGATCAGATCATGGTCGCCCGACGTCGCCCCGATCCGCTTCGCGCGCGGCGCGTCGGCGAGAATCAGCGCTGGGCTGGTCAGCAGCAGCGCATGATCGAGCTCATTGATCTGCCACCAGCCGTTGAGCAGGGTCGCGATCGCGCCCGCCTTGAGCGCGGCCATGTAAATGATGATCCAGACCGGGCAGTTGCGCATCGCGATCGCGACCCGGTCGCCCTTGACGATTCCGCGCTCGGCCAAAGCGAGTGCGACCCGGTCCGACCAGCTGTCGAGCTCGGCGAAGGTCAGCCGCTCGTCGCCCGCGACCACCGCCTCGACCTCGGCATTGAGCGCGCAGAAGGTCTTGAAGAAATCCGGCAGGGTCGCTGGAAAGTTGGCGACGATCGCCCGGCCCGCCGCGTCCTGCTCGATCACCAGCCGCCCGCCCGGTCCGGTCACCGCGGCCAGCACCGCGTCGAACTTGGAGTCGAGCTCGGACTGCATCAACCACTCCTTTGCCTTTTGTCGGGCTCACCCTATGAGGCGGCAAAGCCAAGGGGAAGCCCCGTGAACGCAACACGATGAGTGCAGTAATAACGGCGATCGCCGCCTCCAATATCGTCTTCACCGACCTCGGCCTGTCGCCGGTCGCGATCGACCTCGGCTTCTTCCAGTTGCGCTGGTACAGCCTCGCCTATCTCGGCGGGATTTTCCTTGGTTACTGGTATTTGCTCAAGTTGCTCAGGCAGCCCGGCGCGCCGATGGCCCGGCGCCATGCCGACGATCTGATCTTCTACGCCGCACTGGGGATCATCCTCGGGGGGCGCCTCGGCTATGTCCTGTTCTACAATCTGCCCTTCTACCTCGATAATCCGCTCGACATAGTGAAGCTGTGGGACGGCGGAATGAGCTTTCACGGCGGAGTCATCGGCACCTCGGCCGGCATCTTCTACCTCGCGCGCAAGCAGGGCCTGCCGTGGCTGAGGATCCACGATTATGTCGCCTGCTGCGTCCCGTTCGGGCTGTTTTTCGGGCGCCTCGCCAATTTCGTCAACGCCGAATTGTGGGGCGCACCCGCCAGCGTGCCGTGGGCGGTGCGCTTCCCTGAGGCGGTCGGCGGGATGATGGCGCTCGGTCCGCCGCGTCACCCGAGCCAGCTTTACGAGGCGGGACTCGAGGGCCTGGTGCTGATGGCGATCCTCGCGGCGATGTTCTGGCGCACGCAAGCCCGCTATTTGCCGGGCAGGCTCGTCGGCGCGTTCATCTTCTTTTACGGCATCTTCCGCTTCGCGGTCGAGTTCGTTCGCGAGCCCGACGCTCAATTGACCGAATTCGCTGCCGCGACCGGCTTGCACATGGGACAATGGCTGACGTTGCCGATGATATTTGGCGGAGCCTATCTGATGGCCACGGCGAACAAGCGGCGCGTTCGGGTCGAGCCGACCCTGGGGCCGGCTAGCGTCGCTTGAACGCGGTCGAGGAGCGACTGAAAGCGCGGATCGCCGCCGAGGGCCCGATCGCGCTCGACGAGTATATGGCCGAGGCCAATGCGCATTATTACGCCACTCGCGACCCGCTCGGGCTCGCCGGCGATTTCGTTACTGCGCCCGAGATCAGCCAGATGTTCGGCGAGATGCTCGGCGCGGTGCTCGCCGGTGCCTGGGATCGCGCCGGACGCCCGGACGCGGTCTATGCCGAGCTTGGTCCGGGCCGCGGAACGCTTGCCGCCGATGCGCTCAAGGTGATGCGGCGGACCGGTTTCGGCGGTCAAGCGCATCTGGTCGAGACCAGCGCCACGCTGCGCGAGGCCCAGGCAGCACGCGTCCCGGGCGAAATTTTTTTCCACGACCGGATCGAACAGCTTCCCAAGCGCCCGCTGCTGCTCGTCGCCAACGAATTCCTCGATGCGCTCCCGATCAGGCAATGGGTCGGCGAAAAGGAGCGCCGCGTCACTCATGACGGCACGCGTTTTGCGTTCACGCCGGGCGGCCCGATCCGCGAGACGTCGCCCGCGCGTGACGCCGCGGTGAGCGCAATCGCCAGCCATCTTGTTGCGCATGGCGGTGCAGCGCTGGTGGTCGATTACGGCTTCTCGAACGGCGAGAGCGGCGACTCGCTTCAGGCGGTGCGCGACCATTGCTTCGCCGATCCGCTCGAAGCCCCCGGCGAGCAAGACCTCAGCGCGCACGTCGATTTTCTCGCGCTGGCGGAGGTTGCGCGCAGTGCCGGTGCGCAGGTCAGCCGCGTTGCAAGCCAGGGAAGCTGGCTCGAAACAGTCGGCATCGCCGCGCGCGCGACCCGGCTCGCCGCGCTCAATCCCGCCCGGACCGAAGCGATTGCGGCGGCGCGCCGGCGATTGTGCGACGACCAGGAGATGGGGCGATTGTTCAAGGTGGTCGCGCTGCGCCACCCCGACTGGCCCGAGGTGGTGGGGCTCGAACGATGAGCGTCACCTGCCGCGACGCGGCTCCAGCCGACGCCGACGTACTCGCGCAATTCGGAGCGCGCAGCTTTGCCGAGACCTTCGGGCACCTTTACGACCCCGCCGACCTCGCTTTGTTCCTTGAGAATCACACCGTCGAGGCCTGGGCCGCCGAACTTGCCGGCAAGGGCTTCGCGGTGCGGATCGCCGAGTCGGCAGGCGCGATCCTTGGCTATGCCAAGCTCGGGCCGCCGCATCTGCCCTTTGCCCCGCGCGGACAAGCCGCCGAGTTGCGCCAGCTTTATGTCCTCGCCCCGCACCACGGCAGCGGGATCGCCCAGGCGCTGATGGCCTGGGCGATCGAAAGCGCGCGGCACGGCGGCGCGAAAAATCTCTATCTGTCGGTGTTCGTCGATAATCTCCGCGCGCGCCGCTTCTACGACAAGCTCGGTTTCGTCGCAGAGGGCAGCTACAAGTTCATGGTCGGCAATCACGCCGACGAGGACATCGTCATGCGGCTCGCATTGTGACGCTCGACATTGTTCGCGCGAACAGCCTGGGCGGCGTCCGCCATGGTTTTTTCGGGCGCTCGGGCGGGGTCTCGACCGGACAGGTCGCGAGCCTCAACTGCGGTCCGGGCAGCGGCGACGATCCCGCCGCGGTCGAGACCAACCGGCGCCGCGCCGCCGACGCGGTCCTCGCCGGCGCCGCGCTCGCCAGCGTCCACCAGGTCCATTCGCCAACCGCCGTGGTCGTGCGCGAAGCGGTTCCCCATGGCGAGCGCCCGCGCGCCGACGCGCTGGTCACCGACGTTCCGGGGTTGCTGCTGGGGATCGTCAGCGCCGATTGCGCCCCGGTGCTGCTCGCCGATGCGCAGGCGGGCGTGGTCGGCGCGGTTCACGCCGGATGGCGCGGCGCGCTCGCCGGAGTCACCGACCAGGCGATCGCGGCAATGGTATCGCTCGGTGCAAATGTCGATCGGATCGCCGCCGCAATTGGCCCGTGCATCGGCCGCGCTTCCTACGAGGTCGACCATGTCTTCGCCGAACATCTGCTCACCGAGGAGCCAGCCTATGAGCGCTTCCTGTCCGACGGCCCGCGCTCCAAACCCCATTTCGACCTCGAAGCGTTCGTCGTCGCGCGGCTCGCCGCGGCGGGGGTGCGGCGAATCGAGGCGGCGGGCCTCGATACCTATTCGCTCGACACCCGCTTTTTCTCGTACCGCCGCGCGACGCATCGTGGCGAAGCAACGTACGGGCGGCAGCTCAGCCTGATCGGGATCGCGCGTTAATCGAGTAGGTCCGCGCCGGCCCGCGCCCCCACACGGCCACCCATCTAGGATATTCTGCATGGGTGGCCGGGTGGGGGCGCGGGCTGGTGCCGACTCAGGCGCTAGCCTGAGCGCGGGCGAGCGGCTAAGCCGCGCGACGAGCAGGAGAGAGACGTGACCGACAGCCGCCGCCCCAAGGAACCGACCCAGCATATCGGCAATCACAAGCTCGACCCATCGACGCTGATGATGGGCTATGGCTTCGATCCGGCGCTCAGCGAAGGCTCGTTGAAGCCGCCGATCTTCCTGACCTCGACCTTCGTGTTCGAGCGCGCTTCCGACGGCAAGCGCTTCTTCGAGGGGATCACCGGGCGCCGCCCCGACACCGGCGACGGGCTGGTCTATTCGCGCTTCAACAATCCCAACCAGGAGATTCTCGAGGACCGGTTGCGGATTTGGGAAGATGCCGAGGAATCGCTGACCTTTTCGAGCGGGATGACCGCGATTTCGACGCTGCTGCTGACCTTCGTCCGCCCCGGCGACGTGGTCGTTCACTCGGGCCCGCTCTATGCCGCGACCGAGACCATCATCAACAAGATCCTCGGCCAGTTCGGGGTCAAATATGTCGATTTTCCCGCCGGCGCGACGCGCGAGGAAATCGACGCCGTGCTCGACCGCGCCAAGGCGCTCGGCCCGGTCAAGCTGATCTACCTCGAAAGCCCCGCCAACCCGACCAATGCCCTGGTCGATGTCGAGGCGGTCGTCGCGGCGCGCGCCGCGGCCTTCGAGGGCGAGCTTCCGCCGATCGCGATCGACAATACGTTCCTTGGGCCCCTGTGGGCGCGCCCGCTCGACCAGGGCGCGGACATTTCGGTGTACAGCCTGACCAAATATGCGGGTGGCCATTCGGACCTCGTCGCGGGCGGGTTGACCGGAAGCAAGGCGCTGCTCGACCGGGTGCGGATGATCCGCAACACGATGGGCGGGATCGTCGATCCCAACACCGCCTGGATGCTGCTTCGAAGCCTCGAAACGCTCGAACTCAGGATGAGCCGCGCGGGCGAAAATGCCGCCAAGGTATGCGCCTTCCTCAAGGACCATCCAAAGGTCGAGACGGTCGGCTACCTCGGCTTTCTCGAGGAAGGGACTCGCCAGGCCGACATCTACAAGCGCCACTGCCTTGGCGCTGGATCGACTTTCTCGCTCTATTTGAAGGGCGGCGAGCGCGAGGCATTCGCCTTCCTCGACGCGCTCAAGATCGCCAAGCTCGCGGTCAGCCTCGGCGGCACCGAAACGCTCGCCAGCGCGCCGGCGGCAATGACCCATCTCTCGGTTCCCAACGAACGCAAGGCCGCGCTCGGGATCAGCGACAATCTCGTCCGCATCTCGATCGGGGTCGAAAAAGCCGAGGATCTGATCGCCGATTTTGATCATGCGTTGAATGCGATCTGAGGTTTAACCCCAATCCTCGATCCGCCAGCCGCGCTTGGTCGCCAGCCGCCGCAAGCGGTCGTGCGGGTTGACCGCGACCGGCTCGTCCGACCATTCGAACACCGGGGCGTCGCTGGCATGGTCCGAGTAGAAGCGGACGTGTCCGCGCTCGAAACCGCTTTTGCCGAGCCAGTCGTCGACCATCGCCAGCTTGGCCGGGCCATAGCAATTCTTGCCGTCGATCTTGGCGTGGACTCGGCTGTCGAGCCCGATGATCGAGCCGGTGCCGATGCAATCGTCGAACCCGAGCGCATCGGCGATCGCAGTGGCGTAAAGCCGGTAGCTCGCGGTCGCCATGACGATCCGGCGGCCCTCGGCCTTGTCGCGGGCGATCGCCGCGCGCGCGCCGGGGCGGATATTGTTCGCCGCGGTCGCCAATGCGAAGCCGTCGACCAGCGGCTTCAATTCGGCCGGATGGCGGCGATGCCCGAGCAGCAGGCGATGGTTGATTTCCTTCAACCGCGCGCGATCGATCAATTTGGCGACGTAGGCGAGCATCGACAGAGCGACCAGCGGAAGCAGCACCAGCCGCCACGGCGCGCGGCGGGTCGCGCAATAGAGCAGGAACGGCGTGTAGGTGGCGCGCCGCGTGACCGTTCGGTCCATGTCGTAAATCGCGAAGTCGGTCGTCATGCGCGGCCTTCGAGGATCAGGCTGACCAGCGTAAAATCGGCGGGCTTGTCGACGTCGATCGCCGCGAGCGGGTTGCTAAGTTCGACCTTGCGGATGTCTAGCCCGAGCCGGCGTCCGACCGCGGCGAGCGTTTGATCGAGGTCGCGCAGGCGAAGCACCGAGCCGAGCAACAGCGGAACCCCGAATGCGGCAATCATTTGCCAGCCCTTTTTGCGATCCTGCTCGACCGCTCGCCACAATGCGATCGCCTTGATCGAATCGCGGCTGCCGAGACCGAACAAATTTGCTCCCGAATAAGCGCCGCCGCGAAATTTGAGCCAGGTGCGCTTCGATTGCGGAAGCCGCTTGAGCAAAGCGCGACGCTCGACCACTCCGATCGCGAGGTCCGCTCCCTTGGCGGCGCTGCAAAATTGTTCGATCATCGCAGCGTCGAGCAGCGCATGGTCCGCGGTCGTGACCAGCAGCGGGAAGCGCGTTGCCGGGTCAGCCAGGATCGCCTCCAGCGTTGCGGCGATCGTTGCTGCCGACGCTTCGACGCTTAGCCGATCGTCCTTGGGGAGCGCCGCCGCGATCCGCTTGTCATCCTGGGCCAGCACCCGCACCCGATCGATCGGCGATGCGCCGAGCAGGGCCGCGACCGGGCGCGCGACCATCGCCACGCCGCCGACCGGGATCAGCGCCTTGAGGTCGGTGCCGTGGGCTTCGGCAAACAAATCCCTTCCCGGCCGCGATCCGGCAAGCAGCAACGCCGTCCAGCGAGTCACTCCAATTCTCTCACGACAGCCAGCTGATGATCTGCCGTCCGCGCTCGGCGCGGGCATTGGCCTGCGCCAGCCGCACCGAATGGAACACCAGCGACAACAGGGTCCACAGCGCGACCATCTCGAGCCCGATGTCGGGGCGCCGGAAGATCAGCGCGACGAACAGGATCACCATGTTGGGATTGCGCCGCGCGGTGATCAGCCGGAAGCGGCTGTCGATCGGCCGCCAGACGTGGATGTGCATCCCGTAGCGGCGCATGAAGATGCCCTCGATCACGCGCTGCGCGACGTAACCGAGCACGATCGCACCGATGATCAGCGCTTCATAGACCGGCTCGTCGAAGCGGTCGCGCGGCTCGAAGCGGCGGCCGACGTGGTTAAGCCCTTCGGCCCACGCCCACCACCAGAACGGCGGATGGACGAGGTCGATTCCATGATCGAAGATATTGCCCCATTTCGACGACTGGCCGGTGCAGCGCGCCAATTTCCCGTCGACCGTATCGAGCACCATGAAGCCGAAGCCCGCGGCGGCCCCCATCCAGTAGCGCCCCTCCCAGAACAGGAAAAAGGCGGCGACGCAAAGCAAGGCGCCGGCGCAGGTCACCACATTGGGCGACAAACCCGCGCGCGCTGCCCAGCGGGTCATGTAGAACGCGGGCTTTCGCCACAGGTAGAGCGTGAGCGCGTCGGTCACCCCCTTGTACGAGGCGTCGTAGGCGGCGCGCTCGACCAGCTCTTCCTGTCCGGCGACAAGCGGCAGCACGAACGGCCGTTCGCGCTTGCGCAATTCCTTGTTGGTCAGTTCGGCGCGGTCGGCGTCGAGCAAGTCGAAGCCCTGGACGTCCTCGATCGGGCGCGCTTCGGCCATCGCGGCAAGCAACGCTTCATGGTCCTGTCCGGCGCGCACATGCGCGAGCACGGCACGCCCGTCCTTGACGATCACTGTTCCGGGCCGGCGGGCGATGGTGCTCGCCCAGACCGGGTCCCACGCAAAGTGGAGGTCCGCGAGCACCGCGGCGCGGCCCGGCTCGATGCGCTCTGCCGGCTCCAGTCCCGCCTTGACCGCCAGTGCAGCGGCACGGCGCGCCGCCGACATGCCGAACGCGCGCGCCGGATTTTCGCCGACGGGGACGAAAAAAGGGCGCGAAGGATCGATCGGCGGGGCAGTCATCGAGCATGGCTATAGAGCATCAACTCCGGCAAGAAAGTGGCAGCCTCAAGCGGCGACTTGCCGAGCGTCGCGATTTCGAGCAGGTTCGCCGCCATGGGGGATGACCAGGCCGACAGCGACACGCGCCGCGAAAGCGAAAGCGATGCCGTCTATCGAATGACCGGCTCGCTCACGATCACGCGCGCTGCCTCGACCCAGCGCGAACTCGACGCCGCCCAGGACCCGCTGACGATCGATCTCGCCGGGGTCAAGAAGATGGACACGGTCGGCGCCTGGCTGATCCACCGCACGATGCGCGACCGTCAGGCCAAGGTCGTGGGCGCGTCGCCCGACGTGCAAAAGCTGCTCGAACAGGTCGCCGATGCCGACCACCCGACCAAGGTCCGGCCGGAACAACGCAGCGCGCCGATGCGCGCGCTCGACGAACTTGGCGAATGGGTGAGCGAGGCCGGGCGCACCCTGATCGGGCTGCTCGGCTTCCTTGGCGCGGTGATGATCGGATTCGCAGCGGTCATCCGCCATCCCAAGCGATTCCGTCTCAACGCGGTCGTCCAGCGCTTCGATCTCGTCGGGGTGCGCGCGCTCGGGATCATCGGGCTGATGACCTTCCTGATCGGGGTGGTCATCGGCCAGCAGGGCGCGGTCCAGCTCGAGCAGTTCGGCGCCGAGGTCTATACGATCAATTTGATCGGCCGCCTCAGCATTCGCGAACTGGCCACGCTGATGACCGCGATCATGGTCGCGGGCCGCTCGGGATCGGCCTTCGCCGCGCAAATCGGGACGATGAAGATCACCGAGGAGATCGACGCGATGCGGACGATCGGCGTGTCGCCGGTCGAGGCGCTCGTGATTCCGCGGATGCTCGCCTCGGTGATCATGATGCCTTTGCTGTCGTTCTTCGCGATGATCATGTCGCTGCTCGGCGGCGGAATTTTCGTATGGGTAGCGCTTGGCATTCCGCCGCTGACCTTCGTCCAGCGAATCCAGGAAGTGGTCCCGATCACCGACCTTTACGTCGGGCTCATCAAGGCGCCCGTGTTCGGCTTCATCATCGCGCTCGCAGGCTGTTTCCAAGGAATGCAGGTCGAGGGCAATTCGGAGGAAGTCGGCACCCGCACCACCGCCGCGGTGGTCCAGTCGATCTTCCTCGTGATCGTCCTCGACGCGGTGTTCGCGGTGTTCTTTTCGCAGGTCGGCTGGCTGTGACCACCCCGGCGATCATCACCATTCGCGGGCTCGCCAACAGCTTCGGCGAGGATCAGCAGGTCCACGAGGGGCTCGACCTCGAAGTGCGGCGCGGCGAGATTTTGGGCGTCGTCGGCGGCTCGGGCACCGGCAAATCGGTGCTGATGCGCTCGATCATCGGGCTGCAGACCCCCGACGAGGGCGAGATCGACGTGCTCGGCGAGAACATGATCGGCCGCGACGACCTCGACGCCAAGAATATCCGCCGCCGCTGGGGCATATTGTTCCAGAACGGTGCTTTGTTCTCGACGCTGACCGTCGCCGAGAACGTCCAGGTGCCGATCCGCGAATATTTTCCGTTCATCAAGCCGCCTTTGCTCGACGAGATCGCGAGCTACAAGATCGCCATGTCGGGCTTGCCCGCCGACGCCGGGCCCAAATATCCGTCCGAACTATCGGGCGGGATGCGCAAGCGGGCGGGACTGGCGCGCGCACTTGCCCTCGATCCCGAGCTGTTGTTCCTCGACGAGCCGACCGCCGGTCTCGACCCGATCGGCGCCGCCGCGTTCGACGAGCTGATCGTCAATCTGAAGCAGCGGCTCGAGCTGACCGTGTTCCTGATCACCCATGACCTCGACACGCTCTACGCGATCTGCGACCGCGTGGCGGTACTGTCGGACAAGAAAGTGGTCGCGGTCGGGACGATTGAAGAATTGCTCGCTTTGGACCATCCGTGGATCCAGGATTATTTTAACGGGCCCCGTGGGCGTGCTGCATCCGCCGGGTTGAACAAGGGGCATCGGGAAGCCTGATGGAAACGCGTTCGAACCACGTGCTGGTCGGGACCATCGTCCTGGTCCTGCTGGCGGCGTTGCTGCTGTTCACGGTGTGGCTGGCCGGCCTGTCCAACAAGGCCGCCAAATGCTTCGACATTTACTTCAGCCAGGGCGTCGGCGGGCTCAACAAGGGCACTGCGGTCACTTTTTCCGGGGTTCCCGTCGGCCAGATCACCCAGATCAGCCTGCTCCCCGAGCGGCCCGAATTCGTGTGGGTGCGGATCGACGTCGATGCCGACACCCCAGTGCTCCAGGGCACCACCGCGCAGATCAAGGGTGTCGGCTTCACCGGGGTCAGCGAAATCCAGCTCGATGGCGCGGTCAAGGGCGGGCGCCCGATCGTCCAGCTCGGTCCGCAGGGCTGCCCGGTGATTCCCTCGACCTCGGGCGGGCTCGGCGCCCTGCTCAATTCGGCGCCCGAACTGATCGATCGGATTCAAAGGCTGACCGAGCGGCTGACCGAATTGCTCAGCGACAAGAACCAGAATGCGGTGTCGGACATCCTCGAAAACGTCGATCGGACGACCAAGGTGCTTGCCGAGCGCGCGCCCGACCTCGCCGATGCGATGCAGGACGCGCGGATCGCCGCGCGCAACGCCGGTATCGCGGCCCAGCGCGTCGGCGTCTTGGCCGATAGCACTACCCGCTTGGTCAACGAGCAGGGCAAGCCTGCCGCCGAGGACCTGCGCAAGACCATCGCATCGGCGCAGAAGGCCGCCGACAATCTCGATGCGCTGATCGCCGATGCGCGGCCGGGCATCCAGAATTTGACCAAATCGACCCTGCCCGAAGCGAACAAGCTGGTCCGCGACCTGCGCGACCTGACCGAATCGCTGAGCACCTTCTCCAATCGGCTCAACGACGACGGCGTGATCGGCACGCTCGGTCCCGAAAAGCTTCCCGACTACAAGCCCGGAAAGACGAAATGATGCGCCACACCCGCCTGATGATCGTCGCGCTTGCCCTGGTGTCGCTGGGCGGCTGCCTCGGGGGCAAGAAAGTCCCGCCGACCCTGCTCACCTTGACCAGCGCGGCTCCCGCCCCGGCGAGCATTGCGCGCACCGCCGCGCCCGGCGAGGCAATCACGATCGACGTGCCGGTGATCCCCAAGGAGCTCAACACCACCCGCGTTCCGGCCTTGGTCGGACCGGCCGCGGTCGCCTATATCGAGGACCTGCAATGGGTTGAAAGCCCCGACCGCCTGTTCCAGGATTTGCTCCAGGAAACCACGGTGCGGACCACCGGCCGGGTCGTTCTCGACCCGCGCCAGGCCTCGCTCGATCCGGGGCTGACCCTGTCGGGGGTGCTGTCGCGGTTCGGCTATGACACCGCCACCGGCGCGGTCGTGGTGCGCTACGACGGCGCGCTCGCGACCCAGGGCGGAACCCGCGTCGAGACCCGCCGCTTCGAAGCGAGCGTTCCCGCCGACGGCACCGCTGCAACGGTCGGCCCGGCGCTCAACGCCGCCGCAAATCAGGTCGCGGCCCAGGTCGCGGCGTGGATCGGGGGTTAGCCCAGGCTCTTCGAGGCCTGCTCGAACACGTCCTTGCTGATCCCGCGCACCGCGACGATCCGTTCGAGTTCGGCGCGCATCAGCTCTGAAAAAGGCTCGACGAACCGCCGCCAGCGACCGAGTGGCGGGACCAGCCGCGCCGCCACTTGCGGATTGATCGCGTCGGCCTCGACGATCCAGTCGGCAAGCAGGCGGTAGCCGCGCCCCGAGCGATCGTGAAACGCGATCTGGTTGGCCGCAAAGCTTCCCGCGAGCGCGCGCAGCCGGTTGGGATTGGTCATGCTGAAGTCGGGATGTCCGGCGAGCGCCTCGACCATCGCGACCGTGTCGGGACGCTGCGAGGCGGCCTGAAGCCCAAACCATTTGTCGATCACCAGCGCGTCGCCGCGATAGCGGTCGTAAAAGCGATCGAACGCCGCCTGCCGCTCGGGCACGTCAAGGCTGGTCAGCACCGCGAGCGCCGCCTGGCGGTCGGTCATATTGTCCGCTGCATGATATTGCGCCTCGGCGAGCTTTGCCGCGCGCTCGGGATCGGCGGCGGCGAGCAGGCCGAGCGCGACCCCGCGCAACCGGCGGACCCCCTTCGCGGTGGGCGACAGATCGCTCCCCGCCGCGGTGGCCCCCTGGGCGGCTGCGAGCGAATCGCCCAGCGCGCTTCCGATCGACCGGCGCAGGCCGTCGCGCGCCGCGTGGATCGCGGTCGGATCGACCCGCTCGAGGCGGTCGCCGATCACGCTTTCCGACGGCAGCACCAGCGCCTCGCCCTTATACGCCGGGTCGAGCGCGTTGGAGGCGAGCGTGCTCGCCATCGCTGCGATTACCGGTGCTGGATCGATCGCCTCGCCCCGCGCTCCGGCGATCAGCGCGCGCATCATCAATTCCTGGAGCGCTTCGAAGCGCGCAAAGCTGTTGGAATCCGTCTCGGCCAGCCGCTCGAGCTCGCCCGGCGCGCGCTCGACTTCGACCAGCGCCGGCGCCGAGAAGTCGCGGTTGATCGACAGCATTGGTGCTTCGTCGAGGTCATCGAAAACGACCTCGGCAGCGACCGAATCGAGTAGGATCAGCCGCTCGGCCGCGATTTCCGCGCCGCTGTCCGAACCGATCAGCGCGACCTTGAGCGGGAGCACCATCGGCGCCTTGCCCGACTGTCCGGGCGTATCGGGGATCGCCTGGGTGAGGTGCAGCGTAGCGCGCCGCGCTCCCGCGTCATGCTCGAGCCGCGCCGTCACCGTGGGCGTGCCCGCCTGGCTGTACCACAGACGAAACTGGGCAAGGTCGACCCCGCTCGCCTGCTCCATCGCGACGACGAAATCCTCGCAGGTCGCGGCCTCGCCGTCGTGGCGCTCGAAATAGAGGTCGCTGCCCTTGCGAAAGGCCTGGTCGCCAAGCATCGTCCGAATCATGCGGATCAGTTCGGCGCCCTTGTTATACACCGTGGCAGTGTAGAAATTGGTGATTTCCAGATAGGATTCGGGGCGCACCGGATGCGCGAGCGGCCCCTGGTCCTCGGGAAACTGGATCGCGCGCAGCAGCCGCACATCCTCGATCCTTTTGACCGCCGCCGAGCCCATGTCGGCCGAAAAGCTCTGGTCGCGGAACACGGTGAAGCCTTCTTTGAGGCTTAATTGGAACCAGTCGCGGCAGGTGACCCGGTCGCCCGACCAATTGTGAAAATATTCGTGAGCGACGACCGCCGCGATCGCGTCGAAATCGCCATCGGTCGCGGTCTCCTGGTCGGCCAGCACGTAGCGCGAATTGAAGATATTGAGCCCCTTATTCTCCATCGCGCCGAAGTTGAAATCGTCGACCGCGACGATGTTGAACAGATCGAGGTCATATTCGCGGCCATAGGCAGTTTCGTCCCAGCGCATTGCCGCCTTGAGGCTGGCCATGGCGTGGGCGGTCTTGGCAAGGTCGGCCTCGCGCACCCAGATCGCGAGGTCGACCTCGCGCCCGCTCATCGTCGTGAAGCGGTCGCGATTGGCGGCAAGGTCGGCGGCGACCAATGCGAACAGATAGGAGGGCTTGGGGAACGGGTCTTCCCACTCGGCCCAGTGGCTGCCGTCGCCGCCCTCGCCGCTCGCCAGCAGATTGCCATTGGCGAGCAGGATCGGGAACAGCGCCTTGTCCGCGCTCATCCGCACCCGGTAGCGCGACAGCACGTCGGGCCGGTCGGGGTGGAACATGATCCGGCGAAACCCCTCGCTCTCGCACTGGGTGCACAGATTGCCCCCCGATGCGTAAAGCCCCATCAGCTTGCTGTTCGCGCGCGGCTCGAGCTCGACCTCGGTCGCGATCGTCGCGGCATCGCCGTCGATCACGATGACCAGCGTCTCGCCGTCCATCTTCCAGCGCGCCTCGCCGCCGTCGACCGACACGCTGAGCGGGACCAGTTCATCGCCCGCGAGCCTTAGCGGCCGGTCGTGATCGCCGTTGCGCTCGACCTTGAGCAGCGCTCTGACCCGGGTCCGCGCGGGATCGAGCGCGAAGTCGAGCGCGACCTCGCTCACCCAATAATCGGGCGGGCGATAGTCCTTGCGGTGGATCGCGACATGGGCGGGCGAGGGCGGAGCTTCGGGGTTGAGGCGGGCGTCGAACATGCCCGCGCCCTATCCCGCGTCGGGCGCCGCGACAAGCTGCGGCCGGCGGCGTCCGGCGAGCGCGAGCAGCATCCCGCCAAGCGCAAGCACTGCCCCCGCAACGGCGACCGGCGCCCAGCGATAGCCTTCGAACGCGGTCGACAGCGCCATGGCGATAATCGGCACGATCACCGAGGAGTAAGCCGCCTTGCCCGGCCCGATCTTGCGCACCACCGGGATATAGAGGCTGAAGCACAGCACCGTCGCCGCGAGCGCAAGATAAGCCACGCCCGCCCAATAGGCAGGACGCGGGTCGAAGGACGGCGGCCCCGCCACCGCGAACGCGATCACCGCATCGACCAGCGCGCCGATCGCCATCGCCCATGCCAGCAGCGCGAGCAGGGGGTGGCGGCGCGCCTCCCCGCCTGCTTGATAGACGTTCGACACCGACGCAGCGAGCAAGCCGACCAAGGTCAGTCCAATGCCCATCGCAATGTCGCGGCTTGCGCCCGGATAGACGCGCAATTCGTGCAGGAACAACAGGCCGATCCCGGCGGTCGCGACCAGCGCCGCCCAGAAAAAGCGCCGCGACGGCTTCTGACCGAGGAAGCCCCAGGCAAGCAGGCTGTTGGGGATCAGCAACAGTGCGAACACCGTCGCCACCAGTCCCGATGTGATGTAGCGCTCGGCAAGGTAGACCGCGTTGAAATTGATGCAGAATTGGGTGACGCCGATGACCGCCGCGGCCATCATCCCGCCGCGGTCGAGCGCGAGGCCGTGCCCCTTATATTTGGCGACCGCGGCCATCGCGACCGCGGCGAGCGCGAAACGATAGGCGACCGACCATTGCGCCGGGACCACTCCGAGCTGGTCGCGGATGACGATCCACGTCGATCCCCAGATCAGTGTGAAAATGACGAACGGAACGGCGATTGAGGCATCGACCCGGCCAGGAGCGTTCACAGCGCGGCGATCGCCGCGGCAAGGCGCTCGACCGCGCCCATGTCCTGGTCCCAGCTCGTCACGAGCCGCACTTCGCCCGGTGCCCAGTCGTAAAAGTCATAACCCTGGCCGCGCAGGCTGGCCGCCTCGTCCGCGGTCATTCGGACGAACAATTCATTGGCCTCGACCGGGAACACCAGCCGAGCCGCCCCCGCCGCATCCGCGAGCGCGCGCGCGGCGGCGTTGGCGGCACGCGCGTTGGCGAGCCATATTTCGCCGTCGAGCATCGCCAGCAATTGCGCCGCCAGAAAGCGCCCCTTCGAGAGCAAATGCCCCGACCTTTTGCGCAAGCGCGGAACCGCTTCGGCGCGCTCGGGGTCGAAGAACAGCAGCGCCTCGGCGTTCATTCCGCCATTCTTGACGAAACCGAACGACAGCACGTCGACCCCGGCGCGCCAGGTCAGGTCCGCGGGGCTCTCGCGCGTGAAAGCAGCGGCGTTGGCGAAACGCGCGCCGTCGACGTGGAAGCCAAGGTTGCGCGCGCTCGCGACTTCTCCGAGCGCGGCGAGCTCGGCTCCACGATACACCAGCCCATATTCGGTGGCGTTGGTGATCGACAGCGCGGCGGGCGGCACCTGGTGAACATCGTAGCGGACGCGCGCGCAGGCTTGCTCGACGGCTTCGGGCGAGATTTTGGCGCCGGCGCCCGAAAGCAGCGTCAGCTTTGCGCCATGCGTGAAAAAGCCCGGAGCGCCCGCCTCGTCCTGCTCGATATGCGCCTGTTCATGGCACAGGATCGCGCCGGTCGGCGGGCACAAGGCGGCAAGCCCGAGGCAATTGGCAGCAGTCCCGGTCGGCACCCACAAAGCGCGAACCTCGTGCTCGAACAGATCGGAAAAGGCGCCGTCGAGCCGCTTCGACCAGGCATCGCCATCATAAGCGGTGTCGAGGCGATTGGCGTCGGCGAGCGCGGCCATTACGGCCGGGCAGGCGGGGGCGGCATTATCGGAGAAAAAGCGCATCGCGGATCGCAATGCGGCGCTTGCCCCGGGCCGTCAACGCCCGGATGACGAGGGCGCGGCGCCGTTCGACGCCGCACCCCCGAATGCAGTCGATCGAGCCTAGTTGAGGTTGCTCGAAACGTTGTTGAAGGTCGAGCCGAGCTTCGATCCGATGCTCGTCATCGCGGTGATCGCCGCAACTGCAATCAAGGCCGCGATCAGGCCGTATTCGATCGCGGTCGCACCGCGCGAGTCGCGAATCAGCTTGAAAAAGTTGGTCATGGTCAGTCCCCTTGAAGTCGAGTGGGGACATGTTGGACCAAGTGAGTAAACGAAGCGTAAAAATGTCAGGACAGTGAATCCTTCCTCCATTGCGGAGGAAATGGTGCTGCCGAAGGGGATCGAACCCTTGACCTCAGCCTTACCAAGGATGCGCTCTACCACTGAGCTACGGCAGCATGTCCGGGGACGGCGGGCCTATGGCGGTTGCGTCTGGTGGCGTCAACCCGGCTTGCCCGCGGCGCCGGCGAGGATTAGCCTGCAGCGATGACCAGGCCCGACCCAAGGCGCGCCGAGCGGCTGGCGGAGGCGCTGCGCGACAATCTGCGCCGGCGCAAGACGCAAGCGCGGGACGATCAGAACAAGGACGATCCCCAGCCGGCGAGCGAATAGCCAAGGTCGAGCCCGCGATTGAGCGCCACGCGCGGGCCGAGAATCGCAAGCGACGCAGCCACCGCGCCCAGGGTCGCCCAGCCGAGCGCCGCCTTGTTCAGCGAGCGAGCGGCGCGCATTCCATTTCGAGCCATTTCCTGTCCTCCCCCTCGAGCTGCGGGCCGATCCGGGCCAGCACTTGCGAATGATATTGGTCGAGCCAATCGCGTTCGGCTTCGCTCAGCATTTCCGGCGCGATCAGCCGCCGGTCGATCGGCGCGAAGGTCAGCGTTTCGAACCCGAGCATCGGCTTTTCCGCCCCCGCCACCGCGCGTTCGACCACCAGCACCAGATTCTCGATGCGGATGCCATAGTCGCCATCCTTGTAAAAACCGGGCTCGTTGGACAGGATCATTCCCGCGCGGAGCGGCTCGTCGCCGCCGGGCTGCGAACTTCCTACCGGCGAGATCCGCTGCGGGCCTTCGTGAACCGACAGGAAAGCGCCGACGCCGTGGCCGGTGCCGTGCGCATAATCGACTCCGGCCTCCCACAATGGGCGCCGCGCAAAGCTGTCGAGCTGGCTGCCGCGGGTCCCGTCGGTGAACAGCGCGGTGGCGATCGCGATATGTCCCTTGAGCACTCGGGTGAAGCGGTCACGCATCTCGTCGCTCGGAGTGCCGATCGGCACGGTCCGAGTGATGTCGGTGGTCCCGTCGCGATACTGCCCGCCCGAATCGACCAGGTACAGCGTTGCGGGGGCCAGTGGGCGGTTGGACTCGCTCGTGCCCTTGTAGTGCGGAAGCGCTGCGTTGGGGCCGACCGCCGAAATCGTGTCGAACGACAGATCCTCGAGCTTTCCGCTCTCGCGCCGCAACGCCTCGAGATGGTCGGCGGCGCTGATCTCGTCGATCGTTCCGCCGGGCGCCTCGGCCTCGACCCAGCGCAGGAAGCGCGCCACCGCCGCGCCGTCGCGAACCTGCGCGCTTCGGTGACCGGCGATCTCGACCGGATTCTTGATCGCCTTGGCCAGCACCGTCGGATCGCGCTCATCGACGATCGTCGCCCCCGCAGCCTCGAGCGCATTGGTGATCGCGGCGACCGAGCGCTCGGGATCGACTGCGACCCTCTGGCCGGCAAGCGAGGCGAGAAACGGCTCGAACGCGTCGCGCTCGTGAAGCCGCACCCCGTTGCCGAGGTGCGCTCGAACCTCGTCGCTCACTTTCTCGGCCGCGACGAACAAATCGGCGGTGCCGTCCTTGTGCGCGACCGCGAACGCGAGCGCGACCGGGGTGTGGCTGACGTCCTGCCCACGGACATTGAATGTCCACGCGATCGAATCGAGCGCTGCAAGCACCGCCGCGTCGGCGCCCTGCTCGCCCAGCCAGTCGGCGATGTCGTGGCGCTTCTGCGCCGACGATTTGCCGGCATATCGCTCGGGCTGGACCGTCAGCCGCGCGGGCGACGGTTGCGGCCGGTCGGTCCACACCGCGTCGAGCGGATTGCGCGCGACCGCGACGAGCTCGGCGCGCTTCGCCTTCAACGCCGCGCTCACACTGCGCACCCAGCCGCGGCTGTGGAGCCACGGGTCATAGCCAATTCGGGCGCCCTGCGGGGCATTCTCCTTTAGCCATGCCGCGATGCTGGTTTCGGGCACCTGCTCGAAGCTCCACTCGGCCGCGCTGACCTGCTGGCGAACCTGGGTCGTGTAGCGCCCATCGGTGAACATCGCCGCCTGGTCGCTCGTCACCACCGCCGCCCCCGCCGAACCCTCGAAGCCGGTCAGCCACTTCAACCGCTGGGCATAGCTGCCGACATATTCGCTCAAATTCTCGTCGGTCAGCGGCACCACGAACCCGTCGAGCCGGTCCTGCTTGAGCTGGGCGCGAAGGGCGGCAAGACGGTCGGCGTGGGGCGACATGATCGATCTCCGCTCGCCCTCACTTGTCGAAGGGCGGTGTTTGTCACTAGGCACGTACCCAATAGCGCAGGGCTTCGACAAGCCGCTGCCGACCGGTCGAAGTTTACGGCCCGAACGGAGATGAGCATGCGTTCCATTTTTCCCGTCTTGGCGACCGCCTTCGCCGCCACCATCTTCGCCTTGTCCCCCGCTTTAGCCCAGAAAGCGACCACTGCCTCCGTCATGACCAGCGCAAAAGACCGCCCCGCCCCGCCCCGTGCCGAAGCGCGTCCCTACAGCTATGAGCGTCACGGCGTTCGAGTCGACGACCCGTACGCCTGGCTTCGCGACAAGGGCTATCCCAAGGTCGATGATGCCGACGTGCTCGCCTATCTGAAGGCCGAGAACGCCTTTTTCGAAGCGGCGATGAAGCCCCATCAAAAGCTCGTCGAGGATTTGTTTCAGGAGATGAAGGGGCGAATCAAGGAGGACGAAACCTCGGTTCCGCTGCGCGATGGCGATTATCTCTACTGGTCGGCGTTCAAGCCCGGCACCCAATACCGCTTCTGGTACCGCCGCCCCGTCGCCGGCGGCGAGCAGCAGCTGATCTTCGACGAGAATGCCCAGGCCGAGGGGAAGGAATATTTCCGCCTCGGCGCCTTCGCCGTCAGTCCTGACGGCAAGCGCCTCGCGACCTTGGTCGACGACGACGGATCGGAACGCTTCAAGCTGGTCGTGCGCGATCTCGCGACTGGCAAAGCGCTCGAAACGGTGACCCTCGTCGGCATCGGCAGCCCGGTATGGACGAGCGATTCGAGGGGCCTGGTGTTCACCGAGGTCAACGACCAGTGGCGCAGCTACCGCGCCCGCTATCACCTCATCGGCCGCCCGCTGGCCGAAACCAAGACGCTCTACGAGGAGAAGGACGACATTGCCTTCTCGGTCGGAGTCGACCGCGCCACCGACAACAGCCTGATCCTGATTTCGACCGGCAATAATTCGACCAACGAAGTGCGCTTCGTCCCCGCCGACAAGCCCGACGCCAGGCCGGTGCTGATCAGCCCGCGCATGGTCGATCGCCAGTATGAAGTCGATGCCGCCCACGGCAAATTGTGGATTTTGACCAACGACGACCACGTCAATTTCCGAATCGCTTCGGCGGAGCCCAGGGCGCCTGCCAAATGGTCGACCGTGGTCGCCGGCAGCGACCGCACTTATTTGCGCGGGATCACCTCGCACCGCGACCATCTGCTGGTTACCAGCCGCGTCGACGGGCTCGATCAGCTCATGCTTCGCGATTATGCAAGCGGCGCCGAAGAGCGCGTGCCGTTCGCCGAGGCGAGCTATAATGCGAGCTTCGCGGGCAATCCCGAATATGCCCCCGCGGCTTACCGGCTGAGCTATTCGTCGATGGTGACCCCGGCGACGGTCTACGATTATCACCCCGCCGCCGACCGGCTCGAAACGCTCAAGGTCCAGGAAATCCCGTCGGGCTACGACCCCGCCAAATATGTCACCGAACGGCTGATGATCCCCGCCCGCGACGGCAAGAAGGTGCCGGTCTCGGTGGTCCGGCTCAAGGACAGCCCGAAGGACGGATCGGGCAAGCTGTTCCTCTATGGCTATGGCGCCTACGGCTACGCCATCCCGCCGAGCTTCTCGACCTCGCGGCTAAGCCTGGTCGACCGCGGCTATGCCTTTACGATCGCCCATATCCGCGGCGGCGACGACCTTGGCTATCAATGGTTCCTCGACGGCAAGTTGAAGAGCCGCACCAACACGTTCAACGACTTCGTCGATGTCGCCCGGGGTCTGGTCGCGCAGGGCTACGCCAGGCCCGGCCGGATCGCGGCGCAGGGCGGATCGGCCGGCGGCGAGCTGATGGGTGCGGTCGTCAATCAGGCTCCGGAACTGTTCGGCGCGGTCGTCGCCGACGTTCCGTTCGTCGACGTGCTCAACACC
>Ga0136633_1000813_pt1 | contig 23628 bp, 19 predicted proteins | sample AntDrymeUQ832206_2_FD_105494 | JGI IMG/M metagenome (GOLD analysis project Ga0136633, IMG submission 105494) | Polar desert sand microbial communities from Dry Valleys, Antarctica - metaG UQ83 (22.06) | ecosystem: Environmental > Terrestrial > Soil > Desert | place: Antarctica: Dry Valley...
ACGGGCGCTGCGGGAGCTGCCGCAGACGGCGGCGATGTTCGCCGACGGGCGGCTGTCCTGGTCGCAGGTCCGGGCGATCACCCGGGTCGCGACCGCAGCCGACGAGGACTCGTACCTCAACATCGCCCGGCACGCCTCCGGTGCGGCGTTAGAGCGGATCGTCCGCGGCGTGCGCCGCGCGCGGAAGCCTGCCGAGGACGCGGCAGATCCCGAGCTGGCGGCGTACCGGATGCAGGTCCGGATCCGCTACGACGAGAACGGCACGATGGTCACCACGATCCGGTCCACCGCGCAGGACGGCGCGTTGATCAAGGCCGCACTCGAAGCGGCTCGGGAGCAGATCGACCACGAGCGACGGACCGCGCTCGCCGCGCTCGAAGCCGCCGCGGCTCTACCGACCGCCGATGTGAGCGACGAGCAGTGTTCCGCGGAACACTCTCCTGCCCAGGACCGCCCTTCCGCCGGTGCCGCGACCGCGGCGACGGACGGCACAGAGTGTTCCGCGGAACACTCTCGTCCACCGGGCGGCGGACCGGAGCCGGCTCCCACCGACGCCCGCCCGGCGCGCGCCACGCTCGGTGAGGCGATGGTCCGCGTCGCCGAGGCCGCGATCGGTGTCCTCGACGCCGGTCGGCCCGACGCCGCCCGCCGCCGCCGCGGTCGCCTCGCCGTGCAGATCGACCCGCTGTCCGGCTGGGCGCGCACCGCCGACGGCGAGTTCCTCCCACCCGGCACCGTCCGCACCGACGACCACGCTCTGCCGGTCGCGCTGCGCCGGATCACCGTCACCGACCTCACCAGCGCCGACCTCGGCCGCACCCAGCGCATCGTCAGCCCCCCACTACGGCGACTCCTCAGCGCCATCGACAGTGAATGCTGCCGCTTCCCCGGCTGCACCCGCACCGCCAGCCTCGACGGTCATCACGTCATCTACTGGTCCCTCGGCGGCCGCACCGACCTCGCCAATCTGATCCTGCTCTGCGAGCACCATCACACCGTCGTGCACGCCCAAGGCTTCCAGCTCACCCTGCGCGCCGACCGCAGCCTCGAGGTCCGCACCGCCGACGGCACCCGGCTGTTCCACCACCCCACGGTGCAGCCGCAGCACGCCGAGCAGCTCGACGCCGGCGTCGCCATCGGGCCGGCCACTCTGCCGCCGAGTGTCACCGACCCCACCATCGACCTCGCCTACATCGTCGGCGTACTCCTCCAACACGCGGCTTGATCGTGGTCCGTGGCGTTGCCGGACGGGGCGTTAACTCACTTGGGCTAGCACGGTGGCGGTGTCTCGCTCGATTCGCTCGACTGCGCCATCAAGGCTGAGCTTGCCGGCGAAGAGCTGCGTGAGGATGTCCCCGGCCGTCTCCTCGGCCTCGTTCCAACCGGGCGCACTTGGCATCGCTCGCACCGTCTGCAGGGCATCGAGATAGACCTGCGCGGACTTCGGCTCGACGGTCGGGTCGAGGAAGACTGGTGACTCGGCGAGCGCCCGAATGCTGGGCACCGTGCGCCCGCTCTTCGCGAGAACAGTCGCGCCCTCGGTGCTCACGGCGTACCCAGCGAAGGCCTGGGCGAGAACTTTGTTCTTCGACTTCGCTGCGACGCAGTAGCCGTCGGAGTGCAGGACGCTCGTCGAGGTGACCTTCTTCGGGACGCCGACGACATCGAACTCCAGACCGTCGGCTTTCCGCAGGCCCGGAACGGCCCGACGACTCTCGAACAGCATCGCCGTCCTCCCGGCGAGGAAGGCCTCCTCCGGCTCCTGCGCGGCGCGCTCGGTCGCGTCCAGGCCGGTCTTCTGCAGGTCAAGCAGGAACTGCACTGCCTCGCGCGCGGCCGGGCTGCTCAGAGTGACCTTCGTCGGATCAGAAGGGTTGTCGACGATCTCGCCGCCGTTGCTCCAGACGAAGGGAGCGAGCCGGATCAGCTCGGTCTCGAAACCCACCGCCTCGACGCCCTTCGCTTGTAGCGCCCGAGCGGTGACGAGCATCTCTGCCCAGGTCCAGCCCTGTTTCGGTACGGCGACCCCGGCTCGCGCCAACAGTGACGTGTTGTAGTAGACGACCATGCTCGACGCGTTCTGCGGAAGGCACAGCAGCTCGCCATCCTTCGTGAACGCGGCGACCGGCGCGGGATAGAGCCCGCTGGCTGCTGCGGAGCTCGCCGGGTCGATGACCTCGGGACGGGCGAAGGAGCCGAAGCGCCGATAGTTGATCAGGAAGACATCCGGCGGGTTGCCGGCGGCGAACGACGTCGCCAGCTTGGCGATGTGGTCCCCCTGCGAGGCAACCGGAACCAACGTCACTGTCGTACCCGGGTGGCTTGCCTCAAACGAGTCGACGAGCTGCTGCGCCGCGGCGATCTCGCTGTCGCCACCGGAGAGCTGGACGCTGATCGCCCCCGCGATCGAGCCGTCCGACCCGGTAGTTCGACCGGCCTCGCTGCTGCATGCCGTCAGGGTCAGCGCGATGGCAAGGGCTAGGACGCGAGTCATACGCACGAGTCAGGACCCTATGTCAGACCTTGCGGACGGTGACCACCGCGTCATCGAGACCGCGACCCGTCTCGACCACGTAGGGCTCTTCGCACGTCTGGGACCCCACCGTGGCATAGCGGACGTTGGCGTCGATGGCGACTGGGCCTGCTGGCGTGGCGGCCGGGAGGTTGAACACCAGGGTGACCCATCCGTCGCCGTCAGTCTCGTTGCTCGCCGAGTCCAGCGTGCGGCCCTTGGCGCGGACGTCCCCCGCGACCGATGCGAAAGCGATTGGCAGTGCCTCAGTGACCGGCGACAGCGGGCTACCAGGGCGAACGGCCCGCGTCACCCGCATCCGGAGCCTGACCTGCTCGCCCGCGCGGCGAGGCAACGGATCACGAACGAACGTGAAGTGCAGAGTCTGCGCCTCCACCGGCTGCTTCTGGCCTGAGCAGGTCACCGTGTCGCCCGCGATCGCAACAGCCCCGGAGCAGACCACCGCAGTCGCGGTGAACAGCCCGACAATGCGTCTCGAGTGCGCCACGTCAGCACACTTCGACCGTGATGGAGTGAATACCTGCCGAGAAGTGGGAGCCGCCTGTCGGAATCGAACCGACGACCTTCTCATTACGAGTGAGACGCTCTACCGACTGAGCTAAGGCGGCGCGTCACCCGGCGACGGGCAACGACGGGGAAGTGTACCCGGCTCAGGAAGGCGACGAATCCGGCGAGATAGCGCCCGAGCCGACCGACCCGTCGCCGTACGCTGTGTCGAACTCGCTCCGCGATCCGCATACCGCCGCGACAGAGCACGCGCACCGCCGTCCGGTCTCATGGACCCGGACGATGACCGACTCGGCTGGCACGTTGTGGCCGACGACCGTGCCCGGACCATCCGGGGAATCGACGGTGGCGCCGAGCTTGGGCGCCTCGGCCTTGAACTCCTGGTAGAGCGGGTGCTCGTACTTCAGACAGCACATCAGGCGACCGCACGCGCCGGAGATCTTCAGCGGGTTGAGCGGCAGGTCCTGGTCCTTGGCCATCCGGATGGAGACCGGCTCGAAGTCCTTGAGGAAGGTCGCGCAGCAGAGGTCGCGACCGCACGGTCCGATGCCGCCCTGCACCCGCGCCTCGTCCCGCGCGCCCAACTGCCGCAGCTCGACCCTGGCCCCCAGCGTCTTAGCGAGATCGCGGACGAGCGATCGGAAGTCGACGCGATGTTCGGCCGCGAAGTACACGGTGAACCGGTTGGCTTGGCTGACGTAGTCGATCGCCACCACCTTCATCGGCAGGTTGTGCTCGCGCACCAGCCGCTTGGTCGCGACCCGTGCCTCCGCCCGTCGACCCCGGTTGCGCTCGTCGCGCTCGAGGTCTGCCTCAGTAGCGATGCCAGCGAGTGCGGGGAGGCCGCCGATCTCGTCATCGACGTGCTGCGGCGCCCACACGCACTCGGCGACCTCCGGACCGTCGTCAGTCGGGACCAGCACTTTGTCCCCGATCCGCGGCGCGTGGTCACCGGGGTCGAGGTAGTAGAGCCGTCCGTACCTCTCGAAGGAGACGGCGCAGATCATGGTCATGACGTCGATGCTACGTCGTGGCGGAGATGATGCCCGTGGCGCGTCAGGCCGAGCGGAGCGCCAGGGCCATTCGCTCGACAGCGAGGAGGTCGTCGACGTTCGTCTCGGTCAGGACCTTGCGGCAGGCGAGGATCGCCTCGACCCGGCGCAGGTTGACCTCAGGCACCGAGGCGGTCGCGGCTGCGCGGATCGCCTCAGCTTGGTCGGCATGCACCAGCGAGGACCCACCAAGCTGGGTGACCGCGACATCGCGGTACCACGCAGCGAGGTCGACGAGCGCCCGGTCGAGCGCGTCGCGGCGAGAGCGCTTCGTCGCAGACTTGATGCGGCTCTCGACCTCTTTGCGCAGTCCCGCGCTGCCCCGCACCTTGCCGACCGCCTCGAGCAGCGCGTCGGCCTCCTCGCTGGCCACAGCGGTGCGCGCCTTGGCCTCCTCAGTCGCCGCCGCGATCAGGTCCGCCGACGCCGCGAGGCACTCCCCCACACTGGCGAGCCGACCGGCGATCGCTAGGGCACGCTGCCGCTGCTCACGAGCAGACTCATCGACGGCGAGGGCGCGCGCGCGCCCGACATGACCTTGGGCCGCTCCTGCCGCCCACCGGGCTGACGCCTCCGGCACGCCTTCAGCGGTGAGCACACTGGTGATGTCGTCGGTGCTGGGCAGGCCGAGCACCACCGATCGGCACCGGCTGCGGATCGTCGGAAGGATGTCCTCCGTGCTCGGCGCGCAGAGCAGCAGCACGGCCTGTGGCGGCGGCTCCTCCAAGGTCTTGAGCAGCATGTTGGCCGCGATGTCAGTGAGTCGGTCGGCGTCCTCGACCACAACGACAACCCATGGCGAGGCCTGCGGACGTCGACCCATCCGAGCGATGATGAGCTCGGCGTCACCTTTGAGGATCGCGACTCCCTCCGGTCGAATGAGCGTGACGTCCCGCGCAGTCCCCGCTGCCACCTGTTGACACGAGTCGCACACACCGCACCCGTGCGTCGGGCACTGCAGCGCCGCTGCGAACGCGCGAGCGGCGATCGACCGGCCAGACCCGGGCGGGCCGGTGAAGAGCCAGGCGTGGGTCATGCCGTCTCCGCCCGCCGCCGCACCAAGTCTCGCAGTGACCTCGCCCTGGCCGACCAAGGTGGCGAAGACACTCACCGCACTACAGCCGAATCGACATCGACGGCATGGTGGGCCGGAGAAGTCATCGCCGAGAGGCGCTCGCCCAGGCGATCCCGCACGGCGTCGACCACGTCGAGATGCACCGCATCCGGACTCTGCGTTGCATCGACGACGACGTAGCGCGTCGGGCTGGCTCCCGCGAGGCTGAGGAATGCGTGGCGGACGCGCTCGTGGAACTCGACCGACTCGCGCTCGATTCGGTCGGGCTTGCCTTGCAACCGGGCGAGTCCAATCTCCGGAGAGACGTCGAGCACCACCGTCAGGTCCGGGACCAGCCCGCCAGTTGCCCACGTCGAGAGCTCGGCAACCTGATCCGTCTCCAGCACTCGACCGCCGCCCTGATACGCCAACGACGAGTCGACGTAGCGATCCGAGAGCACCACCGCACCTCGCTCGAGTGCTGGGCGCACGACGCCGCTGACATGCTGCGCGCGATCAGCGGCATAGAGCAGCGCTTCGGCCCGCGCCGTCAGCCCGTGAGTCTTCGTGTCGAGCAGCAGCGCCCGCACTTTGGCGCCCAGAGGTGTCGCGCCGGGCTCGAACGTAGTGACCACGTCGCAGCCGTCGTCGCGCAGCCGACTAGCCAGCAAGTCGACCTGCGTGGACTTGCCGACCCCCTCGCCGCCCTCGAACACGACGAAGACCCCCGGCGCAGTCGGCGGCCGAAGCCCCGTGCGCCGACGTACGGCGTCGGCCAGCTCCTGGCGCAGCGGGACCGTCCCCTCGTCCATCTGTCGGAACGAGAAGACACCGACGCCTGCGGCGATGAGGCCCGCCGCGAAGAGAACGATCGTCACTCCGTCGAGGCGGAACCGCACGTCGCCGACCACGGCCGAGTTCTCGCCGATCGCGCCGGCAACGAAGGGCGCGACAGCCAAGGACAGGAGCAGGTCGATGCGCATGAGCGACTGCACCGCCGCAAATGTGCGACCGCGCACCTCGTCCTCGACCTCGGCGCCGAGCAGCGTGTAGCCGACGACCCAGGCGACGCCGGCGAACCCGCCCACACCGAGTGTGGCGATGAGAGCCAGGATGAGGTTGGGCGTCAACGCCATCAGGCAGAGCGAGAAGCCGGCCGCGACGATAGACAGCCCGAACATCCGGCGGCGGGAGAACCCGCGCAGCAGCCGCGGGCCGAGGCCCATCCCGAGTGCGAGACCGCCGATCACCGTGCCGAACATGATGCCGTAGGCCGCGTCGCCCCCACCCTGGATGCGGGCGAACACTCGACCGAGGCCGACGACCGCGCCGGCCGCCGCGCACGCACCGAGGATGCCGATGACGAGCCCGCGCACCAGCGGCGTGCTGGTGAGGAAGCGACCACCTTCACGCAGGTCGTCAAGAAAGCTCGGCCGTCGCCCGCCCTCGCCGGTCGACCGGTCCGCGCCTCGGATCTCGCGCAGACGCCACACCGTGAAGGCCGAGAAGAGGAACGTCGAGGCGTTGAAGTAGAGGGCGAGGTCCGTGGGGTTTGACGCGAAGAACGGCACCACTGACCCCAGCGCGCGACTGAGCACTGCCAGCCCGGCGAAAACCGCCGAGGCGATGGGCGCAGTGCCGTAGGTCGTGATGAGGCTGAGCTGGTTGGCGCTCTCGAGCCGAGCAGCCGGCAGCAGGTTGGGGACCGACGCCTCCTTGGCCGGGATCCAGAAGAGGCTGAATGACTCGATGACGAAGGAGGCGAAGAAGAGGTAGGAAACCCGGGGCACGAATGGGATAGACGCGAACAGCACGAAACGGCTCAGGTCGCAGAAGACCATCAGCCGACGGCGATCGAAGCGGTCGGCGACCACGCCGGCGAACGGGCCCAAGATCAGGGCCGGCAGCAGCCGGAAGATCAGTACGCCGCCGATGGCGAACGACGACTTGCTGACTTGGTCGCCGGTCAGCTCTGCCGCGATGGCGGTGGTGGCAAGGAGGCCGAGCCAGTCTCCAAAGCTGGATACCGACAGAGCCAGCCAGAGCTTGCGGAAAGCGGGGTAGCTCAAGACGTTACGGACAGCTCCGGGGTCGGCGCCGCTTTCCGCAAGACCGGGTAGCGCCGCGCTCTCCGGGGGCTTGGCCGTGGCGATCGCGAGCTCCAGAACGTCTGAGGGACAGTCGCACCACTGTATCCGCGCGTCGTCGTACGAAGGGGGGCTAGCCCTTCTTGGCAGCCCGCTTGGCCGGTGCTTTCTTCGGCGCAGCTTTCTTGGCCTTCGCTTTCTTGGCTGGCGTTTTACGCGTGGTCCGCTTCTTCGGTGCTGGTCCCCGGGCTCGCCGGTCGGCGAGCAGCTCGGCAGCGCGGTCGATCGTGATCGAGTTGACCTCGTCGTCCTTGCGGAGCGAGGCATTGGTCTCACCATCGGTCACGTAAGGGCCGAACCGGCCCTCACGCACGACCACCGGCTGGCCGCTCACCGGATCCGGGCCGAGCTCCTTCAGCGGCGGCGCAGCAGCCGCGCGTCCCCGGGCTTTCGGCTGGGCGAAGACGGCCAGCGCCTCCTCCAGAGTGATCGTGAGCAGCTGCTCCTCCGAGGAGATCGTGCGTGAGTCGGAGCCCTTCTTCACGTACGGGCCGTAGCGGCCGTTCTGCGCGGTGATCTCCACCCCGTCCGACGGGTCGACACCGACGACTCGAGGGAGGGTGAGTAGGCGCAGAGCATCGTCGAGGGTGATCTCCTCGAGCGACATGTCCTTGAAGAGCGACGCCGTACGAGGCGAGTCCTTCGCGTCCTCCGGGGGAACCGTCGTGACGTAGGGCCCGTAGCGTCCGGCCTTCGCCATCACCGCATGACCACTGGTCGGATCGATGCCGAGCTCGCGCTCCCCGCTGGGCTGGTCGAGCAGCTCGTGCACCTTCTGAACGGTGAGCTCGTCCGGCGCGAGGTCCTCCGGCACAGACGCCTTCCGCTCGCCGACCTGCACGTACGGGCCGTAGCGGCCGACGCGGACCACGAGGACCTCGCCGTCCTCCGTCGTGCCGATCGGAATGCTGTTGACCTCGCGCGCGTCGATCTCGCCGAGGTGCTCGCTGACCATCGCCTTGAGACCAGGCGAGTCCTGCTCTGCCGCCCGGCCGAAGTAGAAGCCGGCGAGCCACGGCACCATTTCGGCGCGACCGCCGGCGATGTCGTCGAGGTCGTCCTCCATCGACGCCGTGAAGCGGTAGTCGACGAGCTTGGGGAAGTGCTGCTCGAGAAGCCCGATAACGGCGAACGCGGTGAAGGTCGGCACCAGCGCCGAGCCCTTCTTCCACACGTAGCCCCGGTCCTGGATCGTGCCGATGATCGAGGCGTACGTCGACGGGCGTCCCACACCCATCTCCTCGAGCGCCTTGACCAGCGAGGCCTCGGTGTAGCGCGCCGGAGGCGACGTGGTGTGGCCCTTGGGCTCGAGACCAGCCACCTCGACCGGGTCGCCCTGCGCGAGCGGCGGGAGCAGCACCTCGCGGTCCTCGAGCTCGGCATCGGGATCGTCCGCGCCCTCGACGTAGGCCCGGAGGAAGCCAGGAAACGTGATGCTCTTGCCGCTCGCGGCGTACTCGGTGTCCTCGCCGGCACTGGAGACCGCGCCGAGACGCACCTGGACACTCTGCCCGCGGGCGTCGGCCATCTGCGATGCCACAGTGCGCATCCAGATCAGCTCGTAGAGCCGCAGCTCGTCTCCGCCGATCTGCCCGCGCATCTGTTCCGGGGTGCGGAAGGAGTCACCGGATGGCCTGATCGCCTCGTGCGCCTCCTGTGCGTTCTTGACCTTCTTCTCGTACCGTCGCGGCTGATCGGGCACGTAGTCGGCCCCGTAGAGCTCACGGGCCTGTCCGCGCGCCGCATTGAGCGCCGTCTCCGACAAGGTTGTCGAGTCTGTGCGCATGTAGGTGATGTGGCCGTTCTCGTACAACCGCTGCGCGATAGCCATCGTGCGCTGTGACGGGAAGCGCAGCTTGCGTCCCGCCTCCTGCTGCAGCGTGGACGTCATGAAAGGCGGGTACGGCGAACGCCGGTAGGGCTTCTCCTCGACGGAACGAACCGAGTGCTCGGCGCCGCCCAGACGCTCAGCCAACCCCCGGGCCTGCGCCTCGTCGAGCACAACGGCGCCCTCGCGGGTCAGCGCACCGTCCTCCCCGAAGTCCTTGCCAGTGGCCAGCCGGGAGCCGTTCAACGAGATCAAGGTGGCGGTGAAGGAGGTGCTGACGCCGGGCGGCGCGGTCCGCGCATCGAAGGTGCCCTCGATGTCCCAGTACCCCGCGGACCGGAAGCGCATCCGGGCCCGCTCTCGCTCGACGATGACCCGGGTCGCGACACTCTGCACCCGACCGGCGGAGAGTTTCGGCATCACCTTCTTCCAGAGAACCGGTGAAACCTCATAGCCGTACAGACGGTCGAGGATGCGGCGGGTCTCCTGCGCGTCGACGAGCCGTCGGTCGATATCGCGGTGGTTCTCTACCGCGTGGGCGATCGCGGTCGGCGTGATCTCGTGGAAGACCATCCGCTTGACCGGCATCGACGTCGGCGGGCTGAGCACCTCGAGAAGGTGCCACGCGATCGCCTCGCCCTCCCTGTCCTCGTCTGTCGCGAGGTAGAGCTCGCTCGCGTCCTTCAGCAGCGCCTTGAGCTTGCGGACCTGGTCGCGCTTCTCCGGCGAGACGACGTAGAGCGGCTTGAAGTCGTCGTCGACGTTGACCCCGAGCCGCGCCCAGGACTCGCCCTTCTGCGCGGCGGGCACGTCGGCGGCATTGCGGGGGAGATCGCGGATGTGGCCGATCGAGGACTCGACGATGAAGTCCTTGCCGAGGAAGCCGGCGATGGTCTTCGCCTTCGCAGGGGACTCGACGATCACGAGCCGCCGCCCGGGGCGCCCGGTTGGGGCGTCTTCGAGCGGCTCGGTGGTCGTGGGCACGCGTCTCCTACGGTGAATGAGGTCGGGGTGACGGCCAGCCTGACAGGGTCGTCCGGCGGGACGGCCAGCCTGACAGGGTCGTCCGGCGGGACGGCCAGCCTGACAGGGTCGTCCGGCGGGACGGCCAGCCTGACATGGTCGTCCGGCGGAGTGTGGGCACGCCGCACCGAAGGCGTCAACTCCGCCCCGAGCTAGCGAGCGTGCGGCCAGGCCTCGTTCGGCAGACCTTCGGGGGGGCTTCCGACGAGCTCCCGCAGACGTCCCAGCCGCTTGCTACCGGTGAGCCGGTAAGCCGGACCATCGGCCCTGGGACCGACCAGAGCCCCCGGCAGCCCGGCCCGCGCGAGCGCCGCGCCAATCCCGGCCCAGCTGCCCTCGTCTTGCGCGCTCAGCCGCAGGAGATACCCCTGCGCATCGTGCTGTCCGGCCGCCAGGACCCACCACCGCAGCCGCGGGCCATCGAGGGTCAGGTCGAGCGGGGGTCGCTTGGCGCCGGCTGCGCTCCACCGGCGCGCAAGGGGCGCCAGCGCCGTCGAGAAGGGCGTCCGCACCGCAACCGTCTCGCCCTCGGCGTCGACGACCTCGCCGCCGAGTCCCAGCTCATGCAGCGCCGCGGTGAGGTGATCGATGCGCCACATCTCAGTGATCGGGACCAGGACCGACACGCGCGCCTCGTCGTCTTGCCGGACCGCTTGGCCGGGCCCGCAGAGCAGTCCCTCGAGGTCGTCCGGGGACGCCGGCATGGCGTCGGCGGAGAAGAACGAGAGTTGGCTCACCCACCCACTCTAGCCGCGACCGCAGTCCTCATTTGGGCTGGCCTGGGTACGACGCGGGCCCGGCACCCCCGAGGGGATGCCGGGCCCGGCGTGCGCGGAGAGCTCTAGGAGTACAGGACCGGGTTGTCGGCCTCGAGCTCGATCTCCGTCGCCGAAGCAACCGTGCGCTTCTTGCTGTAGACGACGGCGGCCGCGATGCACGCGGACGCGACGAGCGCGATGGTGATGCGCACCCCGTCGTTCTCGTCCTTGCCGATGCTGTACTTCACGACCGACGGGGCGATGAGCACGGCGACGAGGTTCATCACCTTGATCAGCGGGTTGAGCGCCGGTCCGGCGGTGTCCTTGAACGGGTCACCTACGGTGTCACCGATGACGGTGGCCTTGTGGGCGTCAGATCCCTTGCCGCCGTACACGCCTTCCTCGACGAGCTTCTTGGCGTTGTCCCACGCCCCACCGGCGTTGGACAGGAAGACCGCCATCAGCTGTCCGCAGGCGATAGCGCCGGCGAGGAACGCGCCGAGCGGGGCGTAGCCGAGGCCGAAGCCGATGGCTACCGGAGCGAGGATCGCCAGCACGCCGGGAGTGAGCAGCTCACGCAGCGAGTCGCGAGTGCAGATGTCGACGACGGCGCCGTAGTCGGGCTTCTCGGTGTAGTCCATGATCCCGGGGTGCTCGCGGAACTGCTTGCGCACCTCGTAGACGACGCGGCCCGCAGCACGAGACACCGCGCTGATCGCCAGCGCCGAGAACAGGAACGTCACCGACGCCCCGACGACGAGGCCGACGAGCACCTCGGGACGGTCGATGGACAGGCTGAAGAGCTCATCGCTGCCGGCATCGGCGAGCGCAGTGAGCACGACCTCCTTGAACGAGCCGAAGAGCGACGTGGCGGCCAGCACTGCGGTCGCGATGGCCAGGCCCTTGGTGATCGCCTTCGTGGTGTTACCGACAGCGTCGAGGCCGGCCATGATCTCGTCGGCCTCTTCACCCAGGCCGCCGGACATCTCGGCGATGCCGTGCGCGTTGTCCGACACTGGGCCGTAGGTGTCCATGGAGACGATGACGCCGACGGTGGTCAGCAGCCCCATGCCGGTAAGCGCAACCGCATAGAGAGCAACGTCGCTGTTGCCCTGACCCAGCAGGAACGACCCGTAGACCGCCGCGCCGAGCAGCAGCGCGGAGTAGACCGCGCTCTCCAGGCCGACCGAGATGCCGGACAGGATCGTCGTCGCCGGGCCGGTGAGCGAGGACTTGGCGATGTCCTGGACGGGCTTGCGCTCGGTGGCAGTGAAGTACTCCGTCAGGACCTGGATCACCGAGGCGAGGATGAGCCCGATGATCACCGCAGTCGTGGCGATGACCCGCGGGTCCCCGTCGAAAGCCCTGATCTCATCGCTCACGCCGTCGAACTTGGCGAAAGAGTCCGGCAGGTACCAGTACGCCGCGACACCTACCGCGAGTGCGGAGGCCGCTGCGGAGTAGAAGAAGCCGCGATTGATGGCGGCCATGCCGTTGCGATCTCCGTCACGCGGTGAGACCGCGAAGATGCCGAGGATCGAGGTGAGAACGCCGATGCCGCGAACGAGGAGCGGGAAGATGACGCCCTTGATGCCGAAGGCGGCGTTGCCGAGGATCAGCGCGGCGACCAGGGTCACCTCGTAGGACTCGAAGAGGTCAGCCGCCATGCCGGCGCAGTCACCGACGTTGTCGCCGACGTTGTCGGCGATCGTCGCGGCGTTGCGCGGGTCGTCCTCAGGGATGCCCTTCTCGACCTTGCCAACGAGGTCGGCACCGACGTCAGCGGCCTTGGTGAAGATGCCACCGCCGACGCGCATGAACATCGCGAGCAGCGCGCCACCGAAGCCGAAGCCGACGAGGACGTTGGGCGAGTCCTCCTGGTAGAGCAGGATCACGCCGCATGCGCCCAACAGACCGAGGCCAACGGTGAACATGCCGGCGACGCCGCCGGTGCGGAAGGCGATCCGCAGCGCGCGCTTGAGACCCGACTCCTGAGCGGCGGCGGCCACGCGGACATTGCCGCGCACGGCAAGGCCCATCCCGGCGTACCCGGTCAGCGCGGACAGGGCCGCTCCGACGACGAAGAACACCGATCGACCGACCTTCACGCTGGTCGAGTCGGCCGGCAGCGCGAAGAGCACGACGAACGTGAGAGCGACGAACAGAGCGAGGGTGCGGAACTGGCGCGCCAGGTAGGCCGATGCCCCCTCCTGGATCGCCTTGGCGATCTCCTGCATCTTCGCCGAGCCCTGGCTCGCGGCCAGAACCTCACGCGAGAGGTAGTAGGCGACGCCCAGGGCGAGGAATGACGTCGCGAAGACCAGAAGCAGCAGGGTGTAGTCGCTGCCCTCGATCTTCGGGATCGTCCCGCCGCCTACGGCGAGGAACTGCATGCGTCCTCCTTGACGACACGGGCGCAGGCCATCTCACCCGCAGCGGAGCGAGTGAGTGACGTGCAGTGGTGGCGGAGGCGCGACGGAACCGCCTCTCGTGGGCGGGAGTCTACGCAGAGCAGGCGACGCGGACAAAGCCAGCGTTCATCCGATCAGCTCTTGGGAGTGGCGGCCAGCGGCCAGCGCATGCGGACGACGGTGCCTTCAGCGTCGGACTTCACATCCAGGTCGTCGACCAGGCTGCCGATCACAGCCAGCCCGAAGCCAGCCGGAAGGGTGCCGTCGAGGCCTTCGGCCGCCTCGACGAGGTCAGCGAGGGCCACCTCTGCCTCGGCCTGGCCGTGGTCGGCGACGGTCACTTCGAAGCGGTCGTGGTCGTCGGCAAAGGTGACGACCACCTCGTCGGTCACGCCGTGGGTGCGCTGCACCCCCACCGCACGCGCGCACGCCTCGCCGACAGCCAGCCGAACCTCGTCCACCAAGGACTCGTCCAGACCGCTGCGGCGCCCCACCGTGGAAGCGATGAGGCGGGCAGTGCGAACGTGGGACGGTACGGCGCTGAAGCGCAGCTCGACGGAGGGCACTACTCGGTCGCCGCGACGGCCTCGTCAACGCTGGCATGGATCGGGAAGACCTTGGTCAGACCGGTGATCCGGAAGATCTTCAAGATCCGCTCCTGGGTGCACACCAGACGCAGCGAGCCCTCATGGGCGCGGACCCGCTTGAGGCCGCCCACCAGGACACCGAGGCCGGTGGAGTCGAGGAAGTCGACGTTCTCCATGTCGACGACCAGGTGATAGGCGCCGCTGGAGACGAGGTCGATGAGCTGCTCACGGAGCTTGGGGGCGGTGTAGACGTCGATCTCGCCGCCCACCACCACGATCGTCCGGTCACCCTCGGTACGGGTCTCGAGAGACAGGTCCACGTGGTTCCTCCTGGCAGCGTCGATCGGCTCGGGCGCAGTCGGCGAGGAGCCGATCGGTGCGCTTCGCCCCGACCGTTACCCCTGCGTCTGCCGATCTAACCACGAGGAGAGGTTTCTGCCCGGTCGTGCGAGACTGGGGCACCCGCTCTACTGCACCCGCAGGTGGGGGTCGACTGCCGGAAAGAGGCTCTGGGTTGGACAGCACGATCCTCGCGTACGTCGGGTTTCTCGCTTTCGTCGTGGTCGCACTCGTCGTCGACCTCAAGGTGCTGCACAAGGATGCGCACGAGGTCACCACGAAGGAAGCCGCGATCACCTCCGCCGGCTGGATCGGGATCTCGCTGCTCTTCGCAGGGGCGATCTTCCTGATCGGCGACAAGATTCCCGGAGTGCCGGATGACAAGACGAACAACCAGCTCGGCCTAGAGTTCCTCACCGGCTACTTGATCGAGAAGTCGCTGTCCGTCGACAACATCTTCGTCTTCGTCCTGCTCTTCTCATTCTTCTCTGTGCCAGCTGAGTCCCAGCATCGCGTGCTCTTCTACGGCGTACTCGGCGCGATCGTCTTCCGAGCGATCTTCATCTTCGCCGGCGTGGCGCTCATCGAGCGGTTCGCCATCACCGTGCTGGCCTTCGGCCTCTTCCTCATCTACTCCGGCGTGAAGCTGTTCAAGAATGACGGTGAAGCGGTCGACCCGGCCAACAACCGGACGCTGAAGGTGGTACGCCGATTCGTCCCGATCAGCGACGACTACGACGGCACCAGGATGTTCACCAAGCAGGGCACCGTCGCAGGCAAGCCGATCACCGGCCGCCGGGTCGCCACCCCGCTCTTCGCCGCCCTGGTGGTGATCGAGGTCAGCGACCTGGTCTTCGCCGTCGACTCGATCCCGGCGATCCTGGCCATCAGCGATGACGCCTTCATTGTCTTCACCTCGAACATCTTCGCGATCCTCGGGCTGCGGGCGCTCTACTTCCTGCTCGCCGGAGTCGTCGGCAAGTTCCACCTGTTGCGGATCGGTCTCGCGCTGACGTTGTCCTACGTCGGCGTGAAGATGTCACTGACCTACCTGCACGAGCATGTCGACACCGCGTTCCCGAAGATCCCCACGTTGATCAGCCTCCTTGTCATCTTCGTGCTCATCGGCGGGTCGATCTGGGCATCCCTGCTCTGGCCGTCGAAGGAACCAGTGCTCGACGAGGGCTCGCTTCCCAACGACGAGCACGCCTCGTCGTCGCCGTTGCACTGACCGCGCAGAGCCTGCTGGGTCGGCTGCTAGACGGTCCGCGCTACCAGGACCAGCTCACCCACGTCGAGCACGTCGAAGCACGTGCGGCGCACACTGGGGACTGGCCGAGCTGGGTGGCTCCGCTGCTCGTCGAGCGGCTGCGCCTAGCCGGCATCGCGGCGCCCTACTCGCACCAGGTCGCGGCAGCCGAGCTCGCCCACGCGGGCTCTCATGTCGTGTTGGCCACGGGTACCGCGAGCGGGAAGTCGCTCGGCTACCTGCTCCCGGTCATCACGGCCCTGATCGATGACCCGAAGGCGTCCGCTCTCTACCTCGCCCCGACCAAGGCGTTGGCCGTCGACCAGCTGCGGGCCATCCGCGCGCTGACCATCACCCAGATCCGGGCGGCGACCTTCGACGGCGACACCGCTCGGGAGGATCGCGACTGGGTGCGGTCCTACGCCAACCTGGTGCTGACCAACCCGGACATGCTGCACCGCACAGTGCTGCCTGGCCACACACGCTGGGCAGCCTTCTTGCGGGGGCTGAGGTACGTCGTCATCGACGAGTGCCACGGCTATCGGGGCGTGTTCGGCTCGCATGTAGCCCAGGTGCTGCGACGGCTGCGACGGCTCTGCGCGAAGTACGGCGCCGACCCGACCTTCGTGCTGGCATCGGCGACGGTGTCGTCGCCGGATGTCGCGGCGGGCCGTCTCGTCGGCGCATCGGTCACGGCGGTAACCGACGACGGTTCACCGCGCGGGCCGATGGAGTTCGCACTGTGGGAGCCGCCGCTCACCGACGCGCGGTCCGGCGCGCGCCGATCGTCGACGGCCGAAACCGCGGACCTGCTCACCGACTGCGTCGTCGATGGCGTGCGCACGATCGCCTTCGTCCGGTCCCGGCGCGGGGCGGAGATCATCGCGACCCAGACGCGCCGGTTACTGGCGGAAGTCAGCCCCGAGCTGGCTCACCGAGTGGCCGCGTACCGGGCCGGCTACCTGCCGGAAGAACGGCGTCGCCTTGAAGCGGATCTTCAGTCCGGCGAGCTTCTCGGCATCGCCGCCACCAACGCCCTGGAGCTCGGCGTCGATGTGAGCGGCCTCGACGCGGTGCTGCTCGCCGGCTTTCCGGGGACCGTCGCATCGCTGTGGCAGCAAGCCGGCCGGGCCGGGCGCCGGGCGACGGCATCGCTCGCCGTCTTCGTCGCTCGCGACGACCCGCTGGACACCTACCTGGTGCACCACCCCGAGGCGCTGTTTGGCCGACCGGTCGAGGCGACCGTGCTCGACCCGGACAACGAGTACATCCTCGACCCACACCTGTGCGCTGCCGCTGCCGAGCTGCCCCTGACCGACGCGGACCTGGACCTCTTCGGGCCGACGACCGAGCATCGTCTTGCCGACCTGGTCCGTCGCGGACTTCTGCGACACCGTCCCACCGGGTGGTACTGGGCTCGCCGAGATCGAGCGGCTGACCTCGCCGACATCCGCGGCACAGGTGGCCCGCCCGTACGCATCGTCGAGACGTCGACCGGAAGGCTGCTCGGCACGGTCGACGCGGCCGCCTCCCACGGCGCGGTGCACGCCGGAGCGGTGTACCTGCACCAAGGAGCGAGCTACGTCGTCGACGACCTCGACCTCGCGCACGACGTCGCACTGGTCACGGCAGCAGACCCAGACTGGACGACGTCGCCGCAAGATGTCACCGACATCCGCATCGTCGAAACCCTGCGCTCGGTGTCCTGGGGTGCCGCTGATCTGCACTTCGGCACAGTGGACGTCAGCAACCAGGTCGTCGGCTTCGTACGCAAGCGGATTCTCACAGGTGAGGTCATCGGCGAGGCGCCCCTCACTCTTCCTGCTCGGCAGCTGCGAACCCGAGCCGTCTGGTACACCGTGACCCTCGACCAGCTCACCCGGTTCGGGGTCGACTGGGTCGACGTACCGGGGTCGGCGCACGCAGCGGAGCACGCCGGCATCGGCCTGCTTCCGCTGTTCGCCACCTGTGACCGCTGGGACATCGGCGGGGTGTCCACCGCTCTCCACGAGGACACCGGCCTGCCCACAGTCTTCGTCTACGACGGCTATCCCGGTGGCGCCGGCTTCGCCGAGCGCGGCTTCACGGCCGGTCGTGAGCACCTAGCGGCCACCCGTGAGGCGATCGCCGGCTGCGCCTGCGAGGTCGGCTGCCCCTCGTGCGTGCAGTCACCGAAGTGCGGAAATGGCAACAACCCCCTCGACAAGGCCGGCGCCGTACGCCTTCTCGACGCCGTCCTCGACGGCGCCCGCTGACCTTCCGGCGCCCCCCAACGGGGGTACGGCGCCGCGAGCCGGGTATGCCTCCCCCAGCAGGGCCGCCTCGGCCCACGACGCTCGGAGGTTCCAGTGATCGTTCTCGGACTCATGGTGGTCGCCCTCGCGGCGGTCGCCGGCACAGAGATCTTTCTCAGCAATGACCAAGAGACGACCGCGGAGGCGTTCAATCAGACGCTGTCCGGGGTCTCCCTCGGCGGCTTCTTCCTGGCCGGAGCGCTCACGACCCTGGTGCTGCTCTTCGGCGTCTCCCTGATCAACTCTGGCATGGGGCGCTCCCGACGTCGGCGCACGCAGCGCAAGGAGATCGAGACCCGGGCGCGCGAGGTGGAGGCCAATGCAGAGCAGGAGCGCCTCGCCGCCGTTGCCGAGGCTGACCGCCTGCGCGAAGAGCTCGCCCAGGAGCGGATGAACCAGGCCACGCTGGGCGGCGTCGTGGACCCGCCGGAGATGCGCGACGAGCCGTACCCCGTCGACAACGGGCCGGTCGACGACCCGGAGCACAGCCGCGACGACCACCGTGGGGTGCTGGGCCGCCTGCGCAAGGACCGCGTGGAGCGCTAGCCATCCTGCGGTCAACCACGTCTGGTGGTGCATCGCCCGTACTACAAACGCGCCGTCGTCCCTGAATGGGACGGCGGCGCGTCGTGTGTTCCAGCGAGCGAGCTGCCTACGGGTGAGGCACGGCGTTGAGCCAGCGGCGAAGGTGGCCAGCGATGAGGAACAGGATCAGCGACCAGCCGATGCTGCTCCAGAGCTTGCGTCCCTCGAAGGCCTCGGTGACGAACTCTTCGACGACCGAGCGGGAGCCACCGCCCTGCGCGGACGTGGCGAGCTCGGAGACGTCTTGCTCACCGAAGTCGAGGGTCTCCTCGTAGGTGCCCTCGTCCTCGAACACCTCAGGGTCGGCGAAGTTGGGCAGCGGGGGCAGCTTGGGTGCGCCCAGCTTAGGCTGGAAGTTCTTGAACGTCAGGGCGAACTGCTGCCGCTGAGCGATGACAGGAGCACTCGGGCGGCCGCTGGTTCCGGCGCTGGGCTGGGCAGATCCCCCGCTCGCAGGTCCGCTGCCGGAGGTGGAGCTGCCAGCGGTGGAGCCGGAGGTGGAGCCGCCGGAGGTGGAGCCACCGCCCGAGGTCCCGCCCGAGGTCGAGCCACCGGAGCCCGCTGATGCCGACGGGCTGGGCGAGGAGCCGCCCGACGTGCCACCTCCGCCCGAGGACGAGCCGCCGGAGCTCTGCGGCGGGGGGGACGCCGCGGGGTCCTGCGACGGCGGCGGGGGCGGCGGTGCGTCGATGCGCGCAGACGCATCGTCAGACCGTGCCGACTCCAAGACCTCCGAGCACCCCGGGCAGGTCCGGCGCTTGGCGACCACCGAGAAGGTCTTCTCACCCTCAGCCCCGGACGAGGGGTAGTCCACGACATGCTCGGTGCGATCCGGGGAGACATCGCGGGCGATGACCGAGCCGGCGGAGATGACGTCGTATCCAGCCAGGTCGGGCTCGTTGCCCCGGTCCCAGCGCACAGTGATCTGGGATTGCCCCGTGGTGGTCGCCGTCACGCCCGACGGACGACGCGGTGGGACCTTCATGACGAAGGATCGCTCGACCGGGCTGCTCGTGCCGCGGAGCCGGACGACGTGCGTGCCGTTGGGCGCTGGTCGGCCGTTACAGGTGACCCCGGGAAAGGACGGGCAACTCGGGTCATAGGTGAACTGGAGGTCAAAGGTGCCGCCGGACGCCCCACCGCCGGTGTGGCTGGCCACCTCGAACTCGGTGGATGATCCGGGCAGCTGGATGGTCAGAGCGACTTTGCCGGCGTCGTTGATCCCCCGGTTGATCTGCGCGCGCAGGACGAGGGTGCTGCCGTTGGTGAAGGTCTGGCCGGCCGCGGGGTCAGAGATCGAGCCGGAGGCGGCGTACGCAGGCTGGGCGAGGGTGATCAGCAGGGCGGGAGCGGCCAGGAAAGCCAGGCCGAGCGACGCCGTACGACGAGAGCGCAGACGCACGTCACTTCCCCCCTTCCATCGGCATGATCCTAACCCGGCGACCGCCCGCGAGGCCGTCCCGGTGGATGCTTCGACGCAAAGCGCCGCCGGGTTGACCGACATTCTCATCCTGTCTTCGCTTGCTGGAGTTGTGGTGCTTTCGCCCACGGACACTCGACTCGTGCCGTGGTATCCGGTTCAACGCCCGAGTGCTCCCGAAGTTACGGGCTGTTACGCCTTCACCGGAGTCGACTTCGACATGAGAGCGCGCAGGATGAGGCGCTCCCTGGCACTGCCCTTCGGATGGCAGGTGGTCAGGGTCAGCGTCTTCTGGCCGGGGGTCCGGGGCGGCCCGACCACGCTGAAGTCGGTGGGGCTGGTCGGCCATGGGTTGGCGTGGCCGTCGAAGCCTGGGACGAGGGTGTACTCGAACGTCGAGAACGGCGTGTCCAAGTAGATCTTGTCGCCCGCCACGAGCTCGTCCATCCGGTTGAAGGGGCGGCCGAACGTCGTACGGTGACCGGCAATCGCGACATTGCCCTCCTCGCCGGGGAGCGGGGTGCCGACGTAGTGACCCGCGCCGGCCTTGAGAGCGCTCGGCGTGGTGCCCTCGACGACGAGAACCTCGACGTCCAGCTTCGGGATCCGCAGCCGAGTGAGGCCCTGGCCCACCTTGATCTTGCGGAGCTGATACGCCTCGACGAACTCGGGATCGTCGAACTCGCTCCGCAGCCGACTCTGGATCCGGTTGGAGTAGAGGTCCGTGCCGAACGGGTAGGCGAACATGCCGACGCCGGCGAGCGCAAGGACGAGGGACAGCACCGAGAGCGCGCGGCGACCCCCGGGGCGACGGAGGGAGTCACCGACCAGGCGGCGGGTGGGGCGCGGGGCAGTCGGCACCGGCGGAGTCACGAACGAGGGGTCCATCAGTGGTCTCCGAGGGGGAGGGGGACGACAGTCGCGGCGCACAAGCTGATCGAGAGCAGTCTCCTACTCAACGCCCCGCAACGGCCAAAGTTCCGTGGTGCGCGCTGCTCCAACATCGACGAACCCTCGCCACGGCTTGAGCACTGAACCGACGACCCGGCCTACCGCAGAGTACGTCGGGCCGCGCGAACGCACGCGACGAGCACCACCACGAGGCCGATGAGCATGCCGTAGAAGCCGGCACGCGGACCCACGACGTCTCCGGTGAGCAGGCTGAAGAGGCCGGCTTCGACAGCGCCGGCGGCGGCGATCACGACGGCAGCCAACAGCCCGTCGGTACGGCGAGGGACTTCGGTCGAGTCATTCGTCGCCACCGCCCGTCGCCGCATCGAGCCGAAGAGGAGCGCGGTCGCGGCAATGGACGCGATGGGCAGGAGCCACAGCCGACCGGAGACCGCCACTGGCTCGCTGAGCCCGGCGGCGTAGTCGAACACGAGGAACGAGAGCACGGTGATCACCGTCCCGACCAAGGCAATCCGGAGCTCGATCGGCAGCGCAGTGAACCGATCTGCCCACCGGCGCGCCTGCTGCTTCGCTTCGCGTGCTGCGGGCGCCACGCGGTCGCCCACGGACGGACCGTCACGACGCGGCGAGTCGCCGGGGGCCGCATCGGAAGTCAGCACCGTGGTGGACCCGGTGGGCGGCGACGCGTCGGGGCCAGTTGGCGGACTTTTTGCGGGGTGCGGCTGGGCACGGGTGATCGGCCCTGTGTCGCGCACCGGCGGGGCCAGAACGCTCGCCCGACGACGGGACACCGCCGAGCTGTTGCCCTCCAGCTCGATCACGCGGGTTGCGGGTCCGCCTTCCGTCGGGGACCCGGGACTGCCACAGCTCGGGCAGAAGCGCATCGACGCGGGCAGATCTGACTCGCAGGTGGCGCAGGTCATGGCATCCCTCCGAAGCTGGGTCACCCTCCGTCGTACCCGGTGACCGCTCGGCTACTCACCGAACGGCACCGGCAACCCGGCTGGCCCGGCGACCGCGCGAGCGGGCGCCGACCCGAGACGGCGCAGCACTCCGCGCAGCGGCTGGCGTACGTCGACCGTCACCACACCGTGGGGGTCAACGCGACAGGAGACCAGGCTGGTCGGGCCGGCGCGCAGCAGATCCGCCGCACGCCGACACCCGTCGCCGCCCCGCGCGTGCGCCGCAGCACCGGCAAGAGCGGCGAGGTCGGCTGCTGATGCCGCGCGCGCCCGAGCCACGCCGACTACGCCGACCGCGCCGACGGCGCCGGCCACCACCAGCACAACAAGGCCTAGCCAGAGGACGTAGAGCGAGGCGCTGCCTCCGTCGCGCGACCTCGTCATGGCAACCCCTCGACGTCGGCGATCGCCTCGGCCGAGATCACCAGAGGCCCCCACAACCGCGCCAGCACCGGCCAGGGCGGGGCCGCCACCCGGGCGACCGAGACCATCGCCTCGCCATCGGACACATCGACCCGGACCTCGGCGCCGGAGCCGGCGACCTCCCGCGCGCGGACCCGGATCTCCTCGGCGGACTCGCCGCGCGCTGCCGCCCGCGCGCCAGCTCGCGCCGCCTCGACGCACCGGAGCTGGATCGAGATCGCACCGAGTGCCCACAAGGCGAACGCCAGGAGAAGCGCCAGCACCGGGAGCACGACTGCGGTCTCCGCTGTCGCGCTGCCGCGCTCGGATGAGCGGTCATAGGTCATCCATTGACGATGACACCGGGCTCGCCGGGTCGGATGTCCGTGACGACATCTGTGGATACCACTCGGATGTGCGGTGCGACCCCCGGAACGACAGACTGAACGACATGTCCAGCCCCGATGTCGAGCTCACCGCGCCGACTGATCCACTCCACCCCAGTCCCCGCCAGTGGTACCGCCGCAACCCGTTCCTGGCAGTCACCGGCGGCGTGCTCGTGGTGGTGGGCAACTTCTTCCTAGGGCTCATCGCCGTCGTGCTCCTGGCCGGCGACCGCACGCGCGACACCGACTCTCGCATCGGTGGAGCCATCCTGATCTTCGCGTGGATGTTCATCTGGACACTGCCGGGTGCATCGCCGTACGCCGGCTTCGCGCTGCTCGCCATCGCCGCGTGGTTCCTGCTGCGCAGTGCGCGCCGGCGGGCCTCCGGAGATGTTCAGTCGGGCTGGCGAGCGCCGGCCATTCTCGGCTTGGCCGCCGTCATACTCGCAGTCCTCGGTCTCGTCCCGTACGGCGTCCGCTCGGCGGAGTTCGACGCGGACGCGGCGGTCGAGCGAGTGCTCAGCGCCCGCGAGCGGGACTCCGATCGCCCGGTGCGACCCGCCGACTTCGCCGTCTACGGGGGACTGGCCTTCCAGGACGACTTCTCCCCCATCGAGCCGGCGCAACGACTGGTCGCCGCTGCGCGCTTCCGTTTCACCAACGCGCCCATCTACTACGTCGTACTCCTCGAGCAGAACCCGACCACAGCGAGCACCGGCGACGGCGAGCCGTGCTTCTCTGCCTCGGAGACGCTGACCGTCCATGGCATCACCGGCGAGGTGGTCAACCTCGGACGACAGGACGCGCGCGAGGAGGACGGTCGCTGTCTTCCCCTGCTCCGCGGCACCCGCGCCGACCTCGAGCCGGTCGAGTCGTAGCCGGCTGCGTGCCCGGGTCGGACAGGCGACAACGCGGAGGGGAGGCCGTTCTGCTGCGCGGCGAGAATATGAGGCAGGTAGACATCGAGTTCAGCAACCGCCGGGAGACGTCATGCTCCCTTCGACCCGCTCCAACCGCGACTGGAGAAGTGCATGAAGGCCAGAGTCATTTTCACTAAAGGTGAGCGGAGCCTCGTCGAAGCCGGCGTCGACCTGACGAAGAACGTGCTCGTGCCCGCCGCCCGCCAACATGCAGGCTACCGAGGCTACGTCGCGCTCTACGACGCGGAGCGCGGGCTCG
>Ga0136633_1000814_pt1 | contig 23520 bp, 27 predicted proteins | sample AntDrymeUQ832206_2_FD_105494 | JGI IMG/M metagenome (GOLD analysis project Ga0136633, IMG submission 105494) | Polar desert sand microbial communities from Dry Valleys, Antarctica - metaG UQ83 (22.06) | ecosystem: Environmental > Terrestrial > Soil > Desert | place: Antarctica: Dry Valley...
GCCCCAGCCGCACACGCCCTCGTCGCTCTCGACGCGGACGATCGTCCAGTCGTAGTTCGCCTCGATGACGGCGGTCGTGATGCGCGCGATCCGCATCAGCCGGCGTGCTCGAGGACGATCCTCGCGACCACGCCGCGACGGTCGTCCATCAGCGCGAACGCGTCTTCGTAGCGGTCGAGCGGGAACCGGTGTGTGACGATCGGGTCGACATCGACGAGCCGGTCGCGCAGGAGGCCGACCATATGCGCCCACGCGGCCGTCGTGTAGCCGACGCTGCCGAAGACGGAGAGGTCGCGAAGCGGGATGCGGTCGGCGGGCAGAGTCAACTCCAGGCCGCGACCGGCGATCCCGAGCAGCACGACGCGACCGCCTTCGCGCGCGAGCCGAGTGGAAAGCTCGGCCGCCGTCACCGACCCGGCCGTCTCGACCACGACGTCGATACCGCCGCCGGCGAGCCTCCGCGTCTCGGCCTCGGCGTCCGCCTGTGCAACATTGACGACGGCGTCGGCGCCGAGTGCGAGCGCCAGCTCGAGCTCCTCGTCCCGGAGGCCGTACGCGACGATCGTCGCGGGAGAGCGAAGGCGCGCGATCCGGATGGCGAGAGCGCCCATGGCACCAACGCCGATGACCCCGACCGTTTCCGCCGGCTCGATCCGGGCGCGCTCGAGCGCCTTCACCACGCAGGCACCGGGCTCCACGAGGACGGCAGCTTCGAAGGAGACGTGGTCGGGAAGCCGGTGCAGGATCCGGGCGGGGACGACGACGAACTCACCCCACCCGCCGCCACGGGTGAAGCCGACGGCGTCGTAGTTGGCGCAGAGGTGCGTGTCGCCGGCGCGGCAGCGAGGGCAGGCCAGGCAGGGAATGTTCCCTTCGCACACGACGCGCTCGCCCGGCTCGATGCCGGTGACGCCCTCGCCGACTTCGTCGACCACGCCGCTCCACTCGTGCCCCGGAATGACGGGGAAGCGCACCCACCTCGGGTCGAGTGCTCCGGTGGCGATGTCGAGGTCGGTGCGGCACACACCGGCGCAGATGCTGCGGACGCGAACCTCACCCAGGCCCGGCGCGGGTGTCTCGACATCGCGTAGCGCGACGTTGTTCGGCTGCTCGATGACGATGGCGCGCATGGGCGAAAGACGTCGGTCCGCGGCCGACGCTGGTGAGCCTATCGCCGCCCGGCGACCGCGCGGCGTGCTCGCGCCGGCGACTGCGCCTGTGCCGCCGAGGAGTCAAGATGACCAGATGAGGTTCGAGCAGGCGCTCGTCCAGGTTCGTTTCGTCGCGGAGAATGCTCCTGCACCGGTGTCGGTCTTCGTTGCGGACGACCACGGTGAGCTCGTCGCTGCGGCGACGATGGACGGCGCAGCGCCGGACACGCGTCTCAACGCGCAGCGGAAGGCGTACACGGCGGCGCGCAGCGACGCTCGCTCCACAGCCGACCTCGCGCTGAAGGCGCGGGAGGACGCCGTAGAACGCGCGAGTTTCGATCCGTTGTTCACGTTCTTCCAGGGCGGCGTCGCTGCCTTCGACGGCGCACGCCGGGTAGGTGCAATCGGCGTGAGCGGTCTTCCGGGGCCGGAGGACGATGCACTCGCCCGGCAGGCGATCGAAGCGTCAGGTCTTTCGACCGTCGAGCGCTAACCGTCCGCCGAGCGTCGGGTGACGTTGTCGTCGATCACGCCTGGAGTGCGCTCATGACCGCGACGCCTACTGCGATTGCCGCGATGCCGATGATCTGCAGCCGAGTCAGGCGTTCACGGAATAGGACGACGGCCATGATCGCGGCGATAGCGCCGAACTGGGAAGCGAGCACCGCCGTAATCGCGATCCCGTGTCGCGCGCCAAGCACGAAGAACACAAACCCGGCCACTTCTGCGACGCCCGCAGCGAGCACGAACGGCATGGCGCGGCGCGTGAGCGTCAGACGCGCGGCGATCGCCAGCGGCACTGCGATGGCCACAACGCCGAGTACACGGGGCGGAAGGATCGCCCATGCAACCGGCAACTCCGTGCCGACGCGGCCGGTCGCGTACAGGCTCACTCCGAACGACAACGCGGCAGCTGCGCCGAAGAGCGCGGCCTCGAGGTCGCGGTTCGAGGAACCTGAGCTCGACGAATCGCGACGTAACCCGGCCAGCACGGTCCCGACTGCGACAAGGGCGAGCGCGGCGCCGGTTCCCGCTGCAAGGTGCTCTCCCGCTCCAACCGCGATGAGCGCAGCGATCGCCCCCTCGGTCGAAGCGATCGCGGCGACGACGCCGACCTTGCCGATCCGGACTCCCGTGTATACGAGCAAGAGCCCCGCGCAATTGCCGATCCCGGCGAGGACGAGCCAGAGGGTTGCGGTGCCGTCTACATCCGGCACGCCTCCAATCAGCGCCCACGGAAGCGTCACCACGAGACCGGTGAGCATGACCCCGGCCAGCACGGACGGAGCTCCGATCAGCCTTGCCGCGCGCGCTGCGCAGATCGTGGTCGTGGCCCAGGCAAGCGCGGCACCAAGTCCGCCGAGGGCCGCAATCATGGACGGCCAGCCTAGCGCGGCTCTGGCAGGCTCCCCGAGTTGGTAGCGGGGGCATCTGAAGCACTAGGCGCGGACTCTCGTTTGACCGGCTCGGGTCTCGGGAATCCTTGCGCCATGCTCGTCCCGAACTGGCTCGCGGTCAGCAACTCGCTGAAAGAGCTGCTCATCATCGTCTTCATCGTGCTCATCCCCACCGTGCCGCTGACGTTCCTCGGGTGGAGCTTCCTCGGACGGCGCCGGACTGCCCGCGGTCAGGAGCAGGAGATCGAGTCGGGACGTTCTCCGGCGACGCCGTTTGCGGCGATCTCGGTAGTCGGCGGCGTAATCGCGGTGGTGGCGGTGTTGACCCTGCTGCTCGTGGTTGCCGTTCGGGCAATTGCCGCCTGAGCACCGTCGCCGTCGACTATCGGTGTTCGTGCGTCGCCCACCCGAGCGAGCAGCTCGACCAGGTCGCCGGACGGAGCAACGCGCCGCGCAGCGCCAGCGCCACGCCCAGCGTGACCGCCGCGCTGGCAAGCCCGATCGAGTTGACGAGCATCAGCGGAACGCTTCCTATGTCGACGCCGTAGACGAGCCAGATGCCGTACCCGACGACCTAGACGGCGAGAAAGAGGGCAGATACCTTGCACGAGCGTCGCCGCTCGAGCATCTGGCGTGCCTGGAGCAGGACCGCAATCGCGGCCCTACTCCGTAGCTGGTTGCGAGCAGCGCGAGCATCTCGTGCAAGTTTGCGACTCGGGAGCTCCTGACACGGTGCTGCTCGCACCACTTCGTGGGTACGGCTGCCCGCACCATGGAGTTGTCGTCTCAGCGGGGAAGACGTAGCCCGAGCCGGCGGGGGAGCGATGCGACGAGCGCGGTCAGCGCACCCGTCGGCCGTCCCGCGTCCTCCGCGCGGTCCTTCCGCACGAGCGCGCGGCGGATGAGCGAGCCTCCGACATAGCGAAACGGCTCTGGAGGGAAGAGCTTGCGGTCGGGCTCGACGATGGCGAGCGACGTGCGCTCGTCGCGCCGATCGAGCGCCAGCCGGGCGAGGATCTCGCCGCCCAGATACGACGGCCCCACGCCGTTGCCCGTGAAGCCGAAGCCGTGATGGATGTTCCCGCGGCTAGCGAATATCGGGAGATGTGTCGGAGAGACATCGATCGGGCCTCCCCATGCATGTGTGACGGCTCGCCCTCGAAGTTGCGGGAAGAAGCGAACGAGGCTGTCGCGCGTGCGCTCGATCACGGTCGCATCCAGCTCGAGCCGCCCGGCGGCGCGAGCTCCGAAGCCCATCGTGCCGCCGCCCCAGCCGAAGACGATGCGCCCATCTCTCGTCGTCCGCATGTAGTGCACGAGCGTGCGGCTGTCGACGATCGCCTCGCCGCCGATCCAGCCGAGGTCGTCGATGACGTCCGGTACCGGCTCGGTAAGGACGATATGGCTCGAGGCGACCGCTAGCGAGAGCCGGTAGCCGGGAAAGCGCGTCGCCTGGGAGTTCACGGCGAGGACGACGGCGCCTGCCCTGACGCGACCGGTCCGCGTCTGGACGCCGTCCGCGGCGAGCTTCGTGACTTCTGTTCGCTCGTGGATACGAACGCCGCGCTCGAGTAGGCGTTCGCGGAGGCCGAGAGCGAGACGAGCGGGGTGGACGGTCGCGTTCAGGCGGTACAGCGCCGCTCCTTTGAAGAGGGGAGACGCGCAGCGGGCCTGCGTCTCCTCTGCTCCGAGAGCGACGATCTCGTCGGGCGCGTCGAGGTCGGCGCACGCTCGCACCTCCTCGTCCCACGATCCGAGCTGGGACTCGGTGGTTGCGACCTGGAGCATCGGGGCCTCGCGATACCAGGCATCGACATCGTGGTCGCGACACCAGGATCCGATTCCGCGCACCGCGTCTTCTGACGCGCGGCAGACTGCGAGCGCCGCCGAGACGCCGGACTGGTCGCGCAACGTGTCGACGTCCCCCCAGAGCGTCTCGCAGAATCCACCGTTGCGCCCGCTCGGGCCGTGTCCGCAGACGGCGGCCTCGACCAGGACGACGTCGACCTCAGGCTCCAGTTCGCAGAGTTGCCAGGCCGTCCAGAGCCCGAGATAGCCGCCGCCGACGACGACGACATCGGCCCGCGCGTTCCCGTCGAGCGGGCGGGTTGGCACGACAGGACCGGCTTCCTCGAGCCACCACCCGTGCCGCGTGTGTCGCACCGCGTTTCCCTCCCGGCTGCGCTACGCGGGCTGCGAGCGCCGCGAGATCGAGAAGGTCAATGCGACGAGCACCGCCGCCGCGAGCGGGACCAGGATCGTCCACAGCAGCACGACCCCGCCGACGATCGCACCGACCGAGATCAGGCCGACAGAGATCCACCACGGTGCGTTCCGAACGACCGCGCCGATGACGATCGCTGCCGCCGCTCCGCCGAGGATTACGACCCAGAGCACCTTGCCGTCGACGAAGTCCCAGAAGATGCCCACGATCGCGAAGGCAATGTAGATCGACACGAGCGCGGCGATGAGGCCGCGGTGAATCCTGCTGACCCGTTGGCTTGTCATCGCGGCGAAGCCTTCCAGTCGTGGCGTGCCCGGGTCAACCGAGAGGAGCAGCCGGACGTCGATACGGTGAACAGATGCATTCCGGAAGTGTCCCCGTAGCACACGACCACGTCCACGCCACAGACGACTCTCACGACGAGGAGGTCGGCGTCCACGATCACGGTCATGGGCCGCATCAGCACGTCTCCGAGGAGGCACACGGTCACTCGCACGGGCTCGTCGATCGGTCGATCGTGCGTTCGCGAGCAGGAGTGCGCGCGGTATCGATCAGCTTCGGAATCCTTGGGCTGACAGCTCTTGCGCAGGGGGCGCTCTTCGTGCTCACCAGCAGCGTGGCGCTTCTCGCCGATCTGATCCACAACGGCGGAGATGCCCTGACGGCGATCCCCCTTGGCATCGCCTTCTTCGTGCGGAGCGAACGCGCCGAACGGCTGGCGGGTTACCTCGTCGTGCTTGCCATCGTCGTCAGCGCTGCTGTGGCTCTCTACGAGACGATCGTCCGATTTCTGCATCCCCAGGATCTCTCGCACCTGTGGGTTCTCGCAGCCGCGGGAGCGCTCGGCTTTGTCGGCAACCAGGCCGCTGCGCACGTCCGGCTTCGTGCCGGGCGCCGCCTGCACAGCCCCGCGCTCGTCGCCGACGGAAACCATGCGCGTATTGATGCATACGTGTCGCTGGGCGTGATCGCAAGCGCCGGCGTCGTCGCACTTGGCTTCGAGGTCGCCGACCCCGTCGTGGGCCTGGCGATCACTCTCGTGATCCTCAAGATCACATGGGACTCTTGGCGAACGATCCGCGCGGGCTAGCCGGGCCGGCGGGAACGGATAACAGCGGAGCGAGATCTAGAGGGGTGGCGGACGGGACTCGAACCCGCGACCACCGGGACCACAACCCGGGGCTCTACCAACTGAGCTACCGCCACCGCGGCCGAGACAGGATAGCCCTAGATCAAACGCTTCTCGAGGTACGCCGCCAGCCGAGTCAGCGGGAACGAGATGACGAAGAAGATCGCCATGACCGCGGCGTAGATCTCGAAGGAGTGGATCTCGCCGAGTCCGATCGGCGGTGGCGCGGTGAGTCGCTCGACCGAGCGCTCGCCGGACTCGAGCAGCTCATTCGCCCCGATTACCTGCGCGATCGTCGTGTTCTGGATGATGTTGACGAGCAGGCTCACGAGCGGGGGGAGGAGCCGGCGGAGCGCCTGCGGCATGATCACGAAGGCGTGCCGGCCGACCCAGCCGAAGCCGAGGGCCGAGGCCGCCTCGTGCTGCTCGCGCGGGATCGACTGCACCGCGCCCCGCGTCGCTTCGGCCACCTGCGCGCTGCCCCAGAGGATGAGGCCGATCGCAGCCGCGGTGAGCGCCTCGAACCGCAGGCTCAGGCTCACCGCAGGGAGGAGGAAGTAGATGATGAAGATCGTCACGAGGATCGGAAGTCCGCGCCAGAACTCGATGTAGAGGCGGATGACCCCCCGGAGCGGCAGGAATCGGATCGTCATCAGCGTTCCCAGCGTGACGCCGATTAGCACCGCACCCGCGAGGGAGATGCCGGCGATTCTGAGGGTGTTGACGAGACCCTCCTCGAGCATGTAGCGGGCGACGTCGCCGACCCAGTCCGGGAGGTTCATCAGAGCGCCTTCGGCAGGGCGAGATGCGACTCCAGAAACCGGATCAGCGCGGACAGCGTCCAGACGATGATCAGGTAGGTCGCGGCGAGGACGGTGAAAGCTTCGACGGTCTGGAGCGTCAGCGCCTGGACTTGAAGCACCGTGGTCGTGAGCTCCGGATAGCTGATGACGTACATCAGGGACGTGTTCTTGACGACGCTGATGTAGGTGTTGATCGAGGACGGCAGGGCGATGCGTCCGCCGATCGGAAGCGTGACGTTGAGGAAGGTCGAGATGCCGCCGAACCCGAGCGCGAAGCCCGCCTCGCGCAGGCGCGCCGGCACGGCCTCGAATCCGGCGCGGAAGTTCTCCGTGTTGAAGGCGCCGCCCCAGATCATCACTGCGAGCCACGCGACCGTGAACGCCTCGAGCCGGACGCCGATCTGAGGCAGCCCGTAGAAGAGGAAGAAGATCTGGACGAGGATCGGCGTGTTGCGGATCACCTCGACGTAGACAGCGGCGAGTTGACTTACGACAGGTACGCGGTGCGCGCGAGCGGCACCGAGGACGAGGCCGATGAAGAACGCGCCTGCGATCGCGATCGCCGACACGAGGAGCGTCCTGCGCAGTCCCGCCTGGAGCTCGTCGGCGTTCGCGTCCACGAACGACCACACGTCCGAGAAGAACGACGGGTCGAAGCCGAGCGCGAGTAACGAGCTCATCCGAAAAGCGGAGCGGCCGCGTGCGCGGCCGCTCCTTCCTTTACCTCCGCAGGTGTACCCGCTACGAGCACACCGTCGTGATGTCGCCCTGGTTGTAGGCGAACGTCTGCTTCGGCCTCAGGATGTTCTTCGAGAACGGCGCGACCTGCTTCGGAGGCACCGTGTTCTTGAGGATCGGGAAGAACAGGTCACGCTTCTTCATCAGGTTGAGCCGGGAGTCGACCCAGCGCTTCAGCGCGACGTTCCCCTGCTTGATCCCGATGCCGTACGGCTGCTGCAGGAAGAGGTCGTCGGTGAGCTTCGTCGTCGGATCGGTCACCGCGATCCCGAGGAGGATCGTGTCGTCGAACATGAGCGCGTCCGCACGCCCGTCCCTGAATGCCAAGAGCGCGTTCGTGAAGCCGTCGGTGATGACGAGCTTCGTGTCCTTGTAACAGTTCTTCACCCAGCGGTCGTAGACCGAGCCACTCGTGGTCGCGATCGTCTTGCCGGCGAGGTCGTTGAGCCCCTGCACCGAGCCGCCGTTCTTGACGAGCAGCCGCCCGGTCGCCTTGTAGTACGCACGCGAGAAGTCGATGCGCGTCTCGCGATCCGTGTTGTAGGTGAACGTCGCGATCACGAGGTCGACCCGGCCTGTCGTAAGGGCCGGCTCGCGCGCCGGCGTCGTGACGCACGACATCGTTACCCGATTCGGCTTGCCGAACGCGAACTTCGCGAACAAGCGCGCGATCTCGACGTCGAAGCCGGCGTTCTGGCTCCGCGCACCGATGTAGCCGAACGGCGGCGTGTCGCACTTGACGGCGATGTTGAACCGCCCCCGCGAGCGGATGTCCGCGGGGAGCGGCGGCAGCTTCGCCTGCGCCGCCGCGAGGCTGGCGGTCGAATCGGCCTCGCGGGCGGATGCTACGCCGCCCCAGACGGCGAGCAGTGTGCCCGCCGCGACCGTCGCGACGATCCCGATTTTGACTCTTCTCATTCGGCCTTTCCTCCTTCGTCGATGGTGAGCTCCTCCAGGGAGTGTGCGAGTTGCAGGCTGCGCCGCAGAAACTGCTGCGTGCGCTCCTTCTTCGGTTGGTCGAGGATCTCCGCCGGCGGGCCTTGCTCGACGATGCGGCCCTCGTCCATGAACACCACGCGGTCTCCCACGTCGCGGGCGAAGTGCATCTCGTGCGTGACCACGAGCATGGTCATACCCGTTCTGGCGAGGTCGCGCATAACGACGAGCACCTCGCCGACGAGCTCCGGGTCGAGTGCGGACGTGACCTCGTCGAAGAGCATCACGTGCGGGTTCATCATCAGCGCCCGCGCGATGGCCACCCGCTGCTGCTGGCCGCCGGAGAGCTGATGCGGATACTGGTCCGCCTTCTCCTCGAGGCCGACCGAGGCGAGCAGCTCGCGCCCGCGTGCTTCAGCCTCGCGCCGGGGTAGCTTGCGGATGCGGCGAGCTGCGAGGGTCAGGTTGTCGATCGCCTTCAAATGAGGGAAGAGGTTGAACTGCTGGAAGACGATTCCGATCCGCTGCCGGACCCCGGAGACGTCCGTGCCCTTGCCGGTGATCTCCTCGCCCTCCAGGTAGATGCGGCCCGCCTGAATCGGCTCGAGCAGGTTCACGCAACGGAGCAACGTGCTTTTTCCGCTCCCGCTCGGACCGATGACGACCAGCACCTCACCGAGCGCGACGCTCAGGTCGATCCCGTCGAGAACGAGGTTGTCGCCGAAGCTCTTCCGCACGCCTTCGAGTCGCACCATCGGCGATCCGTTCGCGGCCGGGCGCGTCGAATCGCTGGTGACCGGTGACGCCTCGATGTTCACCAGGGTTTCCCCACCCGGGGACCATGAAACGGAACCGCGTGCCTCAAGTCAAGTGGTTGACGTCGGCCGGTAAGGCCCGTACCCTGGGCCCGTACCCTGGTCGGGTCGTCGAGCGAGAGGAGGTTGTGTCCATGAAAGTCGTCCGCTTCATCACCTCCGGCTCGCCGTCGTCCTGAGCTAGGTCGCTCTTCCCTAGCGCACGCTCCACTCGGACGCGCCGAGCCGTGGTCAGGTTCGCGTTCACCTTTACCGAGTGAAGGAGCAGCAGTGTCCGATCGCACCCTGGCCGTGCAAGAGCTCGTCTCACTGGGGTGGTCTGACGAGCTCGAGGCGGCCTTCGACCCATATGCGGAGCGTGGCTTTCGCCCCGCCCGCGTCGTCGCGGAGCACCGCGGCGGCTATCTCGTCCGTAGCGAGCTCGACGAGCGGCTCGCACACCCGCGCGGAAAGCTCCGCGACGACGAGCTCTTCGGCGGTATGCCGGCGGTCGGCGACTGGGTCGCCGTCTGCGACGCACCCGGAGAGCGGGCGGCGATCGAGGCCGTTCTCCCCCGACGGACGAAGGTCTCGCGCAAGACGCCCTGGCTCAAGGCCGAGGAACACGTGCTCGCCGCCAACGTCGATACCGTGCTACTCGTCACCGGGCTCGACGGCGACTTCAACCCGCGGAGGCTCGAGCGGTACCTGGTTGCGGCCTGGGACAGCGGCGCCAATCCGGTCATCGTCCTCACGAAGCTCGATCTGCTCGACGACCCGGACCGGCTGACCGAGGCGGAGTCGGTCGGGTTCGGGGTTCCCGTGCTCGCCGTCAGCAACCTGACCGGCGAGGGCATCGAGGAGCTCCGGGCACTCCTGCGTCCGCGGCACACATTCGTGCTCCTCGGCTCGTCGGGCGTCGGGAAGTCCACGCTCGTGAACCGCCTCGCGGGCCGGCGGCTGATGCCCACCGGCGACCTGCGAAACGACGGGCGCGGGCGACATACCACGCGCCACCGCCAGCTGCTCGTCCTGCCGAACGGCGCGCTGCTCGTGGACACACCGGGGTTGCGCGAGCTCCAGGTGTGGGAAGGAGATGTCGACAGCGCGTTCGCCGACATCGCGGAGATCGCGAGCACCTGTCGATTCAACGACTGCGCCCACGAGACGGAGCCGGACTGTGCGATCCGCGAGGCGCTCGAGACGGGTGCGCTCGACCGAGAGCGCTGGGCGAGCTACCTCAAGCTCCAGCGCGAGCTCCGTTCCGTCAGGACGCGGCGGGGCACGCGCGAGCATCGCGAGCTAAAGCGCCGCTGGCGGGCGCGCACCCGCGAGTCAAGGCGCGCCCGGCGCTACGGAGGAAAGCAGTGATCGGCTAAGCAGGTTTTGCGCCCTTCGAACACGTCGAAAATACGCCCGTGGCACCGCGCGATTTCTTCGGCCCGAGAGCGTTTCGGAACGGCCGCGTGCGGGTGTACGGGTGCTCGCCCGGTTGTCTACTGATCTCCCTCGTCCTCTCGGTGCTTCTCACGATCCTGCTGAACGTGTTCATCAGGCTGTTCTGACGACTCGAACCGCTGCGGTCGGTGGGTCGCCGCTACAAGCGGACATCGCGCGATGGTTAGTGGATGCCCTGCACGGGTAGGCGCTCTGCACCAACTACTACGGAGGCCGCCATGCCTGAGATCAGCAATCCCAAGGAGCTTTTCCTTCACGAACTCGGGGACATCCTGTACGTCGAGCGAAACCTGGCGGAGGAGACGCTTCCGAAACTCATCGGAGAGGTTTCAGACGAAGAGTTCAAGTCCGGCCTCGAGAACCACCTCGAGGAGACGAAGCAGCACGTGACGAACGTGGAGCAGGTCTTCGACATTTTCGGCGAGGAGCCGCATGAAGAGGAGTGCGTCGGCTTCGAGGGTCTGAAGCAGGAGCACGACGAGCTCATAGAGAAGGCTTCTTCTTCGCTCGTAGACTCGATTGATCTCGGCGCGGCCGCCCGCACCGAGAACTACGAGATCGCCGCCTATGAGGGTCTCCGCCGGATGGCGAAGGCACTTGGTGAGGATCGAGCGGTCAAGCTCCTCGACCAGAACCTCGCGCAGGAGAAAGAAGCGCTTCGCGAAGTCGAGAAGATCGCAACTCGCATCAGCAGCGAGTCGGTCACCGAGACCGTCAGCTCATAGTTTCGCGCGGCATTCGTCGTCAGCGCGAACAAGGGGTCCCGGTGTTCATGAGCCACCGGGACCCTTCTTTCTGCTCGCTGCGCACTCGTACGTCGTCCTGTTTCGCCGGAAGGCAGATGGGTATGACACGCGCTCCATCAACACACGGAGGTAACAGATGATCCGACGGATCGACCGCATCGCTACCGAGCTGCCCCCGCCGACGGAACCAGATCCGGCAGGCGCGGCGGCCGTTCAAGAGCTCATGGGTGGACGTTTCGGGGAAATGTCCACGTTTTTGAACTACACGTTTCAGTCTTTCAACTTCCGAAACCGACAGGGCGCGCGCCCGTTCTACGACCTGATCGCGAACATCGCAGGCGAGGAGTTCGGGCACATCGAGCTCGTCGCAGCTGCGATCAACACGATGCTCACCGGCGCGACCCCGGAGACGAACGGACGCAACAAGGCGCCACTCGCGTCTCTCAAGGGCGTCGGCAATCCGCATCACTTTCTCGCCGGCGGCCAGGGTGCTCTGCCGCAGAACTCGCAAGGGCGTCCGTGGACCGGTGACTACGTCTTTTCGTCAGGCGACCTCGTCGAAGACCTGACGCACAACTTCTTCCTGGAAACCGGAGCGCGAAACAACAAGCTCAAGGTGTATGAGATGGTCGAGCATCCGGCGGCGCGCGCGCTGACCGGGTACCTCCTCGTTCGGGGCGGTGTCCACCAGGTCGCCTACGCGCGAGCGGTGGAGCGCTTGACGGGCGCCGACCTCACGAAGCTCTTCCCAACGCCCCGGATCCCGACGGAGAAGATTCCGGAGTGCAGGCCGCACATCAAGCGCGGCGATCATCTGCGCCTGTACAGATTCTCGCCCAACGACTACCTCGAGCTCGCGGCTGTCTTCAATGGTCCACATCCCGAGACCGGCGAGGATCTCGTTGTCATCGACGAGGCGCCTGAAGGCGTGCCGGCGCACGACCTTCCCTCCCAACCGGCCGTCTTTGCTCCCGATTACGCGCCCGAGGAGATCGCCGAGATCGCAGAGAAGCTGCGCGTGAAGGCAGGCATGCCGAAAGCGCCAACCGGCGAAGTCGCAAACGGACGAACGCCGACGAAGCCATCCCGCACTGCCCGAAAACGAGCCGCCGCTCGTTCGAAGTAACCCGTCGACGGTCGGCGAGGCGACTGCGGGGCTGTCGGCTTCACCTGGCTCGACAGCCTCGGCTCGCCTCTCGACGGCCTACATGCGGCTTCCGTCGCGCGGCCCGCCGGAGACCTCGCTGGTGCGCGGCGGAGCGGACGACCTAGGTGCTGGCATGAGGCAGGGTGAACGCATCCTCCGCTTGTGGAGGCGAGCAGCTTGGTCAGTCCGTACCGGCCTTCTTCCAGAAGGTCAGCCAGTTGCCCTCGTGATCTTCCACGGTGAACTCCTCCTGACCCCACGGTCGCTCGGCGAGCGGATCGACGATCCGTACGCCGGCTGCTTCGAGCCTGGAATGAAACGCGGCCAGATCTGAGGCTTCCATGTACAGGGCGATGCACGAAGGGGTTCCCAGGCGTTCCCGGATCGCAGCGTTGTACTCGTCGCCGTAGTGATCGGCCACCGTCTCGATCATCACGTGAGCATCACCGCGTGTGAGGGATGAATTGCTCTCGCCGTCGCCACCGCGGTCGAGGGTGAACTCGAGCGGCCCGCGATAGAAGGCGAGAGCTTCCGCCATGTCCCGCACGCGGATCGCCGGAATCACTCCCCATTCAGTCACGATCGGCTCCTCGCGCTAACCACGTGCTCATTCTGGCACCACCTGAGGTATTCCGGTCATCGTCATTAGTGCACGAACCGCCCCCGAGGCACGCGACCGGGCACTCGCGCTAGGCGCCAGAACCTTCATACAAAAGCCCTTCGACGCCGAAGCAGTGCTGGAGATCGTGGAGCAAGCATTGATGCCGTCTCCTTACTCCGGTAGGTGAGATCGCTCTCACCGCCACACGTTGCCCTCAGCCATCTCGGCGTTCGAGGCCCAGGGGCGACGGGTCATTGCAGTACTTTCGATGATGGCCCCGGGAAGAGTCGAACCTCCGCCCGCAGATTCGAAGTTCGGCCAGCGTCCAGATCAGCCGAGAGCAACCGAGGACGAGTGGGGCTTGGCAGCCGTTCTGGCTGGGTCTCCGGATCGGCTGTCTCGGCCGTTCTCGGGTAGCCGGCTCGACCCGGAGCACTGGGCGAGCTACTTCAAGCTCCAGCGCGAGCTTCGCTTCGTAAGGACGCGAACGGGAACGCGCGAGCATCGCGAGCTGAAGCGCCGCTGGCGGGCGCGCACGCGCGAATCGCGCCGCGCCCGCCGCTACGGCGGCAAGCCGTGACTACTTCGAGATACGCGTGATCCAGTAGTCCGTCGTCGGCGTGGGCGTCGTGCCGAAGCGCGCGTTGACCGCGAAGAGGAACCTGCCACGCTCCGCGATCGTCGTCGGGACGTCGAACTCCGGATCCGTGATCCGCTTGACCACGCGACCCGTTCGCGTATTCACCGAGAGCTTGATCTTCGCGATGACGTTCAAGCGGTTCTGGACGACGTACAGCGTGCGACCGTCGAGGAGGATGCCGTCGCCGTTCGGGACTTTCGCCGTTCGCGAGCTCGATCTCCCTCGTCACGCCCTTCAGGCTGACCGCGAAGAGCTTCCCGGTCGCCGACTGGACGACGACGAGAGCCTTGCCGTTCGGAAGCGCGTCGATGCCGTTCAGGTTGAAGCCTCGACCTGCCGGTAGTCGCCCGTGAGGGTCACGGTGCGCACACCGGAGGCGGCGCCCGGTCGGCCGCCAAGCCCAGAGGGACGCGGTAGAGCACGGGCTTCGATGAGTCCGTGAACCAAGCGGCGTTCTTCGTCACGACGACGTCGTTGATGAAGCTGCCGCCGGTCGAGAGCTGGTAGCTCGTGATGTTGGCTCCGCTCCCCGCGTCGTAGACGAAGGCGCTGCCGGTGTTCCCGCCGGCGACGAAGATCCGGCCGCGATCCACCTTCATGCCGATCGACGCCCGCCCGCTCTGCGCGGGAACGAGGATCGCTCCCGCGCCGGTGCGGAGGTTGCGCCGTAGACGGCTCCAGTCGGGATCGAGCCGACGTAGAACTGGTCACCCGAGATCGCGATGCCCTCGGGCTGGAACCCGTCGGGAAGCTCGATCCGCTTCGGATAGACGGTCGCGGCGCCGGCGAGCGCGGTGATCGCAAGCATGCCGACGAGCGCGAGTGCGAGAAGTCTCCTCATCCGTGGTCTCTCCCTTGGTCGTTTGCTCATAGAGGTGATACGGGCGGCCGGGCCAAGCGGTTCTGGCGCGCGGATGGGCGCGCACGCGGTTCACTCAACTGTGGTTACCACCTCTGCCGGGACGGAAACCGCTCCCCTGCAGGTCCTGACCCCATCTGAAAGCTCGACCGCGCTTACGGCGCCGGCGCGTCTTCACCTCTGCCTACGATGCCGGGCGTGATCCGGCTCGCACTGGTCGTGGGCGTCCTGGCCGCGCTCGCGGGCATCGCCGCTCCGGGGTTCGTCGTCGTGAGCGACGTCGCAGCGTGCACACGCGGCTACTCGCCGTGCCTTCCCGTGAGGAAGGATCTCGACTGCGGTCAGATCGCGAACGCGAAGAAGCCGATTCGCGTCGTCGGAGCAGATCCGTACCGCCTTGACGCGGATCGCAACGGGCTCGGCTGTCAGCTCGCGGGAAGGGGCGGCGGTCGACGGTCGCCCTGGGGCCTGATCCTGCGGAACCCTTCGGGTAAGGAAGCGACGCAAGCGCGCGTCGGAAACGTGCTCACCGCGGTCGGCTGGTCGCCGAGCTCGTTCCGCGGCGAGCGGTTTCGACTCTGCAACGTCGTGAAGACGAACTTCTCGAGTCAGGTCACCTGCGCAGAGGAGCCCGGCCCGCGCGGCCAGCTCAAGGGAACGGTGCAGCGCCTCGGGACGTGGCTGATCCGGATCGGCCAGAGCGACGGCGGGGCCTTCAAGCTGACGCTCCGGGTGAACGGCAAGGTGCGTGCGGTCGACACCGTTCCGCTCGGCTAGCTCCCTTCGGGTCGTGGCGCTGGCGACGGATGGCCCCGGGAGGAGTCGAACCTCCGCCCGCAGATTCGAAGTTCCCATGGCGTCTCGTGTGACCTCGGCTGATCTGGGCATTTCCAGCGGCAGCGCGAGCATCTGGCGCTTGAGCGTCACTTCGATCTCGTCCGTTCTCTGGGGGTCTTGTTGCCCCGCGCGTTGCCCCGGCTCAAGCCCTCTCGTGAGTCAAGCCCTCTCCGAACTCGCGCTCCCAACACTCCGGGCAGAAGACGTGAAGCTCGCCAACGCCTCCGACCGCCATTCCTCGTCTCGTCGTCGCCCCGGTGCTCAGTACCCTCGGCCCATGAACAAGAGGGAGAAGAAGCGCAGGCGGCAACGCGCTCAACTCGCTGCGCGTCGAAGGACCGCGCTCGATGCCAAGGAGTTCCCGGATCGACGTGCGATCTCCGCCGGAGTAGAGGCTCAGGGCGGCGTCCCTGTGGCCGAGGAGACGTTCATCGTGCGTGTCGAACCGATCCGCCTCGAAACGGGCGAGGTTCTCTGGTTTCAGTCGCCTCACCACGCAGTCGCCGTGATCGAGGCACTCGAACCTGGCTGGATCCCCGAGCGGCTGCGACCCCAGCTCGGCCTGTCGTGACGGTGTCCCGTGAGCAAGCGTCAGGGTCGTCATGGTGTTCGGCCCCCGTCCCTTTCAGTCTGAGGTTGACGCGCTGCTCAGGGTGAAACGCTCGTTGTAGCCGCCCACGAGCTGCTCAGCGTCGGCAACGGTCCTGATCGCCCGTAGCGGCGACGCGAAGAGCGTAAGGAAGCACAGCGAGCAGCAACCCGCAGCGATCCACATGGTCTCGCGCAGCCCGATCGCAGTTCCGAGCGCTCCACCCCCGAGCATCCCGAGCGGGATGACACCCCACACCACGAACCTGCGCGAGGCGTTCATGCGGCCGAGCATCCGGTCCGGCGTGATCTGCTGCGAGAGGCTGATCCCGACGACGTTGTAGACGACCGCGCTGAAGCCGAGGATCAGCCCTGAGGCGACGAGCAACGGGATGACGAGCGTGCCACTTGCGAGCGGAATGAAGAAGAGCGAGAAGTTGCCCGCTGCTGCGGCGCCAATCATGACCGGCCCGGTCCCGAAGTCCCGCCCGAGGCGCGACGCGACGATTGCTCCGGCCAGCGTGCCAAGGCTTCCGAGAGAGCCGATGATGCCGATCGTCGCTGCCGAGAGGTCGAGGTCGCGGACGGCGTACACGAGGTAGATCGAAAAGACAGCGCTGTAGAAGAAGTTCGAGAGCGAGACGTAGATGAGGTTCGGGCGCATGATCGGGTGCCGGACGACGAAGCGCAGCCCCACTGCGATCTCTGATCGGAGTCGCCCTTTCTCAGTGGCCTCCCTCTCGGGAAGAGACTCCTCGCGTCGGATCGCTGTAACGAACAAGGCCGAAGCCAAGAAGCTAATCGCGTCGATGAGGATTGCGAAAGGCGCACTGAATGCGCTGATGAGCACGCCCGCCGCCCCAGGTCCTGCGGTCTGCGCTGCGGAGCGGGTCACCTCGAGTTTCCCGTTGGCGTCGGGGAGCTCATCGCGCTCCACCAAAGACGGCAGATACGACTGGTACGAAACGTCGAAGACGACCGTGAACGCTCCGACCACGAAGCCCACAACGTAGAGCTGGCCCATCGTAAGTGCGTCAAGGAAGTACGCGAGGGGTACGGTCGCGAGGCCGACCGCCCGCCCCCAGTCGGCGACGATGAGGATGGGGCGTCGGCGGAGGCGATCGACCCAGGCACCAGCGGGGAGCGAGAACAGGATGAAGGGCACGAACTCGACGACGCCGAGTGCGGCAACCTCGAAGGCGCTCGCATCGAGCAGGAGGATCGCGACGAGCGGCAGCGCAAGACCGGTGATCTGGCTCCCGAACTGGCTGATCGTCTGCCCTGACCAGAGGCACAGGAAGTCTCGGTTATGCCAGAGCACACCCTGCGGTCGAAGCCGCTGGGCGAGGTTCCACATGAGCCGCGACTCTATCGCGGCAAGCTCGTCCCATTGGACTGGGCGTCAGGGCGTCATGGTGTTCAAGGCACGGCGGCAGGCGAGGCGAGCCTCCTCGGGGACGAAGGCGGGTAAGTGAGCGTTACGGATCGGCGCAACGCGGCACGCTCCGCCGAGCCGCCATCTAACGATCGCCCAGCGTGCAGCGCTCGCGCTCGACCTCCTGCCGAGGTTGGAGGAGGAGGCGCGGGAGCGGCAGCGTGGTGGGCAGGGCGGCGTTTTGCTTCCGCCGATCGCGGCGGAAGCAAGCGGCGAGGCGAGAGAGAAAGCTGGCGATCTCGTCGGTGTCGTACGAGCGTTGCAGCGGCCAAACTCATCGCCAAGCGGAGTCCGAAGACGCTACAGAAGATGAAGCGGGGCGAGATCAGCGTGGCGGCGGCGGCACGCGAGGCGGGTGTCGGTACGGGGACGTTCACGCCGAAGAAGAAGAGGAAGGTCTACACCGAGGCGTACCTGGAAGAACTGCTGAAAGAGTCCCCGTGTCCTACATGCGGTCGGTGGACGCCAATCTGGTCATCCTCGGAAAAGAAGCGCCGGAGGGCGCGTCCTGGCGCTTCTCACGGAATCATGGTGAGGTTCCGCGCCCCCCGAACAGCGTTGTCGCCGCCGCCCGCGCTTGCGAGCAGTGCGGGGAGAACTTCATCCCGAAGCGCTTGGACGCTCGCTTCTGCGGAACGCGCTGCCGTGTTGCTGCGCACCGCCAGCGACGATCAGCGCGCAGCTAGCGCTGTCGCCAGGAACGTGGAGAAGGGAGAAGGGCAGGGCTCTCGGCAACCTCGTTCCACGCGAAACGAGGTTGCGAAGGTCAGCGCCAAGGACACGCGCTCTCCGTTCTCCCGCATCGCGCGGAGGATCTCGCACGTCTCGTGCCTGGAGACGTTCGAGACGTATTGCCGTGAGCGTTGGGGGTTCTCTCGCCAGCGCGGCCACCAGTTGATCGAGGCTGCGCAGGTCGCCGGGAGTCTGTCAACCACGGTTGACACTCCGAACGAACGGCAGGCCCGTGAGCTTGTCCCGCTCCTCGATGAGCCCGAGAAGCTCTGATCCCCTACCTCGTTGACATAGGGGCCCACCACCGCGACCCGGCGACCCGCGTCCGAGCTTGTTGCCCCACACGTTGCCCCACAGCCATCTCGGCGTGTCCGAGGTCCGCGTGCGACACCTCATTTGCAGTACTTTCGATGATGGCCCCGGGAGGAGTCGAACCTCCGCCCGCAGATTCGAAGTCTGCTGCTCTATCCGCTGAGCTACGGGGCCAGGCTCAGAGAAGGTAGCGGCCGACGGCCCCGGTCGCCTTACGCGGCGTCCTCCGCCTCCTGCCCGTCCCGCACGTTTGCCGCCAGGACTCGCACGACGTTCGGGTCGAACTGCGTGCCCGCGGCTCGCTCGAGCTCGGCGAGCGCATCCTCGGACGAGCGCGGGAGCCGGAATGGGCGCGACGACGTCATCGCGATGTACGCATCGCAGGCCGCGATCGAACGGGCTCGCTTCCTGACGAGCAGAACCATCCCGACGTACAGGACCGGGTAGAAGGCCAGCCAGGCAACGTCGGCGATAGAGGGGTAGGCCTCGGGCTCGAACGCTTCGTAGTAGATCTCGGCGAATGCCGAACACGCGAGCGAGAAGGCGATGACGGACCAGGCAAGTCGGTCGCGTCTAACGCTTATCGCGCGAGCAGCGGCGATCGCCACCGAGAGCACGACGAGCGCCTGGTAGATCCAGAGTGAGAACACGCGATTCACCTCGTCGCCTGGGGAGGTGACGAGCAACGCGATCCCCAGCGCGACCAGGCCTGCGAAGGCCACGGTCAGTGCCAAGACCACCGAGACCCGCCGCAGAGACACGATGTCCTAGTTTTCGGCTTCTCGCCGTCGTTGCTTGAGCCTCCGTCTCCGTTTGAGCATCCTCCGCCGCGGCGCCCCGGCAAGCGCCCCCCGCAACGACGCCGACCGTCCCTTCGCAACGGCGCACAACGCCACGGCGCCGTAGAAGCCGAGTCGAGGCCGCATCGAGCAGCAACCGGGGCATTTGCACGCCGGCGCGGCGTTCAGCTCGTCCGCGTAGATGCGGGGCACCCAGCGAGGACCGCCCCAGCGCAGGTCGAAGGCGAACGAGCGGACCACGTGCGCCCAAATGAGCCATGCCGTCCAGCGGGCTACGCCATAGAAGAACGACGCGCGGTAGAGCATGACGAGCGTCGTCTCCGAGAGATAACGGTCCGCCCAGCGCCAGAACGGGTCGGCGACCGCGACGGTGTCTCGAAAGTAGCCGCGGGTGAGCACGCGCCAGCTCAGGATTCCCCAGACCACGAACACTCCGTCCCAGACGAACCCGAGCCCGCTGAAATACGCGCCCGCATCGACGTAGCGTCCGGTTTGGCCGGCGTATGCCCAGGCTCCGAGCGCGAACAAGTGGTCGGTAAAGGGGAAGAGAAGCATCGACCCGACCGTGTCACCCGTGTCCGTGAGCGCGTGGGCCCACTGACCGATCACGAAGCTGTACGCGACCACCTTGTTGCGCCAGATTGCGTACAGGATCAGGCCGACGAGCACTCCGAACAGGAGCGAATGGGTGAATCCCGCGCCCGGCCACCCGCGGTGAAACTGAGCGGGAGTGTCTGCTTTCAGCTCGATGTCCGCGAGCGAGACGCCGTAGACGAACCATTTCGAAAGCATGTCCGGCGCGTAGGAGCCGACGAGAAGCGGGACGAACGCGATCTTGCGTCCCAGGTGCTTCTGGATGACGTATGGCTCGAGATCGTGGGCCGCCCAGCTCATGGGCTTCGAAGCCGACGCACAACGGCGGGCAAGAGGATGACGCAAACCAGCAGGTATCCGCCCGCGACGACCCACGAGAAGAGGAACTCCGGAAACGCGACCCCGATCGCGACGTAGACGGCTCCCGCGATGACGTAGAGGGCGAGCTCACGCCGGCCGGCGTCGAACGTCTCCCGCAACCCAGGCTCTCGAGCGGCGGGGCCGGTGCCCTCTCCTCGCACGGGCGCGAGTATGACGAGTCGCGGTGTGCCGGTCCAGTCCGTCCGACGCCGGTCCTACCCTCGCCGCATGACGCTTGGGATCGTGGTCTTCGGCGCCGCGTTCCTCGTCGGGCTGGGGCTCGGCACGTACACTCGCCGCCCTCTCTCGACCGCCTTCTTCGTCGTCGGGTGCTTCGCTGCGCTCCTCCAGCTCTCGGCGACAGGTGACATCTACGGCGCCGCGGCCGTCGTTGCCATTGTGTTCCTCGTGGGGCTCGTCCTCGAGAGCGTTCGCGAGACCTTCGCCATCCTCGTCGGCCGGTACTAATCCGTCGTCGCGCGTGGCCGGGCGCCCTGGCCGGCGCCTATCCTGAGGGACCCGCGGGCGTGGCGGAATTGGCAGACGCGACGGGTTTAGGTCCCGTTGGGCTTCGGTCCTTGGAGGTTCGAGTCCTCCCGCCCGCACTCACTACGAGGGGACGCCGACGGCAGACAAGCGTCTGGTGCGGGCAGAGCTACGCGAGCTCGTCGTGGAAGCGGCTCAATCGCAGGAAGCGGATGTCGTGGCGCGTCTCTCCGTCGAGTGCGAGGTCGGCGAGGATCTCACCGACGACTGAGCAGAACTTGAAGCCATGTCCCGAGAATCCGGCTCCGACCACCGCCGAGGGGGCGTCGGGGTGGACGTCGATCAGGAAGTGCTCGTCGGGCGAGGGCTCGAAGAGGCAGGTCTTGAGAGCAAGCGTGGGCCCGGCGCCATCGGGGAAATAGCGCTCTGCGAACGCGCGCAGTGGCAGCTCATCCTCGAGCGTGAGCTCGCGCGCGATCGCGTCCGGGTCTCCGCTGTCACCACTGAGGTCGTAGCGGCCGAGCTTGAGACCAGGGACGACGAACGCAGGGAAGCCGTAGAAGTGCACGTCGTCGAGTTCGAGGTTGAAGACCGGCATGCGCTCGGGTGTGAAGAGCTCGGGCCGGCTCGGCTGAAGCCACGCGAGCGCCTGGCGCACGCCGCGCACCATGCCCGGGGGCAGCCGGGCGACCGACTGTGACCAGGCTCCGGCGGTCAGCACGAGCCGGTCCGCTTCGAAGATAGTGCGGTCGGTGCGCACGCGAACGCCGTTCCCGGTGTCCTCCCACTCGAGCACCCGCTCGCGAGCGCGCACGGTCGCACCGTGCGCGAGGGCACCGCTCACGTGCGAGACGATGCAGCGCTCCGGGAGCACGAAGCCGCCGTCGGGCTGGAACACGACCGGAAGCTCGGGAGGCAGACGGTAGGCCGGGAACCGTCGACCGACCTCGCGTCCGTCGAGCGCCTCGTGCGCAAGATCGTGGTCGGCACACGAGCGGAGGACGCCGTCATAGATCCGAGTGCCGCCCTCGACGATTCCGGTGATGTGGAGCAGCTGCTCGCCGGCCTCGGTCTGGAGCTCGCGCCACAGCTCGTACGCGCGCCGCGCCAGCGGGACGTAGTCGGAGTGCTCGAAGTACGCGAGCCGGATGATCCGTGTGTAGCCATGGGACGACCCGAGCTCATGGGGCACGTCGAAGCGCTCGAGCCCGAGCACACGCTTCCCGCGACGCGCGAGGTGATAGAGCGCCGCGCTGCCCATGCCGCCGACGCCGACCACGATCGCGTCGTAGCGCTCCGTCACAGGTCGATCGTACTTCGGTGTCCGACTGGCGCTCGACGACTACTCGTCCGCTGCTCGTTCCCCGGCACTCGGCGTCATGCTGGTTGAATTGCTCCGTGACGACGGTCGAGGAGCTCGGGGAGAATCGCGTCCGCCTGACGGTCGAGGTGCCGACCGCGCAGGTGAAGCACGCGGTCGAGCACGCAGTCTCGGATCTGTCCGAGAGCGTCAAGCTCCCCGGTTTTCGCAAGGGAAGGATCCCGGAGCCCGTGCTCATCTCGCGGCTCGGGAAAGAGCGGATCTACTCGGAGGCCGTCGACAGCCACATTGGCGGCTGGTTCTGGAGCGCTGCAGCGCGCAACCGCGTGCGCCCGATCGCCGATCCTCAGTTCGAGTTCGTGCTGCCGAGCTCTGCGGACGAGCCTTGGAGCTTCGCGGCGACCGTCGAGGTACAGCCGCTGCCCGAGATCGTCGATTGGACGACCCTCGAGGTGCCCCGCCAAGAGGTCGAGGTGCCGCAGGACGCCGTCGACGCGGAGATCGAGACGCTCCGTGAAGCCGTTGCCGAGCTTGCCCCGGCCGAAGGTCGTCCGGCACAGATCGGCGACACCGTCGTCATCGACATCGTCGACCCCGAGGGCGAGGCACAGCGTGACACCGTCGTCGAGCTTGGCGCGGGCCGGCTTGCCGGCGAGCTCGAGCAGGCGCTTGTGGGTGCGTCACCCGGCGACGTGAAAGCCGTCGCCTACCAGCGTGCGGACGGCGTCAGCGGCAACGTCGAGGTGACGCTGCGCGACGTCAACGAGAAGATTCTCCCTCCGCTGGGCGACGAGCTCGCGCGCGCTGCGAGCGAGTTCGACACGCTCGAGGAGCTGCGAGCGAGCGTCGAGGCGACGTTCCGCGAGCAGCTCGACGCGGAGATCGACGCGGACTACCGGATGGCGGCCGTCGACGAGCTCGTCACCAAGTCCAACGTGCAGCCGGCCCTCCCGCTCGTCCAGTCCCGCGCGTCCGATCTCCTCACAGGGTTCGTCCGCTCGCTCGAGCGCCGGGGCATCTCGCTGGAGGCGTACATGCAGGCGAGCGGGACGACCGCGGAAGACCTTCAGCGCCAGATGGTGCTCGAGGCCGCAGTCTCGGTCGCGCGCGAGCTTGCGCTCGAGGCGCTCGCCGAGCGCGCCGAGCTCGTGGTCTCGGACGACGACGTCAAGGCATACCTGCGCGAAGAGGCCGTACAGGCGGGCGAGGAAGACCCCGAGGGCCTCATCGCAGACGTCTGGGCGCACGGCCAGCAAGAGTCGATCCGCGAGGATCTCCGGCTCCGCGCGGCGCTCGACCGGCTCATCGCGGACGTGAAGCCGATCGCTCCCGACCTCGCCGAGGCGCGGGAGAAGCTCTGGACGCCCGACAAGGAGAAACCCAAGACCGAAGCGAAGTTGTGGACCCCCGGCAGCAAGGAGCCTGAATGAGC
>Ga0136633_1000815_pt1 | contig 23518 bp, 18 predicted proteins | sample AntDrymeUQ832206_2_FD_105494 | JGI IMG/M metagenome (GOLD analysis project Ga0136633, IMG submission 105494) | Polar desert sand microbial communities from Dry Valleys, Antarctica - metaG UQ83 (22.06) | ecosystem: Environmental > Terrestrial > Soil > Desert | place: Antarctica: Dry Valley...
GGCGGCCAATGTTCCTGATTGTCGATGCTCATCCTAACCTTAAAGCTAAACTCGTGCGCGATTTCGTCGACCAACAGGAAGATCGTCTGAAGCTGTTCTACCTGCCGGCGCGGTAGTACACCGAGCCGATGCCGCGGATGGCAACCCGCACCACATAAGCGTTGTGACGGTGTGACGGATCGAAAAGGGGTACTGAGGAAAGGGAGGTAGGTTCCCTATGAATATCCTTGCCGAGGGTGACCGCCGAGGTGTTTGACTCGAAGCTCTGGCGACGTGCTTAAACTGGTTTGCCCTAGCTTGCGGGGTGCGACGGGGTTCATTGCCGCCATCGAAGGAGGCTGAGGGGAGCGTTGAAGGCGCGGGGGGGTGGGTGCCGGGGCGGAGTGGGAGGCAACGCTATGCAGTTGGGCGTGACATTCAGTTCCCGGCGCGACGCGCGATCAGCAGCCGGAGGAAAAGCTGAGGCTCTCGCCGAAGCCGGGCGACGAAAACATGGTGCAGCCGCCGTCCTTAGTCAGCGAGCCATTGCTGCCATGGATCGTGCTGCTTCTCTCGCTTTCGGAACTGCCGGGATATTCGGGGCCAAGACCTAGGGCCGCGGCGGTGGCCTCGCGATCAAGCACCTGCCATTGCTCCGCGGTCGGGGACCAGTAGTGCAAGTAGTAGCCGTCGTCGCACAGGATTTCGCCTGAAGTGAAGGTTCGGCACTCCTGGGCCTGCGCCGCAGCGGCCTGCAATCCGATGGCCGCAGCCAGAATTCCGGCAATGAGGGTGATCTTCACGATCGGCTCCCGTCGATTCGTCTGTTGCTCGATGATGGAGACCGATTTGCGTTCCAGTACTTTACTATTAGCCACATTGAATAACATGTTCATACCGATTACCTCACGTTAATCGTTGCACAAAAGCCGTTGCACAGGCGGATTGCTGATTCGCCCTACGTAAAGGATACAAACGCAATTTTGTCTATTCAGTGGATTTTTTTACTGAGTTTCTGCGAACTATTCACAGTCTGTAGCGAAATGAACACCGCCCCGCTACGAAGCGGGACACGAACACACTGACCGTGCAGGCGGGGGTGCTGCGCATAATTCCGGGCATTAGGTTGAGTGCCGACCACCGATCCCTGGCTCGGGAGGCGGCACCGAACCTCGAACGAAGTCGCGGGCACTCGTGGACGGGAAAGCGCAGCGCAGTGCGGGCGGAAACGGAGGGGACAGCGTTGAACGAAGCCACGAAGCCAGTCTGCCGGAGTTTACGGAGGGCAGTCTGGCGCGCTTGAACCTTGGCACAGCGTAGCCCGGCGCGACACTTGCCGCGTAGCACGCAAGGGGCGTGACGGGCGGTGAGATACCCGCATCAAGGGCAGGCGGCATATCCCCGGTGCCGGTATTTGTGCGGGTATCCGCTGTTTGGTTGCCTCGTGAAAATCAGGGGAGACAAACAAGGGAGCGGTTTTTTCCTGTGGGGCACTGGCGGGACACTCACCGGCAAAAACGGCAGTTACCTACAGCCGAACACAGTGAACCAGCGACCGCAAGTCTTTGTGTAGATTATTGTTGTTTATTGTAACTTGTTGATGTACTGTGACTGTTAATCACCGGGTCGGCGGTTCGAGTCCGTCCCGGGGAGCCACCAGAATCCATCAGTACTGTTCCTTTCGACCAAAAAAGGGGGTTTAATCTTCCCAGTCGCGACGCGCTTTCTCTCAGGTGTTGATACTGCCGTCTTACCAACCCATCACCACAAACACCGAATGCCAAAACCACTCCATCAACTCACCCTCGAGCAGTTCGTCGAGCTGCTCGAAAAGTTTCCGTTCACACGCCAGATCGAGTCGGTGCACATGCACCACACCTGGCGGCCGAATCGCTCCCAATACAAAGGCCTCTCGACCATCGAGGCGATGTGGGAGTTCCACACCAAAGCTCAAGGCTGGTCGGACATCGCGCAGCACATCTCGATTGCGCCGGACGGCAGCATCTGGACCGGGCGCAATTGGAATCAGCCGCCGGCCAGCGCGAAGGGCTTCAATGGAAATTCGAAAGCGGGGCCGCTCATGTTTGAGACCATCGCGGATTTCGATCGCGGCCAGGATCCCTTCGATGGACCGCAGAAACAGGCGGTGCTCGCCGTCATCGCGCAAGTGCAAAAGCGCTTCGGGCTGAAGCCGGAAACGCTGCGCTTTCACAACAACATGTCCGAAAAAACGTGTCCCGGCTCGGCGCTCGACTACGAGACGGTGCTCCGCGATGCGGCGGAGGTGCGCGCGCAAATCGACAGTCAGCCGCAGCCCGCGGAGCGCTCGGCCAATTTCCCATTCGAAGACCGCGCCCGCGCCGTCTGGCAAATCATCAAGGATCTCCAGGCCGCTGTGCCCGGCGCCCGCGGCGAGACTGATGGCGAAGGCTGCGAGCATGATCGCGCGCAGGAAGACGAGTTCGAGCGCACCACCGTCGCGCCGCCGGAAACAGCGCGCGCGGCGCGGGGCGATAGGCTGCCGCCGGAGCTGATCCAGAGCTTGCGCCCGCACGTGATCAATCTGAATCAGGGCAGCCTTTCCACGACGGGGCAATTCCAGACCCGCCCCGCCGATGTGGATGCGATCTTCGAGGAGCATTTGCACAACTGGGCGCGCGGACGCGAAGGCCAAAAGCTGCCGATCGTCTTCTACGCGCATGGCGGGCTGACCTCGGAGCAGTCCGGGCTGTTCACCGCGGATGAGCAGGTGAAGTGGTGGCTCGAGAACGGCGCTTATCCCATTCATTTCGTTTGGGAAACGGGGCTCGTGGAAATGCTCGGCCAGCTCCTTAACCCCAGCCGCCAGCGCGCCGTAGACTTTTTCGCGCCTTCGGATTTCGCGCTCGAGACGCTCGCCCGCGGCATCGGCGGGGTGACGATCTGGGCTGGGATGAAGGTGAGCGCGGAACGCGCGGCAGACGACGACGGCGGGGCACGCTACGCGGCGCGCAAGCTCAAGGAGTTCTGCGAGAAGACCGAGTTCACAGATCGCGTCGAGCTGCACGCGGTCGGCCACAGCGCCGGCGCGATCTTTCACGCGCACTTCATTCCGGCTGCGCTCGAGGTCGGTGCGCCGCATTTCGAGGGTCTCCACTTGCTCGCGCCGGCGATCCGCGTCGATACCTTCGAGCGCCAGCTTCTCCAAAAGATCGGCCCAGGCAAAGGCGTTGAGCACCTCAGCGTTTTCACGATGGCGCGCGACTTCGAGGAGGACGACAACTGCGTCTCCATCTACCGCAAGTCGCTCCTCTATCTCATCTACTACGCGCTCGAGCCGCAGCGGAAGACGCCGATCCTCGGTCTGGAGATTTCCGTCCGCGAAAATGCGAAGCTCAAGCGGCTCTTCGACCTCGACAAAAAAGGCGGCGGCGCGGGCGAAGTCATCTGGTCGGTCTCCAAGGAGAAGACGGGCCGCTCCGCGACGGCCTCGCGCACCCACGGCGGTTTCAATAACGATGCGCCGACCATGCAGAGCGTCGCGCAGCGCATACTCGGGCGTGAAGTGACGCCCTTCACCGGCACCGAAGAACGCGGGCTTGGCCTCGTCGAGAGCTTGCAGGCGCAGGAGCCCGCGCTGGCGCTGCTGTTGCGGCCAGGTGGCGCTTCGCTGGCTCCTGCCAGCGGCTTGAGTCCCGCGCCGATGCCGTTCTCCATCAAGCCGGCGCAACCCGTAGCCGGCGTCGGTGGCGGTCGCAGGCGTGCCTTGTGCGTAGGAATCGATCGCTATCCGACAGCGCCGCTCGGCGGCTGCGCCAATGATGCGCGCGAGTGGCGACGGGCGTTTCAGCAGCTCGGCTTTGAAGAGCCGAAGCTGCTCCTCGACGGCGAGGCGACGCGCACCGCGATCCTCGCCGAGCTCACGGAGCTGCTCCGCTCCTCGCGCGCGGGCGACGTGGTGGCGTTTCAATTCGCCGGCCACGGCACTCAACTGCGCGACCTCAACCGCGATGAAGCCGGTGGCGACACGCCCGACGAGGATGAAGCGATGTGTCCTGTGGACTTCGATCGCGGGCACTTCGTCATCGATGATGACCTCGCCGCAGTCTTCGATCAAATCCCGCTGGGCGTGGGCGTGACGATCTTCGCCGACTGCTGCCACTCCGGCAGCAACACGCGCCTGGCGATCGGCCCGCCGCCGCTCCAGGCGGCGGGTCGCGATGTGCGGAAACGCTTCATCCAGGCAACGCCCGCGATGGAAGAAGCGCACGCCGCTTTCCGCAAATCGCTCGGCGGAGCGCGCGCGGCGAGTGGCCGCGGAGCTTACGACCAGGCACGCGAGGTCCTCTTTGCCGCCTGCCGCTCGCGGGAAGTGGCGCTCGAAAGCGACGGGCACGGCCACTTCACGACGCGCGCTCTCCGGCTGCTTGCATCCGGCATTCAGGGGATCACCAACGAAGAGTTCCAGGCGCGCGTGGTGCGGGCCTTTGGCGAGAGCTCCGGGCAAAACCCGGAGCTGCACTGCGCGGCGGCTCTGCGCTCGCGCCTGCTGCTTGCACCGATCGGCGGCGGTGGGGATCAACGCGCAGATTCCGCGGGCTCGAACACCGCAAGTGCAGGACAGGAGGCCTGGCGGGGCGAAGTCGCACGCATTCTCGAAAGCGCTGCGCAAACTCTCCGCGGCTAAGGCGATGGCCGAAGAGCCAAAAACGAGCGCCGCCACTCCGCAGGCGACTGCGGCGGTCGCGCAGACCCGCGAACGTCCCGACGCCGCGGAGGGGCGGTTCGCCGTCGAGCCGCCCTGCGCGGTGGTGGATCGAGATTTCACGATCGACGATGGCGTCACGCGACCCGTGCAGATCCTTCCCTACGAGCGCCAGCCGGGCGACCCGATCTACCGGCCGCTGCGAATCTTCAGCCTCGATCCTTCTGCCTCGCGGCTCGAAGGGGCAGAAGCGACCGTCAATGTCCCCTACGAGCCGCTCGATCCCGGACCGGTCGGCCGGGTCTTTGAAGTCGATGATTTCGACAACACGCAGCAGACGCATTGGGGGCGGGTGGACCTCGACCAACGCGCCGTGCTCTTGAGCGATGGACACAATCCGTCCACGTCCGATCCGCTCTTCCACCAGCAGATGGTTTACGCCGTCTGCTCGACGGTTTACGCCGCCTTTCGCCGCGCGCTCGGCCGGCACGTCACCTGGGGCTTCGCGGCGCGTGGCCCGGACACTCGAGGCGCGGGCCGGCTGCGGATCCGCCCGCACGCTTTCGAGGACCAGAACGCCTACTACGACCGGACAACGGGTGAACTCTGCTTCGGATACTTTCCGGCCCCGAAAGACGTTCGTGGGCGCACGCTGCCAGGTGGTGTCGTTTTCACCTGCCTCGCGCACGATATCGTCGCGCACGAAGTGACCCACGCGCTCCTCGACGGCCTGCGCGCGCACTTCTCCGAGCCTACCGGCGAGGACGTGCTCGGGTTTCACGAAGGTTTTGCCGATCTCGTGGCGACCTTTCAGCATTTCAGCTATCGCGAGGTCGTGCAGGCTGCGATCCGCCGCTCGCAGGGCAAGATCGAGGGCGCGAGCCTCCTCACCGGCATCGCGCATCAATTCGGCGCCACGCTCGGCTCGACGAAGCCGCTGCGCACGGCCTTCGAGAGCGCCGCGCAAAGCGAGCCGAAGCGGTATGGCGCGGGTATGGAAGCTCACGAGCTGGGCGAGATTCTCGTGCAAGCTGTCTTCGAGGCGGCGCTGACCGTCTTCGGGCGCAAGACCGCGCAATACGTGCGCCTCGCCACCGGCGGCAGCGGCAGTCTTCCCGAAGGCGAGCTGCCGATTGACTTGCAGAACATTTTCGGCGAACAGGCCAGCAAGCTCGCGAGCCACTTCCTCGCCATCTGTATCCGCGCAATCGACTACTGCCCGCCCGTCGATCTCGATCTCGGCGAATACCTCCGCGCGCTGATCACGGCGGACTACGATCTGGTCCCTGACGACCGCTGGGCCTATCGCGAGGCCCTGATCGACGCCTTTCGGCACCGCCGCATCTATCCGCCGAATGTCACCAGCCTCTCCGAAGAGAGCCTGCGCTGGCAGTGCTCCGAGCTTTCGGTGAAAACGATTCCCGAGCTCAATTTCGCGCATCTCCAATTTGAAGGAGACCCCGCAAGCCCAGCCGACGCCGGAGAGCTGTGCAGACAAGCGATCGCACTCGGCGCCGTGCTCGGTTGTCCACACAATCTCAAACAGTTTGGTTTGGCCCGCGCCGGCGACCCTGCACTCGGCGGCGACAGCGTCTCCCTGCCGCGCGTGCAGTCCATCCGCAGTTCGCGCCGGATCGGGCCGGATGGCCAGATCGTCTTCGATCTAGTGGCCGAGGTGACGCAGCGCCGCAGCGTGCGCGCTCCGGAGGGCATGTTCGATTTCTTCGGCGGCGCGACGGTGATTATCGGCCCGAAAGGCGAGGTTCGCTACGTCATCGCCAAAAACATCCTCAACGAAAAGCGGCGCCATCAGCAGCGGGAGTTCATGCGCGGCGCCGGCCAGCGCTACTGGAAGATGCACGACGGAGTGATCACTCCCGTGCCGAACGCCCTTAAGCTGCTGCACAGACCGGCGCTCCCGATTCCCGTCGAGGAACCCGGCTCCTGAGCTTTTCCGGCAGCTCACCGCCCTCGCGGTTTGCCGCATCAAAGCACGGTAGGCGCGTCGGACAACTCATTGGGGTTGTCGCGTTCCGCATTGGCAGCGAAGTGTTCGGCCAACAGCGCGCCGACCCCTTGCACGCCGGCGATCGCGCCCGCGCCGAAGTCGCCAGCGTGAAACTTCTCGCGCATCGCAGCGCATACGGCGTTCCACTGTTGCTGCGTTACGCGTGTGGCGATGCCGCGATCGGCCACGATGTCCACGCTGCGATCGGCAAGCAGCACATAGATCAACACGCCGTTGTTCGCCTCCGTATCCCACACGCGCAACTTGGAGAACATCATCAGCGCGCGCGAACGCGCCGGCAGGTTCTTCCACAGATACGACCACGGCAATGCGCCTTCGACCGCGAACCGAGTTTCGCCGGTATGACGCCGCTCGGAAGCCGCGATTTCCTCGGTGATCCGCGTGAGCGTTGCGGTCGGAAACGCCCGCTCCACCGCGCCCGGCAAAGTGAACAGGTGTTTGAGTGTGCGCAGGAGCCTAGAACCCATCACCAGTCCCCGCTCGCGCCACCACCGGCTGCATCGCCGCCGCCGCCGGACGACCAGCCCCCGCTGTCGCCGCCGCTGCTCCAACCGCCACCGCCGCCGCCCGACCAGCCGCCGGGAATGAAGATATCACCGCCGCGGCGTCGGCCGCCTACTGCCCGACCCGCGCTGCTGCCCATCGCGGCGGCCACCAGAAATACGAACAAACCCGCAATGCCCCCGAGCAATGCGGACGACAGCACCGAGTACGAGGCCACGCCGGTGCCGCCGCCCGCGAGCATTGCGCCCGGCACGCCGAACATTTTGCGCAGGAGGCTGCCGATCACGATGCCGCCGATCACAAACGGCAACAGCAATCCGATGGTGTCGCCTTCGAGCCCGTCATTCGTCGGCGCACGCGGCTCGATCGCAGGCAATCCGCCGCCTTCAATCTGCTTGAAGATGGCGTCGAGCGCGGCGTTCAAGCCCCCGGCGTAGTCGTTGGTCTTGAAGCGCGGCGCGATCTGTTCACGGATGATGCGCTTGGCGGTCGCATCGGGGACCGCGCCTTCGAGCGCACGAAAAACCTCTATGCGCACGCGCTTGTCCTGCACCGCGACTACAATCAGCAAGCCGTCGCCGACGTCGGCGCGGCCGATCTTCCAGGTATTGCCGACGCGGTTGGAGAAATCCTCGATCGGCTCCGGCTTCACGCTCGGCACGACGACGATCGCGATCTGCGATCCGTGCGCCGTTTCGAATGCGGCGAGTTTGTCTTCGAGTGCGCGTTTGTCGGACGGCGACAGGACGTCGGCGTAATCGGTGATGCGCGCGAGCGGTGGAACCGCGAGCAGGCCGTCGGGCTGGCGGGGGGCGTCGGCCGCGAAGGAAGCGGATGCCAGCAGTACGGCGGCCACCGCCAGGACGCCGTGCGCTGCGATGCTGCGCATCGTGCCTGCGGACGAATACGTCACTTCTTTCCGAAGTCCACCGCCGGTGCCTTCTGGATCGCCGCTTCGTTTTCGACGGTGAACTGCGCCTTCTCTTTGTAGCCGAAGATCATCGCCGTGAGGTTCTGCGGGAACTGGCGCACGAAGGTGTTGTAGCCGGCCACCGTGTCGATGTAGCGCTTGCGCGCAATGCCGATGCGGTTTTCCGTGCCTTCCAGCTGCGCGCGCAGGTCCTGGAACCCGGCGTTAGCCTTCAGGTTCGGATAGCTCTCCACCACCACCAGCAAACGCGACAGCGCGGAGCTCAACTCACCTTGCGCCTGGCTGAACTTCTGCAGCGCGGCCGGATCGTCGACGAGCTCCGGCGTGGCCTGAATCGCGGTGGCGCGCGCACGCGCTTCGACGACGCGGGTCAAGGTCTCCTGCTCGAAGTTCGCTTCGCCTTTGACGGTGTTGACGATGTTGGGAATCAGGTCGGCGCGGCGCTGGTATTGCGACAGCGCCTCGGCCCACGCGGCCTTCATGCCTTCATCGCGGCTCTGGATTTCGTTGTAGCCGCAGCCGGACAACACAGCGACGAGGGCGGCGGCCAGCAGCAGACGCAGACTCTTCATGAGCTCCTCCGTGGAATCGGTGGTGGTTTGCCGAAACGCTCGAAATATGGCCGCAAATTGCGGCGTTTTCAACCCGCTCCGGTTTCATGGCTCAACGTACTGGATAGCGCCTCAACGGGACAAGCGTTGCGCGAGGCCGGTGAGCCGCCGGGCCGCCTTGACGGTATTTACGGCAATGGCGAGCTTGCGGTTGGCCGATGACCACCACCAGGCGCTTACCGCGGGTGACGGCAGTATACAAGAGATTGCGTTCGAGCATCGGGTAGTGCTGGGTGGCCAGGGGCACGACCACGGCCGGGAACTTCGAGCCTTGGCTCTTGTGGAGCGCTTAGGAATGCGCTCGGCCACGGACTCGATGAGCTTGTCGTGGATCGCCTCGGGCAAGGAGGCGGGAAGAAAATAGAAATCGCTCGGCTCGCCCAGCCGGATCCTGCCGAAGGCGCGCTGCCTTGATGGGCGGTATGGGCCGCCGTGGTCGTTGCCAGCGCGGTGGGACTGGCGCAGACTGTCCCACTTGGGTCACAGCTGGCCCTTAATTTTTTGGAGGAGACATCATGACAGTAGCACGCATTAGCGAGATTAGCAGCGTCAGCCCGACGAGCTTCGGAGACGCCATCGTCCAAGGTGTAGCGCGCGCCAACAAGACGCTGAAGAACGTCAAAGGCGCCTGGGTGAAGGACCAGGAAGTGACGATCGACAATGGCAAGATAACCGGATACAAGGTGATCCTGAAAGTGACCTTTGTTCTGACCGATTGAGGAGCTGCCTCGTCCTCGGATTTTTTTCGAGAAAGCGCCACAACTGCGGTCGCGTAGCATGTGCCGCGGTTGTGATGCTTGTTAATTTTGCGGTAAACCGTCGGTGTTTCGTACGCGCCACCACTAGCGCCCCCGTGGCCTGGCATAAGGGTTGTACGACATTAGCATCGATCGATAGTTGGAGAAATAATGTGCGGCTCGGCATGGTAGGCCTGGGACGGTGATTCACTCAACCTTCATTCCAATTATGCTCATGCTGAGCGCGCTGAAGTTTGTTCCGACGCGACCGTTTCAGGCCCGGCGAGGGAACGATTGGCGGCATAGGACTGCGCCGTGTGTGCGTACATGACGGACCGTAAGCCTGCCGTCATCGTCACCGGCAGCGAGGGCGCCATTGGCTCTGCGCTGTGTCATGCACTCGAGGGGCGCTTTCGCGTGGTCGGCGTAGACCGTGAGTGCGAGGAGTCCTCTCACGAAAGCGTCGCCGTCGATCTGACTTCCGATGAAAGTGTGCGGCTGGGGCTCGCAGCAATCAGAGCAGCATGGCAATCGCATCGCTTCGGTGGTGCATCTGGCAGCATATTTCGATCTCTCGGGGGAACCCAATCCGTTGTACGATGCCGTCAACGTGGACGGTACGCGCCGGTTGCTCAGCGCGTTGCAAGGCTTCGACGTCGAGCAGTTCGTGTATGCCAGCACCATGCTGGTCCACGCGCCGACACGTCCGGGACTGCCGATTGCCGAGGATGCTCCGCTCGAAGCCAACTGGCCTTACCCGCAATCGAAACTGAAAACAGAGGAGGCGATCCGCGAGCACCACGGCCAGATCCCTTACGTGTTGCTGCGCATCGCCGGTATGTACACTGACCGCTGCGGCTCTGCCTTTCTCGCCCATCAGATCCGGCGCATTTACGAGCGCCACCTGGCCGCGCACCTGTATGCCGCGGATCCCGCGATCGGGCAGTCTTTCATCCACATCGAAGACGTGATCGATGCCTTTGTGCGTCTGGTGGAGCGCCGCGAATCACTCCCGCCTGAGCTCCCCTTGCTGGTCGGTGAGCCGCAGGGGATGAGCTACGAGGCGTTGCAAAACCGGCTGGCGTTTCTGATCCACGGCGAGACCGAATGGGAGACCCGGCAGGTGCCGGGTTTGGCGGCCAAGGCCGGCGCTTGGCTCCAGCACAAGGCGGCGATGCTCGTGCCGGATGTTATCGACCAGGGCGAAGAGCCGTTCATCAAGCCCTATATGGTCGAGATGGCGGACGACCATTTTGAGATCGACAGCTCGCGCGCGCACAGGCTCTTAGGCTGGGAGCCCAAGCATTCGTTGCACGAGACGCTGCCCAAGATGGTCGAGGAACTTCGCGCCGATCCGCTGGCGTGGTATCACGAACACGACCTCACCCCGCCCGTTTGGCTCAAGGAAGCAGAACAACAGCAGATCCCCGGCGACCAGCTGCTGCGTGGCCACGAGGCGTCTATGCGCGAGGCGCGCGCCAGCAGCCGGTGGGCGCATTTCGCGAATATGGGTCTCGGTGCCTGGCTGGTAACAAGCCCTCCCATGCTTGCCTACGGGGATGCGGCGATGGTTTGGAACGACATCGCAAGCGGGGCCGCGGTGATGATCTTTGCATTGTTGTCGCTGTCGGGCCGCATGAGCTGGGCACGGTTCGCAACTGCCGCCGCCGGGACCTGGCTCCTGTTCGCGCCGCTGGTGTTCTGGACGCCGAGTGCGGCGGCCTATCTCAACGACACGCTGGTCGGCACGCTGGTGATCGGCTTCGCGCTCCTGCTGCCGCCCGTACCCGGCGTGAGCCCCGTGGCGCTAGCGAGCGGGCCGGATATCCCGCCGGGATGGGACTACAACCCTTCCGGCTGGCTACAGCGCCTGCCGATCATCGCGCTGGCCTTTGTCGGCCTGTTTGTGTCCCGCTACCTCGCCGCTTACCAGTTGGGTCACATCGACTCCGCGTGGGACCCGCTCTTCGGTGACGGCACCGAGCGGATCATCACCTCCGAGGTTTCCAAGGCCTGGCCGGTTCCCGACGCAGGACTCGGGGCCGTGACATACATCCTGGAGATCCTCACCGGCTTCCTTGGCGACCGGCGGCGCTGGCGCACCGCGCCCTGGGTGGTGATCCTCTTCGGCCTCATGATCGTTCCCTTGGGCGCGGTCAGTATTTTCTTCATCATCATTCAGCCGATCGTCATCGGCACCTGGTGCACGCTCTGTCTGGTCGCCGCGCTGGCGATGCTGCTGCAGATCCCGTATTCCTTTGACGAGCTGCTCGCCTCCGGCCAGTTCCTACTCGAGCGCCGGCGTCAGGGTCAATCGCTCGTGCGGGCGTTCTTGTTCGGCGACACTATCGAGGGCGGCAGCGAAGATCCGAGAGACGAGTTTGCGGCGCCGGCGCGCACCGTGATTAGGGAAAGCTTGGGCGGGGGGGTCAACCTGCCGTGGAGCCTGGCCGCTTCGCTGGCAGTCGGGATCTGGCTCATGTGTACCCGGCTCAGCTTCGGCACTATAGGCGCGCAAGCAGACAGTGATCATCTGTTGGGCGCGCTGATCATCACCGTATCGATCTCCGCGCTGGCCGAAATGGCGCGGCCGCTGCGCTTCATCAACATATTGTTCGGGATCGCGCTGATGGGCGCGCCATTGCTCTTCGATGGCGGTACGCCGCTCGCGGACTGGGCCGGGGTACTCGCGGGGGTTTTATTGATCGTGTTGTCCGTCCCGCGCGGCACGGTGCGAAACCAATACGGAAGCTGGAATGGAGCCATCGTTTAGGGACTCGTGCTCGAAGCAGCCACCAGCCACCGGCTCACAAGCCCGAGTAACACCCCCCAGGAAAGAAAGCCCAACAACAGACCGTCGTCAGGTATCGTGGTACACGGTGACCAACGCGAGTCTCAAGCCCCTCACTCCACACGTCGGTCTTGCTCCCAGACCGTGTCTGAGCGGAATTTTAATCCCAATAAAGCGTCGACGAAAAATCCGGTAGCGCTTCTTTGAACGCCAAAATCCGCGCATTGCGATTGCCGCATAATCGGCCACGGACTCGAGGCAAATGTTTCCTAAAGCGGCCGCTGTGTATGTGTTGAACCGAGAAAGCATCAACTGCCTTAGCCTACAGGTTCCAGAGGAGCTACGCGCTGCATTAGCCTGAGCTAGAGAATTTTCATGACATATAGAACGCTATCGGATCTGCCGAAAGTCCTGCGCAAGGCGTTGCCTAGGCACGCCCAAGAGATCTATTTGGCAGCTCATACCCGCACTTGGGAGAAATGCGCTGCCTCCCAGGATTACCAAGATGAGCGGAGCATGGCCGAGACCGCTCACAAGGCGGGATTATTCGCCGTCGAGATGGAATACGAAAGGGATGAGCATGGCAGGTGGCGAAGGGCCTCCGTAGGCGAGGCCATGGATAAGAGCAAGATGCGTAAAGAAGAATGAAGCTCGACCCACTGCGACAAAGCGCGCGCCGTGTATGAAATAAGGCATGCAGGTGTTTGATGCGGGGAAGGCTACGTACCGGATAGCGCCTCTCAACGGGACAAGCGTTGCGCAAGGCCGGTGAGCCGCCGGGCCGCCTTGACGGTATTTACGGCAATGGCGAGGGCTTGCGGTTGGCCGATGACCACCACCAGGCGCTTACCGCGCGTGACCGCAGTATACAAGAGATTGCGTTCGAGCATCGGGTAGTGCTGGGTGGCCAGGGGCACGACCACCGCCGGGAACTCCGAGCCTTGGCTCTTGTGGATCGAACAGGCATAGGCAAGAACGATCTCGTCCAGCTCCCCGAAGTCGTACTCGATCTCTCGACCATTGAAACCGGCGCGGAGCACACCCTCGTCGAGATCGACATGGGTGATCCGTCCGATATCGCCGTTGAAGACTTCTTTATCGTAGTTGTTCACCATTTGAATGATCTTATCTCCCGGGGTGAAGCGTGAGCCGAAGCGCTCGACAACGGGCGCGCCCGTGGCATTGAGCCGGGCCTGGAGCGCGGAGTTCAAGGCGCGGGTGCCGAGCGTGCCGCGGTTCATGGGAGTAAGGACTTGGAGATCGCGGATCGGATCCAAGCCGAAGCGCTTGGGAATGCGCTCGGCCACGGACTCGATGAGCTTGTCGTGGATCGCCTCGGGCGATGAGGCGGGGAGAAAATAGAAATCGCTCGGCTCGCCCGCGGGGGGATATTCGGGCAGCCGCCCTTGATGGATGCGGTGGGCGTTGACGATGATCCGCGATTGCGCGGCTTGACGGAAGATCTCGGTAAGCTCCACGGTCGCAACGCGTCGTGATGCGATGATATCGGCCAGCACGGCCCCGGGACCGACCGAAGGGAGTTGGTGGACATCGCCGACCAAGAGTAGCGCGCATGCGTGAGGCGCTGCCTTCAGAAGCTGATGCATCAAAACCACATCCACCATCGAGACCTCATCCACCACCAGCAGATCCGCGTCGAGCCGGTGCCCGGCGTTGCGCTTGAAGCCGCGGAACTTCGGATCGAACTCCAGCAACCGATGGATCGTGCGGGCGTCATAACCGGTGGATTCCGCCAGCCGCTGCGCCGCCCGGCCGGTTGGGGCGCAGAGCAGGAAGCGCACGTTTTTAGCACGCAGCGCGAACAATACGCTTTTGACCAGGGTCGTTTTACCGCAACCGGGGCCGCCGGTGAGCACGGAGACTTTGCTATTCATTATGGCCGCGAACGCCGCGCGCTGGGACGTCGAAAAGCTGATCCGCGAGCGCTCTTCAACCCAGGGAAGAGCTTTCTCCGCATCGATCCGTTCCCAGGCCGGCGGCCCCTGGAGCAAGCGCCGCAGATGAGCGGCAACCCCCGTTTCCGCATCGTGCAACGCGGCCAGGTAAACCGCGTCCACGGTGTCGATCGGTTCAGCAATGAGATTCCCTTCCCGGATCTCGTCATCCACCGCGGCTTGTATGATGGGCGGCGGGCTCTCGAGCAGCGTGACCGCGGCATCCGCCAAGGCTTCGCGCGGCATGGCGCAATGCCCCGCGCCCGCTTGTTCCTGAAGGACATGGCGGACACCGGCCTGGGCCCGCATTTGCGAATCGGAGGGGATCCCAATCTTTTGCGCTAAGGTATCGGCGCTCTTGAAGCCGATGCCGTGGATGTCGAGCGCCAGCCGATAGGGATTCTCGCGCACGCGCTCGACGGCGGCCTCCCCGTAGGTCCTGTAAATCCGTACGGCACGGCTGGTACCGATCCCATAGGATCGCAAGAACACCATGATTTCGCGCACCGCCTTCTGCTCGGCCCACGCGCCGAGGATCCGTTCTTGCCGCTTGGGACCAATGCCGGGCAATTTCCTAAGCCGCTCGGGCTCGCGCTCGAACACTTCGAACACCCGCTCACCGAGCGTTTCGATGAGCACCTTGGCGAAGTGCGGGCCGATGCCCCGAATCATGCCTGAAGCGAGGTATTTCTCGATGCCTTCGAGCGTGCTCGGAGGAACGATGCGCAGTTCCGCGGCGCGAAACTGCCGGCCGTAGGTGGCGTCGTTGATCCAATGGCCCGTGCTTTCGAGAAACTCCCCCGGATGGACCGCCGCGGCGCTGCCTACGACCGTCACCAGATCCCGCTGGCCCCGGACGGTCACCCGCAGGACGCAGAAGCCGCTCTCGGGGCTATGGAAGGTCACTCGCTCGATAGTCCCCGATAGACGTTCGCTCTGCTGAGAACTGTCGGTCTGCATGCGGCGGATGATACCTGGTGTTGGGTCGCTTCGGGACGGCCTGTGGTCCTCGATGCGCAAGACCTTTCCGCCGACGATCCTCGCGGTGATGTCCTCAAATCACTTCTCGGCCAGCGTGCCGAGAAGCATCTGCGCGACGCCTCGACTCGCCGAGGTTTCTACCGGAGGTGAAAAAACCCATGGACGACGCCATTCCCTCTCCCCCCTTATGCATTGTCAATGTTTTTGTCTAGAGAAGTGTAAATATTTATGACATAATTGACGCCAAGACGATGCGTTTATACAGACCATATATTTAATAAGTTATTGTAATAGCAGGTAACAAAGTGGACATAAAGCATGACATAAACGGTGACATAAAAGAAGCCACGTACCCAGAACAACGGGTACAGACGCACCGGTCTGGATACTTCGTTTTTAACGTCGGGATTAACGTTGAGACTATCCAATCATTACTAGATCGAGTAAATGACGCTCAAGAGCGATTCTGCAGTGTTCCCGTCTTGCCGGACATCGCTACTCGACTTGACAAGGAAGTCATTGTTTCTAGCATCTTTGGAACAAATACGATCGAAGGCGGTACGCTTTCTCAAGAGGAGACCGCTGCACTTCTTGACCTTGAAGAAAATGCGGAGGCAAAGGAAGAAAAAGAACGACGGGTTACGAACATTCGCGATGCTTATGGTATAGCCGAAAACTTTGCTAAAGCTGTGGTCACAGACGGAGCAGGCGCGATTCACTTGAAGGAATTTATGATCACTGATCTCCATGCAACGATTACTGACGGCCTAATCCATCCTCGCAATGTACCCGGACAGTATCGCGATAATGAGAAGGGAGACTTAACAAGAGTTGGTGACGAGGAACACGGCGGCGTCTATGTGGCGCCAAAATGCTTGGATGATATACAGCTTCTAGTAAAGGGGTTTTTAGATTGGATTAATAGCGACGAGATTCGCGTATTAAATCCCTTAATTAGGGCGCCTTTAGTTCATTATTATTTTGAGAGGATACATCCCTTCTGGGATGGAAACGGTCGGGTTGGGAGGGTGCTAGAAGCTTTGGTGCTCAAGTGTTCCGGTTTTAAATATGCTCCATTTGCAATGTCTCGGTATTACTTGGAGCATATTGACGAATATTTCACCCTGTTTAATGTCGCCCGTAAGGCCGCAGAAAAGCATGAAACGTATCCTAATACGGCATTTGTAGAGTTCTTCTTAGGAGGGATGCGTGAAGTCATTAACAAACTACACAATCGTGTTAATACGATGGTAACTGGGTTACTTTTTCAGGTCCAGGTCAATGACATGTTCCAAAGTAAAACGATCAATATGCGGCAACTCACGATTCTAAATAACCTGTTCGCGGTCGATTATGATTTGAATAAACTTCAATCTCAGCCATGGTATAAGGGGCTATATAGCAAACTAACACCTCGCACACAGCACCGCGATCTTGTCCAGATGATCGAGTTAGATTTAATTCAGGTTGCAAAGGGTAAAAAGATAAAACTCGTATTACCCGGACTTTGATTTCCCCCACTGCGCTTGCGCAGCCTTGCGAGCTATTTTCCTGGCGTTGTTCCGGCGCCAACTCTCTGCCCTGACCTTGCCACGCAGTGTGACACAGGCCGGCGCCTGTCCGTCGGCGGATATCATCGAGCACGCGCGAACCCCTCCGTGTTAGACTTTGTCCCGGGGAATGTCGATAGATTTGAGGTAAAGCGTACCGTGGACCCATCGCGGTCTTTGCCCGTGGGCAAGTGCGTCCTGGCGGTGGTTCTCGCTGCCGCCGTCGCTGGCTTTTTTTATTATGACCTGGATCGCTATCTGTCTTTCGAGGCCCTCAAAACCCATCGCGATGCGCTCTTGGCCCTTGCCGAGGCTAACTACGGCACCGCCGTCGCCGTCTTCATGATTAGCTATGCGCTGATTACCGGTGTGTCCTTGCCCGGCGCCGTGATCATGACGCTGGCGGGCGGATTCCTGTTCGGGAGCGTGCTCGGGACCTTGTACGTCAATGTCGGAGCCACGACCGGAGCGACGCTCGCCTTCCTCGCCGCCCGCTACCTTTTGCGGGAGTGGGTGGAGGCTAAGTTCGGCCAAAGGATGGATGCGTTTCAGCGCGGTTTTGCCGAGAATGCGTTCAACTATCTTATGACCCTCCGTCTCATACCGATTTTCCCCTTCTTTCTCGTCAACCTGCTCTGCGGCCTCACCCGGATCCGGCTTTCGACTTACATGCTGGCGACGGCGATCGGAATCGTGCCGGGCAGCTTCGTCTATGCCTACGCCGGCCGGCAGCTCGGCGGCCTGAATTCGATGGCCGATATTGCGACACCGGGAGTGCTGCTGGCGTTTACACTGCTGGGCTTGCTGGCGCTGGCGCCGGTGCTCTACCGCCGGCTGCGATTCGAGAGCATCAAGCGTGAATAACGTGCGCCGCGACGGGATCCTTCCCGATGATGCATACGACCGCGAGCTGGCCGCGAACGTTCGCCCGAGCAACTGGAGTAATCCACAGCCTTCCGGAGCGTACAACCTGGCTGTCATCGGGGCGGGAACGGCCGGGCTCGTGACGGCGGTGGTGGCGGCGGGGCTGGGCGCGAAGGTGGCGCTGGTCGAAAAAGCGCTAATGGGCGGTGATTGCCTTAATGCGGGTTGCGTGCCTTCCAAGGCCTTGATTCGTGCCGCGCGCGCATGGTCCGGGCTGCGCAACGCCGAGGAGTTCGGATTGCGGATCGCGGGCGAGGTCGGCTACGACTTCGCCGCGGCCATGGCGCGCATGCGGCGGCTGCGCGCACGCATCAGCAACAACGATTCGGTTGAACGTTACACCCGCCTCGGGGTCGATGTTTACTTGGGCGAAGGGCGCTTCACCGCAGGGGACCGGATCGCGGTTGGGGACCAGACGCTGAACTTCAGAAAAGCAGCGGTCTGCACGGGTACGCGCGCGACGGCGCCGCCGATCCCCGGTCTCATGGAAGCCGGCTATCTCACCAATGAAACGGTCTTCGATGTGACGGCGCTACCGCGCCGGTTAGCGGTCGTCGGGGCCGGGCCGATCGGCTGCGAACTGGCGCAGACCTTCGCTCGCTTCGGGAGCGAGGTCTGGGTGCTAGAACGCGCCGAGCGTATCCTCGTGCGGGACGACCCGGACGCGGCCCGCGTCGTGCAGCAGCGGATGGAAAGCGAGGGAGTAAAGTTCGCATTGAACGCCGACATAAGCGAGGTGAGCCGTGCTGAGCGCGGAAAGATTGTAGCCTATGAAACGCCCGGCCGGCGTGAGGAATTGTGTGTCGATGAAGTCCTCGTGGGCGTAGGCCGAGCCCCGAACGTCGAAGGCCTGGGGTTGGACGCGGCCGAGGTCGATTTCGATCCCACGGCCGGCGTGCGCGTGGATGATCATTTGCGGACCACGAATCCTTCGATTTACGCCGCCGGTGACGTCTGCTCCGCGTACAAATTTACCCACGTGGCCGATGCCCTGGCGCAAATTGTGATCCAAAACGCGCTTTTTCCCCATCCCTTTGGGTTGGGCTACGCCACCACGCGCTCACTTCTCGTTCCCTGGTGCACCTACACCACGCCCGAGATTGCCCATGTGGGGATGACTGCGGCTGCTTGCGCCGAGCAGGGCATGGAAACCGAAACCTATACTTACGATCTGGCCGAGGTCGATCGCGCCATCCTCGATGGTGAAGAGGAGGGCTTTGCGCGGTTGCATATCAAGAAGGGAACGGATCGCATCCTCGGTGCGACCGTGGTCGCCGAGCACGCTGGCGAGATCATCAGTGAGATCACGGTGCTGATGCGAGCGGGCCGGGGCGTGAAAACCTTGCTCGCGAGCATCCACCCGTATCCCACCCAGGCGGAGGCCGTAAAAAAAGCCGCTAACCTGTGGCGGAAAACCCGGTTGACCGCGACGATGAAACGTCTGCTGAAGAACTACTACGAATGGAGCCGATCACGCGTGCGGCGTGTTTGAAAATAACGCCCTGATGGTTGCTTGCATCTCCTCGGCCGTTGCGCGCGGATCTTTTGCATCGCGGATCGGGCGCCCGACCACGATATGATCCGCGCCGTTACCGAAGGCTTCGTTCACGTCCACCACGCGTTTTTGGTCGTCGCTCGGCCGGTTTTCCACCGGCCGGATTCCCGGCGTGACGACAAGCAGCCGCTCGCCGAGCTCGGCGCGTAGCTTGGGCGCCTCCAGGCCCGATGAGATCACGCCATCGCAACCGATGGCCAAGGCGCGTTTCGCTCGCGATAAAACCAATCGTTTGACGTCGCATTGAAACCCCAGATCCTCAAGATCGCGCTGGTCCAAGCTCGTGAGCACCGTGACCGCGAGGATCTTGAGATCGCTCTTCTCTCGCACCGCGGCCTCCAGCATCGCGTCATTGCCATGGACGGTGGCGAAGTGCACGCCGCGATCTTTAAGGCGTCTCACAGCGCGGCCTACTGTCTCCGGGACATCGAAGAATTTCAGATCGACGAAGACCTTTTTTTGCCGGCTCAAGAGCCATTCGATGAGATCGAAGTAAGATCCGGACATGCATAACTCCAGACCGAGCTTATAAAACATCACGGCATCCCCGAGCGATTCCACCAACGCCTTGGCTTCGGATGCGCCCGGAACGTCGAGCGCGGCGATTAAGCGCTCCGCGGGAGGAATCGGTTTACGCGAGAGCCAGGGTTGTTGCGCGCGGCCAATCCCTTCGAGCCGCGCCTTGATCTCCAAGCGGTCCAGGGAGGCCATGGGCAGATTCATGAGCATGGCGATGCGATATTCCAGTGTCTCAAAAGCCCTTCGGAAGGCCGGCATCCGATCGCCGTCATCGCCGTCAACCGCGGCCGGGTCCGGGAGGCCCCAGTGAACGCTCATGGGCTGGCCGGGCCAGATCGGACAGGCCTCGGCGGCCGCATTATCACAGACGGTGAAGACCAAGTCGAAGGACGGCGCGCCAGGTCCGCTAAACTCGTCCCAGGACTTGCTGCGCAGTCCCGCGGTTGGAAAATTCAAACCCTTCAGCAGATCAAGGGCGAGCGGGTGGACGCGGCCCTTGGGATGACTGCCGGCGCTAAAGGCCCGGAACCGGCCGCGGCCGACTCGGTTTAAGATTGCCTCGGCCAGGATGCTGCGGGCGGAGTTTCCGCTGCACAGGAACAAAATCTGATAGCATTTCTCGGTCATGATGCTCAATACGTCAAGTCACGGCATGATAACGAATCATTGTTGGGTAGTATGCGGGAAACGCGAGCCCAGCGATTGAGTGTTGACCTCGCGTAGTCTAGCCTTAGTGAGGGAGGACAGCGGGCAAATCTTTACAACTATAACAGGAGGCAAATTATGAAGGCGCATATATGTGGACGGATAGCCGCCGTGGCGGTGTTCCTGCTGGTCAATCATACCGCGGCCGCGCAGAGCGAGACCAGCGAGGAGTGCATGCGCAAAATCGGGGCCTATGCTCTCAACTTCAATGCTTACCAAGCCGCGACCGGTAGTAATAGGTTCTGCGACGATATTCCCCTTACCGGGCCAACCGTTCTGACGCTCGATTTTGTCGACCCGGAGTTACGCCAGATGCCAGCCGAGGCCCGGCTGCTCGAGGTCGAGTCGTGGCCGGCGGCGCTCGATGGTTCCAGCGACGGCAAGGCGCTGGTTCTACAACGTTTACCCTCAAAGACCTATTCCTCGGGGCTCATCGAAATCGACCACACGTTTAAAGCACCGGGATACTACGTGGAAGTCGTGAGCATCAAGGCACCGAATGGCAAGAAGCACGTGTTGCGGTTTCCGTTTCAGGTGGCGGGTGGGGCTGTAAGCGACTGGTCCGGGTTAGGGCTTTGGGCGGCTATTAGTGCAATCCTTGTGCTCGTTGCCGGCGCGGCTTTTTGGTTTTTCAGAAGAAAAGGCGAGGAAGTTTAACGCTGGTCCAGGCCAGCGAGCGAGAGCAGGGTGAGGATCCGACTCAAGCGGTAGCCGTCGGCGTCAGGAGGGCATCGGCCTTGGCGGCACAGATAAAGTCGTTCTCCGAAAGGCCATCGATCGCGTGCGTAGTATAGCGAACGGCGCAGGTTCGGTAACCGATCTCCATCAGCGGATGGTGATCCTCCTCATGGGCGATTGCGGCGACGGCATTGGCGAAGGCCATCGTTTCGTGGTAATTCTTGAAGCGATAGGTTTTTGAAATCGACTTGGCGTCGTCAGCGAGATCCCAACCCGGCACGTAGTTTAGGAAATCCCGGGCCTCGGAGGCGGTCAGGGCCGGCAGGCCGCCTTCGCAGGGTTTGCAGCGCCGTCGAGTAAGCTCGCTCATTGATTACCTCCGCACCTAGGCCTGGCTCATGGGATGAAGCTCGGATCTCGGAGATGGCTGGACGCCGGCGAGGACCTTGAGATGTTCGGCGATGCAGAGCGGCAGCGCCCGGAGGTTGTATCCGCCTTCGAGCAGCGCAATGAGCCGGCCCTCGGCATGTTGGTCCGCGGCTTCCAGCATGCGTTGGCTCATCCAGCGGAAGCACTCCGTGGTGAGGCAAACCTCCGCGAGCGGGTCGTCGCGGTGCGCATCGAAGCCCGCCGAGATCAAGATAAATTCCGGTTTAAAGGCGTTGATTTTGGGCAGGATGTGTTTCCTAAACGCCGCGTGGTAGTCGCCATCGGTGGCACCGGCCGCCATCGGACAGTTTAAAGTCGTCCCGGCACCCGCGCCGCTCCCGGTCTCCGTCCAGGCTCCGGTGCCCGGATAGAACGGGTATTGATGCAGGCTCACGTAGAACACGGAAGGGTCGGTGTAAAAGCTGTGCTGGGTGCCGTTACCGTGGTGCACATCCCAATCGAGAATCAACACTTTATCGATCCCGTAGCGCTTCTGGAGATAACGCGCCAGGATAGCAACGTTGTTGAAGAGACAAAACCCTAGCGCCATAGCGTGCTCGGCGTGGTGACCCGGCGGCCGGAGCATGGCGAAACCGTTTTCAATCTCCCCGCCGAGGAGCCGATCGGCCAGTTCGAGTCCCGCCCCCGCCGCGAGCAGAGCCGCATCGAAAGACCGCGACGAGATCGCGACATCGGGGGAATCCAAATACCGCTCCCCGGCGGCGCAGGCTCCCCGTGCACGTTGAATATAGCCGTGGTCGTGGATGGTTTCGATACACGCGATCTCGGCCGGGCGCGCCGCGATGCGTTTGGTGCGCTCGAACCACGGCTGCGCGGCCAGATGCGCCATGCTTACCTCGAGCCGCCGGCCGCACTCGGGATGCCCGCGACCGGTGTCGTGCTCAAGGTAGGCCGGGTCGTAGATGAATCCCGTGCTCATATGCAAGCAGTGTAGCCGCGCCTCGGCACGGTTGCCAGCCGGTTAGCGCACGAATGTTATTTTTTTGAGCGCGGGCGGGTTCGGGCCTGCTCCTGCAACTTCTGAAAGAAATCGGTCTCGGTCAGCTCCGCGACCTGGCGCGCCTTCTTGGTCTCATCGATCTCGATGCGGAGGGTCTCGATCTGTTGCTTGAAGCGTTGCTCACGGGCCGCGACTTCCTGCGCCATCCGTTGGAAGACGCGGGCGAGTTGCCCGAGCTCGTCTGGGCGCTTGCCCACCTCGGCTAACGTGTCGGCCACGAACTGTCCCGACTCGACAGCGGCCGCGGCGGTGGTGACGCGAGCCACGTCCTGGAGATAGAGCACTTCCTGATCACGCAGCCGTTTTTTCTCCAGACAGGCCCCGATCCGGGCACGCAGCAGTACCGGATTGAAGGGCTTAGGGAGGTAATCTTCCGCACCGTGCTCGATGCAACGCACGACGCTCTGGATCTCATCGAGCGCCGAGATCATGATGACGGGGATGTCGCGCAGGCGGGCGTCGGCCTTGAGCTGTTTCAGCGTCTCGTAACCATCCATCTCGGGCATCAGCACATCGAGCAGCACCAGATCGACGGGCTGGTCACGGACCGCTTGCAACGCTCGCCGGCCATCCTTTGCCATGCTTACCCGATAGCCTTGATGCCGCAACCGCCTGGACAGCATGTCGCGGTTGGTCTCGTTGTCGTCCACCACCAGGAGGTGGCCAGGGAGGAGGGCGGTGGCTTCCCGGTCGGCCGTCACTGCCTCTGTGTCCGTGTCTTTATCGTTAAGCCAGGATAGCTCGCCCGGTGAAGGAGAGGCGGCGGTCAGCGTTGGGGACTCGAAGAGGGCGTTCAGCATCCCGAGTAGGGTCTTCCCCGCCGTGTGGATCTTGGATCTTCTGGAGGTCGCCGGTGAAGGGTTGTAACGCACTGTCGTCGGCCTCCTCCAACAGCAATTCGCTATAGCCGATGATATGGTTGATGGGGGTGCGCA
>Ga0136633_1000816_pt1 | contig 23509 bp, 32 predicted proteins | sample AntDrymeUQ832206_2_FD_105494 | JGI IMG/M metagenome (GOLD analysis project Ga0136633, IMG submission 105494) | Polar desert sand microbial communities from Dry Valleys, Antarctica - metaG UQ83 (22.06) | ecosystem: Environmental > Terrestrial > Soil > Desert | place: Antarctica: Dry Valley...
CGCCGCTGGCAAGCTCGATCACGACCCCGGTGCTGTCGATACCCCAGTTAGTCGACGGGTTTGCTTTCACGAAGATCGGGCCAAGCGAGTGCAGAGCACCTACAGCTACGTTGTGCGCCATGTTCACGTCGCCAGTTGCTAGGCTGAAGTTGAATGGGCGCAATCCGTTGAAGCCGCCGTCCGCGTCGTTTGCGTCGGTTGTCAAGAGGTAGAAGGCATCGGCGTCCTGGTGGTACAGCACGCCGCGTCCGCCGTTTTTCAGGCGAAGGCTCGAACCCGTGAACGATGGGGATGCAAGCGGCGCCTTGGCTCCAAGCTCGTTCGCAAGACCTGTAACTTGGCCGATGGCAGGCTGGTAGCCGGCGTGGAAGATGGGATACGAATTGGCTCCCATTGACCAGCCGCCAACCTTCCAGATGTTGTCGGTGTCGATGCCGAAGAAAGATGCGAAAACGCCCGGACGGTGAAAGCTGGCTACTGCTGCGCCTGCGGTCAGGCCGCTGCCCCGCGCCTGTAGTTCAACGCCGGTTCCTGCGCCAGCCATAGCGGCAATGCTTGTAGAAGCTGCGCCGCTGCGCGCTATTGTGGCGCTCTCAAATGTGGCAGAACCGCTAAAGGTGTTCGAGCCGTTGAATCCGACCGCGCCGAGAAACGTGGTCGGTGCACCGAATACGAGCGATGTGACACTCATGCCGGTACGTGTTGCCGTAAACACGGTTTCCCCCGACGCCGTATATGCGTCGTTGATGGTCCGCAACTGGAGTTGCTTGCCGGTGGCTATCAAGTCCCAGCGTTTGCTGTCCACGGCTGCTGCGTCCGACGACTCAATCCGGTAGCCGTTGCCGTTTGCACGGAAGGCGGCGAGGCTGTCGATGAAGCCGTTGGCCGTGAAGTCGCCATTGATCGACTGCGCCGTGTCGTTGCGCAGGAATTTGGACGCAGGCACGTTGCCCAGCGCACTGGCGTTCGCCGCCGTGCCGCCGATAGACTTGCTGGCGTCGGAGGTGTTGTCCGCCAGCCCCAGGCCCACGTCTGCCTTGGTTGGTTTGTTCGCTTCGGTATAGAGCGCGTAGGCGTTGGCTCCAGCCGAAAACCCGCCGAACTTCAGCTTGTTGTCGATGTCGAGTCCGAAGTAAACCGCGTACTGATTGGGTCGGTGGAACAGCATGTAGGCTGCGTCACCAACTCCACCTGCACCCACCACCTCCACCGTCGTGGTACTGCCACCCGCTATCGAACCGACACTGGGGACCGCCTTCAACCCACCCGTCATGGCGCCGCCAGAGAGTGGCAGTCGTGCGTTGATCGCGGTCGCCTGCGCCGTGCTTACCGGCTTGCTCGCGTCGCTGGTGTTGTCCACCAGCCCCAGGCCCACGTCCGCCTTGGTTGGCTTGAAGCCCTGGTGGTAAATCTTCGAGGTGCCAGCCGTCTCGGTGAAGTTGAGCGAGAAGGCGCGGAAGGCGCCACCGTTCTCGAAGAACTGCAGCAGGCCGTCTCCCACCAGCTCCAGCACCACGTTGCCGGCCAGCGTCGAGGTGGGCGGCTTCTCGAACTGGAACTCTCCGCCCTGGGTGCCAAGCCCTGCCTCGAACAGCGTCGAGTTGGGCAGGCGTGCTGCGTCCGCGCTCAGTATCTCGCTGATGATCCCGTTGATTTCAACGAGCGGCCGGCGCAGCGCCATAGGTTACGCCTTGGTGATGGTCGGCTGCGGCTCGAAGTTAATCGCCGTGGCGCTGATTGCCAAGCCCAGGCGCTGCACCACGTTGCCGGCCGCTTGTGGTGCGGTGCCCGTGGCGAGCCCAGCCGTCGTTGACAGGAACACGTTGCCCGGCGTCTGGCCGGTGACGGCGGTGTTGGTGCCCTCGAAGTACACCGTGGCCTGCGCGGCGGCTGCAGCCCCTGCAATCACGAAACCGTGCGCCTCCTTGCCTGCGGTGGTGGCGTCGGCCTTGCGGACCTTGGCGCCCGTGCTGTTGTGCAGGTTCACGAAGTCGCCCGCGGCCAATGCCTCGCTCGTGGTGATGCTGGCCGTGTCCGCCCCGATGCCGGTGGGCATCATGGTGCTGTCGATCTTGCCGGCGCCGTCGAGCTGCACGACCTTGCCCGCATCGCCCGCGCCCGCGCTCGTGGCCTTGGCGTTGACGATGCTGGCGTCCAGCACGCCAGCTGCGTTCAGAGCCGGGATGCGGTCGGCGTCGGCGGCTCCTGCGCTGGTGAGCGCCGCGGCTTCCTCCGTGAGCGTGCCGGCGATTTCCCGAATGAACTTCTTGATGGATGCGAGTGCCATGGTAATGATCCTTTAGGCGAGTGCCAGCGGCTCGCGCAGGCGAATGAATACGGTTGTGGCTGACAGCGCGACACCCAGAACCTGCTGGTGGCCGACGACGGGCTTGATCTGCGTGAGCACGCCGGTGGAGCCAAGGTAGACCGGAGCGAATGGCGTCCAGCTCCAGCCCGCTTCCTCCATGCGACCCAGGGCCAACAGCGACACGCTAGTACCAACAGCAGCTGCGCCGGTGGTGATTCCCGCGATACGCCCGATGTGCGTGGGGTCGGAGCGGTCAGCGTAAAACGCCCGGCCGTCGGCGTCCTGCACCACGGCGCGGTGGCCGCCCAGCGCCTCTCCAGCCACGACCACCAGACCCGCAGTGCCGGCTGGCCCAGGTATGCCCTGGATGCCCGGCGGCCCCTGAGGTGCGGCGCTGATAACTTCCACCCGGTAGACCGTCTCCGTGGAGATGCTGCCATCGCCCTGCGTGATGCGCTCCACCGTGGCTACGGTAGCCAGCTCAATCTCGGTGATGCGCTCGGTGACAAGCTCCGTCCTGGCAACCTCCACCTGCTCGGTGGGGGTCTGTACAACCGTGACGATGGTGTCAATGCTCACGCCTGGAACCTCGTCACGCTCGGCACAACAGCCACGCTGCCGCGCCAGAGCTTCACCACGTCGCCGTTCGGGAAGGCGATCAGGAGGTCATAGACGCCAGCCGTCCACGGGATGACAGCCGTGTCCTCGTCCTGCACCCGGATTCGCACCGTGCCGGCCGCGCCGCCAAGGATGATGCGCCCGTTCAGGGTGGAGAGGGTCAAGAGCGGGATGGCCGATTCCAGATCCTCGCGCACATGGCCCAGCGCGGTGCACCCGGTCAAGTCGATTGGTACGCCGGTTGCCTGCGCCGTCCACGTACCAAGCACGTTGAGCGTGGCGCCCTTCTCGATGATGAGGTTCAGCTTTGCGGCGGCCATGCGTTACACCATGAAGGGTTGGTTCACCTGCGGCGTGTCATGCCGCGAGTTGCGGCGCATGTCTGCGTCGGGGCGCTCGCCGAAGTAGGCCGTGAAGAATGCCAGCCCAGCCGCGGCGCGCCCGGCGCTGACAACCTCGCTGTCCGGCACGCTGAAGGCGCGGTAGTTGACCCAATCCACCAGCCTGCGGTGGTGCATGGAGTGCAGCTCGGGCTCGTCGGCGTCCGCCTTCATTGGCTCCAGCGGCGTGCGGTAGCCCTCGATGTAGAGGGTGCCCGGGCTGTTGGGCGCGTCCACCAGACGGATGTAGCGGTCGGTCTGGATGGCGTAGTCAATCCAGCTGTTCGTGTGCACAGCGCCCTCGCGCCAGTCGGGGCGCATCCGGGCCATGGACTCGTAAGACACGAGCCGGATGTTCTCGCGGTTGGATGCGCCCGCCTTGCGGAAGCTGATGTGGCTGATCTCGTAGACGTTGCCGGGCAGCTCGTAGACGGAGTTGCCGGCCTTCACGGACACGCGGATGCCGGAGTCGTGGATCAGGCGCCGGCGGATGCACGCCTCGTCCACGGCCTCGTTGAACCAGCGGCGCACGTCAGCGTCCCGCCAGAGGTATGGCTTGTCCGCCTCCGCGACGCCGATCAGGCCATCAGCCCGGTCATCAGCGTCCGCGCGGAAGGCGGCGATCAGCTCGCCTAGCGTCATGGCTTAGATCGCGCCGTACTGGTCGATGAAACCGACCACCTGGGCGCGCAGCTTGGCGGTGGACGCCTTCTGGTCGAGCTCCTGCCGGTAGTTGTTGCGGGCGTACTCGGCAAGGGCCTGCTTGTCCATCGTGTTCACGCGGTCGTACAGGTCCTGCAGGTCGCTGCGCTGCAGGCGGTCGGCGTCCTGCTCGGCCTTGGCTTGGTTCAGCAGCGCGTCCGTGTCGTCAGCCTGGGGAGTCTGCACGCTGGCCTGCGCCTGGGAGAGCACGGTGCCGCGCTCGAACTGGTCGGCATGCTTGAGGAAGCTGCGCGCCAGCTCTGGTGGCACCGCGCGGGTCTGGCCGGCCTTGAACGTGAGCTTGCTGCCGTACAGGCGGTCGTAGAACGACTCGTCGCGGCCAATGTAGGTCACGGCCACGAGGTCGGTGCGCCGCGGGCCGTCTGCCGGCGCTTCGCGTGGCTCCAGCTCGGGGGCAATCTGGCGCATGGATACAACCACGGCGCGGTACAGATATTCCTCGGTCTTCTGTTCGTTGGGCAAGTCCTCGAACGGGATAAGCATTGGGTGCGTCTTGGCGTCGTTGTCGCGCTTCTTGCCGGGTTTCCAGCCCTCGGCCTTGCGCGCGCGAATCCAGTCGGCGTGTGCCACTTCGGGGGGCACGTTGGGGTTGTCGATGACGGCTTGCGCGCGTGCGATGGACGCGGTGCGCTTGTCCTCACTGGCTTCGTTCCAGCTTGTCTGCTGGTTGTCGCCAATGGACGCCCGGTAGGCAGCCATGACTTGATGCGCAACGAGCGCGATATGTGACGTTTTCATGTGTGGCTCCGGGCTGTTGAGTGGAAAGACGGGCGGCACGGGTTCATAACTCCCGCACGGCCCCGGTCAGACGCTTAGCGCGGGCCTTGCAGCTCGCCGACGACAACAATGTCCACGCGGCCGTTGCCGCCGGTGGCGGCAGCCGTCACCGTCAGCGTCAGCCAAGCTGGCTTTGGCAGGGTGACAGGCTTCTTGGTGCCAGCGGCGCGCACGCGGCCCACCGTCAGCGGCAGGGCGGCAGCGAAGTACTCGTCGTCCTGCGGCTGGTTGGCGTCGTTGTAGTCGCCCTGGTACTGAAAGCCCAGCTTGCCAGCCAAGCCGCTGAATCCCGTCGAGACAATCGCCTGGAAGTCATCCAGACGCATGCCTTCGGGCAGCTCGCCAATCTGAATCACGTCGCCGACTACCGGCGCCGCGCTCCCGCTGTAGTTCTCGATGACCCCGGCGGCGTTAGCCATGAGGATGAAACGGAAGACGCCAGCATTGCCGTAGGGCGACGGTGCGCCGTGCTGCATGAGCGGCTTGAGAGTGTTGCGAATGTTTGCCATGATGTTTGCTCCTGTGGAATGGGGTGCTTGAGGGCGGTGCGGGGGGGCCGAAGCCCCCCCGTTCAGCTCTTAGCGGCGTGCGCCGATGATTGGAACTGCCGTGTCGATCACGGTCACACCGTAGTCGGTCACCTCGTCAGCTCCGCCGCCGTGGTTCACGGAGTAGCGAATCTTCGAGGTGCCGCGGATCGTGCCGATCAGCACTTCCATCTTGTCGCCGTGGTCCATCTCCTTCTCGCTCCAGAAGAAAGGCATGCTGCCGTTCTTTTCCGGTGCGGCCGCGAACGCCTGCGCCACAGCCTGTCCACCCAGCAGGATGGCCCGGTCAACCGCGAACGTGGTGCCGAAGGAGGCTGGCACGAGAGCGGACGACTCCACTTCACTTCCAAAGTCGGCGGCGTATTTGATAACGTCACCGGCATAGAAGCGAATCGGCTTGGGCATCTTCACGATGAGCACGCCATTCCAGAGGCCCGCATCGCCCAGGAACAGGGGGTGCATGCCGGCCATGCTTGCGCGGGCCATGCTGGACGCCTGGAACTGGCGGAATGCCGGGTCTGTGGCGAACGAGCTGTACTGCGCGCTGGACACCAGCAGGACACGCAGCGGGCTGTCTGTTGCGGCCTTGTCGCCCTCGAACCTCACAGGCGGCGGTGGCAGGGCAATCTGCTCCATCGTCGTGCGGATGCCGTCGGCCGTGTCCATGCGGAACAGGTCGGTGGTCTGCAGGTCAACTTCGCCAGCGACGACGTTGAAACCCTTGATGCCGCCGTTGTCGGCGATGTAGTGGCGGTTGCGTGACGGGGCGCGCACGGTGTTCACCATGATCGCCTGGAAGTCGGGGTCCGACTCCGTTGGCACGACCCACTCGATGTTGTTGTGGTGGCCGCGGGCGCCAGCCATGTGCACCAGCAGGGACTGGTCAATGTAGCGGTCCATCAGCGACTGGGCCACGGGCCGGGCCAGCGCGCGGAAGTCCACGGGCGAGCGAATGTCGGTCATCGTGTTGCCGGTGTCGATCGGGAAACGCGCCTGATCGACGCGCAGCCGGTCCTTGGACAGGCTCATGCCCGTGCCGCGGCCTTCGGCGTATCGGCTGCCCATGATCGGCTTGGCGCCGACAGGGTTCAGCAGGTGAAAGTTCACCTCGTCGCCGGAGTTTTTGCCCAGGTCCTGCACTGTCACGATGGGCATGTGCTGGCTGGTCTGCTTGCGCATGGTTGCAATCGCACCGGACGTACCCTTGGGCATGGCACCCGTCAGGCGGTTCATGGTGGTGTTGCGCTGCATGTGCATGGCGAACAGGCCAGCGGCCTGATTAACCATTGCCATGGAATCGCCATAGGCGACGTTGGTCTTATTCGGCATGACTGCCTCCTTCGTTGGGAAAATGCCCCGTCATCACGACGGTGCGTTTACTAATGGGCCTTGCGTCTACTCGTTCACAAGCTCTGGTTCAGGAAGTCCTCGATCTGCTTGGGCGTCAGGTTCTGCATCGTGTCCAGCAGTTGCGGTCCTTCCATCTGCCTCATGGCCTCGAATCGGCTGCCCGGCCCTGGCTGCCCCGGAATATCCGAGAGCGAGGCCGGGGCGGGCTGCTGAACCTTGGCTATCAGCGTCTTGGCGGCAGCTTTGGCGTCGCCTGCCGACGTTTCCGTCGTCTGAGCCGGTGCAGTGGCGGCCTTGAACGTGTCCAGGAACTCAATCACCTCGGCGGTAGAGCCTTTGGTCAGGACGGCCTCATAACCCGCCCTGGCAAAGCTCGGCTGCCGGTTGATCCAGGCGCTCAGCTCCGCACTCTCGGCAATGGACTGGGCATCTGGATGCCTCGTCAGCACTGCGCGGTAGTGCGCGTCGGTGGCGGATTCGGCCTGCGACTTCTGCAGCGGGGCGACCACTTGGGCCATCTCGCTGCGGATTTGCGAAACCTGCTGGCTCACCAACTTCTGGATGCCCTCGGCGATTGCCTTCTCGGAGAAATCCCCGAATAGGTCAGCATCCACGCCCGCGTCGATGGCCGCTGCAGCTTGCGCCGCGTTGGTATCTGCTTGGGTAGGTGCCACGCCTGCGTCAGCCCGGGCTTGAGCGGCTGCCCGTAGGGCCTCCAGCTCTTGCGCCTGCGCCTCGGCCTGTGCCTTCCAGTGCTTCTCGCCTTCGCGCGCCTCCACCAGCTTTTCGTAGGGGATGGTGTGAACACCATCTCGGGCCAGCACCGTGGCTTTCGCCGGGTCTGGCTCCTGCTGGGGGGGAGCGTTGTTTCCTGTCTCGTTCTCGGTGCCTTGAGGCTCCGATGGGTTCTGTTCCGCGTCAGGGGCAGCGTCGGGCGCGCTGCCTGCATCCGGTTGCCCGGTATCGCCCTCGTGCAGTTCCAGGAACTGCGCCGCCTGTGCGGGTGTCATCACGCCATCTGGCGCCTGCGTCTGCAAAAACTCGTTCTGTGTTGTCATGCTAGGCCCACCGCCGTGTATCGCCACGGCAGCAAAGGAGGGTTCGCGCGTTCGACTGAGTGGGGCGTCGGGGTCTTCCAACCCTCTGCCCCTCCCAATCTCCAGCTCGGCGCCGGTTGCCCGGTGCCTGGGGATTGCAACGCTTCACAGCGTGGCGGTATCGCCAGTAGCTTGTGGCTGCTGACTTGTGAGCGACTGTGCCGCCATCTGCCTGCTAAATCAAACCCTACACGGAGGAAGTGTGCGCAGACGTGAAAAAGCCACCCGGAGGTGGCCTTGCGGGGGGGGCGCCCTGGTGCCTATCGCGGCCCCTCGTCTCGCTCACAGCCCAGCAGGCCCATCATGTCCTCGTCGGGCCGCTCTGCCGGGCCACTGGCTGGAAGGATGGTGGCGTGCGGCGTGCTGGCAGCCCTTGCCATGCGGTGCTCACGGTCGCAAGTCGCATAGTCCTCCAGAATCAACAGGTGCTGGCGCGCGTTCTCGAGCGCGTTGTCCATGGCCGCGGTATCGCTCGGCATCTCCAGGGCGCCGCGGCTGTAATCAGGCGGGTTGTTGATGGCCTTGACCTCGTAGCCGTTGTGCAGTAACAGCTTGCACACCACCATCGTGGGGGACAGGCGCTGGTAGGAGGTCTTCACCACCATCTTTTCCGCATCCTCGCGGCTCACGCGGGCAGCCACCGGGGAGAATGCTTCGAGCACGGCTGCAATTGGGTCGGCGCTCATGGGTTGGCGCCGCTCTGGGGCAACTCGGCATAGTCGCTCTCTGGTGCCGGCTCGCCCTCCTGGCGCAGCGGCACACTCGTGCGCAGCAAGATATTGCCCCCGGGCGGGAATACGTGCAAGTCAACGGTGCCGTTTTCATTCACTCCCGCGACGATAGCCGCCATCCGCTGATTGCCGTGATATTCGGGCTCGCGGTAGTGAATGATGCGCCCGACGGTGGGCTTGATGGCGGTGGTCAGAATGGCTCTCCTTGCAGGTTGTCGGCCGTATCGGCTGTCTCGATGCCGGCCATGGGTGAGGCTCCATCGTCAGGGACGGGTGGGAACAGCGGGCTTGTATTCTGCGCCACGTCGGGCGCCCCTGCCAGCGGCATCTCGCCTGCAACTGGCACCAGAGGCTGGGACACCATGGGGAAATTCGGGTCATCGCCCCCCGGGCTCGGCCGCTTGTACCCTGCGCCCTGCATGATTGCGTCGGCCACGGGTGCAATCTGCGGGATCGCGGCGATCTGGCTGCCGGCCTGCATGGATGCGAACGCGGCCTGCACACCCTTGACCACAGTGCCGGCAACGATGCTCTCCAGTTCGGCCTGCATCTTCTCGGGGCTGTACTTCAGGTTCACTTCCCGCTCGCGCAGGTCCAGCTCCCGTATGCGGTTGTCGTTGCCGGCTTTCACCAGGGCCTCGGCCACGGCCTGCTTGATCTGTTCCTCGATCTGCTCCGGTGTCTGCTTCTGGTCGGTCGCGCGGATGGCCTCCACCACGTCCTTCTTGAAGGGCACGTCCATGAGCGACACGAGGAACGGCATGACGGCCACCTTGTACTGGTCCGGCAGGCTCTTGACCGCCTCGCTCATGGCGTTGAGCTGCTGGCCGCGGTAGCTGGCGGTGCTCGGCACGTCCTGCAGCGCCACCTTCAGCCGGGTGCGGTGCAGGTCGTTGGACAGGTACGGCAGGCCAGTCTCGGGGTGCGACTCGGGTTTGTTGAGCACCACCGTCCTGTCCTCCCTGACCGCATCGCCCTCGATGATGATGGTCTGCTCGCCGGTGCCCATGTCCTCGATGAGCATGGACATAAGCAACTCGCCCACCTGGGAGCGCGCCGTGCGGAAGTTGTCCATCAGGTGGCCTAGCGACATATTGCTCTGCTCTACCTGTGTCTGCTCCTGCAATCCGCTCGTGGCGGTGCCTTGCCGGCCGGCGAAACCTGCTGATACCCCTGATACCCGCTCGATGCTCGCCCTGGCGTTGGTCAGCATCTCGAAGTGCTGCTGCGTCAGGGTGTAGTCGCGCTTGACCTCGAATCGCGCCCCAGGCTTCGCCATCTCGACCTGATTGAGCACGATGTCCGCGTCCGACCGGGAAATCTGCGAGCGGAACTGCTCGTCCGTCATGTCCACAGCGCCCTTGGTGCGCTCCGTCCTGACGACACTCATGCCCCAGCGCAGCTTGCTGGTGCCGCTGTTCAAACTGTCCTGCGGGTAGACCATGCCGCGGACGTAGCCGTAGGGCACACCGGTGCGGTCCTCGCGGAAGCCGTCGAAGCGGACGTATGGAAACTTGCAGTGCGGGTAGGGGCTCGCCTCGTCGGACAGCTTGTGCGGACCCAGCCAGTAGCTGCGGCGGATGCGGGGCACCGGCGCCCTTGTCACCTTAGCGACACCCGTGTTCATGGCGTAGACGTGCGCCGGGTTGTTCTCGTCGAACTCCACCACGCGCCCGTCCGGCGCCATCATTACCGGCACGCTCACCCAGCGGCGATACCAGAGCTCGCACGCCTGCAGCTCGCGGGTGGTGCGGTTGTACCAGCGCGCTTCCTCGATGGTCTGCCCGCGCCCCTCGGCCCATGCGCTGTTCAGCCCGGTGGATGCGCCGGTGGCCTGCGCCTCCGATTGCACGCCCCACCAGCTGGCGCCGTGCTTGCCCAGGCCGAGGATAAGCTCGCGGTGCTGCGGAAATGACAGCGCGATGCGCTCAGGGCGCAGCCAGCGGTGCCGCAGCAGCCAGCGCATGTTCTTTTGGTCGGGCCCGCTGGTCATGTCCCAGGCAATCTCGTTGCGGTGCACGGCCTGACAGCGGTACGGGTAGGCGAACGGGTCGCTGTCGCGGCTGACCTCCACCCAACCGATGCCGACAGCTGCCTGGGGGCGGAACGCCTCGCTGCACGCCCTGTCGGCGCCCGATTCCCGCTCGGCCTCGTTGAGCTTGTAGTTGAGCGCGTCCGCCACGTCCTGGCCGCCGGTGCCGCCCGCGGCTGTGACCCTCCAGTCCGTCCGCATGCTGGCCTCGTAGCCCTGGACCGACAGAATCGCAGGGCCAATCAGGTCTTCCACCGCGGGCGGGATGCCGTGCATGGCCTGCCGGCGCAGCAACTCGCTGTCCAGCTGGTTGCCGTCGGCGTAGTCCATCTCCTTGTCAGCGATGCGCCTCCACTCGGGCTGTTCCTCGCGTTCCTCGAGGATGGCGAGGTATTCCTCGCGGGTCATCCCGCCTTCCTCGGCGATCACGTCCGCCCCGGCCTCGTCGTTGGATGCCGCGTCACCGTCGTAGCGTTGCTCGGCGTCTTCGGTCGGCTGCGTGTCGTACATGGTCGTGTCCTTCAGGTGCGCCAATCGGGCGGCGGTGCGGGTTTGTACGTGGATGCGGAGGTAACGCTGCCCAGCAGGCCCAGCTCCTTGGCCTGCGCCCACTGCCGAAGGGCGTCGGCACCCTCGCTGCAGCCGTTGGCCTTGTCAGGCTGGTCAGTGTGTCGGTTGTCGGCGCGGCTGAACCGCTTGCGATAGCCCTCGATGCGCTGAATGCCCAGCTTGGCCTCGGCCTCATCGAAGTACGCGCCCTTCAGGTGCTTGCGGGTCTGCTGGATGCCGGTGATTAGCTCGGTGATGCGGGGCACCACGACGAACCTCTGCCCTGGCAAAAGCTCCTGCAGCATGTCCTGCGTGCTCTTGTTGTAGTCGCCCAGGCGCTTGTGCTCCGCGTCGTGCGGCAGGTAATGAGTACCAAACAAGTAGCCGCGCTCCTTGAGCTGCACGACGTAGTGGCGCAAGTCTTCGTTGTGCGCCTCGTAGTAGTCGGGGAATCTGTCCTCGCCGCGCAGGTCCTGGTGGAACCACACTGCACAGCCGTCGCTGTTGCCGATGTCCCAGAACGTGTTGACCGGCAAGTCCAGCACAGCCACGCGGGTGATGCCGCCCCGCTTCCTGACGGCGATCATGTCCTTGGCGTAGTAGTTGCCCTCGCTGCTGATCTGGAACGCCTCGGACGGGGATGACGGGTATTCCTGCCACATCCGCTCCTCGGCGCCGGAAAAGTCTGCGCTCTTGGTCGCCACGTACCAAGCGCGCTGCTCGGGGTCGAGCTTGATGCCGGCGGCTTCCTCCAGCTCGTCGAAGTACAGGTGTTCCGCCTGGGTGATGCTGACGTTGGATGCCTCAAGGCGGTAGCGCGGCTCCATCCACCACGCATAGAAGTGCAGCCGGTAGTCCTTCTGCGTGAGCACGGCTCGACCGGCTTCGAGCTTGTTCGCGCGCTCGACCATGTTGTAGAACTCGCCCTCCCTGCCCTCGGACGTGCTCTCTATTACCAGCACGCCATTCGTGGGCACCGCGGGAATAGAGCCGGTGACGACCTCGGCCGCCTTGTCGGGGAACTTGGCGCATATCTTGCCGAACTCGCTGACGTGCAGCCGGTGGATGGTGCCCGACCGCATTGACGTAGCCACCCGCACGGATGAGTTGTTGTGCTCGAACAGCAGCTCGCTGGCCGAATCGCGCTTCAGCGGGTATCGCTCGCGTATCTCGTCGGGCAGGTTGTCGTAGCCGAACTTCACTTTGTCGCGGAAGATGACCTCGGCCGCGTCCCTGTCCTGCGCGATGATGCCGCACCGCTGGTCGGCGTTGAAAAGGGCGTGGTCGAGCCACAGCACGGCGACGAGCGTCGTAAACCCCAGCTGGCGGGCCTTGAGGATGAGGTTTCTGTGCCACAGCCGGGTGATAAAGCGCCGCTGGGCTGCGTTGGGCACGAACGGCATGACCAGCGAGTCCTCGCCGTCGTCGCCTTTGATCATGATCTTGTAGAGCGAGCCGCTGAAGATTCGCCACTCCGGGTCGGCCAGCAGGCGCGCCAAGTCCTCCCGGCTCTTTGGCAGGGGCTGGCTGGCTCCGGCTTGCACGAGCGCCATGCGTCAGTCTTCCGTGCGCTCTGGATCGTCTGCCACCGGCTTGAATCCGTTGCTGTTGCCGCCGGCGATGGTGTGCAGCAGCGTTGTGAGCGGGTCGGTGCGCTGCGCGTTGTCCTCGCGGTACAGACCCAGGTGCTTGAACACCTTTTCCATGGCTTCGAGCTTGTTGAGCATGACCACCTCCATGCCGTTCTTGGTGATCTTGGCCCCAGCGTAGAGCGCCGCGGCGTTGGGTGAGAGGTTGCGCGTGTCCATCAGGACGGTGCGCGCGAGGCCGTCGCCCATGCACTCGGGGCACTCGGGTGATGGCAGGAGCAGGCCGTTGAATCCAATGCCGCCCTTCTCGTCGAACTCGGGCGCGTCCGGACGGAGCAGGTAAGCCTCGCGGTCGCGGTTCATCTCGCCCACGGTGCGCTGGTACTTGTGGCCTTCGCCGTAGCAGTGGCGGCAGCAACCGACCTTCACCTGCACCAGCTCACGCGGGTCGGCGGTAGCGATGCGCCAGACAGCGCGCAGGGCGTCGTCGGCGCTGATCTCGGTGCGCTGCTGCCGCTTGAGCTGTGCGGCGGCGATTTCGTCCTGTATGTGAACTTTCGTCAACAGGTTGTGCGCTATCTCACGCGCCGTATGGGCGCTGTAGCCGGCCCTAGTGGCCGCTGCCGTGCCGTTGAGGTCGATCAAGTACTCACGGACGAACTGCGCCTGCTTGGCCGTCAGCGGGCTCTCCTTGGACGGGGTGGTGGTTGGTTTGGTCTTTGCCATCCGGCAATGGTGCCGGCGCTGCGTGCGTGGCGCAAACCCTACAGAGGGATGGCTGATGTTTATTTGCACTTTGTGCAGTGTTCCCTATTGACACACTGCACATTGTGCAGCGTAATGGAGTTCCCCACGGGGGCGAGACAAACCTATCCAACCCTGAAAGACCAACATGAAACGCATCTACACCCACTCCACCACGACACAGGACATTCGCAACCGCATCGCTGTCGAGGCGCGCATCGTCCGCAAGCTCATCCGCAACGGCGTCACGAACGGCTGGGAGGTGTGCGTGGATGACGGCAGCGACGACGAGCTCATCCGCGGCACGCAAAACGAGCTGATGGAGGGCGTTTTCGCAGTCGAGGAAGCGCACCTGTACTTCCGCAAGTCGATTAACTGCCGGATGGTGCGCTGCTGCGTGTGGCTCGTAATGGGCAACGACGGCTTTGATGTCATGGCCGACTACAGCGTGCACCCGGCGTTCGAGGCCGAGATCACAGGCCCGGTTGACGCCTACGTTGACAGCCTGATCCCGTCCTGAGAGCGGTCTGCATGCCCCGTGACAGGGGGCATGAGGGCCTTTTCTCCCCAACCAACCACCAAGGACACGACATGAAAACGAACCTACCTACCGCCTGGGCTATCTGCGACTGCTGCGAGGGCAACGGCAAGGTTGACCACCCTGCGTTCTCCAACGGCTTTACCTCATCCGAGTGGGCTGACATGGACTACGACGACCGCGAGCGGTACCTGGGCGGCGCCTACGACGTGCCGTGCCGCGAGTGCAAGGGCAGCGGCAAGGTGCGGGTGCGGACCACGCCGCTGACATTCGGCGAAAAGCGCGTGCTGGTGCGCCAGCGCAGGGAGGCTGAGTGGCGCGCCGAGAGCGCCGCAGAGTACGCCGCCGAACGCCGCATGGGCGCCTGATCCCACCCGGTTGCCCTGCGTGCAGGGCTCCCGAGTGGCATTAGCCGCTGATCCCAACCAACCACAAAGGAACACGCCATGCGAACAATCGACCTCTACACCCGACTGACCCACCGCTACGTCGGCGAGTGCAAGGACATGGACGAGCACCAGCTTGTCGTCACGGCGAAGGCCACGCCCGAGCGCGTCGTCCGCTACGGCGGGGAAATGGAGGAAGGCGCGACGACCATCAGCAACGTGTTCCTGCCGGCCGGCACAGATACGCGCAAGGCGGCGCGGGCGCTGACCGATACGCTGAGCGCACACGGCTGCGCGTGCGAGTACGACTGCTGCGGCTGCGCGAGCTATTACGCCGACGTGAAGGTTCTGGGGCCGCGCCGGCTGCTGGCGCGCGTGAGAACAAGCTACAACTACTGAGAGCCATCCACCCACCCCCTCTGAAAGCCTAAAAATGACCTCTGAACAGCTCCGCTCATGGCAGGAAAGCCTGGAGCTCACCACCGAAGCGGCGGCCGCGTCGCTTGGGATGAGCCTGTCTGGCTACTATCAGCTCCTGGCTGGCCGGCACCGCGGCACCGGCAAGCCCCAGGAGGTTGACCGGCGAACAGCCCTTGCGTGCGCAGCGCTCAAGAAGGGGTTGAAGCCCTACGGCGGCTGACCCCGCCAGACGAAAAAAAGGCCACTCTCGGGTGGCCTTTTGCATTGGTGCCGCGCGGCTCAACCCACCGCATCGTCTGGCGCGGCGCTCATTGCGATGTCGATGGAGACATCAAGCGATTGCGGGCCTACAGTGTTTACCCACTCCGATCCCTCTCGCTTTTGATTACGCTTCCAGACAACGGCAGCAAGCGGACTGATCGCCTCATGTTCACCGCGCAACCAGCGATACCGCGCCGCGTCCTTTGCATCGGCTGACATAGCCAGTGGCGAGTCGTTCTTGCCCTTTGTTTGGACTGCCGCTACGCCGGTCGTTGGCACATCGGCAGGACGCCAAATGTGGCCGCAGCCGTGGCAGAGATGGCTACGGTGTGGCGGGTTGCACCACAAGCCGTGCACCTCGTCCGTTAAGGCGCTTTCGGTGGCTGTCTGGCCTGGGTAGAACTGGCCTTCGGGTTTGTCAATATGCTGCTCGCCACACTTCGGGCAGTGCAGGACCATTGGGATGGGCGCTGCGGTCTTTGCATAGGCACCGGCTGCCCACTGGTTGGCACGCAAGAAGTCGCGGCCAAACTTGAACAGTTGCTGTGTAGTGAAGAGGGGTTGACTGTCCCAGCTCTGCTCGTCTAGGTGCAGCTTGCTGCCTTCCGATATGTCGCCGACCCATGCAGCAGGCACAGGGGGTGGTGGTGGGTAGATCGTGATCCTATTCATTGCGGCTCTCTTTCGTTGTCGGCTGGCAGTGCTTGTGCCAGCAGGGCGCGGATAGCTGCCGCAGCATCTCCTGCTCGCACGTTGCCAAGGATGCAAACATTGACCCCCCACGATTCGCAGCACACGAGCATTTCGGTTAGCGTTTGTCGCTGCTCATCACTCAGCCCTGCCGGTGCTGGTGGCTGGGTGGCGGCAAGCCGTTCGCCAGTAGCCGCACAGTAGCCACAAAGCAAGCAGTCTGCGGTTCTAGCGGCGGGTTGTTGCGGCGCCGGTGGCTGCTCTTGGGGTGTAGGGTGTTCCATCATTTCTTCTTTTTTGTTTGTGCCAGCGGGTCGGTTGCCCTGCTCAAATGGTCGGCTTGCCCCCTTCGTCATCACCCTGGAACATATCGCCCTGGCTGCGCTCGAATGCCACGATGCTCCTGATGATCGCGGCGATCCGGGGGTGCCAAGTTGACGGGTACAGAGCAAAACAATGCGACCCAGCGCCACCTGTTTTGGGGCGGTTGTCTTTGGGCGGCTGCTCGCCGAACTCACGCGCGTACTCTGCCTGCACGCGACTGCCAACCGACCAAGATTGGCTGTTGGTGGGGGTGATGCCAAGCGCGCCGAACACCTGCATCACCGTGATGCGGCCGTGCGGATTTGTGTTGTCGGTCATGCAAACCTCGGCTTGAACGGCGGGCGGTTGGCGTTGGGGGCGGTCTGGCTGGTCTTGGTTTTAGCTTTTGGCATGTAGCGCTTTCAGTTGGTTGATGATGTCAGCCTGCGCTTTGAGCTGGTGGAGCAGGTCATAGATCCGGGCGCGCAGTTCGCCCAACTCGTCACGCTGCAGCCGAATGATGTTCTCGGCGTCAGATTGCGACAGGTTCTTGCATGCCCCCGTGTGCGTGTACTCCCGGGTCACTTGGTTGTGCTCTTGTGCTTGATGTGATCGTCTGATCCCCTGCGGGTCGGTGCCGGCCCAAGGTCGGCGCTTGTGAGGCGGCCGGCGAAGGGGCGGCGCGGCGCCGGCACGGCGTATTCGCCGCCGGGTGGCGGGTAGAGGTACAGCCGCCCTTCGCGTGTGATGCTGTAGCGCAGCCGGTCTATGTTGTAGTCGCGTGTCCCTGAGACGTGCTGGCGCTTCCGCAGCTCGGATATTTCGCCCTTCACGGACTTCATCCCCAGCGCGGCGCAGACTTCCTCCAGGCTGCTGCGCGGATTGCTGCACAACTCCAGCAGCACGGCTCGAATCGAATCCTCGGTCATTGGCTGCGTCTTTCCAAGTGTGCCATCGTCATGCGCTCACCGGCCGGGAACCGCTCGTCGCGCCAGCGGTTGTAGGCCGCGACGAAGGTTTCGTTGTCGTAGTCGGTGCAGTCCTCGTCATTGGGGCCAACGGCCATGGGGTGCACCCACGCCGCGGCGAACCCGTTGACCACGCTCTTGCGGAGCACGAACCGCAGGCCCTTGTGCGCCAGCGTGCCCTTCTGGTACTTGCTCACGCCGGCACCTTCGCGGCGCGCAGGCTGATGCAGTGCTTGATGATGGCCGTCAGCATGTTCTCGAAGTCGGCCGCGCGGTACAAGGTGGCGCGCTTCATCTTGTCTGTGCCGCAGGAGACGAACCCAAGCTGCCGCAGCCCTTCGCCGGTGATGGTGAGCGGGGCCAGCATGGCGTTGATCTGCGTGAGGCTGCAGGCATCCTCTGCCGGCGGGGTGGCCGTCTCTGGCGGCGAGGTCGATGCGAGCAGCCCCTGCGGCACAAACGTGCCAGACATTACCCGCTGCACTGCGCGCAGCGATGCGGCCTCCTGCTCCTGCGCCACCCGCTCCCGCTCGGCCTGCTCCTTCTCGGTCCGCTCTGCGGCCTCTCGGGCGATGCGCTCCACGCGCTGGCGCTCTGCCTCGGCCTGCATCTCCTGCCGGCGCTTGTGCTCGGCGCAGCGGCTATCCACGATGGCCTGCAGCGCGGCCGCGTCCTTCTTCTGCACCAGCTCTGCCCGGTCGGAGAACAGGAAGGCCAGCTCCGGCCCGGCCGCCTCGATGATGGCAAGGTTGGTCTGGATGCGCTCCAGCCGCTGATTGACCTCCACCTTGGCGTTAGCCACGGCCGCGTCCAGTGCGGCAACTAGCCCAGCCTCCGACTTCTTGTTCCGCATCGCGCCTTCGAGGTCCACTGTGCAGCCCGTGATGTACGGGCTCGGCAGCCATGCGTTGCAGCCCGCAATGTGCTCGCGCACGGTGGCGCGGGCCTTGTCCAGCAAGCTGGAGCGCAGCGCGTCCTTGAACGCGGTGGCGCCGCGTGTCAGGTCCAGCCGCAGGGCTCGGGCCTCGGCCGCGATGGCGTTCATGATCCGGTACGCCGCGTTCATGTCGGCGTTCTTTGCCATGGACAGCTCCTTGGCCTCGGCGATCCTGCTCTCGATGCCATGGCACCACTTTATGGCCTGCTCCCCGTCCGCTACTTCCTCGCGGGTGGTCAGGCTGCGGTTGATGGTGGCGAAGACGGCTGACGCCTTGCGCTGGTAGTCCGCGAGGTTGCTGTCGACCACGGCGCCGGAGATATTGATGTGCAGCGCCGGCAGGCTATCGGGCGTGTGGCCCACCGCGCGGGGCGGGATCGCGGCCGGCTCCACGTAATTAGCAACTTCGAGGTCAAACTGCCTCCAGGCGGCCAAAAGCTGCTCGCGCCGGCCGGGAACGGGCTTGTATTCGCACTCTGCCCACTTCTCGCGCGTGCCGTCGCTGCACACGAAAACGACCCGCTCGGCGCCTGTGACGTAGAGCTGGTGCTCAAGCTGCCAGTAGTAGCAGGGGGACAGTTCTTCGATAGCCACTTCTCGGGCCAGCTCCAGCGAGTAGAGCTTGTGCTCGAACAGCGTGCTGTCGTCCATCGTGATGCCGTCCACGGACGCCAAGAACCTGTCGTCCTCGTTGCTCACGGCCGTGACCGGGTACAGGTCGCCGAACCGGCGTTCCTCCAGAATCGTGCGCGCCGCGGCCTCGGCCTCGTGGCCGCTGTCATAGACGGCCTGCACGATTGGGTGCACCGGGGGCACGCCGCCGCCGGCCTTGCGGCGCAGCAGCTCGTTGCGGGTCATGTGCGGGCTCGCGCCCATGATGACCGGCGCTTCGCTGGCGGTGTTGCGCGTGGCGCGAGCGGCATGCCACTCAGGGCTGCCCTGCTCTACCGCGAGGATGGAGTAGGACATTACGCGGCTCCCTGGGCTGCCAGCTCGTCGGCGCGCTTGGTGTAGATCGCGGCCAGCTCGCGGCGGTGATGCGCGTCTTGCACTTCGCCCATTAGGTCGCCAGCCTCAGCCAGCTCGTCCATGTCAGCGGCCTTGTGGATGGCGCTGGAGACGCTGGCATAGGTCGGCACGAACACGTCATTGCCGGCCAGCGCTGCTGCAGGCGGCTCCGCTGCGGGCGGGGCGCCCTTGCCAATCGGCTTGACATACGCCGGGTCTAGCGCCTCGATGGCTTCCTTCTGCTCGTCTGTCAGCGGGTGCTTGCTGCTGGCCTTCTTGATGATGCCGTCCACCTTGGCCCGGCCTTCCTCGATGGCCTTGCGCCACTCGGGCAGGCGCTGCTCGAACAGGTCGGCGGGCCAGGATGTCGGCTTCACTTCCACAACCGGCCCCATGTGGCGCTCGGTCGGCGTGTCCATCAGTTCCTCGGCCACCGCCACGCCGCGCAGCACGTCGGGGAACACGTCGCGCAGGGCGAAGGCGCGCGCGCGCATCTGGCGCATGCGCTTGGGGTACTGCGTCCATGGGCCCTGCTTGCCCAGCAGGCCGGCGAGCTTGGCGTCCTCCATGCTGAAGGCCCTGAACTGCTCGGGGCCCCCGCGCCGCTTGACGGTGCAGGTAGCGGTGGTGCCGTCGTCCGTCTCGCTGACGTATTCGCACAACGGGCTGGCGATCACGAGCGCGAGCACGGCATCGCCCCACAGCGACGGGCGGCCGTTGATGACCGCGAGATTCTGCAGCGCCTGCAGTGGCTTCAGGCCCAGCTCGGCGCCCCACTGCATGGCGATCAGGCAGTTGCCGGCCTTGCCCTTGAAGTCCTTGGGCACGAGGTCGCTCTCGGCGAGGTAGTCGGCGAACGTCAACGCCTGCTCGAACGTCTGCGGCGACAGGTCGAACGGCTTGTTTTCCACGGTGGCTAGTGTGTTCATAGTGCTCTCTCGGTTGGTTAATCGGTGAAAAAGGTGGTGTAGACGGAGTAGACGAGCAGGGCAACGATTGCCGCCATCCACAGCAGCAACAGCCAGTCGATCCTGATGTTCGTTTCTTTGTGGTCCTCGCACTTGCGGCCCAGCTCGCAGGCTTCGCAGGCGCGGATGTCCTCGGGGTCGAGGCGGCGCTTCCGGTCGAATCTCATGGCCGGCGGTTGAGTTCGTTCAGGCGCAGGATCGACTTTGCCGACTCGGGGTGCGATGCACCCAGGTCGAGGACCATCCAGCGGTGCCATGCGCGGGCCACGATGCGCGCGAGCATGCCCAGCGGCGTCCATTCGGGACGTGAGGGGCGGCAGTGGCGGCAGCTCATAGACTGGCGCTTTCCCGTGCAGCCATCTCCAGGATGGTCATGGCGGCGCAGTGGCGGTAGATGGCCTCGCGGCTGCCGCGCCCGACTGCAGGCACGGCCGCGCGGACAAAATCCACGATTGCGTCAAAGTGCTTGGCGTTGTGCTCGTCGGCCATCGCCCTGGCGCACGGGTCGCCCGCGATGACCGCGGAGAGAAAGCCACCGGGCTTGACGCCGTGGTTCGCGTACATGCTGACCGACACGCGGACGCGGTGCGGGATGTGCGGCGCCGGGTAGATCAGGCCGACGCTCTTGCCAACCAGCCCGCGAACAACCTTCTGCCCCGGCTCTGTCTCGGGCTCTTGCCCCAGGCTCAGGTTCAGGCTGCCGGCGCTGGCGATGCGCTGCACTTCCAGTGTCTCGGCGTCGTAGTAGCAGTAGTCGTCGTCGTTGATGCTCTCGGATGGAATCAATCCAACGAGGTGGGGCAGGAACTTGTGCAAGGCCGTTTCTCCAGGGTTTTGGTGAAGCTCCATTGTGCCTTACAAAAAGTGCTAATGCAACAAAAAGAACGGCTAGAATCTGCCGCATGCACAAGCTAACTCGATCACAACAGGCGCAAGGCAAGCGCGCCATGAAAAGAGTGTTGATTGCCGTTGGGGGTGAAACGAACCTAGCCAAACTGCTCGGCTTCAAGACCCCCGCACGCTTCGCACGCTGGAGGCAGGGCCGCGTCCCGGCCGAATACTGCCCAACCCTCGAACTGCTGTCCAAGGTGCTCTGCGAGGATTTGCGCCCCGACGTGGGCTGGGACGTGCTGCTCAGGCGCGGCGCCGCTGAAGCCCGGGCTGAAGCTCAAGAGGCGTTTGACTCCGCTGAGCGGGCGCTGTGATGCCAGAGCCCATTGTGTCCATGGATGAGATACGGCGCCGCGCTGAGGGCGCCGTCAAGGCGGCCATCGCAGGCTACACGCCACCCAACCCCTACCCGACCAGCTCCGCCGCTGCCGCCGCCTGGGATAGTCATTTCGCGCGCTGCCTCATTCTTGGGGTTGACGAGCCAGGGAGCCAATACGAATGAGCCGCTATCGCAAAGTCGAGGTGAAGACGTGGGTAGATGCGAAGTTTCGCAGCCTCTCCAAGCTGCCGCCGTCAGGGCAGAGCCTATGGCTGTATTTGATGACCGGACCGCACACTGGCCCGATCCCCGGGCTGTTTCAGGCGGGCCGGGCTGGCATGGCCGAATCGCTGCGCTGGTCGCCGGAAGCCTTTGGGGAAGCCTTTGCCGAAGTCTTAGGGGAAGGTATGGCGGAGGCTGACTTTGAGGCCCAACTGGTGTGGCTGCCAAAGGCTCTCCGGCACAACAAACCGGAGTCTCCGAACGTGGTGCGCGGGTGGCGCGATGCGGTTGATTTGCTGCCGGAATGTGCATTGAAACGCAGGGCGTTGGCGGCCATCCGCGAGCACCTCAAAACACTCGGTTCTCCCTATGTAGCGGCCTTCGATGAGGTGGTCCCCGCAGAGTGCTATTCGACCCCCCTTAAGCCTTCCGGTAAGGCTTCCCCGAAGGCTTCCCGTAAGGCTATGCCTAATCAGGAACAGGAACAGGAACAGGAACAGGAACAGGATAAATACAGGGAGAGCACCGCACCTGACGGCGCGGCACACACTGCACAAAGTGCATCGTTGACAGAAACGGACGATCCACCGGAAGCGCCACCACCCCCGCCGCCACCCCCAACACCCGCGCCAACGCCGGCCCCGTCACCCAGGCCGAAGCGGAAAGCTGCCGACGCGCTTGACCGGCCGGAGGACGTGGATCAGCAGACGTGGGACGACTGGGTGCGGCTGCGCAAGGGCAAGCGGGCTGGCGTGACCGCCACGGCGGTTGCCGGTGCCCGCGATGAGGCGGCGAAGGCTGGCCTGACGCTGGAGCAGTTTTTGAAAATCTGGTGCACCCGCGGATCGCAGGGGCTCGAAGCGTCGTGGATTCGCAGCAGCGAACGCCCCGCGCCCCGCTCCTTCGCCGAAGCGGAGCGCGAAGCCGGCTGGGCCCGCTGGGAGGAAATGACCGGCCGCAAGCACCCCGAACTCGAAAAACTGCGCGGCGATGTCATCGACGCGACACCATCATCCCAACCACCAGCGAGAATCGAACCATGAGCCTGAGCATTGCAGCCGTTGACCGCCTTTTTTCCCGCCTCTCGGCGACCTACGGGGCCGCGTGGGAGCGCGGCCACGGCACCATCCCACTCGGCGACTTGAAGGGCGCGTGGGCTCACGAGCTGGCCGGCTTCGCCAGCAACCTCGAATCGCTGGCGTGGGCGCTGGAAAACCTGCCGGAGCGTTGCCCCAACCCCATCGAGTTCAAGCATCTGGCCCGCCGTGCGCCGGTCGGCAACCCGGGGGCACTGAAGCTGCCGGAGCCGCCGGCCGACCCGGAGCGCGTGCGGCGGGAGCTGGCGAAGCTGGGCAACGTCATCGCGGCGCCGCAGCACCACGCCGGGCACCGGGCCTGGGCGTACCGCTCCTTGGAGCGCAAGGAGGCCGGCGAACTCATCTCGTCGTACTCCCTGAAGCTGGCGCGTGAAGTGGTCGCCATGGGGGCGCATTGAGGCCGTGCGAATGCTGCACCGAAGCGCGCGAGTTTGGGTACTCAAAGCTGCACTGTCCCTCGTGCCTTTGGTGCGGCGCCCGGCTGATCCAGCAGATCGGCAAGTCGCAGATAGCCGTGTCGGCGGCGAAGGTGCGCCAGCTCGTGCAGCTCGCCGTGTGGATGAACCACGGGCACTCGGAGCCGGAGATTCGCCGGCTGGTGAAGCTGCAGGAGGCGCCGATTGCGCCCATCGAGCCCGTTGTCGAGAAGCCGAAGCGCAGCGCGCGAAGGAGCTGATGCGATGCGCCTTCTAGGCATTGACCCGGGCGCGAATACCGGGCTCGCCGTCATCGACGGGCTCCAGCTCGTGTCGCTCGAAACTATCGAGCCGCTGCACATCGAGCGGCGCATCATCGCTATCGCGCCCGACCGCGTGGTTTTCGAGGACTCACGGCTGGAGACAAAGCTGTGGACGACGAACCGCGTGCGTGCGGTGGCGATGAGCATGGCCCGAAAAGTGGGCGAGGTTGACGCATGGTGCAAGCTGATCGCCGCAGCCTGCGGCGAGCTGCGCATCGCCTGCCACGGCATCAGCCCGACAACAAAAGGGGCCAAAGTGAACGCGGCCATGTTTGAAAAAATCACGGGCTGGCCGGCGGGAAAATCGAACGAGCAC
>Ga0136633_1000817_pt1 | contig 23480 bp, 14 predicted proteins | sample AntDrymeUQ832206_2_FD_105494 | JGI IMG/M metagenome (GOLD analysis project Ga0136633, IMG submission 105494) | Polar desert sand microbial communities from Dry Valleys, Antarctica - metaG UQ83 (22.06) | ecosystem: Environmental > Terrestrial > Soil > Desert | place: Antarctica: Dry Valley...
CACCGATGGTGTCCGGCGCTGCCGCCATCGCGGCCTCGAAGGTCCGCCGCGCGTCGCCCAGCAGACCGAGCTCACGCAGCGCGACTCCACCGAGGTATCCGATGAATGCGCGGTCGGGCGCCTCGAGGACCTGCCCTTGGCGCTCGGCGACCTGGAGCGCGGCGCGCGCAGCCGAGCCGTTCCGTCGCTGCCCCTCCGCGATCGCGACGAGCACGTTCGCCATCGCCGTACGCTCGGCGCCATGCCCCACCTCGAGCTCGCGCATGAGCTCGTCGGCAAGTCGCGCCCCGCGCCCGCGATCGCCCCCGAGTGCGGTGAGCTCTGCCCAGGCGAGCGCCAGACGCACGTCATAGTCGCCCGGCAGGAGCGCCGCCGCACGACGCGCATCCCCGGCCTTGCTCAGTGCCGCGTATGACGCGACGAGGCCGACGACGAGATCACGGTCGTGCGGCACGCGCTTCGCAGCGCGCTCGTACAGGCTCGCGGCGGACAGGGGATCGCCGCTGGCGTACAGGACGTCGGCGGCGGTCTTCTGCACCGGCGCAAGGTCCGGAAAGCGGTCAAGCAGCGGTGCGGCTATGGAACGCGCGGCGGGGAGGTCGCCCCGCGAGAGCGCCCGCTCCACGTTGCGGAGCGCGCGCAGGAAACGCGCGTGCCTCAGGAGATACACGGCGAGCGCGCCGATCGCGACCGCGACCGCCAGCAGCAGCAGGCGGGGAGACCAGACCGAGGCCGCCGCAAGCCCGAACGATGCCAGCCAGGCAAGCGAGATCGCGGGATGACCCCCCGGAGTGGACGGTCTTAGTACAGCGGGTTTGTCCACAGCAGACGCATCAAAAGGCCCCGGCGGAGGTGGTTATCCACGCAAACAGGCAGGTTATCCACGCGTGGGCGGTCGACGCAACGGGGTGGACGCGGAGCGGTCAGCCGTCTGCCAGCAGCGCGGCGGCGATCACGACACGCTGGATCTCACTGGTGCCCTCGTAAATCCGGTAGATGCGGGCGTCCCGGTACGCGCGCTCGATCCAGAGCTCCTTCATGTACCCCATCCCGCCGTGGACCTGCACCGCGGTGTCCGCGACCCGCCCCAGCATCTCCGTCGCGAAGAGCTTGGCCATGGCCGCGCGTTCCGTCACCCGCTCGCCGTGGTCGAGCCGCGCTGCCGCGTCGTACACCATGAGACGCGCCGCGTGGATCTCCGTCGCCGCGTCCGCGAGCGGCCACTGAACGCCCTGGTTCGCGGCGATCGGCCGCCCGAACTGCGTTCGCCCCTTCGCGTACGAGATGCTCGCCTCGAGGAGCCGCTGCGCGGCGCCGACGGCGTGCGCGGCGAGCCCGAGCCGCCCATGGTCGAGCGTACGCAGCGCGAGCTCGAAGCCCTTGCCCTCCTCGCCGATGCGCTGGTCGGCGGGGACGGCCGCCTCGCGGAAGAAGAGCTGTGCGGTCGTCGAGCCGTGAAGGCCCATCTTCGCGTCGCTCGGGCCGACCTCGAGACCGGCGGTGTCGCGCTCGACGACGAACCCAGTGATCCCCTTGGCTCCCGCCTCGCGATCGACAGTCGCGAAGACCGCGAAAACATCGGCGATCGGCGCGTTCGTGATGAAGGTCTTCGCGCCATCGAGGACGTAGCGGTCGCCATCGCGCCGCGCAGTGGTATGAAGCGCTCCGGCGTCGCTTCCCGCGCCGGGCTCGGAGAGCGCATACGCGCCGATCTTCTTGCCGGTGACGAGGGCTGGCAGGTACCGCGCTCGTAGCTCGTCCGGTCCGCCGAGCTGGATCGTCATCCCGCAGAGCCCGACCGAGCCACCGATGACGTTCCACAGGGACGCGTTCGCGCGCGCGAGCTGCTCCACCGCGACGCAGTAGCCGAGCTGGCCGAAGCCGCTCCCGCCGTACCGCTCGGGGTAGCCGATCCCGAAGAGGCCCATCGCCGCCACTTCGTCGAGCAGCTCGCGCGGGATCTCGTCGCGATCCTCGATCAAGTACTCGCGCGGCTGCAGACGCGTCTCGACGAACTCGCGCACCGATCGCTGCAGGAGCCGGAGCTCCTCCGGAAGCTCGCTACCGGTCATCTGTCTGCCTGCCGGGCACGCTCGAGGACTTCGCGCAGCTCTGGCGAGATGCGCGTGGCGCGAGAGGATCCACGGTCGAGGACCACCTGAACGGTCCATGCAGCCGCGCAATGCTGCCCGTCCGCACGGTCGATGGCGTACCTCAACGACCACGAGCTTTGCCAGATGTCCCCGACGCGGACGCGGATGTCGAACTCGTCATCGAACCGGAGCGGCGCGCGGTAGCGCACGTTGGCCTCCCCGATGGTGAAATCGATCCCACGCGCGAGGAAGTCACGCTCATAGACGATCCCGAGCTCCCGGAGATAGGCCACGCGCCCCACTTCGGCAAAGACCAGGTAGTTCGCGTAGTAGACGACGCCCTGCAGGTCCGTCTCGCCGAAGCGCACCCGCTGCCGGTGTGCGAAGGCAAAGCCCATGGAATCCGAGGCTAGCCGCTTGGCATGCCGCCTGCTCGGCTCCCAGGCATGTCAGTTGGTCGAACGCGCCCGCCTGAGGATGACGACGACCGCACCAAGGTCGTCGAGCACCGGACGGAGACCCGCAGAGTGGAGCCGCAGCCGTATGTCGCTCCCGCGGCCGCGGGCCAGGTCAATGTGAACACGGCGCCCGCGGCGAGCCCGGTCTGGACGTTCACACGCGTGGTAACGCTCTTCTTCACCGTGCTCGAGGTGCTGCTGCTGTTCCGCTTCCTGCTGAAGCTGCTGGGCGCGAATCAGTCACAGCCGCTCGTGGCGGGGTTGTACGCGATCACCGAGCCGCTGGTGCGGCCGTTCCAGGGTATCTTCGCGGTCGCGCCGGACGCCGCGTTCGATATCGCGGCGCTCATCGCGATCCTGTTCCTCTTCCTCGTCGCGGCGCTCATCGTCGCGCTCGTGAAGGCGATCGCGGGCCGCACCGCGTAGTCAGGGCAGCCGGGACCGTCCGGACCTGGGGCCACGTCAGCACAGCGGTCACCGGCTCATCTCGCGGCCGCGCGAACCTCTTCCACCGCGGCCGGGTCCTCGAGCGCGGAGAGGTCACCGAGATCGTCCTTCCCGAGATACGCCCCGCGGATGACCCGCCGGAGGATCTTCGCGTTCCTCGTCTTCGGCAGCTGCGTGACGAACAGGACCCGCTCGGGTCGCAGCGGCTTACCGAGACGCTCCGCCACGGTGTCCGAGATCGCGCGGGCGAGCTCGTCGGAGGCGTCGTGGCCCGGGCGCAGGATCGCGAAGACGACGATGCCCTCGCCTTTCAGCTCATGGGGGACGCCGATCGCGGCCGCCTCCGAGACCGCGGGATGCGCGACCGCCGCGGACTCGACCTCGGCGGGCCCGACGCGCTTGCCCGCGATCTTCAGCGTGTCATCGCTGCGGCCCTCGATGTACCAGAATCCCTCGTCGTCGATGCGGGCCCAGTCACCGTGGTGCCAGATCCCCGGGAAGCGGTCCCAATACGTCTGGAGGTAGCGGCTCGCGCCAGGCTCCCGCGAGTCCCGCCAAAAGCCGCGCGTCATACCGGGCCACGGCGTGCGGATGACGAGCTCGCCGACCGCACCGCGCACCGGCCGCGCCGCGTCGTCGACGACGTCGGCCGCCATGCCGGGGCACGGGCCGCTGAACGACCCGGGCTGGATCGGCGTCCAGGTCGTGCAGCCGAGGATCCCGCCACCGATCTCGGTGCCGCCCGAGTAGTTGATGATCGGGCAGCGCGACTCCCCAACGACCCGGAAGTACCACCACCACGGATCGGGGTTCCACGGCTCTCCGGTCGAGCCGAGCACGAACAGGCTCGAGCGATCGTGCTGTGTGACCGGCGCCTCGCCGGAGCGCATGAGCCCGCGGATCGCGGTCGGCGAGATGCCGAGGTGCGTGATGCGGTGACGCTCGATCATCGACCAGACGCGCGATGCGTCGGGGAAGTCGGGTGTGCCGTCGTACACGACGATGGTCGCGCCGACGAGCAGGCCGCCGGCGATGAGCCAGGGACCCATCATCCAGCCGATGTCGCTCATCCAGAAGATGACGTCGCGTGGCTGTAGGTCGAAGCAGTGAGCAAGATCCTGGGCTGCCTTCAGCGGGAAGCCGCCGTGCACGTGCACCGCGCCCTTGGGCTTCCCGGTCGTTCCCGACGTGTAGATGATCATGAACGGGTCCTCGGCGCTCGTGTCCTCGAGCTCGAGCGAATCGGTGCCGCGCGCGACGACGTCAGCCCAGGCAACGTCCCGCGCGCCGCGCGGCGCCTCGCGGCCGAGTCGCGGCGCGACGATGACGAGCCGGACGCTCGGAGCCTCGGCGACCGCGGCATCGGCCGTCTCCTTCATCGGGACCAGCTGGCCTCGGCGGGAGAAGCCGTCGGCGCAGACAAGGACGCTCGCCTCGCAGTCGCGCAGCCGGCCAGCGATGGCATCCGCGCCGTAGCCCGAGAAGATCGGGATGTACACCGCGCCGATCGCTCCCGCGGCGAGCACCGCGACAACGCACTCCACCGTGAAGGGCATGAAGATCGCGACGCGGTCCCCCTTGCGCACCCCGTGGGCGCGAAGGCCCGATGCGAACCGCGCGACCTCCTGCCGGAGCTCGCCGAAGGTGAGCCTGCGAACGCTGCCCTCCTCACCCTCGCCGATGAGCGCCAGCCGCGAGGGGTCATGTCCGAGCGCGGTCGCCACGTAGTTCATCCGCCCGCCGATCCACCACTTCGCCCAGGGAGCGCCATCGGACGTGTCGAGGACGCGGTCGTAGCGGCGCGTCCAGCTGATCCCGAGCTCCCTCTCGGTCTCGCGCCAGAACCCGTCCGGATCGTCGATCGACCAGCGCAGGACCGCGTCGTAGTCGGGAAGGCCGCGTCGTTGGGCCATCGCGCGTAGCCGGCTGCGCGAGAGGTACCGCTCCGAGGGCTCCCAGGCGTGCACCATCCTGAGGGACGCTAACGCGTGCGGCGCGTCGATGTCGGAGCGGGAGTCGGCTGCCGCGGAACGCGAGACATGGGATCGAGCCGCGCGTGCGTCGCGCTCAGAACGCGGCGGCGAGCGCCTCGCGTATCGCCGTATCAGTGAGGCGGTCGACGTGACGTCGGCCCTCGCCAGTCGCCACCGGCGGATCGGCGTCGTGCAGCTCCTCGGGGATGGGCAAGCCGAGCATGAGCAGGTACTCCATGGCCCAGGTGCGGCGCACCGCGTCGAGGCTGTAGCCGCCGCCGCCCATCGCGACCCAGGGATGCGGCGTGCGCGCGAGCCACGACACGACGTGCTCGCGCGCGTGTGTCGAGACCTGCAGGTGGGTGAGGGGATCGCTGAAATGCGGGTCGATGCCCTGCTGCGTGACGAGGATGTCGGGAGCGAAGCGCTCGAGGAGCGGCGGCACGACCGCGTCGAAGGCACGCGTGTAGGCCAGGTCGTCGGTGAACGGGGGCAGCGCGACGTTGATGCTGTACCCGACCCCGCTCCCCGTTCCGCGCTCCCCGGCGGCGCCAGTACCCGGGAAGAGCGTGCGCCCGTCCTGGTGCAGCGAGATGGTGAGCACCTGGTCCGTGTCATAGAACGCGGCCTGCACGCCGTCGCCGTGATGAGCGTCGATGTCGACGTACGCCACCTTCATGCCGCGGTCGGCGAGCAGGCCGCACGCGATCGCGGGATCGTTGTAGATGCAGAACCCGGACGCGTGAGCGCGCATCGCGTGATGCAGCCCGCCCGCGCCGTTGAAGGACACGTCGAGCCGCCCCGCGACCACCTCGTCCAGGCCTGCGAGCGTCGCGCCCGTCGTGAGGAGCGACGCCTCGTGCATGCCGGCGAACGGCGGCGTGTCGCCGAAGTGCGAGAGCCCCCACTGTCCGTAGTCGAGCGCCGGATCGCGGGACGCCTCCTCGACGGCGTCGACGTACTCGGAGGCGTGGATCCGCTCGATCTCCGCGCGTGTGGCCTCGCGCGGCGCGAGCAGCGCCGCGCGCTCGTGATCGAACGCGCGGAGGTCGCGGAGCGTCTCGTACACGCCGATGAGGCGCCTCGGTTTCAGCGGATGGTCGTCGCGATAGACGTGCGACGCGAGACGGAGATCCCAGAGGAAGCCGGCACGCCTGCTCAGAGCTCGAGCGTCTCCATGAGCTCTCGCCACTCGCCGGGGCTCATGCCGGAGTCTGCCTGCTCCACCTTCTCACCGCGGATGAGCCGCTGCACCACGGCGAGGCCTTTGGCGGAGAGCTCGGCGGCGCCCATGCGGTAATCCATGAACGCCTCGTAGGCGAGCGGCACCCACGCCTTCACCACCCTGAGCATCGCGTCGGCGTACACGCGGATCTCGTACTGGGCGTGGGCGTCCGCGCGCAGGCTCAGGTAATGGAAGAGGTTGTGGAGGTCGATCTTCCAGTACATCTGCGTGTAGAGGTTTACCGGGAGGTCCATGCGCGCGAGCTCGCGCGCGAGGCCGAAGCCTCCAGGCTCGCCGTTCTCGGGTCGTGACTCGTCGAGGAGCTGCTCGTAGTGCTCGTACGCGCGCGCGGCGTCCTCCTTGAGCAGCTCGAGCACGCGCAGCGCCTGCTCGTGCTCGAGGACCTCGCCGCGCCCCTGGCGGTTCACCGTCGTCTGCTTCGCGAGATCCTCGGGCCGTGGGATGTAGAACTCGCGATCGAGGATCGAATACCGGCCGCTGATCTCATTGAGCGACGCCGCCCTGTGACGACAATGTTGTCTCGCGACGAAGATGGGCATCTTCAGGTGCAGCTTTAGCTCACACATCTCGAACGGCGTGGTGTGCCGGTGCCGCATGAGGTACTTGATGAGGCCGGCGTCATCGCGCTTCCGCTTCGTTCCCGCGCCGTACGACACGCGGGCGGCCTGGACGATCGCGCCGTCGTCGCCCATATAGTCGACGACGCGCACGAACCCATGATCGAGGACGGGGAGCGGCAGGTAGAGCAGCTCCTCGATGCCCGGCGAGCCTGCGCGGCGCGTCGCGGCGGAGCGTTCGCGTAGCGCCTGGATCTCGGCGCGCTGCTCGTCCGTGAGCCCTGACTCGGCCGATCGCGCGAGCTCGCTCACTGCCACGGACCCGAGTTTAGTGGCGGACGCCGGAACGGCACTGAGGGGCGGCACCGTGGCCGAGGTCACGGGCCACTGGGCGGGACCACGGGCGGGAGCGCGTGTCAGCCGCCGCGCCGTGCCCGCTCCCAGTCACTGCGCAGCAGCTCGCAGAGCCAGTGATCGTGCCAGCGCCCCTCGCGGAAGCTGTGCTCACGCTGCATGCCGACCTCGCGGTAGCCGGCCTTCAGGAGCGCGCGCCTGCTCGGCTCGTTCTCGGCGAGTGCGCCACTCGTGAGCTTGTGGAGGTTGAGCCAGCGGAACGCGTACTCGGTCCGCAGGGCCATCGCCTCGCCGCCATAGCCCTTCCGCCAGGCCGACTTGTCGCCGATGAAAGTGCCGGTGATCGCATTCGCGTTCAGCCAGTCGATCCTGTGGATACCGCTGGTGCCTATGGCACGCCCCTCGGCCTCGATGATCCAGATCACGTCGTCTTTCGACTCACCGATCTTTGTGAACCACCCCTCCTCCTGAGACAGAGCCATCCCGAAGCGGTGCGCGAGGTAGCGAGTCGCCTCCATGTCCGCGAACCACTCGACGAAGCGCGCCGGGTCGCTCTCGTCGGGCGGCCGTAGGGTCACCAGCGAGCCGCGCAATACGGGACCGAACATTGACGGGCAGGATAGGGCCATGCGGCTCACGTTCCTGGGCGCGACGGGCACCGTCACCGGCTCGCAATTCCTGGTCGAGACGGAGCAGGCCCGCGTGCTCGTCGACTGCGGCATGTTCCAGGGCAGCCCGCACGAGGTCGAGCGCAACCGGCAGCCGCTCTCGTACGACCCGCGGACGATCGATGCGATCCTGCTGACCCACGCGCATCTCGACCACTGCGGGCTCATCCCGCTCGTCGCCGCAGAGGGGTTCGCCGGTCCGATCTTCTGCACGAACGCGACGGCCGAGCTCGCCGAGCTTGTGCTCGTGGATTCCGGGAAGCTGCAGGAGGAGTTCGCCGAGCGCGATCACCGACCCTCGCGCCGCGCGCCGGATGCCGCGGCCAACGAGGTCATCACGCGGATCGCTGCCCCGCTCTACGACGAGCGGCAGGCGCGCGCGGCGGTCCGCCTGTTCCGCGCGGTCCGATACGGGGAGGACCGCGAAGTCGCGCGCGGTGTTCGCGCGACGTTCCTCGACGCCGGGCACATCCTGGGCTCCGCGATCATCAGGGTCGACGCCGAAAGCCGGAGCGTCGTGTTCTCGGGCGATCTCGGCCGGCCGGACACGCCGATCATCCGCGACCCCACGCCCGTCTCGGATGCCGACTACGTCGTCCTGGAAGGGACGTACGGTGGGCGCGAGCACGAGCCGCAGGCGGAAGCCTCGCGCGCGCTCGCAGAGGCAGTGCGGCTCGCAGCCGAGGCAACGGGAGTGCTGCTCATCCCCGCCTTCGCCATCGGCCGAACGCAGGAGATCGTCTGGGAGCTGAACGCGCTGCTCGACCGGCACGAGATCCCGCGTGTGCCGCTGTACCTCGACTCGCCGATGGCGTCGAAGGCGAGCGCGATCTACCACCGTTACCCCGATCACTACGACGAGGAGACGACCGCCGCGCTCACGCGGCGCGAGGATCCGCTCGACTACCCGGGCGCGACGACGACCCGCGACGCGCGCGAGTCGCGGGCGATCGCGAAGGCGAAGCGGCCGCACATCATCGTCGCCTCGAACGGCATGCTCACCGGCGGCCGCGTGCTGCACCACCTGCGCGAGCTCATCGATGACGAGCGTGCGGTCCTCCTCTTCGTCGGCTACCAGGGACAGGGCACCCTCGGGGCAGCATTGCAGGGCGGCGCGCGCGAGGCCGTCATCGACGGGCAGAGCCATCCGGTGCGCTGCAAGGTGCGTTCGATCAGCGGGTTCTCGGCGCACGCCGATGAGCGCGAGCTGCTCGACTGGCTCCGGGGGTTCACGCGGGGCACGAGGAAGCCGAAGCGAGTGTTCGTCGTCCACGCCGATCCGCCGGCGCGCGACGCGATGGTCGCGAAGATCCGCGAGCTCGGACTGGAGCCGCACGCGCCCGAGTGGCGCGAGACGGTGGAGCTCGGCTCGGGGACGCTCAGCTCGGAGAGATCGGGGTAGCGGCGCGCCGTTAGGAGATCGGCCGCAGCGCGGCCTCGAGCAGCACCTCGTCGCCGCGCCGGTCTCCGACGTCCAGCTTGGCGCGTATCCGGGTGAGATGGACACGAAGCGTGTTCGGGCTCACGCCCAGGCGCTTCGCGAGCACCTCGCGTGTGACGTGGCCCGCCCCGCGTAGCTGCTCGAGCTCGCGCAGGATGGCGAGCTCCCGCCAGGTGAGGCCAAGCGTGCGGAGGTGGAACGTCGCCTCGTCGAGGGCCGAGGCACCGACCGGGATCGCCGCGTCGGACTCGGCGCGCCGGATCGCGGCCTCGCCCGCGGCACGCAGCGTCCGCGCGGTCTCGCGCGCGACCCCGGCACGCTCGGCGATCCGGCCGGCCCAGACCCCGACCTCGGGCAGGTAGTACGCGAAACCCTGGGCGTCGCGCGATGCCATCTCGCGCACGAGCTGGACCGCGCGAGCCGCGCCGGCGCCGCGGACGAGACGCTCGCGCCAGAATGCCGCGTGGAGCGCCGCGCCGAGGGCCCAGTGGCCCATGCCACGTGACTCGAGCTCCTTCGCGCCCTCGTCGAGCAGCCGAACACCCCCCTTTGGATCACCGCGCTGCGCGTGAACGATGCCGCGGACCAGATCGCGGAAGTGCTCGTCGGCGGGATAGCCTTTCCCCGCGCGGCCGAGGATCCGCTCGGCGACATCCGCTTCTCCGCGCAGCAGCGCCAGGTGGGCGAGATCTTCGGGACCGCCGGTCGCGCTCTGTCGGGCGAGCCGGTCACCTTCGGCCAGCTCGCCTCGCTCCATCTTGGCGCGCGCGAGGCAGAGCAGCGTGTAGCGCCATACCGAAGAGCCGTATGAGCGCAGCGCGGATTCCGCCTTGGCGAAGTCGTCGCCCGCACGATCGTTGTTCCCGGCCATCCACTCCACGAACCCGGAGGTGTAGGTGCCCCAGCCCATCTCCCAGGCGTCGCCGACGCGCGCCGCGTTGCGGGCGGTCGCCTCGGCCGCGCCGCGCGCGGCGGTGTGATCGCCGGCATGCGAGAGCAGGTGCGCGAGCTGCCGGCTTACGCGGGTCGCCACGAGGTCACGCGCGCGCCCGCGCGGCGCCGCCGAGAGCGCGTCCTCGGCCCAGCGCGCGTCCTGGAGTGCCGCCGTGATCTCGTTCGCGGCCGTCTTGTTGATGGAGCGGCCGAGCCGGAGCTCCGCGAGCATCAGGGGGTCGGTGGACGCGTGGCGCTCGGCAATGCGCTCGAGCCTGCGCACCTCATTTCCCCGCACGAGGTAGTAGGCGAGGTGGGTGAGATCCGTGGCGACGCGTGCCGCGAGCGCGGGGTCGCGCACCTGCGGCAACAGGGCTGTCAGCTCGGCCCAGGCGATGTCGAACGACTCGAGGTACTTGAGGCAGCGCCCGTGCAGGACGCGCCGCTCGAGCGTCTGACGCCCGCCCGAGAGCGTCGGGAGGAGACGCTCGGCGTCCGAGCGCGACATCGGCGCCAGCGCCTGGTCGCGGAGCGTGGACACCGCTATGTCATACGCCTCGGGTACGAGATACGCCAGGGCCGATTCCCGCGCGGCTGACCAAACGGTGCCGGCGCTTGATCCTACGCGTGCGGCGGGAACGCCTCGGCGAGCTCCGCGATGTGCCCGCGCGAGTGACGCGCCTCGTACGCGGCGAAGTGCCCGGCGGTGACACGGCCCCACTCCGCGTGGACACCTGTGCGCTCGGCCGACCCGGGCGTCTGAAGCAGCTGCACGATCTGTCCATGCGCCTGCTGGAGGCGGCCTGAGAGCTCCACCGGGTCGGCGCTCGCGTTCCCGCGCTCCGCCGCGACGGCGTCCTGGTCGAACGACGCGATCGCCGGCTCGTCTTCCTCGATGCAGCGGCGAATGCGCTCGGCGAAGATCTCCGCCGCGTCCGCGAGGTGGCCGATCACCTCGAGAGCGCTCCACTGGCCGAACCGAGGGGCGCGCAGCCGCTCCGCTCCCGCACGCCGCACCAGGGCGGACACGGTCGCGGCGTCGTCGGCCAGCGCGAACGCGGTGTCCTCGTCGTACGGAAGGAGGTCGGTCACCCCGCCCATTCTGCTGGCAGGGAGGTAGGGACGGTCCCCGCACGCCGTGTTCGGAGGCCCAGGGCCCCATAACACCTACGAGCCACGTAGTACTTAAGGCGGCCAAGTCCGACGACGAGCGCCGCCGCCACCGCGAGAGTCCACAGCATGTCCCGCCCGGCGACCGCCCCCGCGCGGCCCCTCCTCCTCGCGGGGGCGGTCCTCCTCGTCGTCGCGGCCTACGTGCGCGCGGGACCCTTCGACGCGCCGGAAGCGCGGGGCGCCGTTCCGGGCACCGTCGTGCTCGACGCGGAGGGCGCCGTGCTCGCGCGCGATGCGGCTGCGGGCCTGCGCATCCCGATCCGGCTCGACGCGGTCGCGCCACGGATGCTTCAGGCGACGCTCTCGGCCGAGGATCGGCGCTTCCGCAGCCATCCCGGCGTGGACCCCATCGCGGCGGCGCGCGCGCTCCTTCGCGGCGACTCACAGCCATCCGGCGCCTCCACGATCACGCAGCAGCTCGCCCGCCGGCTGTACCTGGGTGATGACGCCGCGCCAGCGCTGGTCCGCAAGATCCGCGAGTCCGGCATCGCGCTCCAGCTGGAGGCGCGCCGCTCCAAGGACGAGATCCTGGCGCTCTACCTGAACGACGTGTACTACGGTCGCGGCGCCTACGGCGTCGAAGCGGCCGCGCGCGTCTACTTCGGTACGAGCGCCGGCAACCTGGATCTCGCCCACGCCGCGTACCTCGCGGGTCTCCCCCAACGGCCCGCGAGGTACGCGTCCATCACCGATCACGCGCCAGCGTTGGCGCGCCAGGCCTATGTCCTCGCGCGCATGGCCGAGGACGGCTGGATCTCGGGGGGCGAGGCCACGGCGGCTGGGCGCCAGCTGGTCCGCCCGCTTCCGGAGAGGGCCGCGCCCGTCGCGCCCCACTTCGTCGCGCAGGCGCGGGCCGAGCTGTCGCGCGTGCGGCCCGACCTGGCGGCGCGTGACGGCCTCATCATCGAGACGACGCTCGACGCGGGCCTGCAGTCCGAGGCGGAGCGCCTCGTCCGCCTGCGGCTCGCGGAGCTCGCCGAGCGGCACGCCACCAATGGCGCGCTCGTCGCGATCGAGCCCGCGACCGGGCGCATCCAGGCGCTGGTCGGGAGCGCGACCGATGGCGACGTGGCGCACGGCGGCGAGATCGACATGACGCGGACGCCGCGCCCGGCCGGCTCGACCCTGAAGCCCTTGCTGTACGCGGCCGCGTTCGAGCACGGTCTCACGCCCGCGACCGCGCTCCTCGATGTCCCGTCGACGTTCACCACCGCCGGCGGCCCGTACACCCCGCTGAACTTCGACCGCTCCTTCCGCGGCGTCGTCCCATTGCGAACGGCGCTCGCGTCGTCCCTGAACGTTCCCGCGGTCCGCACGCTCGCGGACCTCGGCCTCGAGACGATGCTCGAGATCTCGCACCGGTTCGGTCTTACGACGCTCTCCACCGCGGAGCGCTACGGGCTCTCGCTCAGCCTCGGCGGGGGCGAGGTCCGCCTGCTCGACCTCACCTCCGCATACGCGGCGATCGGGGCGGGCGGCCAGCTCGCCGAGCCGTTCGCGGTCGCGCGCGTCCGCGACGCGACGGGGCGGGTCCTCTACGAGCGCGCGCCGGCTACGCCTCGCCGCGTCCTTTCGCCGGAGCACGCGTACCTGCTCGCCGACATCCTCGCCGACCCGGACGCGCGGATCCCCGGCTTCGGCTGGGTGACGCCGTTCGACCTCCCCTTCCCCGCCGCCGTGAAGAGCGGCACGAGCACCGGGTTCCGCGATGTCTGGACGGTGGGAACCACGCCCGAGATCGCGATCGGTGTGTGGGTCGGGAACGCGGATGGCTCGCCGATGCTCGACGTGGCGAGCGTGGAGGGAGCGGGACCGATCTGGCGCGACACGATGCTCGCCGCGGCGCTCGCCCGGCGGATGAGCCCGTTCCAGCGGCCCGCCGGGATCGTCGAGGCGACCGTGTGCGCACCGACCGGGCTGCTGCCCGGGCCGGCCTGCCCCTCGCCGGTACGCGAGCTGTTCGTCGCGGGGACCGAGCCGACGGAGCGCGAGCGGTACTACGCGCGAGCCGCCGACGGCACGACGGTCGTCAGCCCGCCGCTCGAGGCGCTCGCCTGGGCGCGCGACGCCGGCCTGGTGGTGAGCAGCGGCGTCACGCTGGGCGCGACGGACCTGTTGCGGATCGTCGCCCCGCTCCCCGGGAGCGTGTTCCACCTCGCGCCCGAGCTCGCCGAGCAGCGCCTCGTCCTCCGCGCGATCGTGGCGCCGGGCAGCGGCGAGGTGAGCTTCGAGATCGACGGCCGGCTCATCGGGACCGCGCCCAGCGCGGACGCGCGCCTCACCTGGGCGCTCGAGCCCGGCGCGCACACGCTTCGCGCGACCGTACGGCTGCCCGACGGCGGCCTCGCCGCGGCCACCTCGTCCTACGAGGTCCGGCGTTGAGACGCCTGCGCCGGATCGAGGCAGAGCGGATCGCCCGCCGGGTCCTGCGCGGGATCCGGACCGGAGCGATCGCCCGCATCCGCCGAGGGCTCGTGGACCTGCGGCCCGCGATCGTCACCTTCCTCCTCCTCACCCTCGTGATCGGTGTGGTCGGGGTCGCGCCGCTCGCTCCGCGCCCCGCGATGCGCGAGCCCGCCGGATTCGCGATCGCGCCGGCGGGAGACGAGGTCGCGCGGCTCGCGCCGATCAGCGTGACGTTCCCCAAAGCTCCGTCGGAGCGCGATCCCGACAAGCTCATCTCGCTCGAGCCCGCGCCTCGCGGCACGTATGCCTGGCTCAGCGCGCGGACCCTCCTCTTCCAGCCGGACTACCCCGGCCTGGCCCGCGGCGCGCTGTACAGCCTCCGCGTGCCGGCGCGGCCGGAGGCGGGCCTGCCGGAGCAGGTCACGAGGCGCTTCACGGTGACCGGCCGGCTCGCGGTCCAGCAGGTCATCCCGGCGGATGGCGATACCGAGGTCCCACTCGGCGCGCAGATCATCGTGCAGCTGAGCCGCTCGGTCGCCCCGCTCACGACGCTCGCCGCGCAACCGAGCGGCGCCGTCCTCTCGTTCGATCCACCGCTCGCGGGAAAGGGCGAGTGGCTCAACACGTCCATCTACCGGTTCATCCCGAGCGACCTCGCGCCCTCGACGGCATATCGCCTCACCGTCGCGAAGGGCCTGACTGCGGCCGCGGACGGCGTCCTGCAGGACGACTTCCGCTCTGCCTTCACGACGATCGCTCCGGCCGTGGCCGCCATCACGCCCGAGGACCGCGCTGACTGGGCAGGGCCCTGGCAGCAGGTCGTCGTCCGGTTCAACCAGCCGATGGACCGGTCGGCGGCGAGCGGGATCACCGTGCGCGATGACAGCGGCAACGCGGTTCCGGGCAGCTTCGCCTGGAGCGATCAGGACACCGTCGCAACGTTCAGCCCGGCGGTCCGGTTTGCTCCCGCGGCGCGATACTCGGTCGCGGTCGAGCCCGGCCTGCGGGCCACCGCTCATGGCACCACCGCCGTCGCACGTACGGTGTCGTTCACGACGATCGGGCTGCCCGCCGTCGCCTCCACCGAACCGCCAGACGGCGCGACCGCCGCCGGGCGGTTCGGCATCTCCATCCGCTTCGCGACCCCGATGGATCCGGACTCGCTCGAAGGGAAGCTCAGCGTGAGCGGCTTCGACGCTGCGCAGCTCGAGGGCCGCGTGTTCGCCGACGAGCGCATGCTCAACGCCAGCCTCGCCCTGAGACCGCGCACGAGCTACACGGTGGCGCTGGCGGCGGGCGCGACCGATCGCTACGGCCAGGCGATGGCCGGGCACCGGTTCACGTTCACGACGGGGGCCGTCCCGTCCTCCGTGAGCCTCGCGCTGGCTGGCTCCGCGCAGGCCGCCACGTACTCGGCGAGCACGGAGCCCGTTCTCTTCTTCTACGCCACGAACGTCCCGTCGGCGGCGTTCACCCTGTGGCCGCTCACGAACGACGAGGGCGCGCGGCTGCTGCACAACGCGGGCAGCGTCCGCGAGTTCACGCCGTCGCAGCCCGCGCTCCGAACCTGGACGGAGACCGTGCGCGGCGCGCAGGACGAGCAGCTGCTCGGTTCGACGTCGCTCAGCGGTGGGGGGCCGCTGCCGAAGGGCTTCTACTTCCTGCGCACCGGCGGCCAGCTGGGGTCGTACTTCGCGTTCGCCGTCGTCGACACCGTCATCGTCACGAAGCTCTCGCATGACGAGCTGCTGGCCTGGGCGATCGATCACCAGAGCGGCGAGCCCGTGGCCGGCGTCGCGGTCCACGCGATCGGCGGCGCGACACCCGACCGCGTCACGACCGACGCGAGCGGCCTCGCCTCTTTCGCGGTGCCACGAGCGCTGCCGGGCCAGGGCGTCGACCGCTCGTACTTCCTCTCGCTGGACGGCGCCGGGCGGAGCGGCGCGCTCAGCACGCGCTGGCAGCAGGGCACCTCGCCGTTCCAGTTCGGCCTGCCCACGGAGTACTGGGCCCGCGAGTGGGTCGGGCACGTCTACACGGACCGCCCCATCTACCGGCCGGGCGAGACCGTCCAGTACAAGGTCGTCGTCCGCGCGGACGACGACGCGCGGTACAGCCTCCCGCCGGCGGAGCCGCCGCTTCAGTTCGTCATCTCGAACGCGCGCGGGCAGCAGCTCCGCCGGGAGGACGTCCGGCCGAACGAGTTCGGCTCGTTCGCCGGGTGGTTCGAGCTGCCGCGGGACGCGCCGACCGGCGACTACTCGATGAGCCTCCAGCAGAAGCGCGAGGGCGGCTTCGGGACTGCCATCGCGGGGAATAGGGTCGTCGTCGCCGAGTTCCGCAAGCCGGAGTTCGGCGTCGAGGTGCGTGCCAGTAGTCCCTCCTACGCCAACGGGGACGCGATCGACGTCTCCACCACGGCGACGTTCTACTTCGGCGGAGCGCTCGAGGGCGCCGGCGTCGCCTGGTCCGTGCTGAGCGAGCCCTTCGCGCTGTCTGCCAAGGGCTACCAGGGATACTCGTTCAGCGACCACGACCAGGCGAAGCCCGCGGCGCCACGCGACCCCGTACGCGCGAAGGGCGCCGCGACGACCGCGACAGGCGGGGTCGCCTCGTACGCCGTCCCCGCCGCGCTCTCCGGCGACGAGGGCGCTCAGCGGTTCGTGCTGTCGGCGACCGTCGCCGACGCGAGCGGGCAGGCCGTCGCCGGAAGCACATCGGTCACGGTGCACCCGGCGGCGCTGTACGCGGGCATCCGTCCGGCGCGGTACGTCGCCAGCGAGCGCGCGGACACGACGCTGCAGCTGGTCACCGTGGACACCGCGGGCGGCGTGCTCCCCGGACACAACGTCGCGGTCAAGGTGTACGACCGCCAGTGGATCACGACGAAGGAGCAGCTACCCGGCGGCGGACGCCGCTATCGGAGCGAGCCGCGCGACACGCTCGTGCAGACGCTCCAGGCGACGACCGGCGCCAACGGCGAGGGGACGGTGACGTTCCGGCCGACCAAGCCCGGCACGCTGCGCGTGGTCGCCGAGGTGACCGACGACCGTGGTCGCACCGCGCGCTCGGCGACCTACGTCTGGGTCGGGGGCGGCGGGTTCGCGAGCTGGCAGGTGACGAACGACGACACCATCAAGCTCGTCGCCGACAAGGAGCGCTACGAGGTCGGCGACACCGCGGAGATCCTCGTGCCCGCGCCGTTCTCCGGAGCCACCGGTCTCGTGACGGTCGAGCGGGGCAAGGTCATCACGCGGGCGACGCACAGCTTCCCGACCAACAGCGAGCGGCTGCGGATCCCGATCACGGACGGTTCGGTGCCCAACGTGTTCGTCTCGGTGGTGCTATACCGGCCGCCGACCGGCGCCGATCCGATCCCGCGGTTCAAGGTCGGATACGTGCAGCTGCCCGTCTCGACGGCGACGCGCGAGCTCGTCGTGAGCATCCGTCCCGACCGCGAGCAGGCGAAGCCCGGCGAGAAGGTGCACTACGACATCGCCGTCACCGACCGCAGCGGCAAGGGCGTGCGCGCCGAGGTGTCCGTCGCGGTCGTCGACCGGGCGGTCCTGGCCCTCCAGGAGGATCGCGGCCCCGACGGGCTGCGCGCCTTCTGGGTCGAGCGCGGGCTCGGCGTGAACACGGCGTCATCGATGGCGGTCTCGGTCGAGCGCTGGAACGACGTCATCGGCGAGCCGCCGCGCCAGGGCAAGGGGGGCAGCGGCGCCCAGGTCGGCCGCATCCGCGAGGACTTCCGCAACACCGCCTACTGGAGCGCGCAGCTGGTCACGAGAGATGACGGCACAGCGGGCGTCGACGTGACGATGCCGGACGACCTCACCACCTGGCGGATGCAGGTGCGGGCGGTGAGCGGCGACACGATGGTCGGCGAAGGGCTGAACGAGCTCGTGTCCACGAAGCCGCTGCTGGTGCGCCCGGCGCTGCCGCGCTTCCTCCGCGTCGGTGACGCCGCCGAGCTTCGCGTGCTCGTCCGGAACGCGACGCGCGCGGCGTCGGACGTGCAGGTCGCTCTGCGCGCCGAGGGCGTGAGCGTGGCCGGCGCGCTCACGCGATCCGCGACGGTGCAGCCGGGCACATCGGCGATCCTGGGCTGGCCCGCGGTCGCCGAGAGCGAAGGAACCGTCCGGCTGACGTTCACCGCGACGGGCACGGGCGAGCTCTCGGACAGCGTCGCGCTGACGCTGCCCGCGCTGCTCGACGTCACGCCGGAGACGACGGCGACGGGCGGCGTCGTCGCGGGCGAGGGCGCGCTCGAGGCCGTCTACCTCCCGCCGTTCGCGGACACGAAGAAGGGATCGCTCCGCGTCTCGGTGCAATCCGCGCTCGCCGGGTCCATGGCCGATGAGCTCGCGGCGCTCGCGCCCGTAGACCGCGAAGGTGCCGAGCGCGTGTCGAGCCGGCTCATCGCGACACTCGGCGTGCGCCGGGCCGAGCGGAGCGTCGCGCCGGCTGCGAGCGCGCGGGACGGCGTGGTCGCGAGCGATCTCGCGGGTCTCGCCGGCCGCCAGCGCCCGGACGGCGGCTGGGCCTGGTGCGACGATCCGCTCTGCGGCACCGATCCGAATGTGACCGGGTGGGCGCTCCTCGCGCTCGGCGAAGCGCGGCGCGACGGCCAGGGCGTCGACGCGGGCGTCCTCACGCGCGCGACGGCGTACGTGTCCGCGTACGTGAACCGCGTCACGGACGTGGCGTCACCGGCGGACGCCAGCCAGAAGGCGTTCCTCCTCGCGGCGCTCGCGGCCGCGGCTGGGCGTGACGCGAGCGCGGCCCCGGTGCGTGCGCTGTTCGAGCAGTCGCGCTCGCGGCTGGCGCCGTGGGGCCTCGCGTACCTCGCGCTCGGTCTCACCGATGGCGGTGCGGCGCCGGACGATCCGCAGCTGCGCACGATCCTGGGCGACCTCGCGGCCACCACCATCGCGAGCGCGAACGGGAATCACTGGGAGGATCCCGCGGTCCGCGGCTCGTTCATGACGAGCACCGCGACGACCGCGCTGGTGACGCTCGCGCTGACGCGGGCGCAGCCGCAGCACGCGCTTCTGCCGCAGAGCGTTCGCTGGCTCGTGGTCGCGCGGGGGGCGCAGCGCTGGCAGACGTCCATCGACCGCGCGATCGGCGTGCTCGCCCTCACGAGCCATGCGGTGCAGACCGGCGAGCTTGGCGGAGACTTCCGCTACGCCGTCGAGCTCGACGACGCTGAGGTCCTCGCCGGGCTCGTGAAGCCCACCGGCACGCGGACGGCCGCGACGAAGACGCTGCCGCTCACGACGCTCACACCCGGGCGTTCCAGCATCCTCGCGTTCTCGCGCGATGCGGGCAGGCCGGGCCGCCTCTACTACACGCTCGACCTGCGCTACGTGACTCCCGCGAAGGAGATCGAGGCGCTTAACCGCGGCTTCGCGATCGCCCGCGAGTACACCTCGCTCGAGGATCCGGCGCGGCCGATCACCGCGGCGCGCCTTGGAGACACGGTCCGCGTGAAGGTGACCGTCATCTCGCCGGCCGATCACAATTACGTCGTCGTCGAGGACCTCCTTCCCGCGGGCCTCGAGCCCGTCGACGCGCGCCTGCGGACCGTCGATCCCGCGCTGCGGGCGAAGCTCGAGGCCGACCGCGCCGGCGCGGCGCAGCGGCAGGCCGGCGGCTACCAGGCTCCGTGGTTCCGCTGGTACTACAGCCCGTGGCAGCAGGTGGACCTGCGCGACGATCGTGCCGTGCTGGTGACCGACCGCCTGCCGCGGGGCATCCACGAGTACGTGTACTACGCGCGCGCGACCACCGTCGGCGACTTCTTCGTCGCGCCGGCGCACGCCGCGGAGACGTACTTTCCCGAGGTCTTCGGCCGCAGCGACAGCGGCCGCTTCACCGTCGGTCCCTAGTGACGTGTCACTAGCATCGCGACGACCCTTGAAGGCGCACGGCAGGCCCGCGACGATGTCACAGCACGGCTCGCGCACCGGAGGGAGGCCGACCGAAGACGTGAACGACGCATCCGTCGAGCCCGTCCGGCCGTCCCCCGTCGCGTCGACCGGGCTCCTGTCGCTCAAAGGCTGGGGAATCGTGTTCGTGGGGACGCAGGGCGGAGAGATCCCGCCCGGCTCGCGCGCCGGGGCCGGCCTCTACGCGTTCGACACGCGCCATCTCTCCCTCTACCGCCTGCGCGTTCGCGGCATCCGCCTCCGGCTGCGCGCGGTCCGGCTGCTGCACGATGGCGCGCGCTTCGACTACGTCGCGTCGGGCTCGCGGACGCTCGTGGTCAGCCGCCGACTCCGTATCGGCACGGCCCTGCACGACCGCTGGTCGCTGCGGAACGCCGGGAGCCGCCCGCTCGGGCTCACGGCGGAGCTCAGCGTCGCCGCCGACTTTCGCGACCTCCTCGAGGTGCGCTCGCGCCGACGCGTGACCGGCGGGCGGATCACGCGCCCGCGCGGCGGCCCCGGCGCGCTCAGCCTCGCCTACACCGCAGCGGATGGGGTCGAGCACCGCACCGAGCTCGCCAGCCCGGGAATGTCCTGGCGCGTCGTCGGCACAGCGGCGCACGGTCGCCGGAGCCTTCGCCTCCCGCCCGGCGAGAGCGTCGGGCTGACCGTCGCGGTGCGAGCGCGCTCCACCGGTCACGCCCCGACACGACGGGGAATGCGCTGGGACGAGTGGCTGGCGCGGACCACGCGGTTCACCTCCGACCCCCCGGAGCTGGGGGCATGGCTCGCGCGCAGCTCCGCCGATCTCTTCATGCTCTGCGAGCCCACCGAGGACGGACCCTTTCCGATGGCCGGCAGCCCATGGTTCATCGCGCCGTTCGGCAGGGACTCCCTCATCACGGCGATGTGTGCGCTTCCCGTGTTTCCGGAGCTCGCGCCGACGGTGCTCCGCTACCTCGCGCGCACGCAGGGTCAGGTCGAGGACGCGGCGACCGAAGAGGAGCCTGGCCGTATCGCTCACGAGATCCGACAGGGAGAGCTCGCCCGCACGGGCAGCGGACCCGGGACGCCTTACTACGGGAGCGTCGACGCCACGCCCCTCTTCGTGTGGCTCGCGGCCGAGGCCGCGCGATGGCTTCCCGAGGCCGACCTTGTCCGCGCTTTGGAGCCGCAGCTCCGGGGAGCGCTGCGCTGGATGGAGGAGCGGGGCGATCGCGACGGTGACGGCTTCATCGAGTACGAGCGGCGCGCGCCGCACGGGCTCGACGTCCAGGTCTGGAAGGATTCGCACGACAGCCTCCTGACCCGGGGCCGCCTGCGCCCGAACGGGCCGGTCGCGGCGGTGGAGGTGCAGGCCTACGCCTATGCGGCACGCGCGTCCCTCGCCGAGGTGGTCGCCCCGCGCGATGCGGCGTGGGCGCGCGAGCTCGCGGCGGGGGCCGCGGCGCTCCGTCAGCGCTTCGAGCGCGCGTTCTGGATGGAGGACCGCGATTGCTACGGCCAGGCGCTCGTCGGGCGCAAGAGGCTGGTGCGCGACATCGTCTCGAACAGCGGGCATGTGCTGTGGGCGGGCGCAGCCTCCGCACGGCGCGGGCGCCGCGCCGCCGAGCGGCTGCGCGAGCCCGATCTCGCGAGCGGCTGGGGGATCCGGACGCGCAGCGCGCGCTCGGCGTACTACGACCCCGCGAGCTACCACAACGGCAGCGTCTGGGCGCACGACACCGCGATCGCGGCCGCCGGCATGCGCCGCTACGGTGCGCGCGCCCAATGCGAGGCGACCATCGCGGAGCTGCTCGCGGCCGCCGCCTCATTCCCATCCTTCCGCGTGCCCGAGCTGTTCGGTGGGCAGCCGCGGCGTCATGGCGTCCCGCCGGTGGCCTATCCGGTCGCCTGCAGCCCGCAGGCCTGGACCGCGGCGGCGGCGTTCCTCTGCGCGCGCGCGATGCTCGGCCTCGAGGTCTCACCGGACGGCAGCACCGTTTCGCTCGACGCGCTCCTGCCCCGCGATGTGCGGCGGTTCGAGGCGATGGGCCTTCGCATCGGGGGCGGCACGCTGGACGTGCGCGTTGAACGCCGCGGCCGAGGCGCGATGATCACCGACCTTAGCGCGCGCGGGATACGCGTCGTCGAGCGAGGGCCCTCAGCTGACTGAGCCGGCTGGCGCGCGCCGCCCCGCGACGGCGGAGCCTCACTTCAGCCCGGTCGTCGCGACCCCCCGCACGAAGTAGCGCTGTCCGAGGACGTAGAGGATCAGGATGGGCAGGATCGCGATGACGGAGCCGGCCATGATCAGGTCCCACTGGTTCTGGTAGACGCCACGGAAGGCGGCGAGCCCCAGCTGGATGTTGAACATCTCGGGCGTTTGCATGTAGATGAGCCAATCGAAGTAGCTGTTCCAGTGGTCCTTGAACGCGAGGATGCCGAGTGCGAGCAGGGCGGGCCGGGCCACCGGCAGGACGATCTTCCAGAAGACGCCGAACCAGCCCAGGCCGTCCACGATCGCGGCTTCCTCGAGCTCGCGCGGGACGCTCCTGAAGAACTGCGCCATGAGGAAGATGCCGAAGGGGGTGATGTAGGACTGCACGAGGAGCGCGCCGAAGGTGTTGATCAGGCCGAGGTTCTGGATCAGCACGTACTTCGGCACGAGCGTGACCCAGGAGGGGATGACCATGGTGCCAAGCATGATCGCGAACAGGACGTTCCGGCCGGGGAACTCCAACCGCGCGAACGCGTACGCGACGAGGGAGCAGAAGAAGAGATTGAGACCCACGAGGAGCAGCGTCACGACCAGGCCGTTGAAGACCTGGCGAAAGAAGTTCGGGTTCGCGATGAACACCTGGACGTAGTTCTCGGGATGCCATTCGGATGGCAGGATCGTCGGCGGGTACGCGATGACCTCGGCCGAGGTCTTGAACGACGAGAGCACCGTCATCAGGAAGGGCGTGAAGAGGAAGACCGTGACGACCACATACAGGATGTAGCGGAACGTCGTCTGGAGGCGCTCCACGCGCTCGGTGGTGTCGCTGGCCGCGGGTCGAGCGAGCGTCGCTTGGGCCATCGCTAGTAGTCGATCTTCGCGTCGAGGTAGCGACGCGACAGCATCGTCAGGATGTAGATGATCACGCCGAGCGCGAACGCCATGGCGCAGGCAACGCCGACCTGGCCCTCGTCACGGAACACGTTCTGGTAGATGAGGTAGGCGACCGTGAGCGTCGACTTGAGCGGACCGCCCTGGGTCATGATCGAGATCTGGTCGAAGACCTGGAACGTGCCGATGATCCCGAGGGCGACGACGAGGAAGATGATCGGGCGCAGCAGCGGGATGGTGATGCTGAAGAAGCGGCGCATCGGGCCGGCGCCGTCCACCTCGGCGGCTTCGTAGATGGACCGGGGGATGTCCTGGAGTCCCGCGAGGAACACGATCATGAAGGTGGGCGCGGTCGTCCAGACATTGAGGCCCATGAGGGCGGGCATCGCCGTGCGAGTGTCCTGCAGCCAGTTGTGCTGTACCGGGGTGCCGAGGAGGCTGAGGACCGAGTTCAACAGGCCGGTCGGGTGATAGATCCAGAGGAAGATCATCGAGATCACGACGGTCGAGGCGATGGACGGCGTGTACCAGGTGGAGCGGAAGAATCCGCGCCCGCGGATCCGGGCGTCGAGCAGGACGGCCATGACGAGCGCGAAGGCGGTCTGGAGGATCGTGACGACGACGGCGTAGTATGCCGTGTTGCTGAGCGCGATCTTGAAGTCCTCGTTCTCGGGAAGGCGCGTGTAGTTCGCGAGTCCGCGGAAAGG
>Ga0136633_1000818_pt1 | contig 23464 bp, 22 predicted proteins | sample AntDrymeUQ832206_2_FD_105494 | JGI IMG/M metagenome (GOLD analysis project Ga0136633, IMG submission 105494) | Polar desert sand microbial communities from Dry Valleys, Antarctica - metaG UQ83 (22.06) | ecosystem: Environmental > Terrestrial > Soil > Desert | place: Antarctica: Dry Valley...
CACGTACCGGTCCATGAACGGCGCCCAAAGGAACTTCAGCGTGTACGGCAGCGTGACGAGGGCGAACAGGCCGATAGTCGTGAGATCGACGTTCGACTTGGTCATCCACGCCTGAAGCGTGCGCTCGGTGAGGAACAGCGGCAGTCCGGACGCGAAGCCAAGGAGCGCCAGCGCCGCCATCTTCCGCTGCCCGAACAGCTCGAATATCGAATATGGCTTAACGGACGGAGGTGGTGGATTCGTCATGTTGATTCTCTGGTGAGCCAGCGCGCCGCTGCCTGCTGCATGGCGGCCTCTCCGCCCCACGCGCAAGCGATCGGTACGTCGGCGTCGATGGACGCTGCCAGTCTGGGATGGCTGAACTGCACTATGATCGTCTCCTGCCGCTTGTCCTTCGCGCGCGCGGCTGCCACCCGCACAGCTTCGCGCGACGCGGCCGAATATCCAGGCCGCCCTTTCCACGAGCGGATGTCGCCGAACAGCGCGATGACCGCCGTGGCGCGCTTTCCTTTCTCGCCGGGCTCGTCCACGCAGGCGCCGCGCGCCCGGAGCTCGGCAACGAACGGCTCGCGCGACGGCGGCGGATACGGCCCGCCGATGTCGTCGTCCACCACCGTGAGCTCGACGGCGGTGAGCGGAGCTCGCACATTGCCGCGCACTTCGTGAATCACGCGCTGCGCCAGCTCTTCTGCCCAGGCGCGGTCCTCGCCCAGCGACGGGATGTCAGGCTTCCCTTGCCACGCCCCCCGGGCGCTCGCGGTGCGACGCTCTGCCGACGCGCGTATGCGTGCCGCGTCCAGCTCCCCGCTGTCGAGCGCCGCCTGCACTGCCTCCGCCACGGCTCCGAGATCGGTGGGATAAAGAAGCAGATCGCAACCGGCCCGCAGCGCGCTTACCGCAGCGCGCGCCTCGCCTTCGCCGAGAACTCCTTCCATGATCATCGCGTCGGTGACGACCAGCCCCTTGAAGCCGAGCTCCCCCCGCAGGATGTCGCCAAGAATGCGCGGGGACAGTGTGGCCGGGTAGCCCAATGGATCCAGCGCAGGGAACGCGATGTGGGCCGACATCACGCTCGCCACGTCCGCGGCGATCGCGGAGCGGAACGGCGCCATGTCGGTCGCCCGAAGCTGATCCGCGTCGATCGCAACTGTCGGAAGCGTCGCGTGAGAGTCGGAGGTCGTCCGCCCGTGTCCCGGAAAGTGCTTGGCGCACGCGAGCACCCCTTCGCTCTGGCACGCCTCGATCCACGCGGCCACGTCGCGCCCGACTCTCGTAACGTCTCCTCCGAACGCGCGCGTCCCAATGATCGGATTGTCCGGCTCGAGATCTACATCGGCCACCGGCGCGTAGATCCAGTTCACTCCCACCGCGCGGGCCTCCCGCGCGCTGATCCGCGCAGCGCGCCGGATCGCATCGACGTCGTTCAGAAATCCGATCGCGGCCAGCGGGGGAAGGCCGGTCGCGCCCCGGAACTGCTGGCCCGCCCCGCGCTCCAGATCCGACCCGATCAAGAGGGGAATCCTGGACCGCTCGCGCAGCTCGCTGGTCAGCTTGGCTACTGCCTCCACCTCTCCGCCGAAAAGGGCGAAGCCGCCGACGCCCAGCTCGAGCGCCTGCTCGATCAGCGGTCGTTCCTCCTCGTACCCTGTCGCCTCATCCCACCGCAGCGCCGGAAGCAGCAGCTCGCGGATGTCGCTCACGCGGGGGTGAGCTTGCCCAGGACGCGCCTGCCTCGGGCTCCTGTGGATGTCGGTACGTTCGCGGGGATGCGCATCAGGTGGAGATAACCAAGCAACGCGAATGCCACGGCCTCCTTGGCCTCCCCGTCAAAGTACTCTTTCCCGAAATCGGTGACCCTCATCGGCGCCACCGCGGCCCTGATCGCGGCCATCAGCGCCGGGTTCCTGCCCCCACCCCCGGATACCAGAACTTCGTCCACTGGCTCGGGCATGAACCGGAGATACGAGTCAGCCACGCTTCGCGCAGTCAGCGATACCGCCGTCGCGACGGCATCCTCGTCGCTCGCGCCAGCGGCGCGGCAATCGGCGACGAGCTTGTCGATATATGAGATGCTGAACAGCTCGCGACCGGTGGACTTGGGCGGGGGCGCGGTGAAATAGGGGTCCCGGAGCAGAGCGTCCACGATCTGCTCCACCGGATTCCCCTTCGCGGCGATCGCGCCGTCGCGATCGAACGGCATGTCCGGGAACAGCTTACGCACAACTCCGTCGATGACCGCGCATCCCGGGCCCGTATCGAACGCGCGGACTCCGGTGAGCTCGCCGCCGGGAGGAACTACCGTGACGTTCCCGATTCCGCCGAGGTTTTGCAGGGCGCGCCAGGAGTCATCCGACGAGAACAGCAGCGCGTCGGCGACCGGAACGAGCGGGGCGCCCTGCCCTCCCGCCGCGACGTCGCGGACGCGAAAATCGCTTATCACGTCGAGCCCGGTTCGCTCGGCGATCACGGCCGATTCGCCGAACTGCCATGTGGAATGACCCGCCTCGTGCCACACGGTCTGCCCGTGCGACGCGATGCCCGCGATGTCCGACCGGGCGACCCCGGCCTCCGCGATGGCCGATACCGCGGCCGCAGCGAGCCATTCGCCAAGCTCGAAGTTGAGGCGGCAATATTCAGCGGGATCGGTGCCGTGCAGCGCTGCGCCCAGCCTGCGCCGCTGCTCAGGCGAATACCCGGTCGCCGTAAACGCGAGCAGCTCGAAGCCGATGCGCGTGCCTGGGCGCTCGCTGAATCTCACGACGGCTGCCGAGATCCCGTCGAGCGAGGTGCCGGACATCAGCCCGACAAGCACCATCGGTCGATTCTCCGGCGTCATGCGACGGGCGGCGGCGGGGCGCTCAGCACCTTCCTGACGACTCCGCCCGCACCTTCCAGAGCCCGCTCCGCGGCGTCACGCGACACGCCCAGCTCGTGCATTACGATTCCGAGCTTCACGCTCCCGCCGGCAGCGGCAATGATCTCCCGCGCCGCCTCGCGCGGGACCCCGCACACCTCGACGACGATCCGCTCGCTCCGGTCGCGCAGCTTTTCGTTCGTGGCCCGGAGATCCACCATCAGATTCCCGAACGTCTTGCCCAAACGGATCATCGCGCCCGTCGTGATCGTGTTCAGCACGAGCTTGGTGGCGGTCCCGGCCTTCATGCGCGTCGATCCCGTCACGACTTCCGGGCCAGTGATGGGGAGGATCGCGACATCCACCGACGCGGTGAACTCCGCGGGAATGTTCGAGCAGGAAAGAATACCCGTTCTCGCTCCGCGCTCGCGAGCGCGCGCGAGCGCCGCCTTCACGTAGGGGGTAGTACCCGACGCGGCGATTCCGATCACGAAATCGTTCGGCCCCACATCCCGCGCGTCGATCTCGAGTGCGCCGCTCTCCACGACGTCTTCGGCGCCCTCCTGGGATCGCGTCAGCGCCGCAGGACCGCCCGCGATAATTCCCTGAACGAGCTCGGGAGGCGCTCCGAACGTGGGCGGAATCTCGCTCGCGTCGAGCACACCGAGTCGCCCTGAGGTCCCCGCTCCCACGTAGAACAGCCGACCTCCAGCGCGGAACGACGCCTCCGCCAGCTCGATGGCGAGCGCGATCGCGGCTCGCTGCCCCGCGACGACCTCGGGAACTGAACGGTCTTCGGCGTTTATTAGATCGACGATCTCCAGCGGACTGGCGCGATCGATTTCCGCGGTACGCGGGTTGCGCCGCTCGGTTTCGCGCGGATCAAGGCTCACAAGGTTGTGAGCGTCAGCCGGCGCGCAGTGATGATTTGCGCTGCACGGGAGTAACTTACCGGGCGCGATTCCACGCCTGCAAGAATAACCGGAGTGTTTTGGACATGAATAGGGTCATCGCACTTGGTCTGATTGCCGTCGTAGCCTTCGCCAGCGACGTGGATGCGCAAATCCGTCGCCAAGCGGCCACACAGGGTCCGCCCGCCTACTGGCTCTCTGCCGGCGTCGGAGCGTTCTCCGCGAACAGCGTCAGCGACGGCGAGTCCCAGACGACCTGGGATTTCGGCAACGCAACCTCGCCTCAGTATCGCGCGTCGCTCGAGAAGCCGTTCTCCAATGGCATCTCCGTCGGCCTTGCAGGGACGTACGTCAAGGCTCCTATCAGGCTCACCGAGTTCGGCACCCCTGCCTCCCCGGGCCCTGTAACGGGAAGCTGCACGTCAGCGTGCGACGCCGAGGTGGACGTCTTCTCGCTGGGAGTCAACTTCGAAGCGGGCGGCGGGATGGGGTTTCATCAAGTGTATGGCGCGACCGCGGGCATGACCCGGTACGCGAACTTCCGGCGCAAGGGAGACGGCGCCGAGCTCCCTCCAGCGCGCGCGGTCAATGAGCTGTCGGGCGCGTTCAGCTACGGGTTCGGCTATCGCTTCTCACCTCGGACGGTGGTCGTCGGCGTGTACGACATCGGCCTGGTGTACCACGGCCGCGACGGTCTCCAGAGCGACCAGCGGAACACGCTCGTGCCGCGGACCATTCGCGTCAGCCTGCGGCAGGGCTTCGGCACCGCGAGTCGTACGGGACGCCGCCGCTAGCATGATCGGTCGCTGCCGGATGGCGCGGTGATAAAAAGACGCCATCGGGTCATGAGCGGGGCGCGGCGGATGTTCGTCGCGCCCTGCTTTTTTTTCGCGTTGGCCTGCCAGGGGCTCGGCACAGTCGGCTCGGGTGAATCGCGCGCCGGGTCCGGAAGCTCAAGTGGGGTCGTGCCCACATGGACCCTGGGCGCAACCGCGCCGTCCGCCGCGTACGGGGCACACGGCATGGTCGCCAGCGACGACTCGATCGCGACCGCCGCAGGCGTGGAGATCCTCAAGCGCGGCGGGAATGCCGTTGATGCCGCGATAGCGGTCGCGTTTGCGCTCGCGGTCACCCATCCTGAAGCGGGCAACCTCGGCGGCGGGGGTTTTATGCTCCTGCGACGCTCCGACGGCACGACGACAGCACTCGACTTCCGCGAGCGAGCCCCCGCCGCGGCCACGCGTGACATGTTCGCCCGGGCTGGCGTATCAGCCTCGGCAAGCACCCGCGGTCATCTGGCCTCCGGCGTGCCTGGCTCGGTCGCGGGGCTGCTGGCGGCGCTGGATCGATTCGGCTCGCTGCCACGGCAATCGGTCATTGCTCCCGCGATTCTGATGGCGCGCGACGGCTTCGTCGTCGATGAGCATTTCCGCCGCGGAGTCGCGGGCCAACGCTTGCGAATCGCGCCGTTCGCTGGAGCTGCGCTCTTTCTGCCAGGTGGTGACCCGCCCGCGGTTGGGTCGATTTTCCGTCAGGCGGAGCTCGCGAGGACCCTCGATCTAATCGCGCGAGACGGCGCGGACGCGTTTTATCGCGGTCCGATCGCGAATCTGATCGTGGCCGAGATGCTGCGCGGCGTCGGCCTGATCACGGCGGCAGACCTCGCCGGATACCGCGTGACCTGGCGGGCGCCTCTGCAAACCACCTATCGCGGCCACACCGTGATCGGCATGCCCCCGCCCTCGTCGGGCGGGATCGCAGTCGCGGAGGCGCTCAACGTCCTGGAGACCTTCGATCCGCTGCCGCGATTCGGCTCTGCGGACGGCGCGCACCTCGTCGCCGCCGCGCTGCAGCGGGCGTTCATTGACCGGAACGAGTTGATCGGCGACCCCGGCTTCTCGGACGTTCCGGCGACACGGCTCGCCAGCAAGGCCTACGCGCAGAGTCTGGCGCGCACGATCGATCCGGCGCGCTCAACGTCGACGCGCGCTACGCGAACGGCAATGCGCGAAGGCAATGAGACCACGCATCTCGCCGTCGCGGATCGTTTCGGAAACGTCGTCTCGCTGACTACCACGGTCAACGACCTGTACGGCTCGGGCGTGTTCGTGGCTGGCGCGGGATTCTTTCTCAACGACGAGATGGACGACTTCGCCGCGCGCCCCGGATCCGTCAATGCCGATGGCATAATCGCGGCGGAAGCCAACGCGATCGAGGGCGGGAAGATCATGATGAGCTCGATGGCGCCCTCCATCGTGCTCGACCAGAAAGGCGACGTACTTCTGCTCGTGGGTTCGCGCGGCGGTCCGAGGATCATAAGCAGCGTTCTGCAGGTGATCGTGAACACGATCGATCACAGGATGTCGCTCGCGGACGCGATGCACGCGCCGCGGGTGCACCATCTCGTAACGCCCGACTCGCTCTGGTACGAGCCGGGCGGGTTCAGGCCGGCTGTGATCGACTCGCTGCGGGCCATGGGGTATGCGCTCCGGCCGGTCCGCACCGACACGCTGCCGTACATAGGACGCGTCATCGCGGTGGCGCGCCGCGGAACAGGCTGGGAGGGCGTCGCCGATCCGCGCTATGCGGGGAGCGCGGCAGGACACTGAGAATTGTGACTGGTGACTAGTGATTAGTAACTGCCAACGCTTTCCGCAGTCACTAATCACTAGTCACTCTCTTCAGGTGTGCACCTCGACCGAGTTGCTGAGCGAAACCGAGATTGCCCCGCCCGTCGGAATGCACCCCTCGTAATTCCCCGTCGCAACGGCGGCGCCAGCACCGATTGCCGCGCCCGCGGCGGCTCCCGTAACCGTCCCCTTGGTATCGCGGCCGAGAATCTGGCCGGCGATCGCGCCGATTGCGGCGCCCGTAGCGACCTTCTTCACATCGTCGCGCGTCGTGCTGCTTCGCACGCGATCGACCTGCGCCGAGCTCGTTGCTCCGCTGACTGCGTAGGTGCGTCCGCCAAAGCTGACCGACCGGATGGCGACTCCGACAACGATCGGGTCGTTGGCGTTGTTGCTGCGGCGCAGCGACGTCACTTCGACCGTCGCCGTGGCGCCGGCAGGGATGACCGCGCCGTTGCTACCCGTGACGCTCTGGCGCACCGTCGCGGTGAACCGGTCGCCGACCTTGTGCGTGTTCGTGCAAACGCGAGTGCTCGAGCTCAGGCTCACAGTTGAGCCCGAAGCGATCGTTCCCGTCTCGCGCTCGGCCGTGCCGGATCCCGGCGTAGACGTGTTGCCGCTCGGCGTTGTGCGGGGCTCCGCGGCAGGGGCGGTCGGGCGTGGCGTCCGAGTGGCGGGCGTCCGAGTGGCGGGCGTACGCGGAGCGGTGCGCACGGGCGCTGCGGCTCGCGGTGCAGGCGCCGGCGCGGCAGCCACTAGCGCGGGCTCCTCGGTCGCGGGCACGTCCGTGAGCGACGGCTGCGCCCCGGTGTCCACGTTCGCGAGCTCGAGATCACGGTTGAGCGTCGTGTCGGTGGCGAGCGCGTCACCTCTGTTGTCGCCGCACGCAGCAGTGACGACGAGAGCAACGAAAAGTGCCGCGAACGGGCGCGTATATTTCAGCATCTGTCTCCTCCCGGGACTGGAATTTCCGTCAGGATCGACTGGGTGTTTCAACGTGATCGGGCAAGTCATGTGCCGTGTCTGAAGCACCTTAGACGGTTAGTTCCTTACTACCACCCCTACCGCGAGGAAGTTCTCGGGGGCTGGTTCTGCAGGTGCTTTCGTTGGCTGTGTGGAGCGTGATTCCGTGGCTTCTGCGGCGCGCGCGGGGGGGGGGACGGTATTGGGCCCTCTTCCGCCGGCAACAGCTCGTCAAATCCATACAGCAAAGTGACGAAGAACATCTGGCGACTTCCACAACCAGTCGTACTATTGACTCACCATGGATTGGACACGATGAACGTCGATCAGGTGGAGAAGGACTCCCCCTGGGACCTGCAGCTTACCGCGCTCGAGAACCAGAGCCTCGAGGCGATGCGCGTTATCAACGAGCTTCGCGTCCGGGACTCGCTCAAGACGCAGTTTCTGTCGAACATTTCTCATGACCTGCGCACGCCGCTGGCCGCGATCGTCACGCACGCGGAGATACTCCGGGACGGAATGCTCGGCGACGTGAACGAAGGTCAGAGAAAGAGCATAGACGGGATCATCGCGGGCGGACGGCAGGTGCTGACCATGGTGAACGAGATACTTACGTACGCCAAGGGATCGGCCAACCAGCTCGACCTCGTCATCAGCGAGCTCTCGCTGGACGATCTGATCGAGCAGCTCCGCATCCTCAATACGTCGCTGCTTGCGCGCAACAACCTGGAATTCAGCACCAGGCTCGACAGCTGCATCCCGCTGCTGCGCGCTGACAGAGAGAAGATTTCCCACATTCTGGGGAACCTGCTTGGCAACGCAATCGCGTTCACGCCGCCCGGCGGGAAGATCTGGGTGAATGCGCGGATGGCTTTGCGCGATGACGCGGCCGAGCTGGTAATCGAGGTCGGCGATTCGGGGATCGGGATCGCTCCTGAGAATCACGAGCTCATTTTCCGCGAGTTCGCGCAGGTGGACGCTTCCTCCGCCCGGACTCACCACGGCACCGGCCTGGGGCTAACGATCGCGCGTCAGCTGGTCGCGGTTCACGGCGGGCGCATCTGGCTGGAAAGCGAGCTCGGCGAGGGCAGCCGGTTCTACTTCTCTCTTCCGAGCGCGTATCTCGCTGTCTGACGGCGGCGAAGCACCCCGCGCGCATCTGTTGCTCGTCGAAGACAGCCCCGACGTCACCGACGCGCTGCGAATCCTGTTCGACCACAACGGCTACAGGGTGAGCTGCGCCGCCACCGTTGCAGACGCCGTGCAGGTGGGAATCGACGACCCGCCGCAGATCGTGCTGCTCGACATCTCGCTCGCCGATGGCGAAGACGGCCTCGATATCCTCGACCGGTGGCGCGACCAAAGGGTGAAGCTGCCTCGCGTGATTGCTTTGACGGGCCACGGTGACGACGCCACGCGCGAGCGGTGCTTCGCGGCCGGCTGTGAAGCAGTTTTGCTGAAGCCCGTGCCGTCCAGCCAGCTGCTGGCGCGCGTGAGGGCGGACGTCGGCTAGGCGGCGGAACCGCTCGCCGAATCGCCCAGTATGGTCCGGAAAGCGCTCGCCGAGATGCGCTCGGGCTCGAAGGATTCTCCGGCGCGGCGCATGACGCCGTCCACGACCGCGTCAACCGTCGGGAGCGGCGCGTCTGCATCGGCGCGGATCTCGAATTCCCATTTCCCCCGATCGACACCCTTGAGAGCCAGGCGATAGCGCGCCGTGTAAACCGTGTGCCGGTCAGGAGTGATTTCGGCGTTGGCATCCGGATGCGCGGCAACGACCGCCACCCCGGTCTCGACCAGCCCCTGGCGGATCGCTGGAAAGAGGCGAACCTCCGAAACCGTTTCCACAGGGACCGTCTCGGCGATCTCGCGCATGAACCGCTCGGTTATCTCGTTCAGGCAGTCACTCGATGTGAGAGGCCCCGGTGGCCGAAAGGATATGCCGCCGGGCGTAATTGAATAATACGCTGCATCACCTGCGCGCTCACAGCAGCGAAACCGGATCGCGGTCGATCGTGATCCTTCGCTGCGCGGTCGCCATCGCAGGATCGTACCTCTCCGCAAAAAACCTGAGCGCGCGCGTCAGCGTCCCCGGCTGGGACGACTTCAGCAGAAGGTGCCACCGGAACCGGTTCTTTATTCGCTCGATAGGGCATGGTGCCGGCCCGACCAGGGTTATTCCCTCGACCTGTCCCGCCACGAGCAGCTGCGACAACCATTCGCCCGCGGATACCGCCAGCTCCATCGCGGCGTTCTCCTCGATCGCGCTGAACACGATGTTCGCGAGCCGGACGAACGGCGGATAGGCGGGCTCCCGCCGCCCTTCGATCTCCGCGACGACGAACGCTTCGTAGTCGTGCGTCAGGGCGTGCACGACCGCGTGGTGCTCCGGCACTCTCGTCTGGATGATCACGCTCCCGCCTTTGGGGCCGCGCCCCGCGCGCCCCGCGACCTGGCTGAGTAGCTGAAAGCAGCGCTCCGACGCGCGAAAATCCGGCAGGTTGATGCCCACATCGGCATCGACGACCCCGACGAGCGTCACGTTCGCGAAGTCGAGCCCCTTCGCGATCATCTGCGTTCCGAGCAGGATATCGACCTCGCCGGACGCGACGCGGTCGAGGATCTCGACGTGGGCCCACTTGCCGCTCGTGGTATCAACGTCCATCCGCGCAATGCCGGCCCCGGGAAACCTCTCGCCAAGCAGGCGCTCGACGCGCTGAGTTCCGACCCCGCGCTGGCGAAGCGTGGTTCCACCGCACCTCCCACACTTGCTGGCAGGTTCCTCATGGTGCAGGCAGTAGTGGCAGATCAGGCGCTCAGGAGTGCGATGATGAGTGAGCGTTATGGAGCAGTTCGGGCACGACTCCACGTAACCGCATTCGTCGCACTGGATGAACGATGCGTAGCCGCGCCGGTTGAGCAGCAGAATACTCTGCTCCCTTCGCGCAAGACGGGCGTGCAGCGCTGCGTCCAGCTCCGCGCCAATCGTCCTTTCGTAGTCGGTCGCCGGCGGCGGCCCGGACCCGTTCCCGCCGGTGAAGCGATGCCGGAGGTTCACTATCTCCACCTTTGGGAGCTTCCCTCCAGCCACCCTCTCGGGAAGCCGGAGCAGCCGGTACTTCCCCGCTTCGGCGTTGACCCAGCTCTCGAGCGACGGTGTCGCGCTCCCCAGCACGACTACAGCGCCGGCGGCGTGCGCCCGCATGATCGCTACTTCGCGCGCATGATATCGTGGCGCTTCGCCCTGCTTGTAGCTGGACTCGTGCTCCTCGTCGACGATGATCGCGCCGAGTTCACTCACGGGCGCAAACACGGCGGAGCGGGCACCGACGGCTATGCGCTTCTCGCCCCGCTTGAGCGCGAGCCACGCATCGTACCGCTCGCCGTCGCTCAGCGCGGAGTGGAGCACGGCAACGGCGTCGCCAAACGCACCGCGAAACCTGTCGACGGTCTGCGGCGTGAGCGCGATCTCCGGTACAAGCACGATCGCCGACTTTCCCCGCTCCAGCACCGCGCGCAAGACCTCGATGTACACCAGCGTCTTTCCGCTGCCGGTCACGCCGTGCAGGAGGAACGTCTCGGCGCCGGATGCGGCCGAGATCTCGTCGATCGCCGCCCGTTGCGCAGCCGTCGGAGAGAGCGGTGCCGAACGCAAGATCTTCCGCGACAGGAAAGGATCGCGCGCGACCACTTCTTCTTCGGCGAGGACCAACCCGCGCTTCTCGAGCGCGGTGATCACCGCCGCTGAAAACCCGAGTTGGTCGCGCAGGTGCTCGGCCGTGCTCGATCCGCCCAGAGACTCGATTGCTTCAAACAGGGCCCGCTGCTGCTTCGCGCGCCCGAAGATCGTATCGCGCTCGATCAGCGTCGGCGTCTCACCCTTGATTCGCAGGATCCGGCGCGTGCGCGGCTTCGGGCGCGGCGCGTCCGCCCCGGTAAGCAGGACCGGGAGCGCGAGCCGGAGCGCGACGCCTGGGGGCGCTACGTAATAGTCCGCGATCCAGTTGCAGAGCGCGACCATGTCGCTCGCGGCAACGGGCTCCGGATCCGGCGCCTCGAGGACCTTCTTGATTCGGGTTCCGGGTTTGGCGCTGGCGCCCACCGCGACGCAGATCCCGATCTGTCGCTTCTGGCGGAACGGTACGACGACGCGCGAGCCGACAATCACGGGATGGGCCAGCGAATCGTCGGCCAGATACGTGAAGGTCTGAAACAGCGGAAGCGGCAGCGCGACCTCGATCAGCGTTCCGCCAGTCTCGACTCTCGTCACTGCGCGTCCCGCTCCCGCGCTCCTATCCCCGGCGTTCCCGGGAAAACAATTCGTCCACCGGGGATCGTGACGCCCGTAAACGGATCGTCCGCGAGCAAGGCGGCGCCGTCGAGATCCGCGTAATCGAGCAGTGGCGCGAGCTGAGCTACCCCCGAAATCCCCACGCTCGACTCGATCATGCATCCCGCCATGACGCTCATGCCCGCTGCCCGCGCCGCGCTCACCATGCGCCGAGCCTCGGTCAAGCCTCCACACTTCGCAAGCTTGATGTTGATCCCGCCAACGGCGCCCGCGAGACGCGCCACGTCCGCCGCGACGCGGCACGACTCGTCGGCGATGATCGGGATCGAGGTTCGGGACTGCAGCTCACGCAGCCCGTCGATGTCGTGTGCGGGAAGCGGCTGCTCCAGCAGCTCGACGTCGTACTCGGCGAGCACGGCGAGCATTTCGGCAGCGTGGCCCCGCGTCCACGAGGCGTTCGCATCCACCCGGATCGTCTTTTCAGGCGCCGCTCGCCGGACGATCTCGAGGACCACATGCTCATCGGTCGTCCCGAGCTTGATCTTAAGGATCGGGTACTCCGCTGCCCGCGCGATCCGCTCCGCCAGGACGGAAGGGTCGCCGATCGGAATGGTAAAGCTCGACAGCGGAGCGTCGGCCGGGTCGAGTCCCCAGACTCTGTAGAGAGGGAGAGAGCGCCGCTTGGCAGCCAGGTCGTGCATCGCGACGCTGATCGCGGCCGTCACGGATCGCGCTTCCGGCAGTCGCGCGCGAAGCTCGTCCTCCACCGAGTCCACATTGCTCCAGTCGTATCCCTCGAGCAGCGTAGCGGCGCGCCCCAGCGCTTCGATGGCGCTCGCGCTGGTCTCGCCGTAGTACCTGTTGGGCGCCGCCTCGCCGAGACCGTGCTCGCCGTCCTCGTCCGTGACCCGCACGAGCACGTTGACGTGCTCCGCGTATGTTCCCCGCGCTATTACGAAAGGGTCACGAGTATGGAGCGTGAGGATCTCATGCTCCACACGCACTAGAAAACGCCGGCTGGCGTCGGTCGCCGTGCGATCCGCGCGGCGCGAACACCGGCGCCGGTTTCGGCGGTCGGAAGCCAGGAGAGAAGCGCGTCCGCCAGCTCGTGTCCGCGCGAGAAGCGATCGGCAGGCGCTTTGGCTAGACAGCGCATCACGATCGATGCGAGCGCGACCGGAATGCGGGAGTCCACCACTTCGGGCGACGCCGCGGTCTCGTGCACGTGCTTGTAGCTGATCGAATACACGTCCGCGCCGTCGAAGGGCGGAAACCCGAGCAGAGCCTCGTACATCACGACGCCCACGGTGTAAAGATCGCTCCGCCCATCGAGTATCCGGCCCCGCACCTGCTCGGGCGACATGTAGTGGGGCGTGCCCATGACGTTTCCGGTGCCGGTCACACGGCTTCGGAAATGCGCCGTTGCGATGCCGAAGTCGGTCACCATCGCGTGCTCGTCCTCATCGAACATGATGTTGTCCGGCTTGATGTCGCGGTGGACGATGCCGTGCCGGTGCGCGTAGTCGAGCGCGCACGCGACCTGCGCCGCGACGGCGGCGACGGCTTCCGGCGGGAGCGCGCGGTGCTCCGAGATACGGTCGCCCAGAGTTCCGCGCGCCAGATAAGGCATGACGAGATAAACCATCTCCGAGCCCGACCCGTAGTCGATGATGGGGCATACGTGCGGGTGGACGAGCTGCGAGGCGGACTCGGCTTCGCGGCGGAACCGCTCCCGCATCTCGGGATCGCGCGCGAGGTGCGGGTGGAGCATCTTCACGACGACCGGGCGGTCGAGCGCCAGATGGATCCCGTAATACACGTTCGCCATTCCCCCGCCGCCCAACCGGTGCGTGACAGCGTAACGACCACCGGTGACCCGCCTGAGCGTCGAAATCTCGGGATCGGGTGGAGCGTCCGTGCCTCGGGGTGCCGGAGGAAGCAGCTCGCTGCACTGCGTGCACCGCGCGGCCTCGCCGCGGTTCCAGTGACCGCACGAGGGACAGAACATCAGCTGGTGAACTGCATCTTCACGAAATCGTACGGCGGCCAGGGGCCGGTGGTGGCGAAGTCCAGGGCCGGATGCCGCTTCTGCTCCGCGGCGACCGCCTCCTCGAAGGCCGGCCATCGCTCACGCTCGATCAGGAACGATGCGCGCACGATGACTTTCTCGTCGTCGGCGCTAGAATCCAGAATCGTCAGCGCGGACGCGCGACCGCGCAGCGTCCTCATGATTTCCGTGGCCACGAGATGCCATTCCCGAATTGTCTCGTCGTTCTTCGGCCCTTCCCGCAGGCGAACAGTCACCCTGGCCGCGCTGCTGCCGTCGACAATGGCGAGGGCGTCGGTGAGCGTGACATAATGCAGCTCGAGCCACCGCCCCAGCGCGGACCGGGAGCGGAACACCGTGCCGGGCGGCGCGGGGAGTATGGGCGCGTAACGGTAAGCCGCTTCCACCGTCTGCGCGTATGCGAGCACGCGATCTTCATCCAGAGTGGCTCGCTGGTATGGCGCCGGCGCCACCAGCGCCGCGATCGCGCGGAACGGGACCAATGTCGTATCCGGGGCGGGTGACCCCGCTCCGGCATCGGCAGCGATGATGCCGAACAGTTGGAGGGAGCCTACAGGATTCTGCGCCATCTCAACCCCAGTAAGAGCGTTACGCCGAGCGCGAGCTGAAGCACCAGCAGCGTCCAGAATCCGTGGGCCTCATCTGCGAAGGGCAGCCCGCGAACGTTCATTCCCCACATTCCGCTCACCACCACAAACGGGACGCTGATCGTCGCAACGACACTCAGCGTCTTGGTGACATTTCCCAGGCGATTCGATATCTGCATCAGGTAACTCTCAAGCGTATTGCTCAGGAGCTCCCGATACGTTTCCAGCGCCTCGTTGATCCGCAACACCTTGTCATAGCTGTCCCGAAAGTATCTCTGGCCGTCGGGGGTGAGGAACGAATTCGGGCGGTTCGCCAGCACCGTGAAAACGTCGCGCTCAGGCGCGAGGTGCCTCCGCAGCGTCAACACGAGACGCTTGACGCTGAAAATGTCGCGCAACGTAGCCTGGTCGTAGTCGCCGAATACGCGCTCCTCGAGACTGTCGAGGAACTCCTCGATGCGGTCCAGTATGGGGAAAAACTGATCGATCGCCTCGTTGAGAACGAGGTGCAGCAGGCGCGCCGGGCCGCCCGACAACAGATGCGGCTTCGCGGTCGCAACCCGGACCAGGTCGTCCAGCGCGGACGTTGGACCGCACCGGACGGTCACGAGAAAATTCCCGCCGAGAAAACAGGCCAGGTTTATCGTTTCCAGATCGTAGGGATCGTCCTCGGTTTGCTCCTGAAATGCCACGGTGCGCACGATTGCGAACAGGTAGTCGTCGAACTCTTCCACCTTGACCCGAGCGTCCGGACTAATGGCCTCGCCGATGGAAACCGGATGAAAGTGGAAGATATCCGAGAGCAGCGCCGCCTCCGCTTCGCGGCTCACATCGATGTCCACCCAGATCGACTGCGTGCCAGACTGCAACGCGGCGCGTATCTCCTCGTGGGTTTGCGCGTTTCTCACCCGATTCGAGGAATCCAGGAACACAGCGCGCAGGCTCGGCGTTGCGCCGCCCGCGGCCGTGCCCTGCGTCGCCGAAAGATCCCGCTCAGTGGTCGCGTCCATTCAGAGCTAAGTGTACTGCCGCGTCTTGGAGTGCGGCCAGTACAAGAGTCGTCGCGTTACGCCGCCAGCGCTTTGAGGTGCGCGACGGCAGCCGTCGCGACGCGGTCGGGAGCGTATCCACCCTCCAGCGCACTGACGACGCGCCCACCGCACCAGCCCTGGGCGCGCTCCACCACCCAGGTGGTCAGGTCGACGATGTGCTCCGGCTCGAGCGTGAAGCCTCCGAGCGGATCACCGGCCAGGCAATCGAACCCCGCCGAGACCATCACGAGATCCGGCGTGAATCCGCGCGCGGCGGACTCGACCGCCGAGCGGAGAGAGTCCATGTATGCCGTCGGCGCGAGGCCGCCGGCCATCGGCACATTCCACACGTTGGCGCGGGCGCCACGGTCGGTGTCTGCGCCGGTCCCGGGATACCACGGCCACTGGTGCATCGAAACGAAATGGATGCCGGGGTCGCTCTCGATCAGAGCCTGCGTGCCGTTGCCATGGTGCACGTCCCAATCGATGATGAGTACCCGGTCGAGACCGTGCTTCTGGCGCGCGTACCTGGCGCCGATTCCGACCGATCCGAAGATGCAAAACCCCATCGCCCGGTCGTGCACCGCGTGATGACCCGGGGGCCTGACCGCGCAGAAGGATCGGGGCGTCTCCCCGGCGACGGCGAGATCCACCGCGTCGAGAACGGAGCCGGCGGCCGCCCGGGCGGCGTCCCACGAGCCTTCGCTGACGAATGTATCAGCATCGAACTTTCCGCCCCCACTCCCGCTCATGCGTTCGATCGAGTCGATGTACCCGGGATCATGGGCGAGTGCCAGCTCCTCCCGCGACGCGTGCCGGCCTTCAAGGTGGGTGACGGAATGAAAGAGCTCTGGCTCGACGCGAAGCGCGCGTGTGACGGCACGCAGCCGGCCCGTATGCTCGGGGTGTCCCCAGCCCGTGTCGTGCCTGCCGCAGTCAGAGTGAGAGATGAACGCGGCACGGGGCGCGCTCAGCTTCGTACCGGCCGTCGCCTGCGGTGAGTCAGCAGAAAAATGGAGCCGTCGCGTGCGCCTGCCTCGGCGAGCGATCCGCTTTCGTCAAATATCTCGAGCCCGTGAAGCTTGATGACGAAGTCCTCGTGCGACCGGGCCTTTGGATACAGCGCGGCCAGTGCGTGAACCTTCACGGCCAGCACGGGATCGCCCTGCGACGCGTCTACGCGCGCCACATCCCACACTTCCGGCATCTGCACCCGGAGGTGCAGTATCTCGCCTTCGGTGTCGCTCCCAGCCTGCGGCAGGACACTCACTCCCGGCCGGGCGCGAAGCCCCGCGACGAAAGGCACCGTCATGGGCGTGCCTCCTGCTGTGCCACGCCCACCGTGCCCGGCGCAGGAGGCAACGTCGCGAAGAACCGCGCGATCTGCTGGTCGAAAAGATAGGTCGACCCCGTCACGCGGGTGCCGGACGCGACCGAAGCGACACCGATGACGATCTCCTCCCCGCCCTGGCCACGCATCGTGATGTGCCGCTCGCTCTCCTGCTCCAGAAACGCGGAGTAAATGTTGTTCCGCCTGGAGAAAAAAAGTTTCGCCGCGTCGAGCGCTGCCGCTGGAGCGAGAGTGGTGAAATACTCCTGCATGGACCGGTCGCGTTGTCGGGAGATCATATGGGGAACTGTTGGAGGTGATACCTGACTGATGGAAGTTACTCAGCCGCCGATGCGTCAGGCGAGTCCTCTATATCGCCGTGACGCAACCTCGCCCAGCAGCGACGCGAGCAGCACGCCAAAAATCAGCCATGCCGGCGGAATCCGCGACGAGCCCCCGGCCACGTTGCGCGCGGTTTCCGAGGGGGGCCCGAGCACCGCCGTCAGCGCCGCAAGCGGCGCTGGATCGGACGCCCCGCCAATATCGCCCGTGCTCGCCGGCACATACGCCACGGCGCTGACCAACGCGGTCCACCACGCCCGATGCCCGGCCGGCGCCTCGGCGGCTCGGCGCATCCTCCATTGCCAGCTCTCGTCGTAGCCGCTGGAAACAACCCGCCCGCTCCCCGACCGCCGCGCGGCGACCAGCGGCGCCGCCCCCTGGCTTTCCAGAATCACCGCATCCGCCTTCAAGCCCGTCAGCACGATCCCGTCGCGCGGATCTCCCGTACGGCGCGACCCGCCAACGCCAGCTGTTATTCGCACGAAAGCCGGGAGTCTTGCGGCAGCGCCAGCCAGAATCGCTCCGCCGCCCGAACTCACATACCGCTCGATCGCGGTTGCGTGGGACGCCGCAGCGCCGTCGAGCGCAATCACAGCCGAGTAACGCGCGGTATCGAGCGGGAAATCGCCGCCTTGTCTGGTCTCCACCCCCGGCGCGACGCGGATGCGCGCATCCACCAGCCACCCGGCTTCTTCCAGCGCCACAATCAGAAACTTCGATTCCCAGCCGGCGGACGCGATCACCAGCACCCGTCGCACTTGCAAATGCGTCGGGCGCGTTGCGACCGCCCTGCTGCCACCGGCGGTCGCGACCAGCGATCCGCTGGCGGTGCGGAGCAGTTTCGACGCTCCGGCGCCTTGGACGCGAAGCGTGTCTATGAAACCGAGCTGGTCGGACAATACCACGGTCGAGCCGTCCGCCCCAGCGACCGCGACCCGGATTCGCTGCTCCGGTTCGGCGACCGGCGAAGCAGCGATCCCAACTGGCCTCAGCCCCTGGCCGCTCCACGCGACCGCCGTCCCCACAGCGCGAACCGCGCCGAGCCAATCGCGCTGCACGGCGCCGGGCGTGCTGTCGAGCGTAAGCGCGAGGGTCGCGACGGGCCGTCGAGTCGCGTCGAGCAGCGCGCGATCCAGACCTCCGCGCGCGGCCACGACGGCCGGCGGCAATTCAGCGGGATTTACAGCGTGCCATATCAGCAGCATCAGCGCGGACAGGGTCACCGCACGCAGCAACCACTCAGCTCGTGAGCGCATACACAATGATGTTCACGCCGAAGCGTGTGTTGTCCACCGAGCTGAATTTCTTGTTCTCGGGATGGTAGTTCCACTCCGAGCTGTAGTCCTTGTTGCTGTACAGCACCGATATCCGCCCGTCGCGCACAACTGCGCCAAGATACGGGTGAATGAGATTGTCCCCCCAACCGTTCAGCTCGTGGCTCGTCGCCGGAGGCCCGTCGTCGAAGTTGAAGAACGAGTCGTACAACGGGTGGTTGTTGGGAAGTCGCACGATCGGCGACCATGTCCGCGCGATCTCCTCGGTCGCGGTCTTGTGGAATATCCCGCCGACGTCGTGGTTGTGGTCGTCGATGAAAATCATGCCGCCGCGGTCCGTAAAAAGTCTCACGTTCGCGCGCTCCGCCCCGGTGAGTCGGAACGGGAGATGGCCGGTGAGAAATACGAGCGGATGCTCGAACAGCCGTGGCGAATCCAGGGGAACGCTGACCCCGGTGGCGGCGACGTCGATCGAGGTGTAGCGTGCGATCGAATCGATCAGGTTCGCCGGGACGAGCGGCGCGCTCTCCCAGTCGCCGGAGGCGTACTGGCCGGTGCAGAAAACGAACTGGTTCACCAGCGGCTCCAGGCGGGCGCGCCTGCCACTGTGTCGTCCGCGCGGTCGAGCTCGAGCCTGGCGGCCGCCATCGCCTCGCGCGAATCCCTACCCCGGCGCAGGGCATCGATGACGGACTCGAGCGCGGCCGCAAACCCGGGGAGCTCGCCGAGCGCGCGCACGCGCACCAGCGAGAGCTCGTTCGCGGCACTGTTCGCATCGACGATAGCCGCTGCGCGAGCGAAGTCCCGGGCTATCTCCTGGCGCGCCATCCGCCCTGGGTGCGGCCGTCGGGTCGCGGACGCGCCCTTTTCAGTTCCCTGCAGCCGCACCCGCGGGACGTCCACGACGACCCGCGGGGATCCGCTGCGCAGATAGTACCGGTTCGCCAGACGAGCCCGATCCAGGGCCGCGGCCGCCGCTCTCATGAAGGGCAGCGCCGTTGCCGGCTCGGCGATCTGCAGCTCGCGCGACGCGCTCCACATCTCCTCGTACGCCGTCTTGAGGTTCGGATTTATAGGGCCGCTGCCCTCATCCGTATCCTCCGGCTCGCCCTCGGCTTCGATCTCGCCTTCCGCATGCGTGTGCGCCGGGTAAATCAGATCATGCACTCGCTCGCGCAGGCGGATCTGATCCGTCGCGATGCCACGGACCCGCGAAAGCACCGAGTCCCGTGCCAGTGATGGTTGCTCGCGGAGCAGTGCCTCGGTTCTGAGAATCAACATGCGCTGGCTGACCACCGTGCTCTCGGGGACGATCGGACCTCCCGCCTCGACCGTGAGCGAATCGTATTCGTCCCGCCGTGCGACCCGGAAGGTTCGCGTGTCTGATACGCCCACGCCCCTGCCCGACACGCTGTTCGCGTCCCGCGCCACCGCCCTGATGGAGATCAGATCGCCCGGTCCCAGGTTGAGCGCGCCCAGATCGATCGTCGCAGTGAGGCTTCCGCGCGCCGAACCGCCGAATTCGCGCGCCCCCACAATCACAGTCCGCGCCGTAAAGGTTTCTTCGGCGCCAGAGCTCAGCATGTACTCGATGAATCCATTGGCGATGCCGATATCATCTTCGATGGTGGCGGACACGCGCACGACTCCGACGGCTCGCCGCATTATCGTATCACGCGCCGGGGATACGAGGCGAACCCCGGGGGCGGCATCCAGCCGCGGCTCGAGCACGATCACCCGCCGTCGCTCCCCATGACGGAGCGTCAGCGCGACAGGCTGAGCGGGCATCGTCAGGTCAACGCTCCAACGCCGGCCGGTTGCGACACGCAGGCTCCCCTCCCCGAGGAACGCGGATACGCCCGACCCGCGTCCGGAGATGGTGATCCTGCTGCCGCGCAGCGCCGCAATCGCGGATGGCTCATCCACGCTGATCGCCCGAAGCCGCGCATACGCCGGCGGCGTCACGGTCGCCCGAATCCCCGCGAGCGGATCGTCGGGGGCCGCAGCGCTGCCAAGCACCGCGCTCGACGGCCTTCCCGCAAGAAGGTCCCGCGCACCCGAAGTGCCCGTGATCGCCCATGCCGCGGCACCGCTGATCGTTACGGCTCCGGCGGCGCCGAGCAGCATTCTCGAAAGCGGCCGGGTCATTACTTTCGAAAGGTCGAACGCCGCCGCGCGCTCCAGCGCCGAAGTCGCCGGAAGGTCGGGATCGCTTGCCGTTACCAGCGCGAAGGCCAGCGCGGGCTCCTGCTCCTCGACCCACAGGGCGACGCGCTCCAGCGAACGGCCTGGCCATGCGCGGTATATCACGAACCCGGCGGCGCCCAGCGCGGCAACGGCTGGCAGAACCAACAGGGCATCAACCGGAACCGCGCCCGTAATGCGTGCCAGTGCGACGAGAGCGAGGCTCGCGCTGACCGCGGCCGCCAGCGCCCAGCCGGCTGCGGCGAAGGCGACGGACACCGCCAGAACGGTGCGCGCGCGAGCGACGCGCTCGCGCGCGGTCACGCGACCTTCCTTGTCAGAGGCTCGCCGCTGCCTGAAAGCACGACTCCCGACGCTTGATTCGAGCCGCGCCGCCGAACGACCAGCTCCAGCAGCGCGCATGCGAGCGACGCGAGCAGCAGCCATCGCGCGATAGGCGACGCGGCGGCCCGAGGCTTCGCAAACAGGCTCGCGGGCGCCAATCGACCCGTGCCGGCGAGCATCGCAAGAGAAGCCGCGGTCATCCGATCGAAGCCCGTCGCGCCGCCGCACGGCTGCACGAGATCGTGCAGCGCAGAGTGAAGATCAGGCCGCAGCACAAAATCGCCTCCAGGGCTCACCGGCACGGCCACCGACCTCACGCATCCACGGCCTACAGTGGCTTCCACGGCCGCCACGTCGCCGTCGATCCACCACGCTGACGGCTTGCTGTCCAGGGCCGGCGCGTACTGCCACCGTCGCTGAAAGGGAGCGATCATGACACCCCCAGCGGTCAGCAATCCACCGGCCGGTGCGCTCTCCCGCCGGGCAACGAACCCGGCCGGAGCTGCTGATACCGGCCAGTGAACCACCACTCGTCCCGCCCGCTCCGATGCCCACGCGGAATCCGCCTCCGCCATGGCACCTCTGACGATTCGAACTTCGGCACTCGTCGAAGGCCGCGCGATACTTAGCGCAACCGCTAGAGGATCGGTGGGCTCGCCCGCAAGCAATGGAGTACGGGCGGAGTCGGCGCGCGCGCGCGCCGGCATGACGACCAGGCGCGCGCGGCCCGGCCACTCCTGCCGCACGCGCGCGGTCGCCGCGTCCACCTCCTCCGACGCGAACGATGACACTATTACGAGCTCCACCGAGTCCGCGTGGTCGCGAAAGCGGGACGCCGCCCTGGTCGCGGCAATGAGTCCTGCCGATAGCGATCCCCGCTCCAGCGTACGGGAGAGCGAGGCGCTGGCCGCGGAACCGGCAGGCAGTTCCTCCCCCGCGCGTGAGCTGTACCCGATCACGACGTCGCCCGGCGCACGGATCGAGGCGACGCTGTCGCTCAACGCTCCCCCGTCGGCGACGGCGCGCGATCTGTCCGCGAGTATTACTCTGGCCGTGCCCGTCCGAGTGCTGCGAAGAAAGGGGCCCGCGAGCGCTATGCCCGCGAGCAGCACGCACAGCACACGAAGCGCGAGCGTCGCCAGATCGGTGGGGATGCGCGCCCATCCGGTAGTGAGCACGGGAGCGTCGGGAACGAACCGTGCTGTCGGCAGCGACATCGCGCCAGGCTTGCGTCGGACGATGAAATGCGCTGCAACGAGCCCCGCTGCAGCCGCTACGGCAGCTATCAGATAGCCGGGCGTGAGGAAGCTCAGCACGCTGCGGTCACCGCGGGCGCGCCACGACCCGGCGCAGGTCGGTCAATAGCGGACGCCCCGTGACCGACTCATGGTACGCCACCCCGGCCGCCCTCCAACTCGAGGCGACGGCCTCGCGCCACGCGGCGAATTCTCGCAAGTACTCAGCGTGCGAAGCGTCGGACAGCGTTCGCCGAACCGCGGCGTCCTCCGGATCTTCCACCAGCGCCAGGCGCGGAGGGTCGAGCTCGCCAGCGCCGACGACGTGCACGGCGTAGAGCTCGCTGGCGCGGGCGCGTTGCGCTCGCGCGACAGTGAGCGTCGCCTCCAGATCGCCGAGCATGTCCGAAATGACGATCACCCGCTGGGCGAACCGTGCAGCCGTTACGAGCGCGTCCGAGATCGAGACGGTGCCGGCCGGCGCCGTAGTCCCAAGCGTGCGCGCGATCTCCCGCACAACGCCCGAGCGGCTACGCGGCGGGAACGTGCTCGTGCCAGCGCCCGAAGTCACGACGACGCCGACAGGATCGCCGCTGTTGTGGGCGATCGACGCGAGCCCAACCGCGAGACGGCACGCGCGCGCGTACTTGTCGTTGCTTCCGGCGGGAAACGCCATCGACGCGCTCGCGTCGACAACGAACGCCGTCGGCAGCACCGCGTGATCGTTCGAGAGGCGGATGTACGCCCGATCGGTCCGCGCGAACACCTTCCAGTCGATCTTCTGCGGCGGGTCGCCCTGCCGGTACGGGCGATACTCCGTGAATTCGGCAGAGGTGCCGTGCCTGTGCGACAGATGTCGCCCGGGAAGCACGGCGGAGACGGGGGTGCGCGCCGGCCATCGGAGCGAGCGCACCTGATCCAGCACTTCGCCGTAGGAGAAGACCTCGGCCGCCGGCACTGCTAGATCCGGATGTCGCTCTTGGGCGCTTCGACGGTGCGCAGCAGGTCGTCGATGATGCTCTCCGGCATCACGCCCTCCGCTTCGGCGGCGAAGTTCGTCAGTATCCGATGCCTGAGTACCGGATGCGCAATCCGCCTTACGTCAGATGGCGAAACAGCGTGCCGCCCGGCCATCAGGGCGTGCGCCTTGGCGCCGAGTACGAGCGCCTGCCCGGCGCGCGGCCCCGCGCCCCAGCGCACGTATTTGGCAACGAGTGAATCCGGCTTCGCGTTGTCCGGCCGCGTCCCGCGCGCAAGCGCGGCAGCGTAGCGCAGCAGGGGCTCGCTCGCCGGAACGTCGCGCACCATCCTCTGCAGCTCGAGCAGATCGTTTCCCGAGAGCACCGCGGCCGGCGCCTCGCCCGCGGCGCCGGTGGTGGCTCTGAGAATCGCAAGCTCGCCGGCTTCGTCAGGATACCC
>Ga0136633_1000819_pt1 | contig 23416 bp, 19 predicted proteins | sample AntDrymeUQ832206_2_FD_105494 | JGI IMG/M metagenome (GOLD analysis project Ga0136633, IMG submission 105494) | Polar desert sand microbial communities from Dry Valleys, Antarctica - metaG UQ83 (22.06) | ecosystem: Environmental > Terrestrial > Soil > Desert | place: Antarctica: Dry Valley...
AGTCGAGGCGCGCCTGCTTGCGCTCGGCCCCGTCGAGAGGCCGGAAGCGTTCGAGGTCGACGCCGGGAGGGATCACGGTCGTGGGCGGCAGGTGTTGGGCCCCTCCGACGCAACGGGCGGCCTCGGCCATCGGGTATCCACCTCCCGCGATGACAGCCGATGCACCGCTGATCACGCGGGCGAGCGCCTGGCGCGACCCCGGCAGCCGGGCCGGCACGGTGACCTCGGCCCCGTGGAGGATCAACGCGTAGGGGCGATCGAGGCGGGGCCCGACCCAGCCGAGGGGCAGGGCCGGGTCGAGCACGATCAGGTCGGCGCCGGCCCTGTCTGCGGCGCGGGCTATCCGTTCGGGGAGCAGCGGGTCCGGAAGGAGGACGGGCCGGAAATCGCGCTCGATCGGGAGGGGCGCGGCGGCGTCGAACTCGCGAGCACCCGCATACGGCGTGGTCAGCACGCTCCCCCGTCCGGCCGGCAGGCGCCGCCACAGCTCCCACAGATAGCTCTGGATCCCACCCACCTTCGGCGGGAAGTCGTTGGTCACGAGGAGGTGGGCCACGGCCCGGCGAGTCTGCCAGCCCACACCGGTGGCAGGCTGACGGTGTGGGTGAACATCCGACGGAGGCGGCCACGGCCGCAGTGCGCGCCTGCATCGCCAACGCGTGCGTGAACGACGGCACCGCCTCGTCCGGCGGGGAGCACCGCTCGGCGGACGTCATCGCCGACCTGCTCGCGGGTCCGGGCCTTCAGGTCGCCCGCTACGAGCCGACACCGGGGCGGGTCTCGCTCGTGGCCCGCATCGAGGGGTCCGACCCGTCGGCGCCGTCGCTCTGCCTGCTCGGGCACACAGACGTGGTCCCGGCCAACCCGGACCGCTGGCGCCGGGACCCGTTCGGGGCCGAGCTGGTAGACGGCGAGGTGTGGGGCCGTGGCGCCGTCGACATGCTCGCCATCACCTGCACCATGGGCCTGGCCGTGCGTCGGCTCGCCGATCGCGGCTTCCGGCCCCGGGGCACACTCGTGTACGCGGCCGTGGCTGACGAGGAGGCGGCGGGGATCCACGGCGCGGCCCACCTGGTGGACCACGAGTGGGACGCCGTCGGAACCGACTACGTGGTGACAGAGGGCGGCGGCTGGCCCGTCGGCACACGCGACGGGCCCCGCATCCAGCTGGCGCCGGCAGAGAAGGGCTGGTGGTGGGGCCGCATCACGGTCACGGGCTCCCCCGGGCACGCGTCGCGACCGTGGCGCGTCGACAACGCAGTGGTGAAGGCGGCCGAGGTCGTGGCCCGCCTCGCCGCAGCCGCGCCTCCCGCCGCCGTCGGCGATGTCTGGCGACGCTGGGTCGAGGGCATGGCCTTCGACGCCGACCTCGCCGCCGCACTCGTCGACCCCGCACGGCTGGATGACGCCCTAGAACAGCTGGCGCTCACCACTTCGGTCGCCACCGCCCGGATGGCCCACGCCTGCACGCACCTGACCCTCGCCCCGACCGTCGTACACGGCGGCATCAAGGCCAACGTATTGCCCGACGTGGTCACCCTCGAGGTCGACGGCCGCCTGCTCCCGGGCCAACCGGTGGAGATGGTCGAGCGACTCGTGGCCGATGCCCTTGCCGGACTCTCCGGCGTGACCTGGGAGTCGGCCGCCGAGCCCGCCACGGAGAGTCCAATGGACACGCCTCTGTACGCCGCGTTGGAGCGCGCCGCCCGGCGCCTCCGCCCCGATGTCCGGGCCCTCCCCACCCTGATGGCCGGGGCTACGGACGCCCGGACCTTCCGACGCGCCGGGGCCACGGCCTACGGCTTCGCCCTCTTCTCGGCCCGACACGACGCATCAGAGCTGGCCTCGATGTTCCACGGCGACGACGAGCGCGTCGACCTCGAGACCCTTCGCCTCTCAACTCTTCTCTGGGAGCACCTGGCCACCGACCTGCTCAGCTGATCGAGCTTCAGCGGTGGAGCCAGGTGATGAGGTCGGCGGGGAGAAGGGTGCGGATGCGGGCGTCATAGGTGGTCAGGACGGCCGGGGTGAAGGCGTGCCGCCACTGGCCCGGCTCGCCGGAGCGGAAGAAGGCGGCGTCGTCCTTCAGCAGTCCCAGGCCCTCGTTCGGGGCGAGCGCGGCCGAGCGGGCGCGCATGCTCGAGAACGTCGCCGCAACCACGAGCTCAGGCCAGACGGCCTCAGCCACCGGGGTCCCGAGGGCAGTGGCGAGCCGCCGCATCTCACCCTCGAGGTCCGCGACCAGGTCGGCATGGTGGATGAGCAAGACACCGGGATCCGAGCGGCGCTCCCAGGCTCCTCGGAGGTGCCAGGCCGTGCCCGTCAAGGAGGAGAGGTTCAAATGCGGGGGCCTGTCGTCTTCGATCCAGCCGCGGATGCGGTCGACCACCTCCGGCCAGCCCGCCATCGTGCGCTCGGCGCCGGGCACCACTTGTGCGTTGAGGTTGGCCCGGTGGTGGGCCATGGACACGGCGACGTCACGGGGATCGCGCGCCACCACGACGTAGCTCACGCCGTCCCGCCAGGGCAGCCCGTCGAGCGGAGTGTGGGTCTTCAGAAACCGACGGTGCTCCTGCCGCTCGAGCAGTTCGACCTGCTCGGCCTCTGGACGCAGGCTCAGGTCCACCCACGGTGAGAGCGCCGTGAGCGGCGCCGGGAGGGCGGGATCGCCAAACACGAGCAGCGCGCAGATCATCTGCATCCACGTCGTGCCGCACTTCGACGGCGTGCTGATGACGATGTCGTCCGCCCGCAGCTTCACCACCTCCCACCGGGTGCTGTCGGTGAGGCCCGTGCGGTACCGGATGAGCGGGGCGGCCACGCCATCGACCATACGGCCACCTGCTAGCAACCCTGAAGCCGGGTCGGGCCCTCGGCATGACCACCATCAAGGTGGACGATCCTGATCGGGCCATCCCCGAGCTGGCTTCCGTCGTGGGCTTCGCGCTGCACGCCGGCTGAACCCCGCAGCGCTCCGGTGTGCGCGATGCTGGCCGCGGCACGAGCGCTTGTGGAGGAGGGCACCGATGGCCAGGCGAGCCCAGGAGGTCTCCCGCTGCCCGTGGTGCGACGTTGCCGTCACACGAGCGGCCGCGGAGTGCCCCGAGTGCCTCTTCCCCCTGAGCATGGCGGCCGTTGCGGGAGGAGGGAACCCGGCACTCGAGTCCAGGGGCACCTCCAGCACGGCCAGCCCCGCATCGTCGGCTCGGGCCTCCGGGCTCCACGTCCCCTGGGGGGCCGTCCCGCCCGCGCGTCGCTCACACCGTCTCCGCATCCTGGCCTGGGTGCTCGGGATGAGCGCTGCGGTCCTCCTGCTCGGTGGGCTGGCGTCGTGGGTCACCATCGCGAACCCCGATGTGAGGGCCGATGGGACCGCCCAGGTGAACCTGCTGGTGGCTCTGTCCCGGGCCCGCGGCATCGACAAGCAGCCCGACGTTGAGATCGTCGAGCTCGGGAGCGACGTGGCATCGGACGGTCCCGCTCGCCTGAGCGTCGACTCGGGTGACGGCCGCTGGTTCGCAGCCGGGCAGTCCACGACCGGCCGCTGCTACGTGCTGGCTTGGCGCTTCGACGGCCGTAGCGACCCACTGGGTGGGACCCTGGCCAGAGGTGAGGCGTGCACGGGAGCCGAGGTCCGGAGCCGCCTGGAGAAGAAGCTCGGCGAGGATCGGGGCCCCCGGACGCCCTAACGGCCGTGCGGGCCTCTGCCCGACGCTCTGCATCCCAGTAGGATCCTCTAGTGGTGCACCTGCCCACCGACCACCCGGTTCGAGCCGAGCTGGCTGCGTGGCTGGCCGAGCACCCAGCGCCGCGTGCATCCGACCTGGCCGACGCCGCGCTCGTCGCTCCGCACTGGCCGCGGCCGTGGGGCCGGGGAGCCGATGTGGTGACTCAGCTCGTGATCGACGAAGTCCTGGCGGAGGCGGGAGCAGTCCGACCCGACAACCCGATCGGCATCGGCTGGGCCGGACCCACGATCTTGGCTGGCGGCACCCCTGAGCAGCAGGCCCGCTTCCTGCCCCGACTGCTCACCGGGGAGGACTTCTGGTGCCAGCTCTTCTCCGAGCCGAGTGCCGGCTCCGACCTGGCCTCACTCACTACGAGAGCCACCCGGGACGGCGACACGTACGTCGTGACCGGACAGAAGGTGTGGACGACATGGGCCGAGCGGGCCGCCTACGGGATCCTCCTCGTGCGCACCGACCCCTCCGCCGCCAAGCACAAGGGGATCACGTATCTGGTCTGTCCGATGGACGCGCCCGGCATCACCATCCGCCCCATCCGGGAGATGAGCGGCGGCACCCATTTCAACGAGGTCTTCCTGGACGAGGTCCCCGTACCCGTGGCCAATCGCATCGGGGCCGAAGGTGAGGGCTGGCGGCTCGCCACCGTCACCCTGGCCAACGAACGGGTGTCGCTCTCGAACGGCGGCCTCTGCTGGGGGATGGGCCCGACCACCGATGAGCTGCTCGATGGGATCCAAGCTGCTGGTGGTGTCAGGGATCCGGTGCGACGTCAGGAGGTGGCGCGGGCTGCGACCCAGGGCCGCATCCTCGCGCTCCTCGGCGAGCGGACCATGGCGGCCCTGGCCAGGGGTCGTTCCCCAGGGCCCGAGGCATCCGTGAAGAAGGTCCTGGCCGACGAGCAGGGTCAGCGCGCCACAGAGCTATGGACCGCCATCCACGGAGCGCAGGCCATCACGGGCCGGGTTGGCCACGACGGCGACGAAGACGAGGACGCCGAGTGGCGCTGGGCCACCCTGTTCGCCCGGGCCCTGACCATCGGGGGTGGTACCGGTGAGGTGCAGCGCAACCTCCTTGGCGAGCGGGTCCTGGGGCTGCCCCGCTGAGGGGGATCAGATGCGCACCCGGAGGCAGGCGCCACCGGCCCGCTTGGCGTCGTAGAGTGCAGCGTCAGCACGTGCGAGGAGGAGATCGACGGTGTCGTACGCCCGGCTGACGGCCAACCCGATCGACAGGCCTAGGCGGACAGAGGCGCCGGCGACGCTGTAGCTGTCCTTCATGCTCGACAGCAGGCGCTCGCCCGCGACGCGAGCAGCCTCAACGGAGTCGTCCTCCTCGCCACTATCGCGAAAGAGCAGCGTGAACTCGTCACCCCCGAACCGGGCCAGGACGTCGCCGCGCCTCACTGCGCTGCGGAGACGGCGCACCACCTCGACCAGGACCGCGTCCCCTGCGCGGTGACCGAACGAGTCGTTCACGGGCTTGAAGCCGTCCAGATCGCAGAACGCCAGCACGAGGCCAGGTGAACCGTTGGCCAGAGCCGCGGCCACACGGTCCCGAAAGGCGGCCCGGTTCATGGCGCCGGTGAGAGGGTCGGTGCCGGCCAGGAGGCGCAGCTGGTCGCGCTCAGCGCTGCGGGTGAGAGCCAACCGCGCGTAGTTGGAGAGTCGGTCCTGCACGCGCCGGTGCCCAAGCATGGGCGGGCCGACCTCGGTGTGGAGCACGGCGAGGGCGGCCGAGCACTCGTCACCGACGTCGACGGGGTGGACCCAGCACGACTTGATCCCGAGCTGCGCGTCGGGCGCGGGCGCAAGCTCCGTCGCGCTCACGTTCACGGGTTCGCCCGACCGCACTGAGGTGCACCAGGGCCCCCGCTCCAGGGTGAACAGGTCACCTGGCACGCCGTACGAGGCCGCGCCTGCGAAGGAGGATTCCTCATACCCGTAGAGCACTGCTGCTGCCGGGGCGTTCATGGACGCCCCGAACGAGCGGGCCAGGTGCGAGAAGACGACATCGAGAGGCTTCTCAGCGACGAGAGCGGAGAAGAACTCGTCCAGCTGCTGCTGTGCCGTCCAGTCCCGCATGCGGATGACGGTTCCCTCTATCCCTGGCACGTCGACGAAGGGGACTCCACCGATCTCCACGGCCCCGACCTCACCGTTCGCCTTGTGGATCGAGAACACGATGGGGACGCCGTTCTCACGTCCTCGGCTTTCCAACTCGGTAAGGGCGGTGACGGCCAGCTCGATCTGGTCCGGAGGCAGGAACTCCGCCATGTTGCGCCCGTAGACCTCGGCCGGATCCCAGCCCAGGACATCGCGGACGGAGCCGCCCACATAGGTGATCGTGCCGTCGGCGCTCACGACGAGGAAGGCCGCGCCGCTCGAGTCGACGATGTCCCGATAGGCGAGCGCGGGGAGCTCGCCAGCCCCGCGGTAGCTACGGGTCCGCTCGTCTGGGCCAAATTGTCGCTCCCCCAAAGCCGCCACCTCCGCAACGGGAGTGTACGGGACCATCCGTCGACGCCGCCGGGCCCCCCACCTGAGCGGCCCACTAGGTTCCCGTTCGTGGCGGACCTGGTCGACGCAGCAAGGCGGCTTGCGCCATCGGTCGCCGCCCGTGCCGAGGAGATCGAGGCCGCCCGCCGGCTCCCCGCCGACCTCGTCGCCGAGCTGGCCGAAGCAGGCCTGTTCCACGGCCTCGTGCCCGCGTCCCTCGGCGGGTTGGAGCGCTCTCCGGTCGAGGTGGCCCTCGCCGTGGAAGAGCTGGCCAAAGCCGACGCGTCTACGGCCTGGTGCGTGATGATCGGCGCGACCACGGCTCTGACCGCTGGCCGAATGGATTCCGATGTGGCCAAGCAGGTCTGGGGCGACGGTCGCGGTGTCGTGGGAGGCACCCTGAACCCAACCGGCAGGGGCACGTGGGCCGGCGACTCCGGGGCCGCGTCCATCTCGGGACGCTGGACCTGGCTTTCCGGCTCGTGGCACTCCGACTGGTTCGTGCTCGGGTGCGTGATCGCCGGCACCGACGTGCGCCACTGCCTGGTGCCCGCGGCTGCTGTTCAGCTCGAGGATGTGTGGGACGTGGCCGGGCTCTGCGGCACGGCCTCGAACGACGGCACCACGGATAACCTCGAAGTTCCAGCCGAGCGCGTGCTCGACCTCACGGCGCCCGCGCCACTCGACCACCCACTGGCCACTACGCCCTTCGTCACGCTGATGGCGCCCGTGCTGGCCAGCGTCGCCACGGGCGTCGCCCGAGCGGCCCTCGACGAGCTCGTGGAGCTCGCGGGGGCAAAGGTCCCGGCCCAGACCCGATCGGTGCTCGCCGACCGCAGCCACCTTCAGACGGGACTGGCCCGGGCTGAGGCTGGCTTCCGCTCGGCTCGCCTTCTGCTCCTCGACTCCCTCAGCGCGCTTTGGGCCGATGTGTGCGAGGGGCGTCCGGCCACCATCGAGGCCCGGGGCCTGGTCCGGCTCGCCTCGACCCATGCCGTCGAGGCCTCGGTCGCCGCGGTCGACGCGGCCTGGCTCCTCTCCGGCGGGAGCGCGCTGGCCCGGTCCGGCCGCGTGCAGCGGCGCTTTCGCGACGTGCACGGCGTGACCCAGCACATGCTCGTGGCCCCGCCCACATGGGAGCTCGCCGGCCGCACCCTCGTGGGTCGTGCCAACGACGGGCCGTTCACACTGTGAGGGAGCTCAGCACCATCCGGCGCGAGCTCGTCGGTGATGTGCTCGTCCTCACGATCGACCACCCCACGAGCAGGCTCAACACCGTCGACCACACGCTTCACTCCGAGTTGGCCGAGCTGTTCCGCGACCTGAAGCGCGAGGACCGGGCCCGCGCCGCTCTCATCACCGGCCGTGACGGCGTCTTCTCCGCGGGCGGCGACTTCGGCTTCCTCGCCGCCACGTCCACGATGGCGGCGCGAGATGCTCTCCGCCGCGACGGCCGCCAGCTCATCTGGGACCTGCTCGACGTGGAGATCCCCATCGTCGCCGCAGTGGACGGTCCGGCCATAGGCCTGGGCGCTTCGATCGCCCTGCTGTGCGACGTGGTGTTCGCATCGGACCGGGCGAGCTTCGCAGACCCGCACGTGAAGGTCGGCATAGCCGCGGGTGACGGTGGCACGGCCATCTGGCCGCTCGCCATCGGACCAGCCCGGGCCAAGCAGTACCTCCTCACGGGTGACGCAGTCGACGCCTCGGAGGCAGAGCGGATCGGGCTCGTCAACCGGGTGGTGCCGGCGGCCGAGCTCCACCAGAGTGCACTCGCGTTTGCCGCCCGCCTGGCCGCGGGCGCTCCACTGGCCGTGCGCGCCACCAAGCAGGCTGTGAACAAGCTCGTGAAGGACGCTCTCAACACCGCCTTCGACGTGGCCATGGCGTCCGAGCTCGTCACGTTCTTCTCCGACGACCACGCTGAGGCGCTCGACGCGCTGCGCAACAAGCGTCCACCCCAGTTCAAAGGAACTTGACATGGAGCTCACCGAGGCCATCCTCACCACGCGCGCCATTCGCCGTTTCACCGATGAGCCCGTCTCCGACGATGATCTGATGGCTTGCCTGCGCGCCGCCAACCAGGGACCCTCGGGCGGCAACATCCAGCCCTGGCAGTGGCTCGTCGTCCGTGACCCAGACGTGAGGGCGAGGGTCGCCGATGTCTACCGCCGCGCCTACGAGCGCTACGAACCAGCTCTCCTCGCAGGGCTACCCCCGTTCAGGTCCGAGGACGACGAGGCCAGCTTTCACCGCTCCGTCCGAGCCAGCCGCCATCTGGCCGAGCACATGGGAGAGGTGCCGGTGCTCATCGCGGTGTGCATGCCCGGGATCTCGATGACGCTCTCCGACGCCGAGGGCGATCTCGACGTCGGCACGCCCTATGCCAGCGTCTACCCCGCGGTGCAGAACCTCCTCCTCGCGGCCCGGGACCGGGGCCTCGGCACCACCCTCACGACGGTGTACCGCATCCACCAGGACGAGCTCCGCTCGGTGCTCGGTGTGCCCGAGCGCTATGAGATCGTGGCCCTCGTCCCCATGGGCCACCCGAAGGGTGCCTTCAGCACGCCTCGCCGTCGCCCCGTCGAGACCGTCACACGCTGGGAGCACTGGGACAACCGCACGCCTCCCGCGGTCAGCTGACCATCAGAGCGAGGTCGAGGAGGTGGGCCTTCTCGAGATCGGACAGCTCCTTTGAACCCGCGGCGGGGCTGCCGGACTCGTGGCGGCTCACGTGCGTGAGCCTGAAGTCGGATCCGAGCAGGCGGTTGAGCCGCGACTCCACGAAGCTCCAGGCGCCCATGTTCTCCGGTTCCTCCTGAAGCCAGCACACCTCCTCGGCGCCGTCGTAGCGACCGACGATGTCAGCTATCGGGTCGAACGGGAAGGGGTACAGCTGCTCGACGCGCACGATGGCCACGTCCTCGACGCCCCGCTTGGCCTTCTCCACGAGGGCTTCGAGTGAGACCTTCCCCGTGGCCAGCACCACCTTCTTGACGGCCGCTGGCTCGGCCACCTCGTCGTCGATCACCTCGGAGAAGACGCCGGCCGTGAACGCGTCGACCGGGCTGTAGCTCTCCTTCGCCCGGAGGAACGCCTTGGGCGTGAACAGGATCAGCGGCTTGGGGATCTCGCGCACCACCTGGCGACGCAGCAGGTGGAAGAGCTGGGCCGCGGTCGTCACGTTGGCCACCTGGAGGTTCGCCTCCGCGCACAGGATCAAGAAGCGCTCGACGCGCGCCGACGAGTGCTCGGGACCCTGACCCTCGTAGCCGTGGGGCAGGAGCAGCACGAGGCCGTTGGTCTGCTCCCACTTGGGCTCGGCGGCGGCGACGAACTGGTCGATGATGATCTGGGCACCGTTCCCGAAGTCGCCGAACTGGGCCTCCCAGCCCACGAAGGCGTTGCGGTGCACGGAGGCATAGCCGTACTCGAAGCCGAGCGCCGCGTACTCGCTGAGCAGCGAGTCATAGATGAAGAAGCGGCCCTGATCGGCCGACACGTGGTCGAGTGGCTTGTGCTCGGCGCCAGTCGCGAAGTCGACGAGCACGGCGTTGCGGTGACTGAACGTCCCCCGCCTGGTGTCCTGGCCCGCGAGCCTCACGTCATAGCCCTCGTGGAGCATGGTGCCGTAGGCGAGCAGCTCCCCCATGGCCCAGTCCGCCTCGCCCGACTCCCAGAGCTTGCGTCGCGTGTCGAGGACCTTGGCCAGCTTGGGGTGGACCGTGAAGCCGTCGGGAGCCGAGAACATGGCGGCTACGACCAGGTCGATCACGTCGGCGTCGACGGCGGTCTTGGCGGGCGGCAGAAGGGGCGCGGGGCGGGGCGGCGGCGGCAGGGTGACGAGCTTGGGAGGCGCGGCGGCACGGGTGGCCTCGAGAGCCTCAGCCAGCTGCTTGGAGAACTCACCCAGCGCGGCCTCGGCCTCTTCAACGGTGATGTCGCCCCGGCGCACGAGGCTCTCGACGTAGAGCTTGCGCACGCTGCGCCGGTTCTTGATGCGCTCATACATGAGCGGCTGGGTCAGGCTCGGGTCGTCCGCCTCGTTGTGGCCAAACCGGCGGTAGCAGACCATCTCCACCACCACGTCGCGGTGGAACTCCTGGCGGTATGCCATGGCCAGCCGGCCCACCCGGGCACAGGCCTCGGGGTCGTCGCCGTTCACGTGGAAGATCGGCGCCTGGACCATCTTGGCGATGTCGGTGGAGTACACAGAGCTGCGGGCCGAGTCGGGCGAGGTGGTGAACCCGACCTGGTTGTTGATGACGATGTGCACGGTGCCGCCGGTGGTGTAGCCCCGCAGCTGGCTCATGTTGAGGGTCTCTGCGACCACGCCCTGGCCTGCGAACGCAGCGTCGCCGTGGATCAGGACGGGTAGCACGGGGAACGAGCGCGGGCCCTCGTCGCGCAGGTCCTGGCGGGCCCGAGCCATGCCCTCAACGACCGGGTCCACGGCCTCGAGGTGGCTCGGGTTCGACGCCAGCGTCACGTCGATGGGGTAACCCGCCATCCCTGTGTACGTGCCGTGGAAGCCCTTGTGGTACTTGACGTCGCCCGATCCTTGGGTGGTGTCGGGGTCGAGGTTCCCCTCGAACTGGTCGAAAAGCTCGCCGTAGGGCTGGCCCACGATGTTCACGAGAACGTTCAAGCGGCCCCGGTGGGCCATGCCCAGCACGACCTCGGGGAGACCGTCGGCGGCGGCGGCGTCGAAGACGGCGTCGAGGATGACGATGGCGGACTCGGCGCCCTCGATGCCGAAGCGCTTGGCCCCCTTGTACTTGGTGTCGAGGAACTTCTCCAGCGCCTCGGCCGCGTTGAGCCGACCAAGGATGTGACGCTGCTCCTCGGGCGGTGTCTTCCAGGTCTTGCCCTCCACCTGAGCCTGCACCCACCGCTGCTGGTCGGTCTCCTGGATGTGCATGTACTCGATGCCCACCGTCCGGCAGTAGGCGTCCCTCAGGACGCCGAGGATCTCCCCCAGCGTGAGGACGTCGGTGCTGGCTAGCCCGTCGGTGAGGAACTCGCGGTCCAGGTCCCACATCGTGAGGCCATAGGTGGCCGGGTCGAGCTCGGCGTGCATGCCCGGCTCGTTGAGCGAGAGCGGGTCCAGGTCGGCGATGAGGTGGCCCCGAAGCCGGTAGTTGTGGATCAGGTTCTGTACGTGGATCTGCTTGCGCAGGCGTGAGGCGTCCTTGTCCACGGGGTTGACGTCACGGCTCCAGCGCACGGGCACGTAGGGCACCCCGAGCGCGGCGAACACCTCGTCGTAGAAGTCGTCGCCACCGAGGAGGAGCTCCTCGACCTTGGCCAGGAACTCGCCCGACTCGGCGCCCTGAATTATGCGGTGGTCGTAGGTGGAGGTGAGCACGACCTCCTTCGAGAGCCCGAGGTCGGCCAATGCGATCGGGTCGGCGGCCTTGAAGGCGGCCGGGAAGTCGATGCGCCCCACCCCGATGATCGCGCCCTGGCCTGGCATGAGCCGCGGCACCGAGCTCTCCGTGCCGATCGTGCCCGGGTTGGTGAGGCTGACAGTGACGCCGCTGAAGTCGTCGGCTGTGATCTTGCCCTTCTTGACCCGCCGGATCAGCTCCTCATAGGCCTGCCAGAAGCCCCAGAAGTCGAGGGTGTCGGCGTTCTTGATGCAGACCACGATGAGGCTGTGCGAACCGTCGGCCTTCACCTGGTCGACGGCCAGGCCGAGGCCGATGCGGGTCCGCCTGCGGAGCTGGGCCGGCTGCCCGTCGACGGCCGGCACGAACTCGTTGTTCATGACCGGGACCGCACCCAGCGCCTTCACCAGGGCGTAGCCGATGAGGTGGGTGAAGCTGATCTTCCCCTCGCGATGGCGGCGCAGGTAGTTGTTGATGATCAGCCGGTTCCGCTCCAGCAGCTTTGCCGGGACGGGGCGGATCGAGGTGGCCGTGGGCACCCCGAGGCTCGCCTCCATGTTCCGGGCGATCGTGGCCGCCACGCCCTTGATCGGCACCAGGACGGATCCGTCGTCAGCAACCGCGTCGGCGTGAGGGGTCGGCCCGGCGGGCTTCTGCACACCGTTTCCGGCGGGCGCGGCGACGGGCTTGGCCGCGGGCACCGCAGGCACCGCCGCCGGCGCAGCGGCCGCCGAGGTGGCCGCGCCCGAAGCGGAGACCTCGCCGCCGAAGAAGTCACGCCACACCTCAGGCACCGAGTCGGGGTCGTTGCGCCACTGCTCGAACATCTCGTCGACAAACCAGTCGTTCGGCCCGGAGACAGGGGCGGTGCGGGTCGGATCCTCAGGAGCCACGCAGCGAATCTACGCCCGACCGGGCGGGATCAGGAACCTCGCGCCATCCCGTAGCGTTGGGCATGGCCATGGACGAACCCGCCTTCTCGGCACAAGCCCACCTGGAGCAGGCCCTCGCCGAGATGAAGAAGGTGATCGTCGGGCAGGAGCAGCTCCTCGAGCGGGTGATGGTCGGCCTCCTGGCCAGCGGTCACCTCCTCATCGAGGGCGTTCCGGGCCTGGCCAAGACCAAGACGGTGTCCACGTTGGCCCGCGTTCTCGGCGGCACCGACGCCCGGATCCAGTTCACTCCCGACCTCGTCCCCTCCGACCTCGTGGGCACCCGCATCTACAGGGCCGACGGCGGCTTCGACACCGAGAAGGGCCCGGTGTTCTGCAACCTCCTCCTGGCCGACGAGATCAACCGGGCTCCGGCCAAGGTGCAGTCCGCCCTGCTCGAGGTCATGCAGGAGCGCCAGGTCACCATCGGCCGCCAGACCTACCCGGTTCCCGACCCGTTCCTGGTGCTCGCCACCATGAACCCGATCGAGTCCGAGGGCACCTACGCCCTGCCCGAGGCGCAGGTCGACCGGTTCATGATGAAGGTCCTCGTCGACTACCCCACACCCCGCGAGGAGCTCGAGGTTGTGCGCCGGTCGCTCGTCGGAGTCGAGGAGGTGGCCCAAGTGCTCTCCATCGACCAGCTCCACGCCTATCAGGCCGCCGCAGCCTCGGTCTTCGTCGACCAGCCCGTGGCCGAGTATGCGGTGGCTCTCGTCGCGGCCACTCGTCAGCCCGCCGCGGTGCGGCTCGGTCACCTGGCCGCCTACGTCGACTACGGGGCCAGCCCCCGGGCCACGCTCGCCCTCGTCCACGGGGCCCGGGCCCTCGCCCTCCTGCGGGGCCGCTCCTACGTGGTGGCCCACGACATCGCCGACCTGGCGCCCGACGTGCTCCGGCACCGCCTCGTCATGAGCTACCAGGCCCTCGCTGAGGGAATGGCTCCGGACAAGGTCGTAGAGGCGGTCGTGGGGGCCGTTCCCCAACCCCGTCTCGACCTGAACCGGCCCCAGGCCGCCACCGCATGACGACCGACGTCGCCGCGGCCGTGCCGCCGGCCGCACTGCTGCGGACTCTCGAGCTCAAGGTCCGCAGGAAGGTGGACGGCCTCTTGGCCGGGGACCACCGTTCCAACCGCCTCGGGCCCGGGACCGAGCTGGCTCAGATCCGCGCCTACGTGCCCGGCGACGACGTGCGCACGATCGACTGGAACGCCACGGCCCGCACCGGCCAGCCCCATGTCCGGGTGAACGTCGCCGAGCGTGCGCTCACCACGTGGCTCGTCCTCGATACGTCGGCGTCCATGGCCTGGGGCACCCAGGATCGGCGCAAGTCCGACGTGGCCGAGGGGGTCGCTCTCGCTGTCACCCACGCCGCCACCCGGGGCGTGAACCGCGTAGGCCTCGTCCGCTTCGGCGGCGGAGGCATCAACCACCGGGCGCCCTCCCAGGGCCGCGTCGGGCTGCTGTCCGTGTCCACGGCGCTGGCCGAGCTTCACCGGGCGGAGGCGCCGCGCACTCCCCCCGCCAACGCACCCGACGGTCCGTCCGACCTTGCCGCCGCACTCACCCGCACGGCCCGACTGGCCCGCACACGCGCGCTCGTCGTCATCCTCTCCGATCTCCGGGGCGACGGCGACCGACACTGGCGCACCCCCCTCCTGGCGCTCTCTTCCCGTCACGACGTCGTGGTCGTCGAGGTCGTGGACGAGCGCGAGCAGCAGCTCCCGAACGTCGGCGGCCTCACCCTCGTGGACCCCGAGACGGGCCGGCGGCTACGGGTCGACACGTCCTCGCAAAAGCTGCGAGACCGCTTCGCCGCTGCTGCCGCAGCCGAGCGGGCGGCCGTCGCCCAGGCCATCCGGACCACCTCCGCCGACCACGTCGTGCTCGGCACCTCGGGAGACTGGCTCCGGCCGCTCTCCACCTTTCTCGACCTTCGGGACGCACGATGAACCTGAGCGACCGCTTCGCCGACCCTCGACTCCTCCTCACCCTGCTGCTCGTGCCGCTCGTGATCGTCGCCTACGTGGTCGTGCAGCGTCGTCGCTCTGGCTACGCGGTGCGCTTCACGAACCTCGACCTGCTCGCCTCTGTCGTGGAGCGCTCGCCCGGCTGGCGCCGGCATGTCCCTCCGGCTCTCTTCGTCGCCGCTCTCGCCGTCCTCGGTCTCGGCCTAGCCCGCCCGCAGGGCACGGTGAAGGTGCCGCGTGACGAGGCGACTGTCGTCCTGATCATCGATGTGTCCGGGTCCATGAGGGCCGACGACGTCAAGCCCACGAGGCTCCAGGCCGCGCAGATATCCGCCCAGGCGCTGGTCGACGGCCTGCCTCCAAGGGTGCAGGTGGGCGTGATCGCCTTCTCCTCCACGGTGCGCGTGCTGGCCTCGCCCACGACCGACCGCCAGCAGGTGGGCCTGGCCATCGAGAGCCTGCAGGCGAACGGCGGCACAGCCATGGGTGACGCTCTTCTCACCGCAGTGGGCCTCGTCCGCCCCGAGGCCCAGGCCACCGTGGAGCGCCGCGCCCCGGTGGACGGCGGCGCCGTGAACCCGAACCCGGCCACGCGCATCCCCGCGACGGTGCTCCTGCTCTCCGACGGGGCCAACACCGTTGGCCAGGCCCAGCCACTCGACGCGGCCGACATCGCTGGCCAGCTCGACCTGCCCGTTTACACCGTGGCTCTCGGCACCCAGGAGGGCCAGGCCCTGATTCCCGACGGCCGCGGCGGCCAGCGCCTCCAGCGCGTGCCCCCTGACCCCGACACGCTGCGGGCCATCGCAGAGCGCACCAAGGCCCGCTTCTTCAATGCGCCCTCAGCCGAGCAGCTGGACGAGGTCTACAAGGGCCTCGGCCGCAAGGTGGGCTTCCGTGACGAGCGCCGCGACGCCACCCACATCCCCCTCGCCATCGGCTTCGCCCTCCTCCTGGTCTCCGGAGCCCTCAGCCTCGTCTGGTCCCAAAAGCTGCCGTGACATGCACCGGCGGGCCTCACGCCACTGCGGATCTAGCCTCTGGGGGACATGGCCAAGCCTGATCTCGACAAGTCCAAGTTCATCGTCACCATGCGGAACCTGGAGAAGTTCATCCCGCCGGACCGGGAGGTCCTGAAGGGGATCAACATCTCGATGTACCCCGGAGCCAAGATCGGCGTGCTCGGGGCCAACGGGGCCGGCAAGTCCAGCCTCCTCAAGATCATGGGTGGCATCGACACCGAGTACCGGGGCGAAGCGCGGATCGGCGCCGGTTTCACGGTGGGCTTCCTGCCTCAGGAGCCGCAGCTCGACGAGTCGAAGGATGTCCAGGGCAACGTCGAGGAGGCCGTCGCCGAGATCAAGGCCGTGCTGCAGCGCTACGACGAGGTCTGCGCGGCCATGGGCGATCCCGATGCCGACTTCGACGCCCTCCTGGCCGAGCAGGCCACCCTCCAGGACCAGATCGACGCCACCAGCGCCTGGGACCTGGATCGCAACCTGGACATCGCCATGGACGCCCTCCGCCTGCCCCCGGGCGATGCCGGCGTGAAGAACCTGTCGGGCGGGGAGAAGAGACGCGTCGCCTTGTGCCGGCTGCTGCTCCGCAAGCCCGACCTCCTACTCCTCGACGAGCCCACCAACCACCTCGACGCCGAGTCGGTGGCCTGGCTGGAGCGCACGCTGCACGACTACCAGGGGACCGTCGTCGCCGTCACCCACGACCGCTACTTCCTGGACAACGTGGCCGGCTGGATCCTGGAGCTCGACCGTGGCCAGGGCATCCCGTACGAGGGCAACTACACGGGATGGCTGGAGCAGAAGCAGGACCGCCTGGCCAAGGAGGGCAAGGCCGACCAGCAGCGGCAGCGAACCCTGGCCAAGGAGCTCGAGTGGATCCGCATGTCGCCGCGGGCCCGCCAGGCCAAGGGCAAGGCCCGGGTCACGTCGTACGAGCAGCTCCTGGCCGAGGCCCAGTCCGCCCCCGACAAGGCCGACAAGCTCGAGATCCAGATCCCGCCCGGTCCCCGCCTCGGCGACGTCGTGGTGGAAGCCGTCGACCTGAGCAAGGGCTTCGGCGACCGTCTCCTCATCGACGACCTCACGTTCAGCCTCCCCAAAGGCGGGATCGTCGGCGTGATCGGGCCCAACGGAGCGGGCAAGACGACGCTCTTCAAGATGATGACGAGCGAGGAGAAACCCGACGGCGGCACGCTCACCGTGGGGTCCACGGTTCAGTTCGCGTACGTTGACCAGTCGCGTGAGTCGCTCGACGCGGAGAAGACCGTCTACGAGGAGATCACCGGTGGTCGCGACGATCTGGTGGTGGGGGGTCGGGAGATCCACGGCCGGGCGTACTGCGGCAGCTTTGGGTTCAAGGGCAGCGACCAGCAGAAGAAGGTCGGCATCCTCTCTGGAGGTGAGCGCAACCGGCTGAACCTGGCCAAGGTGCTGGTGGAGGGCGGGAACGTCCTCCTCCTCGACGAGCCCACCAACGACCTCGACGTTGACACACTCCGCGCTCTCGAAGATGCCTTGCTCGCATTCGCAGGCTGCGCTGTCGTCGTGAGCCACGACCGTTGGTTCCTGGACCGCATCGCCACCCACGTGCTGGCATTCGAGGGCGACAGCGAGGTGCGTTGGTTCGAGGGGAACTTCTCCGACTACGAGGCCGACCGCCACAAGCGGCTCGGGTCGGAGGCGGACCAGCCCCATCGTCCGAAGTTCAAGCCTCTGGCCCGGTGATGTCGTGTCCACGATGACGGCTCTGATGGTTCGCCGTGTCGTCGTCGTCCTGTGCCTGGCTGGCGTCGCGGGTCTGATCGTGACGTCGATCCTCGATCTCCAAGGCGCCGCCGTCACGATCGGCCTCCTCACCGCCACCGCCGTGCTCTGTCTGATCGTGGCGACCGCCGTGGGGACGCGGCCCGCCGAGCCCCCGCCCTTCTTCGTCGAGCAGCAGGCCGCCCGCGTCGAGGCCCTGGTGTCAGCGCTCGTCGCCCGCGGCATGGACGATGCAGACCTACGCTGCCTGGTCCGGGAGGCCGTTCGCCTCGGCCGGGGGGAGGTCCCTCAGCCCAGCGCCCCTGCTGCCGACAAGGAGGTGTGGCAACGATGACCGAGAGCCGAGCCGTAGACCGAACCATCGAGCCGGGCAACTCGGCGATATGCCCCCAATGCGACCTGCAGGTGAAGTTCCAGGCCCGGACCCAGGGCCGGCAGGTGATCTGCAACATCTACACCGACGGGCGCTGGGAGCGGGTTGAGCACTACCACACGGCCTGCTATGTCGAGGCGGGCGAGCCCTTCGGCCCGCCCGCCACCTGACGCTCCCTTCGGTCGCCTGAACCGGGTCTTCGCATGAGGACCGGTAGCCTGGCTGCGTGCGACGATGGGCCGTGATCGCCGTGGCTGTGGCCTCTATGGGCCTCGCTGCGTGCCGAGGCGACTCGACGAACGGCGTCTCGTCCTCCACATCGCCTGATGCGTCGGTCCGCGTGGACGCCGGCCCGCTCCCCACGCCCCCGGCCCCTGATCCCGTGGTCGTGGCCAGCGCGATAGCTCCCGTCGTGGACGTGTTCGACACGCCCGACGACGCCGACCGACCTAACCGCACCGTGGCCTCCCCAACGACATCGGGCGCGGCGGCCGTGTTCCTGGTCATCCAGCAGCGCGGGGACATGTACGAAGTGCTCCTCCCTGTCCGCCCGTCCGGCTCCAGGGGCTGGGTGAGAGCCGCTCAGATCTCGCTCACCCAGCACCGCTGGCGGATGGTGGTCGAGCTCGCAGCCCACCGCCTTACGGTCTTTCAGGGCGGCGACGTGGTCCGGGTCGAGACCATCGGTGTGGGCACGGCCGCCACCCGCACGCCCGGCGGGCTGTGGTTCACCACGGAGCTGCTGAGGCCACCCACGGAAGGCACCTATGGGACCTTCGCCTACGGACTCTCCGGCTATACAGGCGAGCCCGGCGGTCCAGAGGGAATCCAGGGCCAGCTCGGCCTCCACGGCACCAACGACCCCACGACGCTCGGCCGCGACGTCAGCCTTGGCTGCATCCGCATGTCCAACGAAGCCATCTCCGCCCTGGCCACCCAGCTCCCCTTGGGCGTCCCAGTGGACGTCCGGCCCTAGGGCTGGCTCACTCGCTCGTTCCTCGCTCCGTTCGCCGCCGTTCCGTCTGAGCGGCTTCGCCGCGCTCATTCTTCGAAGGGGCTCCGCAAGCTCTGCCCCCTCGTGCTCCCCCGCCACACCAACCGCACCCGCAGCCGCGGCCCGCCTCGGCCCCCGGGTCCCGGCGCCTAACCCGTGTAGGTGGGTTCTGCTGTTATGGGCTGGGCTGTTGGGGAGGGGGGTTGGGCTGAGGTGAAGCCTGGGAGCTTGGGGACGGGGCCCCTCGTCGTGGTGGGGGCGGGCGGGGGGGGGGCGGGGGGGCAGTCACGCCGGGGGCCAGCGTGGTGGAGGGCGGGGGCGCTGTCGTGGTCGTGGACGGGGGTGGCGGGGCGGTGATCGTCAGCTTGGACTGGGCGTAGCGCGCGTAGGGCGCCGGAGCGCCGACACGGGCCAGGCACACTGCCGTGGCGGACCCTTCCTGCGCCGGGACGTCGGGCACGCGCAGGGGGACCGACCACGATCCGTCGGCTGCGATCTTGCCCTCGCCCTCGGCTCGGGTGTTTCCTCCGGCGTCGAGGATGCTGGCCCTCACCCTGGCCGTGCTCCCGGCCCCCTGGGGCGGCGCACAACGGGCCGAGCCTGACGAGACCTGCACGGACTCACCGGACATTGCCTCGACGGGCTGCACCGAGGGCGGCCCGGGGGCCTGGAGCCGGATGGTGAAGGTGGCGGGATCGTAGGTGCGGACCTTGAAGTTGTCAGCGTCGTAGCACGAGGCGTTGGCCTTGTAGCCGCCGGGCGCGAGGTCGGGTTCGAGGACGACGGGAACGCTCCAGCGCCCGGTCGAGCTCACCTTGGCCGTGTGGGGCCCACTGACGAGGCGGTCCGAGCTCGTGAGGATGTCGACGCTGATGGTCCGGTCCTTGCCATCAGCCGCTGGTGGGCACTGGTCGGACGGCCCGTCGGTGGCGTTGACGACGGTGATCGTCTCCCCAGGGTTGTGCTCGCCGGCGGGCGTCACGGTCGCCCTGCCGTTCGTGGTGGTCTGGCCCTGGGCCCCAGTCGTTGCCGCCACTCCTGCGAAGACCATGAGCGCGGACGCGGCAAGGGCACGCGCGACGGGCCTGGGCATCTCCGGATCGTACCGTCTGGTTCTCTCGGGCAGACTGCGCGCCGTGCCTTCAACGCTCTTCGTGACCGAGCGGGCACAGCAGACTGCGAACGCCCCGCTTGTGGTGATGGTGCACGGGTCGATGGACCGCCACGCAAGCTTCATCGGCGTGCGTCGAGCCCTGCCTCACGCGGGCACCATCCTCTATGACCGCAGGGGCTACGGGCGCAGCCGGGACAGCCCCGTGGCATCAGGGCTCGACGACCACGTCACCGACCTCCTCGATCTGTGCGCGGGCCGGTCGGTGGTGGTCCTCGGTCACAGCTACGGCGGCTGCGTGGCCCTGCGGGCTGCGCAGCTGGCACCCGAGGTCGTAACGGGTCTCGTGGTCTTCGAAGCGCCGCTCCCCTGGCTCGAAGGTTGGCCGAAGGACACCGGCGGGGGTCGGGCGCTGGCCGCGCCGGACCCGCCGGCGGCCGCCGAGGCCTTCCTCCGTCGCCTGCTCGGTGACGAGCGGTGGGAGGCGCTCCCAGAACGGACCAAGGACGATCGCCGCGCCGAGGGCCCCGCTCTCCTGTCCGACATGCGCTCGGTGAGGCCCTCCCCTGGTGCGCCCGCGCCCGTGGATCTGGCAAGCGTGACCCAACCCGTCGTGGTCGGGCGCGGGTCCAGCTCCTCGGCGCACCTGATGGCCGGAGCAAAGAGGCTGGTCGGCCTGCTGCCCTCAGCTGAGCTCGTCACCTTGGCTGGCGCGACGCACGGCGCCCACGCATCACGGCCCGCCGAGGTGGCCGCCCTCGTGGGACGGCTGACCGTCAGCCCTTGATGCCGGCCAGCCGCTCGAGCGTGCGCTCGGCCTCAGCGACGATGTCGGCCACGATCTGGGCCGCAGGCACCAACGAGTCGATGGCGCCGACGCCCTGGCCGCACGGGTAGCCCTCCTTGTCCGGGTCCACGCCGGTCGCGTCCTCTCCTCCGCCCAGGTGCCAGGCCTCGTCCTTGAAGGCCTGGCCGAGCATCTTCGGGAACGGCAGCAGCTGGTCCGGGTGCTGCTCATAGTGGTTCGTTCGCTCGTTGCGCACGACGCGCATGGTCTTCCCGGAGAAGGCGCGTGAGATGACCGTGCCGTCCTCGGCCGTGGCCAGGAGGGTGTCCTTGTAGCCGGGAAGGCCACGCGCCTCAGGCGTGGCGATGAACCGGGTGCCCACCCACACACCCTCAGCGCCCAGGGCCAGGGCCGCAGCCAGGCCGCGCCCGTCGAAGATGCCTCCCGCGGCCACGACAGGCACCTTGCCGTCGACCGCGTCGACGATCTGCGGCACAAGGGGGAAGGTGGCGACGGTGCCGGTGTGGCCGCCGGCCTCAGTGCCCTGAGCAACCACGAAGTCGCACCCCGAGGCCACCGCGGCCAGGGCATGACGGACCTTGCCGCACATGCTGCCGACGAGAACGTTGTTGGCGTGGAGATGGTCCACGGCCTCACGGGGCACACCGAGCCCGGCCACGAACACACTGGCCCCACCATCGATGACGTGACCGATGTTCGTCTCGATGCTGCCGGCGACGGCCGTGAGGAGGTCGACGCCGAACGGCTTCGATGTGGCGGCCCGCACCGCAGCCATCTCCTCGATCAGCTCGGGTGTGGACATCGTGGAGGCGCCGAGGCACCCGAAGCCGCCGGCCTCTGACACCGCGGCCACCAGGCGGCTGTAGGAGACGCCGCCCATGCCGGCGAGCATGACGGGTTGATCGATGCCGAGGAGGTCGGTGAGACGGGTGCGCATGGAAGCTGAACCTACCTGGACGGAGCCCGTCCCCACTTCTGTCCCCGGACATGCGATCCTTGGCCCCTGTCATGGCCGTGCACCTCGAGTGGGCAAAGGTGACCCTCAGCCGGCTCAGGGAGCCCCGGGGTCTGCTGATCGCGGCCGGAGCGATCCTCGGATTCGTCCTGGTCCTGTCAGGGGTGGCCTTCGGTCTCGACGAGGCGCACCACAGAGACAAGGTCGCCAGTCACGTAAGCGTCGGCGGCCGGGACGTGTCCGGCTTCTCGATGGCAGAGCTGACCGACGTCCTCTTGGAGGTGGACCGCCGCTACTCCTCGACTGAGGTGCGGATAGACGTCGACGGCGCAGACAGCTTCCAGACCGACGCCGGGAAGATGGGTCTACGGGTTGACCCTGTGGCGACGTCGGCCAAGGTCATAGAGACGGGGCGCACGGGCTCCCTCCCCACACGTTGGCTGGCCTGGCTCCGCGGCTTCGTCGAGGACCGGCGCTCGGAGCTGGCCCTGAGCATCGACCGCCCCGCCCTGGACGCGCTCGTGGCGGAACGCAGCCAGACCGGGGACAACCCGCCCGAAGAGGCCCGCATCGCAGTGGGCCGACGGGGAAAGTTCGTAGGCCTGCCCGGCAAGCCCGGACAGGGCATCGACGGCGACGAGCTCGCTCGAGACCTGCCCGTGGCGGCCGAGAAGGGCACGCCCATCAGGGTCAAGGCGAAGCGTGGGGAGATCAAGCCCCGTTTCAGCGAGAAGGACGCCGAGGACGCCGCCGAGAGAGCCGAGGCGCTCGTGGCCACCAAGCTCCCGCTCGTGGTGGAGACGACGACCGGGTCCCTGAACGCCGCGGCCATGCGACCGCTCCTCAGCTCGGTGCCCGGCCGCGACCGGCTCGAGCTCGTCGTGGACGAGAAGAAGGCAGGTGAAGCCGCCACGGCCGCGCTGAGCGGAGCCGGCTCACCAGCCAAGGAGCCGAGCTTCTCGCTCGACCCGGCGGGCAACCCTGTGCTCGTGCCCGGCTCGAACGGCAAGGTGTGCTGTGGGCCGCAGGCCGGGTCCAAGGTGGCTTCTGCCATCCTCTCCCGGCCCGACGGCCCGGTCCAGCTGGACCTGACGGAGCAGGCGCCCAAGACCACGAACGAGGAGGCCACCGCCTTCGGGGTGAAGGAGGTGGTCAGCACCTACACGACCAAACACCCCGCAGGGCAGCCCCGCGTGAAGAACATCCAGCGCATAGCCGAGCTGATCAGAGGCCGGGTGATCCCCCCGGGTGAGTCCTTCTCGGTCAACGGCTTCGTGGGCAAGCGCACCGTCGAGAAGGGCTTCGTGATCGACAAGGCCATCGCCGACGGCGAGTTCGTGGAGGACGTGGGTGGCGGCGTCAGCCAGTTCGCCACCACCTTCTTCAACGCGTCGTGGTTCGCGGGCCTCGAGTTCGGCGAGTACCAGAGCCACAGCCTCTACATCTCCCGCTACCCGAAGGGCCGCGATGCCACCCTCGGCTTCCCGCATCCCGATCTCGTCATCAAGAACCCCTCGCCCTACGGCGTGCTCATCTGGCCCACCTTTACGGGATCGAGCATCACCGTCACCCTGTACTCCACGAAGTGGGTGAACGTGGAGGCCATCGGACAGGACACCAGCCAGAGCGGCTCGTGCACCGTCTACACCTCGAAGCGAAAGCGAGCCTTCCTCGACGGTCGTGTGGTCGAGGACTCGACCCGGGCGCTGTACCGGGCGGCCCAGGGCCAGGACTGCGGTGAGACGGAGCCCTCGTTGAACAGCACCACCACCAAGGCAGGGGCCCCGACGACCACCGCCAAGCCCGGGGCCCCTACGACCACAACGACGGCCACGCCCCCCGCCCCCACCCCCCCTG
>Ga0136633_1000820_pt1 | contig 23393 bp, 17 predicted proteins | sample AntDrymeUQ832206_2_FD_105494 | JGI IMG/M metagenome (GOLD analysis project Ga0136633, IMG submission 105494) | Polar desert sand microbial communities from Dry Valleys, Antarctica - metaG UQ83 (22.06) | ecosystem: Environmental > Terrestrial > Soil > Desert | place: Antarctica: Dry Valley...
CCATCGACAAGGCCGCGCCCGCCTGGGCCGAATCATTAACATCACCGATCGACAGCGTCGAAGTCGACGTCGCCGAATCGCGGACGTTGTTGATGGACAGAGGGCCGCTCTGAGCGTTGGCGCCGGTAGCGGCGAAAGCGCAGACGGCGGCGGACGCGAACAGAGTCGCGCGCCGTACGGAATTCGAAGTAACGGACATATTCCCACCGGAATTTTTAGGTTGTTGAGATTATTGGGAACCGTTCTGGTCGATTGTCGCGCCTTGGGCAAGGGGTGCGAAAGCTGCGACCAACCGAAAATCACTTTGCTTCGAGCCTGTTGCACCTATGTAACACGGCTTGCGCCGGCCTTGTCCGTTTGACCGCCAAGGGCTAGTGCGCCGGCGTCGGGGAGTGGCGCAGCCTGGTAGCGCATCTGCTTTGGGAGCAGAGGGTCGCAGGTTCGAATCCTGTCTCCCCGACCAGCCTCGAAAAGGGGAGGGCAATCGCCATGCCGCGTTGGTTCGCCACTCTGCTCCTCATCGCGTCGCCGCTTACCGCCACGCCGGCATTGGCCGACGAACGCGCGTTCGATGCGGCGCTCGGTGAGTTCCGCCAGCTTCACCGCGCAGGGATGCAGCGCGCGGGCATCGCCGGGAGCAGCTTTTACTTCGTGCGGGACGGGCGGACGGTCGCCGCCGATCATCTCGGGCTGCAGGACGCCGACGCCCAGGTCCCGGTCGATGCCGCGACGATCTATCACTGGGCCTCGATCACCAAGACGATAACCGGGATCGCGATCATGCAGCTGCGCGACCGCGGCCTCTTGTCGCTGGACGACCCGATCACGCGTTACGTGCCGGAGCTCGCCCGGGTCCACAATCGGTTCGGCGACACCAATGCGATCACCATCCGGCAGCTGATGAGTCACAGCGCCGGCTTTCGCGGCGGCACCTGGCCGTGGCGGGACCAGGAGTGGCAGCCATTCGAGCCGCCGGGCTGGGCGCAGCTGGAGGCAATGCTGCCTTATACCGAGGTCCAGTTCCGCCCCGGCTCGCGCTTCAGCTATTCCAATCCCGGCATCGTCTATCTGGGCCAGGTGATCGAGCGGCTGACCGGCGAGGATTTCGAGGTCTATGTCGATAAGAACATCCTTCGGCCCTTAGGCATGCACGCCTCCTATTTCGACCGGACGCCGCCGCACCTGCTCCGGCACCGCTCACACTCTTATTATCTGCGCGACGGGCGGCGGGTCGCGGCGCCGTTCGACACCGACACGGGCGTGACCGTGTCGAATGGCGGCCTCAATGCGCCGATGACAGACATGGCGCGCTATCTCGCCTTCCTGATCGGCGATCCGGCGCGAGTAGCGGACCATGACCTCGTTTTGAGGCGATCGTCGCTCGAGGAGATGTGGCGGCCCGTGATCGCCGCGGGCGAGGATTTCACGCAAGGGCGGATGGCCCGGACGACGCAGAGCGCGCTGTCATTTTTCGTCGATGCGGAAGGCCCGGTCCGGTTCGTCGGCCATAATGGCGATCAGAGCGGCTTTCGCGCCTATTTGAGCCTCTGCCCGGACCAGCGCGCAGGCAGCCTGCTCGCCTTCAACACGGAGACGCGAGGCGTGCGGAACCATGTTTCCAACCGCGACATGCCGGAATCCCGCATCGCCCTGGCGGCCGACCGGCTGTGCGAAGCGCTGGCGCGGTGAAGGGGGAGATGGGGCTGCCTATTGTTCCCCGGCGGAGGCCGGGGTCCGGGCCGGCGGCAGCCGGATCAGCCCGCAAGTCCCCTGCTGGGACTCCTGGGCCCCGGCCTTCGCCGGGGAACTAGGTGGGCTGCAGGACCGTGCGGCCGGTGGCCCGCGCATCGATGGCGGCGCGGCTGAACAGCATCGGCTGCATCTCGCCTCGCGCCCACGGCGCGTAGAGATCGCGATAATGGGGTGAGCGCGGATCGCTGGAATTGCCCGGCAGGTTGAGCATCAGCGAATTGTCCCAGGCGCCGACGTCGATCACCTGAAGATAGCTCGCGCCGCCGCTGACGCTCCAGCCGCCGCCCCGCACCCAGCGCGCCATCGCGGTGTAGGAATCGCCCCCGGAGCCCTCGCCCTCGATCGCCGGAAAGGCTGCCGCGATAGCCGGGATGCGGGAGAGGGGATGGCGGATGTTGACCCGGTGCAGCGTCCCCCAGCGCCACGCGGCAGGGTCCGGCCCGAGCCGTTCGCGGGCCTGCGCCCAGGCGGCAACGAGCGCGGCGTCGAACAGGGCGTCGCGGGCCGCCGCGGGATCGGGGCCGAGCCGCCCGTCGGGATAAGCGAGGAGGCCGAGCAGAACCGACGGCGCGATCTCATCGACCAGCGCGCGGGCCCGTGCGGGGACGATCGCCGCCAGCACGCGGGTGCCTAGCTCGCGCCAGAGGAGCTGGTAGAGCGCGGCCGGCCCGCTGTCCGCGTCGAGCCGCCCGTCCCAGCCGCGCAGCATCGCCAGCGCCGGCTCCGCCTCGGCCGAGCCTCGTGCGGGAAGCAGCGCCAGCAGCTGTCGCGCCGGCGTGGACAATGTGTCGTGGATGAGCGCGACGCTGTCGGCGAGGCCGTGTCGCGGCTGGGCCGACAGCACATTTGCGATTCGCTCGTAACGATAGGGATCGCGAAAGGAGAAGGCCGGGATGCGGTCGCGCGGCCACCCCTCGGGCAGGTTATTCTGGTTGGCCGAGGCAAACCAGCCCTTGGCCGGGTTATACTCGTTGGGCAGCGCGCTGAAGTTGCGCATCCCGGTCCAGTCGTAGTGGCCGTCGCCAGGCACCGGCATCAGGCCGTCGCCGCGGCGGCGGACCGGGGCGAAGCCGATCACCTGCCAGCCATGGTTCCCGTCCACGTCGGCATAATGGAAGTTGGTCGGCGAGGGGTGGAAGCGGAAGGCGGCCTCGCGCAGGCTCTCCCAATCCCGCGCCAGGTTGATCGCGATCATCGCGAACGCGCCGCTCCCGCCCGGCTGCAGCTCGATTGCGGCGATGGCGGTGGCGCGGCGGCGCGCGGGATCGTGCGAGACCACGGGACCCTGCACGGTGAAGCGCAAGGTCGCGCTGAGCGGCGCCGCATTCTTGACCGGGATCGAAGCCTCGACCCGATCGAACCGTCGCCAGCCGTCACCATGGCGGTAGCGTTCCGGATCGTCGGGGTGGAGCTCCAGGACAAACAGGTCCTCCTGATCGATATGGAAATTGGTGCGGCCGAAGGCGAAGCGATCGGTGTGGCCCTGCATGATCCCCGGCAGACCGGGCGCGCCGCCGCCGATCACGTCCAGCCCCGGCGCGCTCAAATGGGCGACGTGACGCGGGCCAAAGCTGCCGATGCCGAGATGCGGGTCATTGGCGAGGATCGGGCGCCCCGTCGCGCTGCGCCCTGGGCCGATCGTCCAGGCATTGCTGCCGGCTTCGGAGCGGGATGCGGCTTCGGCAGGAGGAACAAGCGAGGCGAACGGCAGGGCGCCGAGGTTCAGCACGCCCATATCGGCTTCCGACACCGCCGTGGCGTCCAGGCCTTCAGGCACGCGCAGGTCCCAGGCCGGGCGCAAGGGGGCGATCACCGCATCCAGTTCGAGCACCCCCATCCCGGCGAGGCGGGCGCGGCGGATCTCGTCGCCGACGCCGCCAAATCCGCCGCCGCGTGTGATCACAAGGTCCTGAAAATCCCATTTCAGCGGGACGATTCCGAGAATGCTATATTCGAGCGGTAGCAAGGTCGGATCGGCCATGACCTCGTCGATGCGGGCGTTCATCCCGGCCACATAGGCGCGGGCGCAGGCGAGGATGTTCTCCGGAACGCGCGCCAGCTCCGCGTCCAGATCGCCGCGAAAGAGGAAGAGCCGCGCCACGGCGTCATGGGGGGCGAAGTCGGCGCCGAAGGCTTCGGCCAGCCGCCCCAGCTCGCGCCGGTGCGCCAGATCGATCTGGAACAGCCGGTCGCGTGCGACGACATAGCCCTGGCCGAAAAAGGCGTCGGGGATCGATTGGGCCCGGATATGCGGGACGCCATAGGGATCGTCGACGATCTCGAGCGGTGCCGACAGGCCCTCGGCGCTCACTTGCCGGGCGCGCGAGACTTGCACCGCCCCCGCAGTGCGCGTGGCAGCCGGGAGAAGCGCCACCACTGCAGCCGAGCCGAGCAGGAATGAGCGGCGGTTGAGCATCTATTATTTCCCCAGGAGCGCACAGACGCAAGTTAGCGGCGGCTCGGGGCCGCGCCGCATCACAAGCGGTCGGGCGACCATAGGGAAAGGCTATGGCCGAAGCTTATTGACCCGCGGTGCGTGCCGCCCCCGACGGTTCGATCCGCTCCGGCGCGTTCGCCGCCGCCGCGAGCATTGCGGTCCAGGCGGCGACGTTCTGCCGAAGCTGCTCTGGATCGACCTTGTCGAGCGTGTCGTCGGGCGTGTGGTGATAATCGAAATAGCGGGTGCCGTCCTGGTTGAGGTCGATCGCGGCGACCCCGGCGCTCGCCCAGGCGCCGAGGTCCGCGCCGGCATTGGCGCGGGTCTGCCCTCGCACGATGCCGAGCGGAGCGAGCAGGGCCGCGATGCGGTCGCCCAGCGCGCTGTTGCCGGCCGCGAGATTGCTCGTCATTCGCCATACCCGGTCGGCGCCGAAATCGGATTCGCCGACGAGGACGACATTGCCCTCGGCCCGGTGCGCGTTGAAATAAGCCGTCCCGCCGAACACGCCGACTTCCTCCGCGCCGAACAGGACGACGCGGATCGTCCGGCGCGGCGTCCCGGCCTGCATGATCCGGTGCGCCGCCGCGGTGGTGATCGCAACGCCGGCGGCATTGTCGATCGCGCCGGTGCCCATGTCCCAGCTGTCGATATGCCCGCCGATCATGATGATCCCCGCGGAGGGGTCGCTGCCCGGCACTTCGGCGACGACATTGCCCGATTGGCGGCGGCCGATATTGCGCGGCGTCAGGGTCAGTCGCATCCGCACTGGCTGGCCGCGGCGCAGGATGCGCTGGAGCTGCTCGGCATCGGGAATGGTCAGCGCGCCGGCGGGAATCGGGCGAACGCGCTCGGCGAAATTCTGAACGCCGGTATGCGGGTTGCGGTGATAATCGGTGCCGATCGAGCGGATCACGATGCCGACCGCGCCCTTGCGGCTGGCGATGCTCGGGCCGGTCCGGCGCGGCGCGCCGAACGGGCCGTAGCCGGAACCGTCCTGATTGGCGCGCATGTTGTGGGTGATGAAGACGATGCGGCCACGCACCGCCGAATCGGGAGCCGCTTCCAGCGCCGCCACATTCTCGAAATGGACGACTTCCGCCTCGATGCCGCGCGCCGGGGTGGCGCCGCTATTGCCGAGCGCGGTGACGACAAGATTCTGCGGGAAAGGGGAGACAATCTCCGCTCGCTCCTCGCCGCGCACCCAGACGGGCATGTCGAAGGTCTCGATACGGACGTTGGCGAAGCCCAGAGTGGTCAGCCGGCGTACCGCCCAGTCGCGCGCGCGCGCCTCCGCCTCGGTGCCCGCCATACGCTGGCCCACCTCGGTGGTCAGGCCTTCGAGCAAATCCCAGGCGACCGTGTCGCTCGCCAGCGCCGCGTCGCGCAAAGCGGCGGGATCAGGCGGAACCTGGAATGCGGCGGCGGGGGAAAGGGCGAAGGCGGCCAGAGCCGCGAGGAGAAGTTTCTTCATGGGGGCGCTGCCTAGCCAAAGTGCGGGGGAGGAGAAACCCGGAATAGTCTCGGTGTTCGATAAGCCGCGCTTATCGCCGAAGAGCATGGACGTTCTGCCCGCCCGTCACTAGTTAGGCCCCGATTCCCGCATTCACCGAATTTGAAAGGCCCGCGCCGCGATGGCTCGTCAGTTCAGTTACGTCATGCAGCACATGACCAAGACCTTCCCCGGCGCGCCCAAGCCGGTGCTGAACGATATCAGCCTGCAATTCTATCCCGACGCCAAGATCGGCATCGTTGGCCCGAACGGCAGCGGTAAATCGACGCTGATGAAGATCATGGCCGGCCGCGACACGGAATTTACCGGCGAGGCCTGGGCGGGCGAGCATATCCGCGTCGGCTATCTGGAGCAGGAGCCGCAGCTCGATTCGAGCAAGACGGTGATGGAGAATGTCCGTGAGGGCGTGCGGCCGGTTGCCGACCTGGTCGATCGCTACAATGCGATCGTCATCGAGATGGGCGAGGACGGCGCGGATTTCGAGGCGCTCGGCAACGAGATGGGCGACCTGCAGGAGAAGATCGACGCGGTCGACGGCTGGACGCTCGACAACCAGCTCGAGATTGCGATGGACGCGTTGCGCTGTCCGCCGGGCGACGCGAGCGTGGACACGCTCTCCGGCGGCGAGAAGCGGCGTGTCGCCTTGACCCGGCTGCTGCTGGAGAAGCCGGACATCCTTTTGCTTGATGAGCCGACCAACCATCTCGACGCCGAAAGCGTGCAATGGCTGGAAAAGCACCTCGTCGATTATCCCGGCAACGTCATCCTCGTCACCCACGATCGCTACTTCCTCGACAATGTCGTCAACTGGGTGCTGGAGCTCGATCGCGGCCGCTACTACGTCTATGAATCCAATTATTCCGGCTATCTGGAGAAGAAGTCCAAGAGACTGGAGCAAGAGGAGCGCGAGGAGCAGGGCAAGCAGAAGGCGATCAACGACGAGCTCGAATGGATCCGCCGCAGCCCGAAGGCGCGCCAGGCCAAGTCGAAGGCCCGCATCCGCGCCTTTGACGAGTTGGTCAAGGCGCAGGAGAACCGCACGCCGGGCAAGGCGCAGATCCTGATCCAGGTGCCTGAGCGGCTGGGCGGCAAAGTCATCGATCTCAACGGCGTTTCAAAAGCCTATGGCGACAAATTGCTGTTCGAGGATCTGAGCTTCTCGCTGCCGCCCGGCGGCATTGTCGGCGTGATCGGCCCGAACGGGGCCGGCAAATCGACCTTGTTCAAGCTGATCACCGGCCAGGAAGAGGCCGACAGCGGCGAGATCAAGGTCGGGCCGACGGTCCATTTGGGTTATGTCGATCAGTCCCGCGACCATCTCGATGCGAGCAAGAATGTCTGGCAGGAAGTGTCCGGTGGTGCCGACGTCTTTCGCTTTGGAAAACATGAGATTGGCACGCGTGCTTATGTCGGCGCCTTTAACTTCAAGGGCCAGGATCAGCAGAAGAATGTCGGCCAGCTTTCGGGCGGCGAGCGCAACCGCGTCCACATCGCCAAGATGCTCAAGGAGGGCGGCAACGTCCTGCTCCTCGACGAGCCGACCAACGATCTCGACGTCGAGACTTTACGCGCGCTCGAGGAGGCGCTGGAGAATTTCGCCGGATGCGCGGTGATCATCAGCCATGACCGCTTCTTCCTCGATCGCCTCGCCACCCACATCCTCGCCTTCGAAGGCGACAGCCATGTCGAATGGTTCGAAGGCAATTTCCAGGATTATGAGGAAGATAAAAGGCGGCGCATGGGCCCGGAAGCGGATCGGCCGCATCGGATGACGTATAAGAAACTGACCAGGTGAGGCATCGCAAAGGAAATTGACGAGCCAGTGGCCGCTCTCCAAGATGCGGGCAGGGTTAGGCTCGTATCATGCCAATTTGGTCCAATCTAGTTGATCACCTGGGGCACCTTGCGGCCTTTGGTGGGCGCGAGAGTCGCGGCTATTTCTGGCCCTATGCGGGCGGAGTCATTGGCCTCTCTTTCATCGGAATGTGGGGCGTAATGCTTAGGCCGATGGCCGAAACCATGCGGCGCATGCAGGAGTTTGCAGCGGCGCATCCGGACAAGGCGAGGATCGAGTCCGGCCCAGGGCATTACCGGATCAGTGTGGAAGGTCATCATCCCGAGCTGTTTGCTGGCTTTGAGGAGATGATGATCGGAATGGTCATCGTCGTTGCTGTTGCCGTGGTCCTCCTCACTGCCGCTGTGGCTCGACGATTGCACGATCGCGGCCGAACCGGCTTTTGGGGCCTAGCACCGCTACCATTCTTCGCGTTCGGTTCGGTGATGATGCCTCGGGTTATGACGAGTGCAACTCCAGACATGGGTCTGTTTTTCCTCATGTTCTTCAACAATGCGATCTACATAGGCTCGCTCGTTCTCCTTGTGGTGATTCTTGCTGGGCCGGGATCGCCAGCGCCCAACAAATTTGGCAATCCGGCCGTCTGATACGTGTCGCAGCCGACCTACTTGACCGAAGCCGACTTCCGCCGATGGCGCACGGCGCATCACACCACCGGCACCGAACTCTTCGTCCGATTCGGGAAGAAGGGCTCTCCATAAGCCCGCGGTCGATTGGCCTCGGATGCGGGACCAGGCGCTGCGTTTCGGCGAAATCGACGGGGTGCGGCGGTCGCTGCTTCGTCCGGCGTCACCGGAACCCGTCCTCTGGCGAAATGTTGCATACAAGCCGCGGCGCGGCTGCCATCCTGAGGCGCAGCGATTCGGTGTGCAGGGGGCGCGTCGTGTGCCCGGGAGTGCCTGTTACGTGATCCTTACCCAGCTTGCGCTCCTGCTCCTCGTCCAGGCCGCGCCCGCGCAGCAACTTACCGGACCGGAACGTTTCTTCATCGGCCGGGTCGAAGGGACAGGGACGGTACGGATCATCTTTTCCGGGACGTCGACCGTGCGCGACGTGAGCCGGGGGCGGATGGAGCGCGGCGCGCTGATCATCGACCAGATCGTCCAGCAGGAGGGCTCAGCGCCGCGTCGGCGGACCTGGCGGCTGGTGCGCAACGGGGCGAACCGCTTCACCGGCAGCATCAGCGATGTGAGCGGCGCGGTGCAAGGGGAGGTGAACGGCAATGTGCTGCACCTGCGCTATCGCACCACGCAGGGGCCCACGGTCGAGCAGTGGATCACGCTGCACCCCAATGGCCGCACCGCGACCAACCGGATGACGTTTCGCCGTTTTGGAATTCAGGTGGCGACCGTCGAGGAAGTGATCCGCAAGGTCGATTAGGGTAGCGAGGGGTTCCCCGTCGCGGCCAAGCCGCGCCGTCGGACGGGTTCGCCTGGCGAGGCCAGCCGCCCCGCCGGCCGGGCTAGCGCCGCTACACAGTAAAGTCGGATCGCTTGGCGATCCTCCGATTACAGCGTGTGGCGCTCAGCCTTACTTCATCGCGAACTGGCCGGCTTCGGCGCCGAAATGCTCCTTGGCGTGGCTGCGCGCGGCCGTGGCGCTTTTGAAGCTTTCCTCGATCGGGGTGGTGGTGACGAGCGGATAGCCCTGGCTGTTGTAACGCGTTTCGCGCAGCGTCAGGCTGTAATCGCCGGCCTCGTTCTTGAGGATCAGGAAGGGCTTCAGAATCTCGCGGGACATCATGTGTCTCCTATTCGGGTAGGGCGCCCTCCGACTTGCGGCGGAGGGCGGGTTAAGGGGTCTAATCGACCATTGCCGCGACGAGGCGCCTGAGATCAGGCTGGCTCGATCGGAGCGGGAATGGCCTGGGCCCGGGCGTTGTCGCCAACAGGGCCAGTGGCCAGTGAAGTTTCGGTCTTGTCTTGGTGTTCATCATTCTCTTGCGGGCGACTTCGCCCGCGTCTTGGGTTGGTAATATCGCCGCTAGCGGCGGAAGGTGCGCCGTTTCTGCCCGGGACCCGGCCCTTGGCCAGGCGTCTTTTCACGGAAAACGATGCGACCCTTGCTGAGGTCATAGGGCGTCATTTCGACATGGACCCTGTCGCCGACCACCGACTTGATGCGGAAACGCCGCATCTTGCCGGCGGTATAGGCGATGATCCGATGCTCGTTGTCGAGCATCACGCCGAAGCGGCCGTCGGGGTAGATCTCGTCGACCTGCCCCTCCAGAACCATCAGTTCCTCTTTGGCCACGCCTTAGTCGGCGGCTTCGAGGTTCGTCGCGCTGGCCTTGCCGTCGCGGCCGGTCTCAAGCTCATAGCTGAGCTTCTGGCCTTCGCGCAGCGAGGTCATGCCCGCACGCTCGACGGCGCTGATATGGACGAACGCGTCCTTGCCACCGGATTCATTGGTGATGAAGCCGTAGCCGCGGTCCTGATTGAAGAATTTAACGGTGCCGATAGCCATATCGGGTATCCTTTCCATGCAAAAAACCCGCGCGCAAAATGGCGGCGGGGCCGGTGCAGCTCGAAAGAAAGGAAGAGAGGCCCGGAGGCGTCAGGCTCGCTCTTGGGCGACGTCAGCGACACCGATATAGACGAATTGCGGGAAAAAGCAACCAAGGCCCGGCCGAGCCGCGAAACGACCCTTTTCCGACCTCATAGGCCTGAACGACAAACGCCCGGGCGTTTCCGCCCGGGCGCCTGTGGGACGATCTCGCGATCGCCCACCCCCTTTGTGACGCTCCGTCCCGCGCACTCTGCCCACCTCGCAAGGGCAGAGCGGGGCCGAAGCCTCCCCGAACCAGGCCTAAGTCCTTGGTCTCGTGGCGCGGACGCTAGGCGGGGCGGCCGAGTCTTGTCACGCACTTATGCCGCGCGGGCGGCGCTTTGTGGCAACTCTGTGGCGGCGCGGCAACAGCCGCGGCCTGCCCTGAGCCTGTCGAAGGGGCCACATCCTGTCCTGAGCGTGTCGAAGGACCCGGTCCGGTTGCCTTGCCTGCCACCCTTGCCTAGAGCGCGCGCCATGCGCTTGTCCCGATATTTCCTGCCCGTCGCCAAGGAGACGCCGGCCGACGCCCAGATCGTCAGCCACAAGCTGATGCTGCGCGCCGGTCTCGTCCGCCAGACCGCCGCCGGCCTCTACGCCTGGCTGCCGCTCGGCCACCGCGTCCTCCGCAAGATCGAACAGGTGGTGCGCGAGGAGCAGGATCGCGCCGGCGCGGTCGAGATGCTGATGCCGACCATCCAGTCGGCCGATCTGTGGCGCCAGTCCGGCCGCTACGACGCTTACGGGCCGGAGATGCTGCGCTTCAAGGACCGGCACGACCGCGAGATGCTCTACGGGCCGACCAATGAGGAGATGATCACCCAGATCTTCCTCGGATCGGTGAAGAGCTATCGCGATCTGCCGCGCACGCTCTACCATATCCAGTGGAAGTTCCGCGACGAGGTCCGCCCCCGCTTCGGCGTGATGCGCGGCCGCGAGTTCCTGATGAAGGACGCCTACAGCTTCGATCTTGACGAGGCTGGGCTGAAGGCGAGCTATGAGGCGATGTTCGTCGCCTATCTGCGCACCTTCGCCCGGCTGGGCCTTCAGGCCGTTCCGGTCCGTGCGCCGACCGGCCCGATCGGCGGCGATCTCTCCCACGAATTCCACATCCTCGCCGACACCGGCGAGAGCGCGCTCTTCTATGACGCCGCCATCGAGGATGTCTCGCGCGGGGAACTGCTCAGCGCCGACGCCGCCACGATCGCGAAGCTCACCTCCCTCTATGCGATGGAGGAAGAGGAGCATGCCAAGGTGGCGGATTGCCCGGTGGCGGCCGATCGCCTGCGCAGCCGTCGCGGCATCGAGGTCGGCCACATCTTCGCCTTCGGCACCAAATATAGCGCGAGCATGGGGCTGAGCGTGCAGACTGCCGACGGCAGCCAGATTCACCCGCATATGGGCAGCTATGGCGTCGGCGTCTCCCGGCTGATGGGTGCGATCATCGAGGCGAGCCATGACGACAGCGGCATCATCTGGCCGGAGAGTGTGGCGCCCTATCAAGTCGGCCTGATCAACATGCGCGCCGATGACGAAAAGTGCGCTGCCGCCGCCGACGATATCTATGCGAAGCTTGGCCAGGCGGGCGTCGAAACCCTTTATGACGATCGCGACGAACGCGGCGGCGCGAAGTTCGCAACCATGGATCTGATCGGCCTCCCCTGGCAGCTTGTCGTGGGCCCCAAAGGGCTCGAGAAAGGCGTGGTCGAACTCAAGCGCCGCGCCACCGGCGAGCGCGAGGAACTGAGCCTCGAAAGCGCGCTGGCAAGGTTGGCGACGTGAACGGCGCGCTCACAAAGCCCCTCCCCTTCAGGGGAGGGGTTGGGCTGGGGCCTGTCACCCAGGCGGCATTCGGGTCGGACATGCCCCACCCCTCGATCCCCTCCCCTGAAGGGGAGGGGAGGAAGTGATCCTCAACCGTTACGAACGGATGATCGCGCGGCGCTATTTGCTGCCGGGCAAGGGCGAGGGCTTCATCTTCCTCGTCGCCGGGATCAGCCTTGCCGCGGTGATGCTGGGCGTCGCCGCCTTGATCATCGTGATGAGCGTGATGAACGGCTTTCGCGCCGAGCTTTTCGAAAAGGTCGTCGGCCTCAACGGCCATGCGGTGATCCAGGGCTATGGCGGCCGGCTCGAGAATTGGCGGCCGATCCTCGAACAGGCGCGGCGCACGCCCGGAATCACGTCCGCCAGCGCCCTGATCGAGCAGCCCTTGATGGCGAGCCATGAAGGGCGGGTGGAGGCAATCCTGCTGCGTGGCATGCCGGTCGAGGATCTGGTGTCCAATCCGTCGCTGAACCGCGACGTGCTCACCGGCTCGCTGGCGGCGGTGCGGCCCGGCTCCAACAATGTCGCGATCGGCTCGCGCCTCGCGGAACTGCTCGGCCTCAGCGTCGGCGATTCGATCACGGTCATCAGCCCGCAAGGCCGCACCACGCCATTCGGAACGGTGCCGCGCATCGTTGACTATACCGTTGCCGCCACCTTCGAGGTCGGGCTCTATGATTTCGACCGCGCCTTCGTCGTCATGCCGATGGAAGAGGCGCAGAATTTCCTGCTGATGGGCGACGCGATCGGCATGATCGAGGTCGATACGGTCGATCCGGACCGGGTCGGCGAGATCCTCGCGCCGCTCGCCGGTTCGCTCACGGGGCGCGCCGCGGTCAATGACTGGCGCTCGATGAACTCGGCTTTGTTCGAAGCGCTGCAGGTCGAGCGGGTGGCGATGTTCGTCGTGCTGTCGATCATCGTTTTGGTCGCGGTCTTCAATATTCTCTCTTCCCTGATCATGCTGGTCCGCGCCAAGACCCGCGACATCGCCATCCTGCGCACGATGGGGGCGAGCCGCGCCAGCCTGATGCGCGTTTTCATGACGGTGGGCGTGACAATCGGCGTGCTCGGCATCATTGCCGGCATCATCCTGGGTGCGGTCTTCCTTTATTACCGCCAGGGCGTCGTCGGCTTCGTCCAGACCGTGACCGGGCAGAATCTCTGGGATCCGTCGATCCGCTTCCTCACCGAATTGCCGGCTCTGTCCGATCCGGTCGAGATCACCGCGATCATCGTCATGGCCCTGGTGCTGAGCTTCCTCGCCACGCTCTATCCAGCCTGGAAGGCGGCGAGCACTGATCCGGTCCAGGTGCTGCGCTATGAGTGAGGCGCTTGGCGTAGTGGGCCTGAAGCGGACCTTCGAGCAAGCGGGGGTGCGCATCGATGTGTTGCGCGGGGTGGATCTGTCGGTCGCCACCGGCGAGATCGTCGCCTTGCTCGGGCCGTCCGGCTCGGGAAAATCGACCTTGCTGCAGGCCGTCGGGCTACTGGAAGGAGGCTTTGAAGGATCCATCCGCATCGCCGGTGAAGAGGTGGCGACGCTCTCCGACGCCGAGCGCACCCGCGTCCGCCGCGACACGTTGGGCTTCGTCTATCAATTCCACCATCTGCTGCCCGATTTCACCGCGCTTGAGAATGTTGTGCTGCCCCAACTCGTGCGTGGCGCCAGCCGCGCCGAGGCGGATGCCCGCGCCGAATCCCTGCTCGGCACGCTCGGCCTCGCGGAGCGGCTGACGCATCGGCCGTCCAAACTCTCCGGCGGCGAGCAGCAGCGCGTAGCCGTCGCCCGGGCGCTGGCCAATCGCCCCGCTCTCGTTCTCGCCGACGAGCCCACCGGCAACCTCGACGAGGCCACGGCCGACATCGTCTTCGCCGAATTCCTCCGCCTCGTCCGCGACGAAGGCAGCGCCGCCTTGGTCGCCACCCATAACGAACGCATCGCGGCGAAGATGGACCGCGTTTTGCGCTTGCACGAGGGCGTACTGGAATAGGTGTGGAAAAGCCGAAACGCGTGCTTCCCCGACTCGCCGCGGCTCCCCATAGTCGCCTGATGCCGACCCCGCTTTACGTCCCGCTCCGCAATTTCTCCTGCTATTCGATGCTCGAAGGGGCGATGGAGCCCAAGGCCATCGCGGGCCGGGCTAAGGCGATGGGCTTTCCCGCCATCGCTTTGGTCGATCGCAACGGGCTCTACGCCGCGATGCCCTTCACCGAGGCCTGCCTGAAAGCCGGCGTGCAGCCGATCATCGGCGCCTTGCTCGGCGTCGCGCGGCCGGGAACACAAAGCGGGCTTGGGGACAATGGCGCAAAGCCGCCGCTCATCGATTGGCTGCCGCTCTATGCGCAGAACGAAGCGGGCTACCAAAATCTTTGCGCGCTCGTCTCCGCCGCCCATCTCGACCGGCCAATCGAGCAGGATGCGCATGTCAGCCTCAAGGCGCTTGCCGGGCGCACCGAGGGGCTGATCGCGCTCAGCGGCGGCGGCGAGGGCGCGCTCGCCCGGCTGATTGCGGAGGGGCAGGATGCGGCCGCTGCGGCAATGGCCGAGCGGCTCGAAACGCTCTTCCCCGGCCGCCTCTACATCGAACTGAGTCGCCGGGGCGACCGTGTCGAGGAAGCGGCCGAGCATGCCTTGCTCGACCTCGCTTATGCGCGCGGCCTGCCGATCGTTGCGACCAACCCGGCCGCTTATGCCGAAGCCCAGTTCCATGGCGCGCATGACGCGATGCTGTGCATCGCGCAATCGAGCCAGATCGCCCGCGACGACCGCACCCGCTCCTCACCCGAAGCCTGGATCAAGCCGGCCGAGACAATGCGCGGCTTGTTCGCGGACCTGCCCGAAGCGATCGACAACAGCGCCGTGATCGCTCGCCGCTGCGCGGTCGGGGCGCCGCAACGCAAGCCGATCCTGCCGAGCATCGCCGGCGATCCCGAGGCGGAGGCGGCGCAATTGCGGGACGATGCGCGGGAAGGCCTGGCCGCGCGCCTTGGCATCGTTCCACCGGAATCCGAGGAGGCGCGCCAGGCCTATTTCGACCGTCTGGAGTTCGAACTCGACGTCATCGTCAATATGGGCTTCGCGGCCTACTTCCTGATCGTCGCCGATTTCATCAAATGGGCGAAGGGGGAGGGGATTCCGGTTGGGCCGGGGCGCGGTTCGGGGGCCGGCTCGGTGGTCGCCTGGTCGCTCATCATCACCGATCTCGACCCGATCAAACTGGGCCTGCTGTTCGAGCGCTTCCTCAATCCCGAGCGCGTTTCGATGCCGGATTTCGACATCGATTTCTGCGAAACCCGGCGGGGCGAGGTGATCCGCTACGTCCAGCAGCGTTACGGCGCGGACAAGGTCGCGCAGATCATCACGTTCGGAAAGTTGAAGGCGCGCGCGGTGCTCAAGGACACCGGCCGCGTCCTGCAAATGCCCTATGGTCAGGTCGATCGGCTCGCCAAATTGATCCCCAACCATCCGACCGATCCCTGGACGCTGGAGCGCTCTCTGAACGGCGTCACCGAACTCGCCGCCGAATATCGCAACGACGCCGACGTGCGCCGCCTTTTCGATCTGGCGATGAAGCTTGAAGGCCTGCCGCGCCACGCCTCGACCCATGCCGCCGGCGTTGTCATCGGCGATCGGCCGCTGGAGCAGCTCGTCCCGCTCTATCGCGATCCACGCTCGGACATGCCGGTCACCCAGTTCGACATGAAGTATGTCGAGGCGGCGGGGCTGGTGAAGTTCGACTTCCTCGGCCTCAAGACCCTCTCGGTGCTGCGCCGGGCGCAGGACTTGCTCGCCGCGCGCAACATTTCGGTCGATTTCGACCGGCTCGAATGGGACGATCCCGACGTCTATCGCATGCTCCAGAAGGGCGACACGGTCGGCGTCTTCCAGCTCGAATCGGAAGGGATGCGGCGCACGCTGGCGGCGGTGAAGCCGACCGGGTTCGGCGACATCATCGCGCTCGTCGCGCTCTACCGGCCCGGGCCGATGGACAATATTCCGATGTTCGGAGACCGCAAGAACGGCCGCGCGCCGCTCTCTTATCCACATCCCTTGCTCGAGGCCCTGCTCGAAGAGACTTACGGCATCTTCGTCTATCAGGAGCAGGTGATGGAGGCGGCCAAGATCCTGGCCGGCTTCAGCCTCGGCGAGGCGGATCTGCTCCGCCGCGCGATGGGCAAGAAGATCCAGAGCGAGATGGACGCCCAGCGCGCCGGCTTCGTCGCCGGCTGCGAGCGGGTGAACGCCATCTCCGCCGCCAAGGCGAACGAATTGTTCGATTTGATCGACAAGTTCGCGGGCTACGGCTTCAACAAGAGCCACGCCGCCGCTTATGCTTTGATCGCCTATCAGACCGCCTGGCTGAAGGTGCACCACCCGCATATATTCTACGCCGCCTCGATGGCCTTCGACATCCATCAGACCGACAAGCTGGCTATCTTCGCCGACGACATGCGGCGGATGGAAGTCGCCTGCCTGCCGCCCGCGATCAACGCCAGCCACGCCGATTTCACGGTGGAGGACTCAGGTGAGGCGCTCGCGGTTCGCTATGCGCTCGGCGCCCTCAAGGGCGTGGGTGAGAAGGCGATGGCGCAACTGGTCGAGGAGCGCGACGCCAATGGGCCGTTCCGAAGCCTCGACGATCTTGCCGCGCGCATCGATCCGCGCCTGATCAACCGCCGCCAGCTCGAAAGCCTGGCCGGCGCCGGCGCCTTTGATGGCCTCGCCGAGCGCTGGGCGGCGAGCGGCGCGGCGGAGACCATCCTCGCCGCCGCCGCCAGCGCCTCGGAGGCGCGGGTCAGCGGGCAGGGCGGCCTGTTCGGCGAAGGCGCGGCCAATGTCGCGCCGATCCGGATGCCGCGCGGCGAGCCCTGGACGCTCGCGCAGCGCATGACGGCGGAAAAAGAGAGCTTCGGCTTCTATTTCTCCGCCCACCCGATCGATAATTACCGCCACCTCGCCGAGGCGCATGGCGCGAAGACCTATGCCCAGCTCGGCGCGATGCCCGCGCCGGCCGACGGCGGCCGATCGGGCGCGGTGATGGCGGCTCTCGTCGAGGACACGCGCTGGCGCACCTCGGCCAAGGGCCGGCGCTATCTGATGGCGACCTGCTCCGACCCTTCCGGCCAGTTCGAGTCGAGCATCTTCGACGACAATGCCGCCGAGCAGGTGATGGCGGCGGCGAAGGCGGGAACCTGTGTATTGCTCAACGTCGAGACCGATCGGCGCCCCGGCGAGGAGGCACCCCGGGTCGCGATCCGTTCGCTGCAGAGCTTTGAGAGCCTCGCCAAGCGAACCCGATTGCAGCTCGAAGTCGAGGTGGACGGGCCGGAGGCGCTGGCGCGACTCGCCGAGGCCGTGGCCGGCGATCATGGCGGCGCGGGGCACCTCCGCCTCAAGGCCCGCTCCGGGAGTGGGGAGGCGGTTCTGATCCTTGGCCGCGACTATCTCGTCGATGCCGAACTGGCGGCGCGGATCGAGCGGCTCGACGGCGTCGCGGTGGTCCACCTGTCGCTGATCGAAGGGCCGCGGCTTGCTCTGGTGTCCTGACCCAAACCGTCATTGCGAGGAGCCCTTCGGCGCCGCCTGCGGCGTCGCTCAGGATAAACTGCTGCTTCGCAGCAGCGACGAGGCAATCTAGGCACTGGATTGCTTCGCTGGGCTCGCAATGACATTCTCTCCCAAAATAAGTCGCGGGAGAGGCCAGATGCTGGGTGGGATGCAGGATTTCGAGCTGCGCGTGCCGCGGATGCTCGACCATGCCGAGCGCGAGCATGGCCGGCGCGAGATCGTCACCGCCTGGGCGGACGGAACGATGACGCGCACCAATTGGGCCGGCATCGCACATGATGCGAGGAAGCTCGCACAAGCACTTGAAGTGATTGGTTTAAAGCACGGCGACAGGGTCGCGACCCTGGCGATGAATCACCATCATCATCTCACCGCCTGGTATGGCGCAATCGGGATGGGCGGCGTCATCCACACCATCAATCCGCGCTTGTTCGACGAGCAACTCGTCTACATCGCCAATCACGCCGAGGACAAAGTCCTCTTCTACGACAAGCTCTTCCAGCCGATCATCGACCGTCTCAAGCCGCAATGGACGACAATCGAGCATTATATCTGCTTCGACAATGGCGACTTCCAGGGGCTGCTCGACGCGCAGGACGGCGATTATGCCTGGGTCGAAGGGCCGGAGCGCGAGCCCTGCATGCTCTGCTACACCTCGGGAACGACCGGCAATCCGAAGGGGGTTCTCTACGAGCATCGCTCGTCGGTGATCCACGCGCTGACCGTGATCTCGCCGGCCTGTTTCGATCTTTCGACCAGCTCGGTTGCCCTGCCGATCGTGCCGATGTTCCACGCGGCGTCCTGGGGCCTGCCCTTTGCCGGCGCGATCTCGGGCATGAAAATGGTCTATGCGCAGGTCAACGATCCGGTCCTGCTCTGCCGGCTGATGAACGAGGAGAAGGTAACGCACAGCGCGGGCGTACCGACCGTCTGGCTCGGCATGTTCCAGCATATGGACGCGACCGGCGACGCCCCCCGGTACCTCCGGGTCGTCACCATCGGCGGCTCGGCTGCGCCACGCACGATGATCGAGCGGCTGATGAAGGCGGGCATCCGCGTGGGCCACGCCTGGGGGATGACCGAAACCTCGCCAATCGGCACGATCGGCTCGCCGCCCGCGAACTGGGAGGAGCTGAGCTTCGAGGAGCAGATCGACCTCGTCGCCAAGCAGGGCCGCGTGCCCTTCGGCGTCGAACTCCGCGTCATCGACGATGAGGGCAACGTCCAGCCGCGCGACGGCCAAAGCTCGGGCCGGCTGCAGATTCGCGGGCCCTGGGTTATCAAGCGCTATTTCGAAGCGGAAGCGGACGCGATCGAAGAGGATAATTGGTTCGACACCGGCGATGTCGCCGTGATGCACCCGTGCGGGACGATGCAGATTACCGACCGATCCAAGGATGTGATCAAGTCCGGCGGGGAGTGGATCAGCTCGGTCGAGTTGGAGAACGCCGCAGTGGGTTGCGCGGGCGTCGGCGAGGCGGCGGCGATCGGCATCTATCACCCCAAATGGGACGAACGGCCTTTGCTGCTCGTCGTTCGCAAACCGGGCTCCGAGGTGAGTGCGGCGGAGATCCTGGAACACCTCCAGGGCCATGTCGCAAAATGGTGGCTGCCCGATGAGATACTCTTCGTCGACAGCTTGCCGCATACTGCGACCGGCAAGCTGCTCAAGACCGCCTTGCGCGAGCAATATCGCGATCACGCGCTGGCGACCGCGTAAAGCACGTTCAGACCACCTAATTTTTACTTCTCCGCGTTACCGCTTGGCCCATGACGTCGATGAGCCGGATCGTGGCGGCGGAGGATGCCGTTCCCGCGCAAGCAGGCGCGCGTGGAGCGCCTCGCGCCGCGGCGGTCGTGCGCGACCTTCGCGAGGCATTGCCTACGCTGAGCGACGAATGGACCGCGCTCGCCCTTCGCGCGGCCGAGCCCAACCCTTTTGCCGAGCTTTGGTTCGTCTCGGCGGCGCTCGCCTCCTTGCCGGAGACGGTTCGCCCTCAATTGCTCGAAGTCCGCCGTGCCGACCGCCTGATCGGCCTGCTCCCGGTCGTGCCGGAGCGCGGCTATGCGCGGCTGCCGGTGCATTTCACCGCCAATTGGCAGCACGACCAGATGTTCCTCGGCACGCCGCTCGTCGCGGCGGGCGAGGAGGCGGCCTTCTGGCGCGCCGCCCTCGCCACGCTCGACGACGCGCCCGGGGCCGGCAATTTCCTCCACCTGCGCGGGCTCGCCGAGCAGGGTCCGGTGTATCGGGCGCTCGTCGCGACGCGAGCCTGCGGCATCGCCTATCACGAGGTCCGCGCTTTCCTGCAAAGCTCGCTCGGGCCGCAGGCTTATTACGAGCAGGCCGTGCGCCCGAAAAAACGCAAGGAATTGCGCCGCCAGCGCAATCGTCTCGCCGAGCTTGGCGATCTCGCTTTTCGCAGGCTGGAAAACGCCGCCGACCTTGCCGGCTGGTGCGACGCCTATCTCGCGCTGGAGAAGGCGGGATGGAAAGGCGAAGCGGGCAGCGCCTTTGCCTGCTTGCCGGCCAAGGAAGCCTTCTTCCGCGCGGCCCTGAAGGGCGCGCATGACGCAGGCCGCCTGCAATTTCTCCGTCTCGACGTGGGCGGTCGTCCGGTGGCGATGCTCGTCAATTTCCGCTGCCCGCCCGGCAGCTTCTCGTTCAAGACCGTCTTCGACGGGAGCTTCGCCCGTTTCTCGCCCGGGGTGCTCATCCAGATCGAGAATCTCGACATTCTCGACGATCCCGCGATCGCCTGGATGGACAGCTGCGCGGCCGAAGATCACCCGATGATCGATAGCCTCTGGGCCGAGCGTCGCGCCATCGTGCGAGTCACCGTCCCGCTCAAAGGCGTCAGCCGCTTCACCACCTATGCCGCCTGCCGCGCGCTTGAGCGCAGTGCCGCCGCCCTTCGAAAGCTTCGCGCATGACCGCCTTTCCCGCTGCCGCTCGCGACGCCTTCGGCGTGACCTATCCCGAACAGCCGGGCCTGCTTGGCCATGCGCTCTGCGATCATCCGCTTCTGCAGCTCGACGCGCTCGCCGCGCTGGCCCAGCGCATCCGGCCCGTGGACGCTGAATATAATCGCGGCGACGTTTCGGTCGGCCTCGATCCGAACGAGACGCCGGCCAATGGCCTCTCAATCGCCGAGACGATCCGGCAGATCGAGCAATGCGGCTCCTGGATGGTGCTGAAATTCGTGGAGCAGGACCCGCCCTACCGCGCCCTGCTCGCCGAGACGCTCGCAGAGTTGGAGCCGCTGGTCCGGCCGCTCACCGGCGGGATGCTCAAGCAGGAGGCGTTCATCTTCATCTCGTCGCCGGGTTCGGTGACGCCCTTCCACTTCGATCCGGAGCACAACATCCTGCTCCAGATCCGGGGCAGCAAGACGATGACCATCTTCCCCGCGGCGGACGAAGCGCTGGTCGATGGTGAGGCGCATGAGGCCTTCCATGCCGGCGGCCATCGCAACCTGCCCTGGCGCGACGAATTCGCCGCGCAGGGACAGGCCTTCGCGCTGGAGCCGGGCAAGGCGGTCTATGTCCCCGTCAAGGCGCCGCACTGGGTCAAGAACGGCCCGGAAGTCTCGGTCTCCTTCTCGATCACCTGGCGCTCGGAATGGAGCTTCCGCGAGGAATATGCGCGGCGGATGAACGGGGTGCTGCGCCAGGCCGGCCTCGAGCCCGCCGCGCCGGGGCGCTTCCCGCACCAGAACCATCTCAAGTCGCTCGGCTATCGCGCCATCGCCAAGGCGAAGCGGCTGGCGGAGCGGCCGTGACGCCCGAGCTCCTTATCATCGTCGACACCGAGGAAGAGTTCGACTGGTCGACGCCGTTCGCGCGGGAAAATGTCGCCACGACGGCAATCCCCGCGCAGGCCCGCGCGCACGAGATTTACGACCGCTTCGGCATCGTCCCGACCTATGTCGTCGATTATCCCGTCGCGACCGATCCCGCGGCGGTCGCCTTCCTGCGCGGCCTCGCCGACGCCGGCAAGGCGGAGATCGGCGCGCATCTCCACCCCTGGGTGACGCCGCCGCACGAGGAGGAGGTCAGCACCTTCAACTCCTATCAATGCAATCTGCCGCCCGCGCTGGAGCGCGCCAAGATCGCGGCGCTGACCGACGCGATCGCGCGCGGCTTCGACGCGCGGCCGATGGTGTTTAAGGCAGGGCGCTACGGCTTCGGCGCCAACACCGCGCGCGTCATCGCGGAACTTGGCTATGCCGTCGATTGCAGCGTCGTGCCGCACACGGATTTCTCGGCCGATGGTGGCCCGGATTTCCGCGGCCACGCCGACGGACCTTACTGGCTAGACAAAGGCAGCGGCCTTCTCGAAATCCCGTTAAGCGTCGGCTTTTTCGGCGCCGTCGCCGGGCTCGGCCCCAAAGCGAGCGGCCTCTTCGACAATGCCGCCGCCGCCCGGCTTCGCGCGCCGGGCCTCCTCTCCCGGTCCGGCGTCCTGGCCCGCTCCCGGCTGACGCCGGAAGGGGTGTCGGCCGCCGAACAATGCCGATTGATCGCCGCGATGGCGGGGCAGGGGCATCGCCTGTTCAGCCTGACCTATCACAGCCCGAGCCTCGCCCCCGGCCAGACCTCTTATGTCCGCGACGAGGCCGATCTCGCGCAATTTCTCGCGTCCATCGAGACGGTCCTGACCTTCTTCCGCGATACGATCGGTGGGCGCTTCACGACGGCAACGCGGGTCCACGCGGACTGGTCCGCGCGCCGCGCGGCCGCTTGATCAGGGCGCCGGCCGCCGCGCGCGCGGCTGTCCTGTCGCGAACACATCTCCGAAGAAGCTTCCTTCATACCAAAGCGGCGCTTCCGGCGCGTCGGCGATCTCGCGCGCGATCAGATAATTGAGCTGGGCGAAGCGCGCCCCGGTCGCCCAGTTGAACGGCAAGGCCAGATCGTCGCTCGGCCCATGATAGGTGTCGGCGAGGAAGCGGGTGAAGCGCTCGCGTCCCTCGCCGGCAAATCCGGTCATCAGGAACACCGAAGGGACGCCCTGCCGCACGAACTTGTAATGGTCGGAGCGGGTGAAGAGCCGCTCGGTCGGCAGCGGATCGGGCGATAGCGCCACATTCATCCGCGCCGCCGCGCGTGCGACGATCGGCCCCATCGTCGAATGCTCGGCCCCGAAGGCGATGACGTCCTGAAAATCATAAGTCAGGATCGGCATGTCGAGATTGACGACCGAAACGATACGGCCGTCCACCACCGGATTGCGCGCCATATATTCTGCGCCGAGCAGGCCTTTCTCCTCGGCCGTGACCGCGGCGACCAGGATCGGGCGGCGCGGCCGGGTGGGATCGCGCATCATCTGCCGCGCGACCTCGATCAGGGTGGCGACGCCGGTTGTATTGTCCATCGCGCCGTTGCGGATGCGATCGGCGTCGGCCGCATCACCCGGCCGCGCCTCACCGATGCCGAGGCCGTCGAGATGGGCCATCAGCAGCACATATTCACCGGCCAACGCCGGGTCGCTTCCCGGCAGTACGGCGATGACGTTCGGGCTGGAAAAGCGGGTCGCCTGGGACGCCGGCCGTTCCACCCGCGCCTGTTGCCGGAGGGCGAAGCCGCGCGGCCGCGCGCCCGGGCGCGCCGCGTCGTCCAGAACCTGCGCGAGCGTTCGGCGTGAGCCTGCGAAAAGCGCTTCGGCCGGGGCCATGTCGATGGTCGCGCTGAAGCGCATCGTGTCGCCGTCCGTGAAGGGGACGCCGTCGGCGCCGATCCAGGCCGTTCCCGCCCGGCGCGATTGCTCGGTCATCCGCCGCCAGGGCGAGCGCACGGCTTCGGCGCGGGTGCGAATGGTGATCAGGCCGATCGCGCCGCGCGCCGCCGCCATCCGCCTTTTCTCGGCATTGAGATGGGCGGCGACGTC